>ERZ773359.3425-NODE-3425-length-18137-cov-55.613704_pt1 | contig 18137 bp, 10 predicted proteins | sample MGYA00374955_ERZ773359 | MGnify/ENA primary metagenome ERZ773359 (study PRJEB29098, sample SAMN04486028) | biogas fermenter metagenome | study: EMG produced TPA metagenomics assembly of the Biogas fermentation microbial communities from Germany - Plant 4 DNA1... | reverse complement strand
GTGTAAAACTTAATGAAAAGAAGGACATCTATGAAGCCGAATTTTCAAATTTGGGCATAAAAGGAGTGGCCATATCCCCGAGTTATGTAAAACAATATGAAAAACTCCTATGTGGCGGCATATGGTGCTGTATAATACAAATAAACTCCACTCCGTAATAATAAACTTCGCTCTATAAAAATAAAGTTCGTTCCAAAATCCCGTAGCAGATGCAGGAGAAATCCTGATTGGCTGCATAATAGGATGGGAGGATAAAGGAGTAAGGGTTAAGGGGTTAGATTTTTCATTAGAATTTTGATTAGAATTATTTGTTGGTTACAGCCTTAAAACTATTGATTTTAAAGGGATTGAGAGAAGTATTGACTACTGTATTGAAGATAATATTGATATAGCAACTGAAAGGGTGAAATAAAACCTTAACCCTTAACCCATGAAACTTATTCCTATTTTCCTTTCAACATATCCCTATTTGGAACCGACTTTATTTTAAAAAATACTACAAGAATTAAGGAATAAATGTTATTAAATGGAATGAAAATATGGAATTTTTGAACCGACTTTATTATATGGAAAGAATTAGGAAAATGGGCATAAGGCGAGAAGGGATAAGGGTTTGAGGGAAAGTCGTTTGGAGCGGAGTTTATTTTAAATATACAGCAGGAGAAAACCTGCTTGGCTGCGGGATTTGATTTTTTGTAGGGAGAGTTAAGGGGTAAGTAATAAGGCTGAAGAAAACGATTTGAAAGGGATTGAGAGTATTATATATTGAAAAAAGAATAGAAAAAGCACGTGAGGAAATGCAACCATATAATTTTGCCCCTTGCAACTTACCCCTATTTGGAACCGACTTTATTTAAAAATTGTTACAAGAATTAAGAAATAAATGTTATTAAATGGAATGAAAATATGGATTTTTAGAATCGACTTTATTAGATGGATGAAATTAGGAGAATAGGGTTGAGGTTAGATGGGATAAGAGTTTGAGCGATTTCGCTTTGGAGCGGAGTTTATTTTAAATATACATTTTGAACGTTTTGTCTGTCTTAATTTCTGGTTTCATTATATAAATATTGAGAGAAGTGAGATGCTTATTGATTTTATTCATTTATTTAGAGTTATAGTCTTAAGTAGTAGTGTAAAATTGATGACTTAAAATTACTGGAAAATATTGTCCCTTGAAAATAAAGCCACGATATGGTTTTCTACTATGTTAGCCAAACAAAAGTAGAGGAGGTCATATCATGGCTACAAAAGATATAATGCCACTAATCGAAGAAATTTTCAAGTATTATGGACATGTAAAAGATGGAGATTTCATGAGAGATCTGATGGCTTTAATACTAAATAAGTTGATGGAAGCTGAAGTGACTGCAAAAATTGGTGCAGATAAGTATGAACGTACAGAAGAAAGAAATAATCAAAGGAATGGTGTCAGAATCAGACCATATAATACCCGTCTTGGTACCATTGATTTAAAAATACCTAAACTTCGTGAGGGAACCTATTTCCCAAGTTTTCTAGAGCCCAGGCGTATGTGGGAAAAAGCACTTGTTAATGTTGTTCAGGAAGCATATGTCCATGGTATAAGCACCCGAAAAGTGGATGAATTAGTTCAGGCACTTGGTATGGAAGGTATTGATAAAAGTAAAGTATCACGCATAAGCCAAGAACTTGATGAATATGTTACTCAATTTGTAAACCGTAAATTAACAATTAAATATCCATATTTGTGGTTGGATGCAACATTTCCAAAAGTACGGGAAGGTGGACATGTAGAAAACATGGCATTGGTTGTAGCAGTAGGTGTTAATGAAAATGGTGAACGTGAGATTTTGGGTTTTGATGTTGGACTTACAGAAAGCGGGCCATTCTGGACAGAGTTTTTACGCCGACTTGTAAATCGTGGATTACATGGAGTCCAACTTGTTATTAGTGATTCTCACGAAGGGTTAAAAAAGGCGATTTCAGAAGTTTTAGTAGGTTGTTCGTGGCAAAGGTGTCGAGTGCATTTTATGAGGAATGTATTAAGTCAGGTGCCACGGAAACAGCAAGGTATGGTATCAGCAATAGTAAGAACAGTATTTGCAGCACCGGACCAGAAAACAGCTAAGAATCAATTATATACAGTTGTAGAACAGTTAAAGGGAAGATTTCCGAAAGCAATGGAAGTTTTGGAAAATGGATGTGAGAATGTGTTGCAGTATATGGAGTTTCCGCGAGAACATTGGGCACAGCTACATTCCACGAATCCATTAGAAAGACTAAACAGGGAAATACGGCGAAGAACTGACGTGGTAAGTATATTTCCAAATCGTGAATCAGTAATAAGATTGGTTGGATCAATATTAATAGAGCAGCACGAGGAATGGCAAATTGGTCGAAGGTACTTTAGTAAAGAATCAATGAATAAGTTGGTAAAGCCTGCAATTGGGACATATAGTTTGGCCCCAGAGGCATTATTGCACAAATAAAGTTAGCTTGCTTTTTTAGCTGAATCCCGAGGCTATTTTTACTACACTTAAATGGCCTTAGGCAGTGTCCGCCATGCTACACTGGAAAATTGCGGAGGATGAGGTAAATGTAGCTTGCTTCTTCCCCTCATCCCTCGGCAAAATAAAGAGAGCATGGCGGAATGTGGTTGTCAAGGAAAAGCCCGGTTTGGGCCCTTGACAACCACATTAGCGGAAATTAAAGAAACATAGTAGAAAACAATTTACACCACTTGACAAGACACTATCTATTTAGATATAATATTGCTAAAGAAGAAAGTACCGGATCTTACTGCTTTAATGAAGATTACCTGAAGGTAAGGAGAAAGAGTTATCGAGGAGACTAATCAAAATCTGATGAAGTTTTTGATTAGTACGAGAAGCCGGAGTTAAGCGTATTTGTATTTCAAAGCCCGGGGCGGGAGAAAGTCAAGAGAGAGAATATAACTTAAATATTATAATATTAAATTTAGGGAGGAAATCAATAATGTATGCAAAAAAGAGACTGCTATCATTTGCTATGATGATTTTTTTTATTTTTACTCAGTTTTTGATTGTGGGAGCGGAAACACCAATTGGTTTTAATGGCTTTAATGACATTGAAGGTCATTGGGCACATAGTTTGATCGAGTTGAATGCTAAACGAGGAAGAATTGCAGGTTATGAAGACGGAAGCTTTAGACCGTCTCAAAGCGTTACCAGGGCGGAATTTGTAACAATGGCAAACAAATTCTTTGGTAAAAGCGGCGGTGAAGAATTTGGATGTTCCTTCACGGACGTAAATGAAGACGATTGGTTTTTTGCAGATGTGGCTACTGCCGAAAAAGCCAGATACATCAGTGGTTATCCTGACGGTACCTTTCGTCCGAAAGCGTTAATTACCAGAGAAGAAGCCGCTGTAATTTTATGCAGGTTGATAAACTTTGATCCCATTTTAAATGCAGATAAAATTAAATTTACCGATTCAGAAAGCATTTCACCGTGGGCTTTAGGGTATGTAAACAGGCTGGCTTATGATAACATGATTAAAGGATACCCTGATAATACGTTCATGCCTAAAAACCCTGTGACCAGAGCCGAGGCTGTTGTTCTTTTGAATAATGCACGTGTAAGTTTGATGGAACCACCTATATGATGGAACCACCTATATATACTCCACATATTACGGACTCATATAATGTGAGCCCGTCACCGTCGGAAACGGCAACACCTTCACCTACACCCTCAACTACACCTTCTCTTACACCTTCACCTACTCAGAAAAAGGCGAGTGATAAACAAACGGGTAGTGATAAACAAACGGAAAAGGAACCGTCAAAAACCTATGAACCGACTCCCGAAGTTGTTAACAACAACGCTCCTGAGATTGATGCCGTTCATGTTTCTACATATACCGCATATAAAAATGAAAAGGTTAGATTAACCGCTTACACTTATGATGCCGATAACGACATATTATCCTATATCTGGAGTGCGGAGGGCGGAACGGTTGAAGGGAATTCAGAAACGGCTGTCTGGACTGCTCCTGAATCACTGGGAGTATATAATATTACATTAAAGGTCTATGACGAAAAAGGAGGAAACGCGTCAACATCCTGCACCATAAAGGTGGTTGAACCTGTCTATGGTATGGCTGATCCCTTGGATTTAATAAAGGATGATGGTGACGAAGACGGTGATAATCTTTTGAATTCCGAAGAAAAACTGTTTAGAACAAATCCCTTTATCAGCGATTCTGACTATGACGGACTAAGTGACTATGAAGAGTTGAAGGTATACGGTACCGATCCATTGAAGGCAGACTCCGATTCCGACGGAATTTTGGACGGTGCGGAGGTTATTCTTAAACTGGATCCCAATAAAGAGTCCAGCGATAATGTTTTGAAAGACGGCGAAAGAGTAATTGATTTTAAGAAAGACTTCATTGTTTCTGTGAGTGATTCGGTATACTCATGGGTTAGAACATCAATTTCTTCTATGTCAGATGAAACAATCACATTTTCACAGCTGTTCGAAGAAGAAACCTCTTTGGCAATAAATAAAGAGACTAAGGGAACTATAGAAATGAGCGGCAGCGGGAATCTGATCAGCGACATTAAGATAAGTACCGTTGACAATCCTTTGTTGTGTGCACGACCCAATGTTGTGGGGCTGCCGATTAAAATAGAAAGCAAATTGTTGAATGGACTGAAGCCTAACGATATGACCGTTACATTGTTCTATGATCCTTCTGAGGTTCAATCGAAAGGCATCGATGAGAACGACCTTCGGTTATACACCTATGACCCTGTAAGCAAAAAGTGTTCACCGATTAAAAATTCAACAGTTGATGTTGAAAACAATACAGTAACTACAGTTTCATGTGAAATGTCAACTTATGTTATGGGAGTACAACTGGAGGATACGGATTTTACAAAAATAAATCTGTCACTGGTTGTAGATATGTCGGAAAATATGCTTGGAGTCGATTATGAAAATACATACCGGTGGAAGAGGCAGTTGGAAAATGTAATCTCGGCGGTGAATGATGTATCGACGGTATCATTATTGCAATTTACGGGTTCGTCATATACAATTCAGGAGCTTACAAGGGATAAGTCCACCGTACTTCATCTGTTAAACGATATGGAGTATGCTTATATTCCTGAGAAAGGAGACCTCTTGAGCGGTTTTGCGGAAGGAATCAACGTGCTGGATGATGCAGCTGACGGAGCTAAAGTAATGCTGATTTTAACAGCCACATATAACAGCAGTCAAAAGAGAGAACTGGTTGACCTGGCCAATCAGGCGGCTTCTAAAGGAATTATTGTGTACATTATTGACGATACCCGTAATGGGAATGCAAGAGAGTTGAAGGAGATTGTATCAATTACGGGAGGACGTTACTTTCATATAGATTACCACTACAGCCAGGCTAACGATATTATCCTGGATTTAAATTCTGTTAAAGTTGACGAGAGTATTTCAATGAAAAATCTGAATTTTGCAATGGCAAGTTTAAGCATGGCTGCTTTACAAGCTCCTGCAAAGGAGTGGTCATTAAAACTTTACGATATAACAAAGGATAGCTGGAGTTTTAGAAATCATGGTTCATATTTAAGCCCGGGAGGATTGTGTGCAGGGTTTGTTACCACGTGCATAGGAAATTATTATCAAGTTTTGCCATTGTCTATCACAACAAACACCGCGATCGGAAATACTACATTAAGCGATAGTGCTTTGGAATATTTGGATTATGCTTCTTGGTCACTTGACTTTGATCCAACGCGGGTTTTTTCGCTGCGAGGTTCTCCTGTAGATGTTGATACCGAGTGGAGAGAAAATCGGATAGCATATAACCTGAGGTTGTTTGATGATATATTTGATTACGGTAAAGAACCAGTCGACATCAACATTTATAACCTGACACCTACAGATAATTTGAGTTCAACACAGGATACTTTATCGAATGTTCGTAATGTTTGGGGAGCATTCACAGATGTAAGGGAACATGCTGTTAGAAAAGCTATTGAGAGTTGGCATGTTATAGCCAATACAATGCTTCCAAATGAATTTTATCGTGTAAGATATGTTGCGAATGATGCAGTACCGATGGAAGTAGTTAAGTACATTGTTGATTCGTTAGATCGTGGAGATGTGCTTTATGTCGGTGTCGGAGCCGATATAGGAGGTCATGCCCTGCTGGCATATGATCAGGAATCCGATGAAGAACTCAATACCGTTACATTGCACATATATGATTGCAATACTCCTTACAGTGAAGACAATGATGACTGGATGAATTGTCGAGTTATCTTGACAAGAAATGAAGGACTTAATACCTACACCGCCACTTACTTGCCATGGCAGAGTTGGGCTCCTATAACGAGATTTAGTGTTATGAAAACCAGTGAATTACTAAACTATATGTATGAGAATTCCACATACCTTGAAAAAGTAACTTATAATGCGGACGAAGATTCATATACTTTGACGACAAGGTTGCCTGTTGTCGATACCCGCGTACAAAATTACGGAAATGAAGACAGCCCGGTTTGTGTTGTTGAAAGAATAAATGATACAAACTTTGTAATAAGACCGGTAAACGGGCTTGGAAAAAGGCTGAGAGATTGCGGTTTCCAAGTGGAGTTTAACATTCAAATCCATGATGGTTTCAAAGAATGGGTGACTGTTTTTGACCATCCGGAAACTCAGCTTTTTACGGATGTTTCAATATCGGATTGGTATTATGAATACATAAAAGAGGTTGTTAAAAACGGCTATATGCAAGGTACGGGCAACAAACGGTTTGAACCTGATTTGGTTGTAACAAGGGCACAAATAATTACGATTGCTTTAAATATGCAGGGAATTGACTACAACAATCATCCGGCCCTTGAAGAGCCTGGGGATCCTTTCACTGATGTGGCTCCGGGATCGTGGTATTACAAAGCGGTGAAAGTTGCCAAGGAATTAGGATATGTAAACGGATACCCGGACGGAAGGTTTGGTCCGAATGACCCTGTCCAAAGACAGCATGTGGCGACGATATTGGTTAATATCTTAGATTCGCTGAAAGAACCACCTGAAGGCTACTATGAATTGCCAATGTTTTCCGATGAAGAGGATATTTCCAACGGACATATAAGAGATGTGAAAAAAATAGCGTATAACCGTGGATGGGAGGGATTCTATACCTTTATTTCCGATACTCCGGAATTTAGACCGACGTTAAATATTAACAGGGCAGAATTTGCAAAAATCATATATAAAATTGCCACATTGGATGGTTACATGTATTAATTGAGGAATCAGGGGGGTATTGAAGTTGAAAAAAAAGTACAGTTTGTTGAGTTTATTGGTAATTTTAGTATTTTTAATTTGTAATACTTGTGTATTTGCTGAAAATGCTATAGAGCAATCTGAATCTTCAAATGGCATAACGAGCAGCAACAATTTATCGAGTGTTGGATATATAACTTTGGAAAATGAATATATTAATGTAGCAATAAGACCAAACGGGAGGTTTACAATAGGAACCAATGAAGGCAACCCGGAAATTGCAACCGATAACCGCAAGAAGCTTTTGTATGGTTGGCCGGGCGGCGGTACGTCATACACCACCGTCAGGATTGACGGTATCGACTACTATTATGGCGGGGAAAATATTTCAACTCCCCCGCACAATATTGATGAGGAGTACCGGAATTCATCCGCAGCGAAGTATGGCAATGTTTATGTGCGACAGGACATAAGCCTGGTTGATGGAGGTTTTTCAGGCATGATGGATACTGTTGAAATCAAATACATTGTTACTAACAATGATACTATTCCCCATTATGTGGGGATAAGAATCATGCTGGATACGATGCTTGGAAGCAATGACTATGCACCTTTCAGGGTTCCAGGCATAGGGGATATAGAGACAACCACTACATTTTTAGGTGATGAAATTCCGGATTATTGGCAGGCAATGGACAGCCTTGTCAAACCGACGGTAGTTTCCCAGGGGACTAATATAAAATACCAGCAAAACCCGCCAGACAAATTTGTACTCGGAAATTGGCTTACTTTAGCTGAAAACATGTGGAATTCAAATTATACCGGTTATAACGGAGACAGTGCAATTGCGACTTATTGGGAGCCTAAACAACTGGCACCGGGTGAGTCAACAGAATACATAACATATTATGGTATCAGTAAAATTACCATTGCAGGAGATAAACCGCTTGTTGTTATTGTAAGCGGCAATACCAGCCTTAGTGCGACCGAAACAGGTTATGTTCCGAATCCTTTTACCATTACGTCATATATAACTAATAACACGAATGATACTATAAAAAATGTGATGGCTAAAATTATTCTGCCGGACGGAATAGTACCTTATACTGGAACCGATACTGATATAGTTATCGGAGATATGACAGCCAGGAGTCATAAACAAGTTTCATGGCAACTGTTTGCAGGGCAAATACCGGAGCAAAAAACTTTGGAGTATAAAGTTGTAGTCTGGGGAGATGATACGGAGCCCACTGAGGTGACCAGGCAAATAACAATTCCCGCTTCAATAAGTGATATATTTGATGATGGGACCGATAAGGAAAAATACAGGATTTTACGAGAGATTGGTAATGATTTTGAACAGGATATTACATCGAGAATTCATCGCAAACCGGAAATCAAAAATGTGAGAATAACGCCGGGGGACCAGGAAGGAGTATATGAACTGTATGTGGATGAATATTTCGTGGATACTTCAAAGGGAGCTTCTCCTTTCTTCTACTGGGCATCAACAAAGGGATATTTTGAAGATAAAAAAATTGATAACTATAGGAAAGTAATCTTTCACTGTGATGAAGGGACTTCCGGACAAAAGGTTAGTATTTTGCTGAAAATGGGTGACGGACTGGGAAATGTTGTATACAAGAAATTATATGTAGATGGTATCGGCACAACTTCTTCTGCCGGAACCCTTGAGGCAAAATTTACAAATCTGGTTGCATCGGTAAAATCATGGGATACCATGAGAATCAGGTATAATATTTCCTATACTGATTCGGAAGGCCGGCCCGTACCTGGAACCAAAGTAAGTCTGTATTATTCGTTGGATAATCAGGCTGAATGGAAACCCATTGCAAGGGATTTGGTAGGGGTCAACGGATACAACTGGATAGTTCCGGATTTATCGTCTTCAAATGCGAGAATCAAGCTTGTTGCAACGAATGATGGTGTAATAAAGGAAGTAATATCCCAGCCCTTTACCATTATGCCGGATATATACATAAAGGGAAAGGTTGTGGATCATAACGGAAATCCGATAGTGAACGCAAAAGTAATTATTGGGGACCGGTATACTTATACAGATGTAAACGGTTGTTATATAATTAACCGTTTATCGCCGGGAGTGTATTCCCTTAGGGTGGAAAAAGAAGGAGTAGAGTTTGAAAAGACTCAATACGATAATATTGTTCTTAGTTATCTGAACCGGAATACCACAAAGAACTTTTATGGGAAGCGGTAAGAAAAATAAAGTTTATTCATGAATATAACCTCAAAACCTACTGTGTTGTTAAGTTTTGCAATATTATGATTACACTTATTTTAGAGGTAATGTATATTGACTAATATAATAATTTAGTATAATATTATTAATCATAAAAATTGAATATATGGTGATGGAGTTCACCTGAATTGCTTAATGCTGATGACTCCTACAGGAATAAACAATATTGTACCTGTAGGAGTTTTTTGATATTTGTAGGGAGGTTGGCTTTAATGGCTGCAAGTTTAGCAATGATTTTATTGTTGGGGTTACCGGCAAAAAAGATGTTTGAGAAATTGAAATTGCCGGGTTTGCTTGGAATGCTTATATTAGGTGTCTTAATAGGACCGTATGGTCTTAATCTGCTGCAAAGGAATATGCTTCAAATATCGTCGGACTTAAGAAGTATTGCATTAATAATTATTTTATTAAGAGCAGGACTTGGACTTAATAAAGATGTTTTAAAGAATGTTGGTGTTCCTGCATTAAAGATGAGCTGTATACCCGGATTAATCGAGGGTTTATTTATTGCATTGGCATCTGTATATTTTCTTGACTTTTCATTTTCCCAGGGAGGAATGTTAGGCTTTATTATTGCTGCTGTTTCTCCTGCTGTTGTTGTGCCTTTTATGCTTAAGTTAATGGAAAGCAACATTGGCACGAAAAATGGGATACCGACTTTGATATTGGCTGGTGTATCTATTGATGATGTCTTTGCCATTACTGTGTTTAGTGCTTTTTGGGGTTTATACAGCGGCACTGATATGAATATAGGTATACAATTAATAAATATACCCATCTCGATTTTATTAGGTATTATGGCAGGAATAATTTTAGGGTTTGTTTTGATAAATATTTTTAAAAGATTTAACATTCGTGATACAAAAAAGGTATTGTTATTGCTTGGATTTTCTATATTACTCAATCAGTTGGAAGTTGTAATGAAGACGAAGATTCAAATAGCATCCCTCTTGGGAGTGATGACTGTAGGTTTTATATTGACGGAAAAACTTCCGGATGTAGGTAGGAAGCTATCCGATAAGCTCAATAAAATATGGGTATTTGCAGAAATATTATTGTTTGTATTGGTAGGAGCGGAAGTAAACGTAGGTGTGGCAATAAAAGCAGGTAAAATAGGGATACTATTGATTGTAATAGGTTTAATGGGAAGAAGCATAGGCGTAATAATATCTTTACTAGGTACAAATTACTCTTTTAAAGAAAAATTATTCTGCGTCATTGCTTATATTCCGAAAGCAACAGTACAGGCTGCAATGGGTGCTGTACCTCTGTCGATGGGGGTGGAATCGGGAGATGTAATACTGGCAATTGCAGTGTTATCCGTATTGATTACTGCACCGTTAGGGGCAATTGGGATTCACTATTCAGCGAAAAGTTGCTTTTAGAAAATAACTAGTATAAGCTAATAGAAGATGACAATGCTTTGAAATCGGTTGCAACACAAAGTTTCAGTTGCTGTAACTGCAGCAAAAGAAAGTTTTGATTTGGTTTTGGAAGGATTTCTGTATGAAAGTCAAAGACTTTATTAATGAGATTAACAGCATATATCCCGATATAGATAAGAATGAAGTGGCATCGGATGTCTTAATAAGCGAAAAAGAAAAGAGTTTAGGATATAAACTGCCGAAATCTTTTAAAACTTTTTTGAAGGAATTTTCAAATGGCATAATGTTATTGGATGCAGAGCCTATAGGAGGAGTCGGAGAAGACGATGATTCTCCTTGCGGGTCGATTTTTTTAGCTTCTTCTCAAATAAAGAAAAGTATTATCAACATAATTCCGACAAAAGAAACAATAACTCCTGATAAGCTAATTGCATTTTCACTGTATGATGCCATGGATTCGGCAAACAATTTCTGGGTATTTATCTGCGATAAGGAATATACTGATAATGAATATAGGGTTGGGTTGATCAGTCAATATACAGAAGATATTGTTGTAGTGTTAGATAGTTTTGAAGAATGGCTTACAGTGTTTTGGAATGCAAATAAGGATTCTGATGATGCAGTATCGGTATTTCATTCAATGTATAAAACCTGGGAAGAAAGAGAAGATTTATTAAGACCGGATTGGAGAAGTCAAGATTAGGTTTTTGGTGTGGAGGTAGATTTATGAATATAAATGTTGTGGAAGAGAACAATGTTAAAATTGCTATTGTAAACAGTAGCGATATATTGATAACTGATGTGCAATCGGCATTAGATTTTATAGCAACTGTAGGGTTTGAAACGGGTTGTACGCGTATAATTTTGAATAAGTCGGCAATTTGCAATGACTTTTTTGACTTAAGCACAAGAATTGCTGGAGAAATATTGCAAAAGTTTGTTAATTATAATACTAAAATAGCCATTGTAGGAGATTTTTCCGTTTATACAAGCAAGAGTTTAAAGGATTTTATCTACGAGTGTAACAAAGGGAAAGACATATTTTTCTTGCCCGATGAAAAACGGGCAATAGAAAGACTAAGTAGGGTTTAGTTTTGTTAATGTACATCATTAATAAAATGCAATAATCGATAAGTGTTTTTAATTGCGTATTAAGGAGGCCTGCATGAATAGTTATAGGAGCATTGATGCCTATAAAAGATTTTATGAGGATATCAATTTTGACAGGGCAGGGCTGTTTGAAATATTAAAAAAGGAATATGGATGCAATACGGTTTTGTATCCGGGTTGTTCTATACATATAACACCTTCTTTTTATTTCCAGCATGTAGTATATGTTGACATTAGCAAGACAGCCAAGGAGTTCTTTGATGATATTCACAATATTTTAAACTATATAAACAGCAATAAAAAATATAAACAGACTGCCTATATTCAGTTTATTCATGGAGATTATACAGAACCGCTCCTTTTAAGAGAAGAAAATTATGATTTACTGGTTGCGCTATATGCCGGAGAGATTATTAAGTCGTGTGAGAAATTTGTCAAGCCCGGTAGCATTATACTAACTAATAATCACCAAAAGGATGCAGAAGAGTCATTAAAGGATCCTTCAATTATTTTGGATGGATTGATTTATAAAAAGGGAAAGAAATATATGATAGAGAAAAATATCGTTGGTGATTTTAAAGATATAATTAACAAATACGGTAATACAAAAAAAGATATGAAAAACTCCGCTAATGGATTGGAATATGTAGATAATCAATGTTACTTTGTATTGAGGAAGAATAAGTAGGATTATTATGAAGTAAAAAAATACGATGATGCCTTATTAGATAAATATAACAATATGTGTTGTTTAAAAAATGGTCTTGGCTTAATTTATACTCTCTGAAAGTTGTTGGACTAATTTTGTAATAATATATAAAATTTGTACTTTTCACATTATAAATATTATTAAACTTAGAGTTTCCTGATACTGTAATTATCTAAGTTAATTGCAAGATATGGGGGATGTTAAAATGAATGTATTAGTAATAAATATAAGGTGCTCAAAAAACAACAAAAGGAAAGAGAAAAAATTTAATTACGTTAAGACTGCAAAAGTCATTTTTTAAATATGTAAGCAGTACTCATTACATAAAAGTGTAATGAGTACTGCGATATTTAGGTGATTATGGCAAATAATACCTCCTGCCGTATATCAGCTTTTTTTTAAAATACCTAAATTTTGCTTTTAATTTTTTGAAAATTTTGGTCTTGGCATATTTCTGAATTAACAGTTCAATTCCACCTTCATAGTAAGTTTTCCAAAAATCATCACGATTTCCTCTAGGTTTATGTGGAGAATAAAGACTTTGATTTCTTTGAAGAAATGGTCTTTCTAATGGCAACTCCTCGACATCACAGTTGTTTTTTATTATTTGCAAAAGCTCTTTTCCCTTATCTCCATTCGTGAGAAATATAGATACACCCCTATTGTCATCGAATTCCGGTTTTACCTGATTTATTCCCCAAGCATCACCCATAGTTATATCTGCCGGATGTTGCACTGTGGAATATTTACAATTGTAACAGGAAGGTCTTAATGATAAATTGCAATAAAATAAGTCTCTCCATTTTACACCTGTACGCTTTTTTCCAGAAATAACGGCCGATTCGATATGTGCATCCCATCCGCATATTTTTTTATCTCGGAATACAAAACTGGAAATATTACCTTTATATTTTTTTTTCAACCACATGATAAAATCACTGAAAAGTAGCGGACTTGGACAACCGTGGCAAATAACATCCATTGTATAAAGATTTTCTATATTCACTCGTTTTGATTTTAGATATGATAGCAATCCGTCAATTTGACAGCCAGTCCCTGAAAAAAGAACTTTTAGATTTGCTCTTAAATCATTTTCAACTAATGGAAATACTTTGCAAGTGTTTGATTGGACATACTTTGATTTGCACATCAAATTGCGCTGATTCTTATTTTCTGCTCGAACATGTACAGCAACAAAGTCCTGGTTGAGAACACAACCGTAAACTATACCGCCCTGTTCCAATATCCAGTCGGAACAAGCAACAAATATACCTCCTGAAGCACTATTCAGGCGAACCGATTCATTGCGATGTTTTGCAATATAACAATTAGGTAAAACATTTGGCATGTCAGGCAGTTTTTTATTTGCAAAAGCACAGTTTTCTATACACAGCCCGCAACTCGTGCAATTTTCCATGTTCACCGAAGGATAGAGAAAACCCTCTTCATCACTCTTCATTTCAATTGCAGACTTTGGACATAAATCAGCACATGCACTGCATCCGCAACATTCTTCTTTTTTTACAGGAACAACTTTACTTACTGACATAAGCAATATCCTCCATTTTACAATTTAGGTGTATCATAAAAGACGTGCTTTTCTTCAAAAATCTTTTTTTTATTTTATTTATGCTAATATATAATTCGATTTATTGTGTTGATTTGTTTAGATTTTTTTTTTACCAGAATATCTTTCATGCTTAAATTAGGGAAAAGCAATTTACACACGAGGTTAATTTTGTGTTTTAGATAATGATAGATCAAAATATCCCTATAATCAATTATATAAATATTCCAAATTTGACTATTGTGAGACTTTGATGTTGATGTTCGGAATTTTTGTCTGCTTGCGTTTATTTGCATTGAGTTTTTTGTAAATCTTACCGGTTGTCATATTTGATCGGAATTTCTTATAGGTACTCTGCCACTTTCCATATTTAGTATGTTAAAATAGATGGAAGGTTATTTGGACAGTACAAGAACTCTATTATTAATCCATTGCAAATATGAAATAATGGTAAAACCATAAATAGCTTAAGAAATAAAGAAATATTACCGATTATAAATCTGTAAGTTATATGTCTGTTAACTTTAGCTTCTTAGCAAATATAGACTGAGTTACAAGAGATGTTTATAACTTAGCATTTAAGTACCATTATATTAGTGCAAGAGTTATATAAAATGGAAACTTTAAGATTTGTGAAATGAAATATATTTTCAATTATAAGGTAATGATCCTGAAAAAGAACTTTTTATTGAATGAAAACTTAACTAAATCTAATTGAGAGGTGACGGAACATTATGAAAATAGGGATACTTACTTATCAGAGGGCTAATAATTATGGAGCAATGCTTCAATGTTATGCATTATATTCTTTTTTGCAAAGTAAGAATCTAGAAGCTGAAGTTATTGATTACAGAAATTATCATATTGAGAATGGGTATAAAATATTTCGAAAGAGAAAACCTGTAAGTTGGTTTTTAAAATCTACAATAAATTCGATTATTTGGTACCGGAATTTAAAAGAACGGATAGACAATTTTACAAAATTCAGAAGAGAATATATTAAATTATCTAAATCTTACACGAAGGAAGAAATTTTAAATCATGGATTAGATTATGATATGATTATTTCCGGAAGTGATCAAATTTGGAATCCGAAGATTGCTAACGGGTTTGATGAGGTGTATTTCCAGAACTTTGAAGGAAATTTTAAAAGGGCAACTTATGCTGTGAGTGTTGGAAATGTAGATAATCCAATGTATGAAACATCAGAATTTATTCAACTGGTAGAAAAGTTTGATTTTTTATCTGTTCGAGAAAAAAATACTCAAGAATTTTTGAATGAAAAATTATCTAAGAAAGTTAATTTGTGTTTAGATCCAACATTGCTTATTAATAGAAGTGAATGGGAAAGTCTTGCTAATAAAGCCAATATTGAAATTAAATCTCCATATCTGCTATTTTACTTTGTTCAACCGAACCCAGAATTGGTTAAAACTGCTGAATATCTTGCAAGTAAATACAATTATGCAATTGCGTATTTTGACCCTAGATGCAAATTTAAATGCAAGTCGGTTTGTATTTGCTCTGCAGGGCCTCTGGAATTTTTGAAATTGATTAGAGATGCAAAAATTATAGTTACGAATTCTTTCCATGGAACGATATTTTCCAGAATATTTAACAAGGATGTAGTCATTATTGCTTACGGTAAAAACGATTCACGAGTTAATACATTGACTAATTTTTTTGATATCCAAAGTAGGATATATTATGATTTTGATGATTTTATAAAAAATTATAAAGAAGAGTCTGTAATAAAATATAATAAAGAGATATTTGAACAGCAGTATGAGACCTCACTTAAATATATAGATACTATAATTGGTACAGTTTAACTTTATAATCTAGCTTTTGATTTAATAATATTTGCAAATTAAATTTGGCTCCGGAATAATTAAACTTTGCTAAAATAAAATAAAGTTGATTCCAGAATCCCTTGGCGGATACAGGAGAAATCCTGATTTGCTGCGGGATTTTTTTTATAATCTTATTAAATTCAATTGTGGTTGTATAAGTTGGAGTAAATGCTTGTACGGTTTATGCCCAACAGTTCAGCTTGCTTTTTTATGTTTTAATTTCTTTTCTTCTCTCAAATAGCTTCATGCGGTTTCTCGGGATTTAGTTCCTTCTATTTTTTCATAGTTCTTTTCAAACTTTTTATCTGTCTTGATTTCAGGTATCATTATAGTTATATCGAGTTGACATTGGGAATAAATGTGTTAATATTGTATAATATATACTAAATGGATAAATTTAAAAATTAATAAGTTAAAATTAGTAAACAAAATTATAAATAAATTTTAGAGAAGGAAATGTTAATATGAAAAACAGAGAACTATTTTCCAAAATAAACCAAGTGATTGCTTCTAAAGATTCTGCGGTAGCTGAACTTATTTCTGCAGAGAGCCATCGACAAAGAAGTACAATTTGCCTTATCCCTTCAGAGAACTATGTTTCTGCCGAGGTGGCTTTGGCGTTGGCATCACCTTTCACAAACAAGTATTCTGAAGGATATCCACATGTTTGGAAGGAAGGCAACTTAATCGACAAAAACGGAAGGTATTATCAGGGACAGGAAAATACCAATAAACTTGAGAAACTTGCTATTCAGAGAGCACTTGAGTTATTTACGGATAATCCGTCAGCTTATCATGCCAATGTGCAGGCAATCAGTGGAGCACCTGCCAATCTTGCAGTGATAGGAGCTTTCCTGAAACCGGGAGACACATTAATGGGACTTGCTCTTGATTACGGAGGACACTTGACTCATGGACATAAAGTTAGTGTAACAAGTCATTATTACAATGCAGTTCACTATACACTAAATGAAGAAGGAAAATTGGATTATGACGAAATTGAGAAACTGGCGGAAGAGTATAAACCAAAACTTATAATTTCAGGAGCAACAGCTTACCCGTTGAAAATTGATTTTGAGCGTTTTGGCAGAATTGCAAAAAAGGTGGGTGCAATTTTATTAGCAGATATTTCTCATATTGCCGGTCTGTGTGTGACTGGGGAACATCCGCATCCTTTTCCGCATGCAGATGTAATTACTTCTACCACGCACAAAATACTTAGAGGACCGAGGGCAGGTGTAATTGTATGTAAAAAAGAATATGGTCCCCAAGTTGACAAAGCTTTATTCCCTGCATTGCAGGGCGGACCTCATATGAACACAATTGCAGCAATGGCTGTTGCATTTAAGGAAGCAATGTCTGAGGAATATAAAGCATATGCGAAACAAGTTGTGAAAAATGCAAAAGTATTGTCTGAGAAGCTGAAAGAATATAAATTTAAGCTGATTTCAGGGGGCACTGAAAATCATTTGATTCTTATAGATGTGGTGAATAATGAAAACGGTGTTACTGTAAAAAATGCAAGTTGGTTTGCTGAGAGGTTAGAATTGGCTGGAATTGTAACTAATAAAAATACAGTTCCGGGAGATGCCAAACCATGGAATCCATCAGGAATTAGAATGGGAACACCTGCAGTTACTACTTTAGGTATGAAAGAGAAGGAAATGGAAAAAATAGCCGAATTGATATGGTTAACTGCAAAGCATGCAGAAGATGATTCAAAAATAGCTGAGATAAGATCTGAAGTGGAATTGTTGGTAAGCAAGTTTGCAGAAGGTAGTAATTTCATTATATAAATTCCGATTTAATAGGATAATAAGTGAGATAAATGTGGTTGCCGGGGAATCGAGATTTTTCATGGCAGCCACATTTTGTCATGTTTGTTTTTTATTCATTGTTACTTAGGCAATCTGAGAATTTAGCATTACCCATAGTGTAAAATAATTGTAGGACATTTTAAGGATAAAAAAACAAGAGATCCT
>ERZ773359.3424-NODE-3424-length-18141-cov-5.454108_pt1 | contig 18141 bp, 15 predicted proteins | sample MGYA00374955_ERZ773359 | MGnify/ENA primary metagenome ERZ773359 (study PRJEB29098, sample SAMN04486028) | biogas fermenter metagenome | study: EMG produced TPA metagenomics assembly of the Biogas fermentation microbial communities from Germany - Plant 4 DNA1... | reverse complement strand
ATGCTTTGAGTTGCTGCATCCTCACCATTCCTAATTACAAATGGCGGAACAACGACGTTATTATTATTGGGGGCGTTATTGTTATTGGGTGCATTATTCGGGGCGTTATTGTTATTGGGTGCATTATTCGGGGCGTTATTTGCAGCATTATTTTGGTTATCCTTTTTGCCGAACATAGTATACCCTCCTATATTGCTTGTCTGCTTTTAGTACAATATATGAGGTTTTTTAAAAAAGGTGTCAGAAGAGTGATATGATTGTGATTTTGTTGCCTATAATTACATTAATAAACCAGCGTAGAAAATATGGAAGATGGTAGGATTATTAGATACAATAGGGATATGTCCTTTGACATTAGCATGGGTGCCGCCGGAGACGCAGGAGAATGAGTTAAACCAAAATTGACGTCCTAAAGCGCGGAGTACATATCCATGATGTAAAAAGAAGAATGAGGAGAGTATAAATGTGGCTCAGACTGCATTACTCGTTATTGATTTACAACAGGGCTTATTTAACAGAGAACATAAGATTTATAACGAAGATAGATTAATTGAGAATATTACTTATTTAATTAATAAATGTAGGCGAATGAAAATAACGGTAATTTTTATCCAACACACCAACAAAGGTTTCTTATTAGAAAATTCGCCGGATTGGCAGATACATTCAGGAATTGATGTTCAAGACACGGATATATGTTTCACTAAAAAATATTTTAGTCTATTTAAAGAGAAGAAAATAGTTAATGAGATTGAGAATATGGGGATTAAGAAACTGATAATAACCGGACTTTTAACTCATGGGTGCGTAAAGCTAGCTTGCCTAGATGCCAAGAAACTTGGTTATGAAGTTATATTGGTAGAGGATGGCCATAGTAATTATGAGCGAAATGCCAAAGAGATAGTTGCTAAATGGAATCGGAACTTAGCGAAGCAAGGTATTACTGTATTACCGACTGCGAAAGTATTTTGTTGATTTTCTGGACTGCAGCAACTAAATTGACATAAACCAAGCGATTATTTTATAATAAAAATGTTTGTTTTACCGAGTAAAAAAAGAATTTTGACACAATTGAGGTTGATTAATTAAAAAATAATTTTATAATTATCAAAAACTCAATTTTTATTATTTAAGGCAATAAATTTTTAAGGAGAAAGACCATGCAACTTAAGACACCGCTGTATGAGTGTCATAAAAGACACAAAGGGAAAATGGTAGAGTTTGCGGGATATTTACTGCCTGTGCAGTATGAACAGGGCGTCATAAAGGAGCATTTAGCCGTACGGGAAAAATGCGGCTTATTTGATGTCTCTCATATGACCGAGCTCTTTTTGGAAGGAGAAGATGCTCTGAAAAACATCCAGAAAATTTTCGCCAATGATTTTGCTGAAACTAAGATCGGACAAGTTAAATATACCACCATGCTCAATGAGGATGGCGGTATTGTGGATGATATGGTTATCTATAAGTTTTCCGATACCAAATATATGGTTGTAGGAAACGCTGCCAACCATGAGAAGGATTATAACTGGATCAAATCCCATCTATTCGGTAATTGTACTTTGACCGATCGAACAAATGATTATGCCCAACTGGCCCTGCAGGGACCTGCTTCTACTGAAATTCTTAAAAAACTGACTGAAGAGAGTAACATTCCTGCTAAGTACTATACCTTTTTAGAAGGCAAGATCGCAGGGCTGGATTGTATTATCAGCCAAACCGGCTATACCGGTGAATTAGGATATGAACTTTATACGGCCCCTCACAATGCTGTAAAGCTGTGGGATGAGCTCATTCAGGCGGGCAAAGATTTTGGCCTGATTCCATGCGGATTGGGCGCCCGGGACACCTTGCGTTTGGAAGCGGCAATGCCGCTATACGGGCATGAAATGACGGACGATATTACGCCCTTGGAAGCGAAGCTAAACTTTAGCGTTAAGCTTAATAAAGAGGATTTTATCGGCAAGACCGCTCTGGAAAAGAGAATGGACAGTTCAAGGGTTCTGGCGGGATTTAAGATCACCGGAAAAGGAATTGTCCGGGAGCAAAACGACATGTTTATTGACGGTAAAAAAGTTGGTTTCTCAACCTCGGGAACACATGCTCCTTATTTCGGATACCCCATTGCCCTCGGTTATATAGACAAGCAGTACAGTGCAATCGGGACTAAGGTTATATTTAAGGTGCGCGGCAGAGAAGTTGAGGCCGAAGTCACGGCAACTCCTTTTTACAAAAGAAGCAAAAAATAAATATATAAAGAAAAAAATAAATATTATACAAGTATATATTATTTATTTTATATATTATTTATTTAGCCGCAGCAGCGGCGGAATGGAGATTGTTATGAAAGTAGACAAGGATATTAAGTATTCAAAAACTCATGAATGGGTGAAGTTTTTAGATGATACCACCGCCCTTATAGGGTTAACCGACTACGCGCAGGAACAACTGGGCGACCTGGTATTTATCAACATGCCTGCGGAGGGTGATGAAGTTTCCTGTGATACTCCCTTTGGTGACATTGAGTCGGTAAAGGCTGTTTCCGATATTAACAGTCCGGTTGACGGCATTGTGGCCGAGGTCAACGAGGAGATCGCCGAAAATCCCGAAAATATCAACTCCGATCCATATGGTTCCTGGATTATAAAAGTAAGCAATATCACGGAGATATGCGACTTGATGGATGCGGATAGCTACGAAAGATTCTGTCAAGAGGAGGCATAACATGGGGTCTTATATCCCTAATTCTAAAGCTGAGCAGGAAAGAATGCTGGACTTTCTTGGGCTCGCTTCTCTTGACGACTTGTACGATGAGATTCCGGATAAGGTGAAACTCAAAGACGGACTTAATATACCTGAAGGGAAAAGCGAGCTGGAGGTTAGGCGCCGGATGGAGACTCTTGCCGGCAAAAATACGGTATTCCATACCATATTCAGGGGTGCGGGTGCCTATCGGCATTATATCCCCGCTATTGTCAAGGCCGTAGCCTCCAAGGAAAAGTTTATAACAGCCTATACGCCCTATCAGCCGGAGATCAGTCAGGGTGTGTTGCAGTCTATCTTTGAATTCCAGACTATGATTTGTGAACTGACAGGGATGGATGTAGCCAATGCCTCTGTGTACGATGGCGCTACGGCCTGTGCTGAAGCGATCTCCATGTGTGTTGACAGAAAACGGGATGTAGTCTATGTTTCGGCGACCGTGCATCCCGATTACCTGCGTACGGTAAAAACTTATTGCTATGCTGCCGGGCGTAAGCTAGTGGTGGTTCCGGAAAAAGATGGCGTTACCGATATTGCCTTTTTAAAGGAAAATCTTGATGAAAAGAGCGCGGCCTTCTTAATGCAACAGCCGAACTTCTACGGAATCATCGAGGACGCCGAAACTTATTTTGGGGTGGCTCGTGAAGCGGGCGCTAAGTCTATTATGTGTATCAATCCCTTTTATGGGGCTATCGGCCGAACACCAAGAGAGTGCGGAGCGGATATTGCCGTGGGAGAGGGGCAACCCCTTGGAATCAGCCTTGGTTTTGGTGGACCCTATTTGGGATTTATGGCCTGTGTTCAGGAAATGACCAGGAAGCTTCCTGGAAGAATTGTCGGTCAAACAACAGATTTAGAGGGCAAGCGTGCCTTTGTGCTGACACTTCAAGCAAGAGAACAGCACATCAGAAGGGAAAAAGCGTCCTCCAATATCTGTTCCAATCAGGGGCTTTGTGCCCTTACGGCAGCGTGCTATATGAGTACAATGGGACCTTCCGGCATTAAAGAGGTTGCCAATCAGTGTCTTTCCAAGGCTCATTATGCGGCAAAGCTTATTTCCTCGGTTCCCGGATATGAACTTGTGTTTGACGCAGAGTTTTTCCATGAGTTTGTAACCAAATGTCCGGTAAGTGTAAATAAACTGATGGCCAAGCTGGAGAGACAAGGAATACTTGGCGGATATCCTCTCGGAGGTCCGTATGAAGGCTGTATACTTTGGTGCTTTACCGAAATGAACACCAAAGAAGAAATCGACCAACTTGTCGCTATTTTGAAAGAGGGGATACAAGAATGAAGCTGATTTTTGAAAGAAGTACCCCGGGTCTTTCCTGCGAAGTACTGCCTCCCTGTGATGTTGAACCCTACGAGCTTAAACCTGAACAGCGAAGGGGACAGGAGCTCAGACTGCCGGAGGTTACCGAGGGGGAAATCTCACGGCACTATACACAGCTGGAATCACAAACTTTTGGAGTGAACAGCGGGTATTATCCCCTTGGCTCTTGCACTATGAAATATAACCCTAAGATAAATGATGAGATAGCCGGTCTGCCCGGCTTTTCAGATATTCATCCCTTGCAGCCCGCCCATACCGTCCAGGGTTGTTTGGAGGCCTTGCATCTGGCAGAAAGGCTCTTTTGCGAAATCACCGGGATGGATAATATGACTTTCCAGCCGGCTGCAGGAGCTCACGGGGAACTTGCAGGGCTCATCATGATTAAAAAATATCATGATTCACGCCAGGATGAAAAGCGGAATAAGATTATTGTCCCTGATACCGCTCATGGAACCAACCCGGCTAGTGCAACTATGGCGGGTTTTACATCGGTTAGTATCTCGTCCGGAAGTGATGGTCTTGTAGATCTTGAAGCACTTAAAGCAGCTGCCGGGGAGGATACTGCCGGACTTATGCTTACCAATCCCAACACCCTTGGCTTGTTCGAAAAAAATATTGTAGAGATTGCAGAAATTGTTCATAAGGCAGGGGGACTTCTCTATTACGACGGAGCAAATCTCAATCCTGTGATGGGCATTGTCCGTCCAGGCGATACCGGGTTTGATATTGTCCACCTCAATCTGCACAAAACCTTTTCAACTCCCCATGGCGGAGGCGGACCCGGTGCCGGCCCCGTCGGATGCAAAGCCTTTTTATCGAAGTTTTTGCCGGTCCCAAGGGTGGAGGAGAAGGACGGGAAATTTTATTTTGCCAGTGATTATGAAGATACAATGGGCAGTATGAAGGCCTTTTATGGAAACTTCCTTATTGTGCTTCGGGCGCTCACCTATACACTTACGCTGGGCCGAAAAGGTATTCCTGAGGCGGCCAAGAGTGCCGTGCTCAATGCCAATTATATGATGAAAAGCCTTGAGGATTTGTTCCAGGTGGCCTTTCCCGGCAGATGTATGCATGAGTTTGTGCTGACGGCCGAACCGCTAAAAAAGAAAACAGGCGTAAGCGCGCTGGACATTGCCAAAAGCTTGCTAGACCATGAGATGCATCCGCCGACCGTTTATTTTCCGCAAATTGTTCATGAAGCACTAATGATTGAACCCACCGATACGGAATCGAAGCAGTCCATTGATGAGGCTGTGAAGGTCTATCGACAGCTGTATGAGAAGGCCTGCACAGATCCCGAGGCCTTACACCAGGCTCCTGTAAAAACGGCGGTGCGCCGTTTGGATGAGGTCACTGCGGCGAGGAAACCGATTTTGCGCTATAATTTTGATTGACGGTTATCCCGGGGCTGGCGCCTAGACATTAGCGCCAGCCAAGTTTACTTAATGATGAACTTGATGATGAAATAGAGGGAGAATATGATTAAAAGGACAAGGATCTATTTCGCCGATTCAACATGTCCGTACCATAACCTGGCTGTGGAAGAACAGCTCTTACATCTGGTAGAAGATGAGGAATGTATTCTGTACCTATGGCAAAACAAGCATACCGTGGTCATTGGCCGGAATCAAAATGCTTTCAAAGAGTGCGATACAAAAAGACTGGCGGCGGATGGAGGAAAGCTTGCCCGGCGTTTGAGCGGCGGAGGGAGCGTTTTCCATGACCTGGGTAATCTCAACTTTACCTTTCTGGTCAAGGAGCGGGATTACGATGTGGACAGGCAATTGTCTGTTATTATCCGAGCGCTTAAAGATTTTGGGTTAAATGCCGAAAAGACCGGACGAAATGACATATGTATTGACCAAAGAAAATTCTCCGGTAACGCCTTTTACAGACACAAGGGACGCTGTTACCATCACGGAACCATTCTTGTGGATGTGGATTTACAGAATATGTCCAAGTATCTGCATGTTTCGAGGGAAAAACTGCGCTCCAAAGGTGTATCCTCCGTAAAAAGCCGAGTAGTCAATTTGAAAGACTTAAGCCCTAGTATAAACATCCCCGATTTAAAAAACGCCTTAGTAAAAGCCTTTGCTGAAATCTATAATGCAGAGCCTGCGACAATCTTAAACCGGGATTTGGACAGTGAGGAAATTAAGAGGCTGGAAGAAAAATATGCTTCCCGTGAATGGCTTTTTGGTAAGAGAATGGAAGCAGATTTGACTTTAAACCAACGGTATGTCTGGGGAGAAATCAGTGTTAATTTCCAAATCCAAGGGGATATTATTGCCGACGTGCAGGTATTCTCTGATGCGATGCATGAAACCATTGCCGAACTTATGGTTTCCTGTTTGGCAGGTATCCGTTTTCAGCAAGGGGCCATGGTGGATGCCCTTAGACGCTTAGAAGGAAAAGTGGAACAAGAAATGCTGGAAGACATTATTGCTTTAATAAATACGCAGTAAATTTGGTAGGTGAATATTAGAAGTATGAGTAATTTTGATTTGGTTGTGATTGGTTCCGGACCCGGAGGATATGTAGCAGCAATCCGAGGAGCCCAAAAAGGACTTAAAACCGCTATAGTCGAGAACTGGGATATTGGCGGCACCTGCCTGAATCGAGGCTGTATTCCCACCAAATCCATGATTCATAGCGCCAACCTTTATAAGGAAGCTCTTAACGGGGAAATGTTCGGACTGCTTACCGAACAGGTTGGGTTTGATTTTGAGGTCATCAACAAGCGTAAAATTGATGTTGTGTTGAAATTGCGCGCCGGTGTAGAACGTCTGCTTAAAGCCAATAAAATTGAGATTATTCGCGGTAGAGGAGTGATAAAAAATCCGCATACCGTTGTCATAAATACCACCGACGGCAACCGGGAAATCGGGACGAAATATATTATTATTGCTACCGGCTCCAAACCGAAGCTGCTTCCGGAATCAATGCAGCGTCTTGAGAATGTATTCACCACTGATGATGCTCTGGCTGCTGACGCCAAGCTTTATAAGCGGATACTTATTTCAGGAGGCGGGGTAATCGGCGTGGAATTTGCTTCCCTTTATAACAATCTGGGATGTGAGGTTACCATCGTCGGCTCGAGGGAGAACCTGTTGCGCCGCATGGATACGGAGATATCCAAAAACATTATGATGCTGTTTAAAAAACGAGGAATCAATATCATAACACCGGCTAGAATTCAGGGCATCCAAAAGGCGGGCAGCGAACTGGTGTGCCAAATAGCACACAAGGATGAGACTAAAGAAGTAGTTTGTGACGGAGTACTTGTCTGTATCGGCAGAGCCCCTGTGACGGAAGGGCTTTTCCTGGAAGGCGTTGATGTTGCCCGGGATAGCGACGGATTTATAATTATTAATGAAAATATGCAAACCAATATTCCGAATATATACGCCATTGGGGATTGTACCGCAAATAGTACTCAGCTTGCCCATGCTGCCTCAGCCCAAGGACTTAACGCCATTGACCACATTGTGGGAAAACCTTGTGCCGTCAACCTCAAGGCCATTCCCAGTTGTGTCTATACAAGCCCTGAAATAGCCGCTGTAGGGCTTACCGCTGAGCAAGCGAAGGAAAAGGGTATAGAGGTTAAGGTCAGCAAATATATGATGGGCGGAAACGGCAAATCTATCATCACCGATGAGGATCGAGGCTTTATCAAGCTGGTGTTTGATGCTAAAACAAACGTGCTGATTGGAGCGCATCTTATGTGCGCCCGGGCAACGGATATTATTAGTGAATTAACAAGTGCTATTGCCAATAAGATGACAGCCGAAGAGATGGCTTCCGTAATACGGCCTCACCCTACCTTTGTAGAGGGGATCACGGAAGCGACGGAGGATTTCTTTGGTACAGCAATTCATATGCTGCCGAAGAGAAGCTAACTCATCTGCAACTTCAAAGCGGTAGGGCAGTTCGTGAAACACAGCTTTTTTTGGGGGAGGGTATTGATTTGACTTTCAACTACCATAGACCTGTTCCTCGATCAAAAATTAGAATGTCCCTTGGAAAGCTGTATTTTACTTGGAGGCGTTACTTTGTTTGGGCATTCAATCGCTCGATCAAATACGCCTCAAGTTATGGAACCATAGATTTTAATAACCTAGTAGCTTCTCATAAAACGCCACTGTACAGGCAACTTCGTAATGTTGATATGTGGCTACAAGAGAATAAAGTAACTAATCTTAAGTTAGCAAGTGAAAAGCTCGATGGGTTAATAGTGAAATCCGGAGAAACCTTTTCATTTTGGCGTTTGGTTGGAAAACCGACTAAAGCAAAGGGGTATTTGGAAGGAATGGTTTTAACCAATGGTTCATTTACCGCAGGAGTAGGGGGCGGACTTTGCCAGTTATCAAACCTCATCTATTGGATGACACTTCATACGCCTTTGACAGTAACAGAGCGCTGGCGTCATACGCACGACGTTTTTCCTGATGTGAACCGGACACAGCCTTTTGGGAGTGGGGCGACTGTCGTTTATAATTACGTCGATTTGCAAATTAGAAACGATACACCCTTTGAATATCAACTTAAAATCAGGGTAGGGGAACATGACTTAGAAGGCGAATGGAGATGTGAACAACCCTGCCAATTTAAATATGAAATCTATGAGAGCGGGCATTTGATAAAGCAAGAATGGTGGGGCGGTTACATGCGCCATAATGTTATAAGGCGTAGAGTATTGGACCGTCATGATCAAATTATCTCGGATGAATTTGTGACAGAAAACCATGCCATTATGATGTATGAACCGTTACTTCAAGAAGGCAATGAATAGGCTGACAAATATTGTCGGCCTTTTATTTTTCCTAGCAAAAATATATTTTATGCAATCGAAAGTAAATTGTTGACAGTTTTATTGGCATTAAGTATATTTAAAGTAACTTTTTGAAAAACCTGTTAAAAAATGTACAAATTAACCATAAAATTAGTTTGAAAAAATACTAATATTGACGGAGCAATCCGTTTATATATTAAATAACTAAATAAATTTAAATCGGAGGAAAAGAGATGAAAAAAAGAATTCCTGTTCTAATGCTTATTTTGCTCTTAATGACAGCGTTAGTAATCTCCGGTTGCGGTAAGAGTTCCGGCGGGGACAGCACTGCCAGCGGAGATGCTGCGGGAAATGGGCTACCCAAAGTAGAACTGTCACTTACCCTCCATGACCCAGTCACTTCTCGTATAGCGAAGGCTATGCAAGCTTGGGCGGACGAGGTAAGCGCCAAGACGGACGGCGGCCTGACCATCAAGCTTTTTGGTAGTGGCACGTTGGCTCCCGGACCTGAAGCACTGAACTTCGTAATGGATGGCACGGCCGATATCGGCTGGCTGTACACGATGTTCTATCCGGGACAGTTTGCGCTTACAGAAGTGGTCGCTTTGCCGATGAATGGGCCGACACATCCGGCACAGACCGCCGAAGTGCTGTGGGATCTCTATGAATCAACTCCTGAAATGAAGGAAGAGCTTGATTCCAAGGTACACGTTTTAACCATGTACGGGAATCCGGTTAATTTCATTTCTACAACTAAAAAGCCAATCAACACCTTAGCTGATATCAAGGGAATGAAACTGCGTTGCCCGGCAGGGGCTATGACCGAAGTCATGCTGCTCTGGGGTGCCTCACCCGAAGTTGTCGCAGCCGGGGATACCTATGATGCTCTTCAAAAAGGCAATATTGACGGCACATCTTGGGAATGGCAGGGTATTGAAGCATTCAAACTTTATGAACAGCTAAAATACTATATGGAAGGTATGCCTATTTATGAAGGTGTCTTTGTCCTTGGCATGAACAAGGATAAATGGGACAGCCTGCCTCAGGAATATAAAGACGTTCTGAATGAGACTACAGGTCGTGCGGGCTCGGTTGCCTTCGGCAATACATTCTATGAAGCGGCCGAAGAGTCCAAGGAAGCGATTTTCAGTTCAAACAAAAATCTCGAGATTGTAAATCCCACGCCTGATGCAATTGCAGAATTCAAGGCTATTGCGGACGAATATGCTAAGACCTGGGTCCAAAAAACCTCGAAAGACGGCTTTGATGCCCAGGCTTATCTGGACAAATCTTTGGAGCTGACGGAAAAGTATAAGGACAAATATAATAAATAAGTTCAAATAGCAGCTTAGTAGTTTGTGCAAATCTTCATTAACGTTGTTGATGGAATGAACATTGTTTATGGAAACGGGTCGCAACTTCTGCGATCCGTTTCACCGGCCGGAAAGGAGCTCGTTTATGGACTTGATGACCCTTGCCATACTTGGTATTGTAGCTTTTCTGGTACTTATCCTACTTGGTATGAATATAGGCATTTCCCTTCTGCTCGTCGGTACTATAGGCTATGCACTTGCTGTTTCTCCAAAGGCAGCTCTAGGCCTTCTACGCTCGATCCCGGCTTCCCAAGCGGGAACATACGCCCTTATGGTTATACCGATGTTTATTATTATGGGAAATTTTGCCTTTCATGCAGGACTGTCTAACGGACTCTATAATTTTTGTAACAAATGGTTGAGCAGACTTCCGGGCAATCTCGCTTGCGGAACTGTGGCTGCCAGCACTGGTTTTCACGTTATTTGTGGCAGCATCGCCGCCACAACGGCAACAATGGGTACAATCGCCATACCGGAAATGCGCAAATACGGTTACGATGACAGACTTGCAACCGGTAGTGTGGCGATGGGCGGAGCACTCGGCAATCTCATTCCTCCAAGTACACTTCTCATTATTTACGGCGTAGTTGCCGAACAATCTATTGGCCGCCTGTTTGCAGCCGGTATTATCCCGGCTATTATCTTGCTAGTACTGACTATTATCACTATTGTTATTATGGTTACAGCAAAACCGAGCCTTGCACCGCCACCGCATAAAACCCCATGGAGCGAACGGTTTAAATCTACTATCGGCATGATCCCGATTATTATAATCTTTACCGTTGTTCTTGGCGGAATGTTTTCCGGTCTCTTCACCGTAAACGAGGCTTCGGCTCTAGGCGCTTTGACGGCTGCAATTATTACTATTGTGAAAGGTCGCTTTAGCTGGAAGAGCTTCGTTGAAATCATGGCCAAATCCGTTGAGACTACCGCGATGACTTTTCTAATTATTATAGGTGCTGCCGTCTTTTGCACCTTCCTGAACATTACAGGATTTCCGGAGCAGCTTGCGAACATCATTGCGGGAATGGACGTTTCCAAATTTGTTATTATCCTAGTTATGACCATTATTTATCTCATCCTCGGGGCTGTCATGGACGAACTTCCGATGATGATGATGACAGTTCCGATTTTTATGCCCATCGCTGTAGAGCTTGGGTTTTCCCCGATCTGGTTTGGCGTCTATGTGGTTCTCTGCATGGAAATGGGTGCGATTGCACCGCCGGTCGGGCTTGCCTGCTTCATTCTTGCCGGCATTGCCAAAGACGTGCCGCTCGGAACGATCTACCGAGGCGCTTTGCCTTACATTATTACCATCTTGGTCATGATTGCGATTATTACAGTCTTTCCGAATCTTGCAACCTTCCTGCCAGATCTGATTTTTAATCAATAACGGAGGCGATGATTTATGAAAATAATAAAACGACTTCTTTATCGCTGCGCCGGTGCTATGGGCTCAATTAGCGCCATTGGGTATATCGCGATCATCGTCCTCTGTGTGTTCGACGTTGCCCTGGAAAAACTAATAGGGAAACCTATCCGGGGGTCTTATGAACTCGTGGAACGCTGTATGGTTATCGCGGTTTTTGCTTCATTTGCTTACGCCCAGGTTAAAAAAGCTCATATCAATATGATGATTCTTATTGAGCGTTTTCCGAGATTTTTGCGTTTGCTTTCTCTCGGCCTTACGAGCTTACTTTCTGTCGGAACGACGGGCTATGCCGCTTATGCTGCATGGACGCAGTCAATGACCGCCATGGATATGAATCAGTATACCGGCATCCTGCATATCCCGCTCTGGCCGTTTTACTCCTTGCAATCAATCGCCATGTACTTCTTTGCCATCATTCTACTTCTTGATACAATCTATGTCTTCGGAGCGATAAAGAGCAATAGGTTAAACGAGATGGTAACGGAGGATTATGGAATGATAATCCCTAAATCGAGGAAGACTGCGTATAAACCCGAGTGAATTCCTGAATCAAGAAATCCCGAGAAAAATTAGTTTTATTATCTCGGGATTTTTTTTATTTTTATCTTTAAAATTATGTGCTTATAAAGCACTACTTGCTAACACATCCTTCCAGGTTTATAATCATAAATAATTTTAATAAGTGATTGGAGGAGCTTAAAATTATACATATTTAATTTGTTAGGCATTACGTAAGCATCATGGAGGTGACATTCATGCCTAAATTAAGAATCCTGGATTGTACGCTGCGTGACGGAGGACTGACTAATAATTTTAGTTTTGAAGATAAATATATTCAAAACCATTTACAATTAATGGCTTTAGCTCATGTAGATTTCGTGGAAATGGGGTATAAAACATCCGGCAGCTTTTACGATAAACAAGCTTACGGTCCTCTGAAATTTTGCCCGGATAGTTATATCCGTCAGTTTATTAATAATATAGAAAATCCTCCCGCACTGGCTTTTATGGTGGATGTAGGCAAGTTCGACCGAGAAGATATTGCCCCGGCCTCGCAATCTCCCTTTGTTATGGCCAGGGTGGCCTGCTATTTAAATCAGATAGAACAAGCAGTGCAAGATGTTTTGTTTTTTCAAGAGAATGGCTATATAACAACCTTAAATATTATGGCTATTTCCAAAGAACAGCCTCAAGAAATAAGGAAAAAACTGCAGTTGGTTAAACAGGTTATACCGTTTATAACGGTTTATATCGTGGATAGCTATGGGGCTTTGTATCCGGACCAGATCAGAAATTTGATTACTCTCTACAAACAGGAACTACCGGAAAGCAAGATTGGTATCCATGTCCATAATAATATGCAGCTTGCTTTTTCCAACACCATTACCGCTATTGAACACGGGGCGGTTTATGCCGATGCCAGCGTCAAAGGGATGGGCAGAGGTGCTGGAAATTGCCCTTTGGAATGTCTTTTGCCTTATGTTGAAAAAAAATTTGCCAATAAAAACCGCTATGATTTAAAACCTGTTTTGAAACTAATAAATGATTATTACCAGAAAGAAGATAATTACAAAGCTTGGGGTTTTTGTACCAAACAGTTATTAACAGGACTTTTTAATCAGCATCCTGTGTACAGCTTACCTGACCGCAGCTACGATCTTGCCGATATGTATGATTACCTGCAAAGAAAAGATAGGGATTAAGTGCCAATCCACCGGCCAACAAGACCTCTTAGACCTCGATAAGCTTTACTTATGAAAGCATTGTGTTTTCATATTATACAGAGCCTGTTCAGAATGCTAGAATGGAAAAAAGAGGGGAAAGGGAGGTTTTATTATGGCAAAATTTAATGAATTCCAACATGTATTTTCACCGATCAAGGTAGGCAACCTTACGCTTAAAAACCGCATTCAATTCTCGCCTATGGTCTGTTGCTTATCAAATGCTGCCGGCGAGGTTACCACAGAATTCGTAGAATTTTTGGGCATGCAGGCCCGGACCGGAGCCGGCCTGGTGACTATTGGCGCCACTCCGGTGGACAATGATACAGGAGCGGATGCTTACGGGGAACTGGATGTTACCAATGATAATAAAATTCCAGGCTTAAAACGCGTTTCCGAAGAAGTACACCGTTATGGAGCCAAACTTTCCATTGAACTGGTTCATTCCGGCAGAGGCTCTCTGCCCGAGCTTTTACGCAAGCCTTATGCTTTGGCCCCCAGTATTATTCCTACTCCGGGTGGTCCTAGGAAGATTAAAGTTATGGATCAAGACGATATTGACCAAGTGATAAAAGCCTATGCTGACTGCGCAGAACGGTTAGTTAAAGCCGATTTTGATATGGCCATGATTCATGCCGCTCACGGTAATCTAATTGCCCAGTTCTTATCTCCCTACACCAATAAACGCAATGACTATTACGGCGGTTCCTTTGAAAACCGGGCTCGTTTTGGCCTGGAACTGCTGCAGGCCGTCCGGGAAAGAGTCGGCCAGAGCTTAGCATTAGAAATGAGGATCAGTGCTGAGGAAATGGTTGAAGGCGGCATGGAGTTAGAAGAAACCATAGAGTTTATTAAACTGGCCCAAGAATATATTGACTTAGTTCATGTCTCGGTAGGTCTGATCGTGGAACATAATAAAGCGGCTTTTTGGACTATGCCGCCTTACTATCATGCTCATTGCCATAACGTAAAATATGCCGAAGCGGTAAAAAAGGATCCGGATATTAAAATTCCGGTAACCACAGTCGGCAGTATCAATACTATTAAAGATGCCGAAGAAATAATAGCTTCCGGAAAAGCTGACATTGTGGCCATGTGCAGGCAGCTGCTCGCCGATCCGGAGACTATTAAAAAGGCTTACCGCGGGGAAGAAGGAACAACTAGACCTTGCCTGCGTTGCTGGGAAGGTTGTGTCGGTGCTGTTGCCTTCGGGGGCCAGGTCAGATGTAGCATCAATCCGGTAGTGGGCAGGGAAACTAAATACCGGGAAATTCCGCTGGCTCGCAGAAAGAAAAAAGTGGTAGTGGTAGGCGGTGGGACAGCCGGAATGATGGCTACTCAAACCTTGGTGGAAAGAGGGCATGAAGTCGTACTTATGGAAAAAAAGGATAGACTAGGCGGTCATCTGCCTGAAATAAGTGCACTTCCGTTCAAAGGGGATTTACGTGCCTACTTGAAATGGAATGTAGACACCACTATGAATTGCGGGGCCAAAATTTTGCTAAACACTGAGGCGGACGAGGATAGCATCCGCAAGGAAAACCCGGACGCTATTATTATCGCGGTTGGGTCCAGCCCGGTGGAACTTGATATTCCAGGAAGCGATAACGAAAATGTTCACTCGGTTTTAGATGTGGATAACGGTAGGGTCCAAGTCGGATCCAAAGTCGTTGTTTGTGGTGGCGGAGTGAGCGGTATGGAATGCGCCCTGGCTTTGGCCATGGAAGGCAAAGACGTTACTGTCGTGGATATGATTCCTGTGGAGCAATTTGCCAAGGATATGGTGGTTGCCACCCGGCCTATGCTGCTCTATCTCTTAAATCAACATAAAGTCAAATTTATTGGGGAGCATAAAGTGCTGCAATTCCTTAAAAATGGAGTAGAAATAGAAGATCGAAATTGGAACCATTCCATTATAGAAGCGGATACCATTGTTAAGGCCTTCGGTATGCGACCTAACAAGGAATTGGTGGAGCGTTTAGGTTGTATTGTCCCTGAAACTTACCTAGTCGGTGACTGTGACCAGGCTAAGAATATTCAGTATGCCAATCATTCCGCCTTTAATGTTGCGGTGGAGGTTTAATTATGACGCTGCAACAGCTCAAATATATTATAAAGATAGTTGAATGCGGCTCCATTACTGAAGCCGCTAAACAGCTATTTATTACCCAACCCAGTCTATCGACGGCAGTTAAAGAACTTGAAAAAGAACTGGGAATAGAAATATTTTACCGCACAGCCAAAGGAATATCCTTAACTATTGACGGGACTGAATTCCTCTCCTACGCACGTCAGATTATTGAGCAGACAGAACTTATGGAGCAGCGTTATTTAGGTAAAAAACCCTCAAAACAACTTTGTTCAATTTCCACTCAACATTATGCTTTTGCAGTTAATGCTTTTGTAGAATTACTTTTAGGTCTTGATGTAGATGAGTATGAATTTACCCTACGGGAAACAAGAACATATGAAATAATTGATGATGTAAAAAATTTACGCAGTGAAATAGGGATTATTTATTTTAGTAATTTCAACGAAAAAGTTTTGAACAAGCTGTTAAAAGAAAATCATTTGATATTTAATCCCCTTTTCGAAGCTAAGCCCCATATTTTTGTTAGTTCCAGGCATCCTCTTGCTAAGAACAGTTCAGTTACTCTCGAAGATCTGGAAAACTACCCGTTTCTGGCTTTCGAACAAGGTGAGTATAATTCTTTTTATTTCTCAGAAGAGATTTTAAGTACAGTTCCTCGCCGAAAAACAATCCATGTCAGCGATCGGGCTACTCTTTTTAACCTTTTAATTGGCTTAAATGGATACACTATCTGCTCGGGCCTTTTATGCAGTGATTTAAACGGAGATAACATTGTTTCCGTGCCGCTTCAGACGAATGAAAGAATGCTGATAGGTTGGATTGCCAACAAGAAAGCACATCTTAGCATGCTGGCTCTTGACTATATTTCGAAACTGAAAAAACTGATTAGCGAATACGGATATACTGTTCTTGAATAAAATATGTCTCCGCTTTGAATAGAGCGGAGGCATATTTATGCTACAAGCAAGGTGTTTATGGCCTTATAGATTTGAGAAGCAATGTAAGCATTATTCATAGTATAGAGATGTATTCCATCAACCCCCTGGGTTATTAAATCTACGATCTGATCCACAGCATATGCAATTCCTGCATCCCGCATTGCTTCCGGATTGTTTTCATATTTATTCATAATAGATATAAATTTTTTTGGAAGCTTTATTCTGTTAAGGGCAACCATACGTTCAGTTTGTCTTTTGCTCATAACCGGCATGATTCCGGCTTTAATTGGAACGTTAATTCCTGCTATAACCGCTCGCTCTCGGAAGGAATAAAAGCTGTTATTATCAAAAAATAACTGCGTTATGAGTTGGTCTGCCCCTGCATCTACTTTGTTTTTTAAATTACGAATATCCTCAATAATAGTTGGACTTTCGATGTGACCTTCAGGATAGCAAGCCCCTATTATATTAAAATCTCCGTTTTCTTTGATGAAGGAAATCAAATCGCTGGCATACCTGAAGTCATTATGTGGTGTTAAAGCGGGATTTGTATCACCTCGCAAGGCAAGTATATTTTCAATTCCGGAACATTTGCAGTAATCTAGTATTTTAAGTACAGCCCTTTTGGAAAGATGAAGGCCTGGAAGGTGGGCAACACTTTCGATACCATAGTGATTTTTAATTACAGAGGCTATTTCAAAAGTATTGGCCTTATTTTCACTTTTTCCAGCACTATAGGTCACACTTATAAAATCAGGGTTAAGTTCTTTTAATTTTTGAACTGTATTATGAATTGCAGTTAAAGGGTCAGAGCCCTGAGGAGGAAATATTTCAAATGACAGTATACTTTTCGTATTATATAATTCTAATGTCTTCATAGCGCTAAACTCCTCTTAGTATTTTTTTAGGCTGAACTTGCCTTTCCATTTTTTAGTTATTACAATACCATAAAGGGCTTGCTATAGGGTAATACTTAATAATTATACTTTGCCATAGATTTGAACTATATCATGATTCTTACTATAAAATGGCATAGAGTAAGTACTTTCCTAGAAGATTTTATTTGTAAAGAAGGGGAACTTGATACTTTTGTAGAAAATTATAAATTTGTAGAAATCAATCGCTATTAAAGAAAGAGGATAATAATGGATCAGCTACCATTCTACCCGGGACAAAAACTCAGCTTTACAACTGATTCGGAACTATTCCACGATGTATATACTACTGAAATCAAAGAAGTGTATCACGATCGCTTGGAATTGTATATTACTTTGCATAAGGGGTATTTACTTCTTATTCCGATCGGAACAACAATTCGTTGGCTCGATATCAATTCGCAGCAGGAATTTACGTCCCAGGTAATTTCTCGCCAGCCGGCTAAACAAACTTGGAGTGTTACTATACCTGTTCCTAAAAATGCACAAAGGAAATCACGGGTTATAGCTATAGGCAGTGGTAAAGGGGGGGCAGGGAAGACCACCTTGGCCATTAATTTAAGTTTGGCTTTAAGCTCGTTAGGACAAAGAGTAATTATTCTTGACGCCGATATAGGAATGGCCAATGTTGAAGTTTTGTTGAGGCTAAATACCCGTTTGAATTTAACCAATGTGCTTAAGGGAGAATGTACTCTAAAAGATATTTTAATCCCTGGGCCGTCGGGTATTAAAGTTCTTCCCGGTTCCAGTGGCATTTCTGTT
>ERZ773359.3419-NODE-3419-length-18157-cov-4.661032_pt1 | contig 18157 bp, 14 predicted proteins | sample MGYA00374955_ERZ773359 | MGnify/ENA primary metagenome ERZ773359 (study PRJEB29098, sample SAMN04486028) | biogas fermenter metagenome | study: EMG produced TPA metagenomics assembly of the Biogas fermentation microbial communities from Germany - Plant 4 DNA1... | reverse complement strand
CATCGAGTTGTTCATGGCGGTGAACTTTTTAAAGAATCAACCCTGATCGATGATAATGTCATTGAAGGTATTCAAGCTGTTTCCCAATTGGCACCACTACATAATCCTCATAACTTAACTGGAATTAAAGTATGTACCGAACTAATACCCGAAAAACCACAAGTTGCCGTTTTTGATACTGTTTTCCATCAAACAATGGATGCCTCAGCTTTCATGTACGCCCTTCCCTATCGCTATTATCAAGATTATAAAATTCGTAAATATGGTTTTCATGGCACATCCCATAAATATGTTTCGCAACGAGCTGCCGAACTAATGGGTAAATCCTTAAGCGAATTAAAACTTATTACTTGTCACCTAGGCAATGGTGCCAGTATCACAGCTGTTAAGAATGGTAAGTCTGTCGATACTAGCATGGGATTTACTCCATTAGAAGGATTAATGATGGGTACTAGGTGTGGTGATCTAGATCCTGCTATTATTCCTTATTTACTAAAAACAGAAAAGATAGATCCAGCTTCCTTAGATAGAATAATGAACTACGAAAGTAGCTTATATGGAATCTCAGGCCTCAGTAATGACTTAAGGGATATTGAAAAAGCAGCAGCTGAAGGAAACCAAAGAGCACAACTAGCTTTAGACATGTATATCCACCGAATTCGCAAATATATTGGCTCCTATTTATTTATCCTTGGTGGTGCAGATGCGATAGTTTTTACAGCTGGTGTAGGAGAAAATCAAAGTAATATTCGGCAAAAAATCTGTGCTGATTTACAATGGCTTAACATCCATATCGATCAAGAAAGCAATCAAATTCGTAGTGAAGAAAAATGTATCAGCACCAAAGATTCTTCTATTGAAGTTTGGGTAATTCCCACAAATGAAGAATTGATGATTGCTGAAGAAACAGCTAATCTAATAGCTGAAACCGCATTAGCATAAACTAATGCGGTTTTTCTGTTTTAGTCAAGAACATCAGATTTTCCTAACTTTATGACCCGGTAGATACATATTTACTTAACCCATAACGCCAAAAAGCGTAAGCAGGAAGCAAAAATAACAAACTAAAAACTGGTGCCATCATAAATTTCAAACCTTGTTCAATATCTAATAAATATAGCAATGGATAATACTGAAACAAAGCTAAAGGCACTACATATGTTAAAAACTTCAAAACTTCATTCCCATAAATTCCAAAAGGATAACGACCAAATTCTCGTCCACCATCGGTAAAAACATTCATAAACTCTAAACCTTCTATGGTAAAAAAGGAGAAGGCGGCATAGATTAAAAATAGAGCAAAAAAAACTAAACTGCCGCAAATGACCATTAAAAATAGAGTTAAGATTTTATTCCAAGTCCAAATTACTCCACTTTGAGGTATTGCATAAGTGAATACGATTATAGCTTGAAGCAAACGTCCAAGTCGGGTAAAGTCCATTTTATAAGCTAGCACCTGAAAGATCTCATTTCTGGGTCGCACTAAGACCCGATCAAATTCCCCGTTACTAATCATCCGTGGGAATTGATCAAAACCTCGACCAAAACATTCTGCTAGAGAAAAAGCCATTAATACAGTAGCAAAACATAATAAGACTTGGGGAAAAGTAAAGCCCTCCACATGATGAAAACGGTCAAACATAAACCAAATACTTAACAAGGCAGAAAAAGATACTAAAAACTGACCTAAGACTGTAAAACTAAAAGACACTTTATATTCCATCTGACTTTGCAAGTGTAATAAGAAATACTTAAAATACAGCTGCATACTATCCCCCCTGAACTACAACTTGCTTTAAGGCCTGGCGCTGCCAAAGTTTTCCAACGACTATCAATATTATCAGCCAAGAAGCTTGGAACAATATACCATAAAAGGCTTCGCGACCGCTAATATTTCCACTATAAATCCTTAAAGGCATATTCTGCATGGCCGCAAAGGGCAGTAATTCAGCAAGTTTACGAAAACCAATCGGAAAGAATGGTAAAGGAATTAAAGCACCAGCTAGAAAGTCTGATAAAACTGCTGCTATAATCCGATTCCCTGTTGAAGATAAAGTAAAAAAACTTGCGATATAAACTAACATGCTAAAAGCTACAACTACTCCAAGTCCTAAAAACATTGAAACTATAAATAAGCCAAACTGACCTAAACTAGCAGGCAGTCTTAACCGGATCGGTTCTGGTACCAATAAGGCTACTATTAGAATTGGTAGACAACGGAGTACTGCCCTAGCTAGTCGATTAGCTAGCGATTGACAAAACCAACGATTATATAGCTCATAGGGACGAACTAGCTCATAGGAAATAGTACCGCTTTCGATGGTGTCAAAGATTTCTCGCTCATAAAACCACATCATAAACAAAGCCAGAAAGGCCTGTTGTAACCAAATATAAGAAACAGTATCAGAAAACTCCATGGGAAAAGCCTGGGGATTTGACCGATAAAAGGCCAAAAATGCTAGAATTTGCATAAAACCCCAAGCAAATTGGGTGATTAAGCCAGCTAAAGCCGCTGTCCGGTATTGCAAACTATTGGTAAATCGAATTCGAAATAAAGCTACGTAAGTACTCATAGCTGATACTCCTTATACAAAGTAGCTACCATTTCTTCAGCACTAATACCTGACACTGAAAGGTCGATAATCTCTACTTGGCTGGATAAATGAGCAATAGCCTGTGAAACAGTACAGATTTCTGTTTCTAAAACAATTACCAGACGACCTGCCTGCTGTTCTATTACTGTCATCCCTGGAACAAGCTGAGGCTGCGCGCCATAGTATTCAATCCTTAATGTTTTCTCATGAGAAAAGCGTTTTTTTAGTTCTAGTAAATTGCCATCAAGTAAGATTCTGCCTTTGCCAATTAGAATAATTCGCTCTGTCAAGACTTCAATATCTTGCATATCATGCGTTGTCAAAATTACTGTTGTTCCGCGCTCCCGATTCAATTTTTTAATAAACTGCCGCACAGCAATTTTGGATACTGCATCTAAGCCAATGGTAGGCTCATCAAGAAATAGAATTTGTGGACTATGTAATAATGAAGCGGCTAACTCACACCGCATCCGCTGTCCTAAACTTAAACTACGTGTAGGTGTTTTCAATAATTCTGCCAAATCTAATAGCGCTACTAATTCATCTAAATTATGCTGAAACTGTCTGTCGTCAACCTGATAAACATCCTTTAGCAAAACAAAACTATCGGCTACAGGCACATCCCACCATAATTGACTCCGCTGACCAAACACTACCCCAATCTCCCGCACATGGGCAACCCGATCCTGCCAGGGAATTCGGCCATTAATTATGCAACTACCTTGATCAGGTGTTAAAATACCACACATAATCTTGATGGTGGTACTTTTACCAGCACCATTTGGTCCAATATAACCGACCATCTCTCCTTTATTTATCTTAAAGCTTACCTCATTTAAAGCATGAACTGTCTCATACTGACGAGAAAAAAGTGCCTTTACGGCACTGGCAAAACCTGGATTTCGTTTGGCAACTCTAAAGCTTTTACTAATATCTTGTAATTCAATCATCCTTATACTCCCCACTTCTCCACTTACAGCTATCTCCTACGGTTAACTATTTAAAATCTCCATAAATTCATCACCTGAGAGAGTTTCCTTCTCCAATAAGTGTTTAGTTAACTCGTGCAACTTCTCCTTGTTTTCCTCCAAAATATCAATAGCTCGTTGATGACAAGCTTTAATAATCTTTAAGACTTCATTATCAATTCTAGCAGCAGTCTCTGCTGATACCATTAAGGATGTATCTCCACCAAGATACTGGTTAGTTACGGTTTCTAAAGCCATCATATCAAAAGTTTCACTCATCCCAAAACGAGTCACCATAGCCCGGGCAATTTTGGTAGCACGCTCAATGTCATTAGAAGCTCCAGATGTAATTACTCCTAAAGCTACTTCTTCGGCTGAGCGACCAGCTAATAGAACAGTAATTTGATCCAATGCTTCTTCTTTGGACATTAGGACTTTATCATCTTCCTCTAGCTGCATAGTAAAGCCTAACGCACCAGAAGTTCTCGGGATAATTGTAATCTTATGAACTGGTGCTGAATTTTTTTGCTTAGCAGCTACTAGTGCATGACCGATCTCATGATAAGCTATAGTTAATTTATCTTTCATAGAAATCACAGCATTTTTCCGTTGGTAACCAGCAATGACCACATCAACTGACTCTTCTAAATCATGCTGGGTAACGTAGCTACGTCCTTGTTTTACGGCTCGTAAAGCCGCTTCATTAACAATATTGGCTAGGTCAGCACCTGAGGCACCCGGTGTAGCGCGTGCAATGGATATAAAATCAATGTTACTATCTAGTTTTACATTACGCCCATGAACCTTCAAGATTGCCTCCCGACCGCGCAAATCAGGTAATTCAACCGGTACACGCCGATCAAAACGACCTGGTCTTAATAAAGCTTTATCTAATGTTTCTGGTCTGTTAGTGGCCGCCAAAATTACTACCCCTTTATCAGCTTCGAAACCATCCATTTCTGTTAATAACTGGTTCAAAGTTTGCTCCCGTTCATCATTACCGCCAATGCCGCCTGAAGTTCTGCTTTTACCAATGGTATCAATCTCATCAATAAAAACAATACAAGGGGCTTTTTCTTGCGCTTGTTTAAATAGGTCCCGAACGCGAGCCGCACCCATACCGACAAACATCTCTACAAACTCAGAGCCAGAAATAGAAAAGAATGGCACCTCCGATTCACCAGCTACCGCTTTGGCTAGTAAAGTTTTACCTGTTCCAGGTGGTCCCACTAATAAAACGCCTTTAGGAATTTTTGCTCCAATTTCTTTATACTTCTCCGGATTATTTAAATAATCTATAACCTCCTGCAAAGCCTCTTTAGCCTCATCTTGTCCAGCCACATCAGCAAAGGTAATTCCTGTTTGGGCTTCAACATAAACCTTGACATTACTTTTACCAAAAGACATCACATTACCCATCCCACCGATTTTAGACTGGAGTCTGCGCATTAAAAACTGGCCAACTCCAATAAAAATAAGCATTGGCAAGATCCAAGAGACTAAGAAGTTAACTAGTGGTGAATTTTCCCTAGGAATAACCTTCATGAATTCCACATCAGCATTATAAAGACGGTTAACCAAATCTGGATCATCTAAACGCCCTGTGGCATATATTTGTTCTCGCCCATGCTGATCAACAACTACAAAACCAATGGCATCATCAACAATCTCAACACTTTTTACATTCCCATTCTCTATTTCGCGCAAAAATGTCCCATAATCTACTTGGGTAACTCGCATACTCATTAATCCAGGCATTATAAATGCATTAAACAATAAGACGATAGCCGCAACAGCTAGATAATAATAGAGTATTGGTTTTCTTGGATTATCGTTTCCGTTCATAAGCTACCTCCCTCTACGAAAGCCTTTATATTATACCATATTTACTTCTATTTCTACCTGCAAAAACCTATAATTTCAATCGAATAATTATGTTATACCAATTTATTCCAAATCAAAATTCCAACAGGATTAATTATCCAACTCTAGAAGAAGATCCCAGAGGTGATTTAAGCAGATGAAACTGAAAAATACAGTACTAATCCTTTTATTGTTTTTTGCTATAGTAAGGCCTGCTTTGGCTGTCAATAGCCTTACTATCTTAGAACAAAGCGAACAATATTTACAACAAGGAATGCCTCATAGAACCTTAGAGCTTTTAAAAAATAATAATCTCTTAGGCAAATTAGAAGCAATCCACTTACAAGCTCAAGCTTTACTGCAATTGGGTAATTATCAAGAAGTTATCGACTTGCTAACAAATATAACTAACCCCTCTGATTGGGAGACCTTCTACTACTTAGGCTTAGCTTATTTTGGGCAAGGTCAATATGAGCAAGCTTTAAACCAATTACAAAAAGGATTAGCAATTCGTCCACATACTACTTTAATAATCAATCAATTGGCTGAAACCTTTGCTAGCATGGGTCAATACCAAGCGGCAATTAATCAGCTACAAAGAAGTTTACAATACGATGCTAGTCAAACTAATCTTTACTGGAAAATCGGTGCCTTAGCTGATCAAATCGGTGATTTACAGCAAGCATATACGGCTTATACTAAAGCTGAAGCAATGCGATCTGTTCCTGAAATCAGTAAACGAATTAATGAGCTAATGATTGCCCTAAACATTGATCCGACAAAAGGTGACCCAAGTAGACCAGAGCCAAAGCTAATTAAACATTCTACTGTCGTGCGGGATAAATCATCAAAATTAATACGCATTGGATTAATCGAAGATGCTAGCAATGTAACTTTTAGTGCTGGTTCGGATTTTACGATTATCGATGGTGCGAATCAAAAGCATACAGGAAAGGGTAATCAACTCTGGGAAATTAGTACTAATGGGAAGAACCAGTTAATTTTGTCAGGAAATAATCAAAAGTTAATTCTTACTCAGCCTGTTAAATTACAACTACTCAATGATTCCACTACTTTTGCCCTGTATAACGTAGACTTTGGTACTGGATATTTTTGGGCTGGTACTGAAACTAGAGAATATCGAGGCGATTTAGAATTCCTATTAGCCGCAAAAGGAATTACTGTAGTCAATGAACTGCCAGTAGAAGAATATCTCTATTCAGTTGTTCCTGGCGAAATGAGTGCTAGCTGGCATATGGAAGCCTTAAAAGCACAAGCAGTGGCTGCCCGAACCTATACAGAATATAACCGAGGACGTTATCAAAGTCGCGGCTTCGATCTGTTAGCCACAGTTCAATCAGCTAACTATCCTGGTGTTAGTCGTGAACATCCACGTACTACTCAAGCGGTTCAAGAAACCCGTGGGGAAGTTTTACTTTATAACGGAAGACCAATTGATGCAGTTTACTCTGCTAATAATGGGGGAATTCGCTCATCTAGCAAAGATGTATGGGGTGGACACCGTGATTATCTTCAGTCTGGCAGCGATGGTGACAAACTGCCACAAGATACTTTTAGCCTAGCTCGCTGGCTAAGAATCGATCCACCTGTTTATTCTAATATCGGAAGGCTTTATAGTACTTTGCGCTGGACCAGACATTATACTAGAGAAGACTTGCAGCGAATTGCTCCTGCCTCTATTGGTAAACTGATTGATGTCAAAATCACTGCTGTAGCTGATTCTTACCGTGTCCAATCCATCCAATGGATTGGAAGCTATGGTACTTATACAGTGCGGAATGATGCGATTCGCAGCAGTTTAGGCGGGTTAAGAAGCAATTTATTTATTTTCTATCCTGTTTACCACGATAACATCCTACACGAGCTCACCATTTACGGAGCTGGTTGGGGCCATGGTGTAGGCATGAGCCAATACGGAGCTCTCGGTATGGCAGAAGCAGGATTTAACTACAAAGAAATCTTAAAATTCTACTATGATATAGAGATATAAATAACAAAGGGTAGATGCATTATCAATTGCATTTACCCTTTGCTGAAGTTCGCTACCTTGGGGTGGTAGAGGTCTCAATCTGGTTCAAAAACTCCTTCAAACGCTTAGCAATAGCATCACGAACTGTGCGAAACTCTTCCATGATTTCTTCGTCAGTCCCTGTGGATTTTGCTGGATCTGGAAAAGGCCAGTGATACTTGGTAACATGGACAGGGATAGTTGGACACCGTTCTTCTGCATCCTCACATAAAGTTATCACATAATCCATTTCATTCAACAAATTAGGATCAATGATGTCAGAAGTATTTTTGGAAATGTCGATATGGAGCTCTGCCATAATCTGAATTGCCCTTGGATTAATTCCATGAGCTTCCACCCCTGCACTATAAACTTCAAACCGATCTCCTCCAATTTTCTTGGCTAAGCCATCAGCCATTTGACTACGACAGGAATTACCTGTGCATAGAAACATCAGCTTAAGTTTGTTTGCCATTACCCTACTCCTTTATTCAGCGTAAACCACTATCCGTGATTTACCACTGTTTTTCGCTTTATACAAAGCTTGATCTGCCTTTTGGAAAACCGAGTCATAGGTATCAACGCTCTTTACAGTTGCTAATCCTGCACTAATCGAAGCCTTTTCAAACACTGGCTCTTCTTTTATGGAATTAATCAATATTTGAGTTTTTTCTTTGGCAAAAGTAATAGATGGTACGGCCTTCATATAAATTGCAAATTCATCGCCACCAATTCGCCCTAAAATATCGGTTCTTCGATATTGCTTAATCATTAACTCGCCTAATTTGTTTAATAGTTGATTTCCTCGCAGGTGACCATAGGTATCATTAACTGTTTTAAAGTTATCACAGTCAATTAAAATTAAAATATCTAATTCAGTACTAGGTCTGCTATTAATTCTCTCTGTAATGAATTCTTTTGTAGTTTCCGCATTATACAAATTAGTTAATCCATCTATTTGCGCCTTAATTAGCAGTTGTTCTAACTCAGCTGCTTCCTGACTATTATCAACTAGTTTGCCAATGATTGCTTTCGGTTGACCATCTTCGTCATTAATTACTGTATTAATCGAATTTAAACATTTGAGCTGACCGTTCGCCAATTTATACTTAATCTTAAGATAAGGACTAGCAGGATCAAAATCCTTTAATTTTTCTTTTAATACATTTATCGCATCCATATATTCTTCACAAGTGGAAAAATGCTCTTGGCATTCCCAACACTTAGTCACTACTTGCAATTCTTCTGAAGCTAAATCAAACTCATAAAATATTTCATTGGAAACAACGGATAGTGCTTCGTATTTCTGAGTGCGAAGCTTTAAGCGTTTATTGGCTCGTCTTAAAGCTAATAAACCATGGATTATTACGCCAATTATAAGCATAAATAATGCTAGAATTACTAATCGATAATCTATAAAATTCACGTGTCCCTCAATCCTTCATTGGTATAAAATAATAACTATTATTATTATTTCGGAGCAATTACTTATCCTCCTGCTTAGGAATTGTTATTAATTTGAAAAATAATTAGCCCCATTTTACAGGGGCTTTAATTCAAAGCATAACGATTTTATACAATCTGACATCCCAACGTATTCTTCATTTCCTCCAAAGCAAAGTCATGGGCTTGCTCATTAAATGAGGCTACTCCATCTTTGTAAACAGTCACCTGATAATTAATATTTCTAGCATCAGCTGCAGTGTAAAGTACACAAATATTAGTGTTTACACCGACAAGATGCACCTCATCTACCTGTTTTTCTCTTAAATATAAATCTAAATCAGTACCAAAGAAGGCACTATAACGTCTTTTCTTAATGATTTTATCCGTAGCTTCCACCGATAGCTGAGTGATAATTTCAGCTCCTTTAGTATCGGCAATACAATGGGCTGGAAACATATCAAATTCCTTATCATCCTGCTCATGATTGTCGCAAACAAATATTACAGGAAAATTGTTTTTCCGAAACTCAGCAATCTTATCATTAATAAAAGCAATGATCTCTTGTCCAGCGTTACCAGTAGTTAAGACTCCATCTTGATCAATAAAGTCCTTCAACATATCAATTACTAATAAAGCTTTCAATTTATACCCTCCATTTCTTTAAAAGGTATCCAACCTTGGAAAACATTTTCTATAGTATATTCCTCTGCCTCAGCTGCAGTCAAAAGCTTAGCCCACTTGACTCTTTGATCTAAAGCAGCACCAGGGCCATAACTATTATACTCAGCATAAAAAGCATTCTTTTCAGCGTTCTCCTTATTCCAGTTATGCCAGCCTTCTGTCCGAATATGCTCGCCCATATAAGTATTAATAAACACTGTTTTAGCATAATCCCGCCATGGGCGGCCTAAATACACAGAATTTGCCGGTGCATCACCAGTTAGCTTGCAATCAATGAATACATAGCCATATTTTGTGCCTTCTGGAGTGGAAGCAGCAGTAATGTAGCCAGTTCTGTTTTTAGAATGAATTTTACATTTATAAAAAATAGCAGTTGCTGAGCCAAAAATAAAATCTACATCCCCTTCAATATAACAATCTTCAAAATAGTGCCGTCCTACTTTTCGTTCAGCAAACTCCCGTGGACTGTTAAAATAATTTCCAGACATAGGCTTTGGCGGCAAAGGAGCTGTAAAAATGGTGTCTTGGTGACCAAGGAACCTACAATTTTTAAAAGCCACTCGGTCAGCATCGATATAAACAGCTAAAGCCTGCCCTACTTCACTACCTGGTCCAGCAGAATTCTCAAAAACAATATTCTCAGCAATAAAATCATCACCAGCAATTAAGGCTGTATAAGAGTTAAAGGTTCCATATGGTTGCCCATTCTCATCTAATTTTTTTGCATTGTCACCGTAAGTAATTATTGTTTGATCACCGTCACCAATTAGAGTGACCTTTTTCTTCTCAATTACAAGCTTCTCTTGATAAACACCAGCTTTAATCCGAATCACAGTTCTTTGTGAACTATCTTCCGGAACTTGGTCAATTGCCTCTTGAATTGTTTTATAATCCCCAGATCCATCTTTTGCTACTAACATTGTCATCTTCCCTTCAAATATCTATTTTCTTTTTAAGCCATTGGCTAGCCCATAGTAATCCTTTTCTATACCAACTACTCCTTCCCTATGGTCATTCTATTTGGTTTAAATCAATTAGACAAACTTGAGTATTACCATCTTGAAACGGACGACTAAAGAGAATCATATCACCTTTCCGATTAAAAGAAGGATGGAGGTGATCCGCTCCAGTTTTTGGTGTGTCAGTACTAGCAACTACGTGATGCTTACCTGTCTCTCCATTAATCAAATATATTAAATTAGGACTTTCCAAATCCCAATAACCAATTCGGTCTGCACAAAACCACTTGCCATCGTAAGAAATACCAGGGTGCAAAATTTGCTCAATTTCTGTTACCACTTTAAAGTTATGTCCATCCTTTGAGCCAATCATTAAATAACGAGGTAGTTTCATAAAAACTACAGCTTCTCCATCGGCACTCCACACTTCATGGGTTATCCAATCTCCTTCTCGTTCAACATAATAAGGATAGGCTCTACCATCAGCCACATCAAAGAGCCACATCCGCTGTAAAGCATCTCCGCCTGTTTCATGGACGAATAGAATTAGATTGTCATCAGTAGGGCAAACTTGGGTATGTCCAAGGTTATAATCACTTTGATATAAAATATCACTTTTACCAGTCTTTGGATCAAGGGATACTAAGGCATAAATACAATTCTTTAGCTGGTAACCACAAAAAATCATCCCACTGCTGCTTGTAGTTAAATGACCAGTTAAACGTCCACCTGGAGGTAAAGCACCTACTTCTATCATTTCCTCAGTATCACAGTCATAGCGGAATATAATGTGCTCCTTAGCCAATACACCATAGTTTTCATGCCGATCCATGGCAAAACCATAGTACTCTCTCCCTGCCACAAAAGCAATCTCTCCGGTTTCTACTTCTGCCTTATATAACTCACCCCTGCCTTTACAGCCAGGCACTTGCTTATAGAAAAAGAAGAAACGATCATCTACCGTAAAATTCTCTGTGGTAAAATACAACTTCGTATTCCGTTCCCGCCCGCAAGTATACTGACGAATCTGATAACCACTAACAGGATCCTGATAAGTTAGATACTTTGGCAAAGTGATTCCTCCAATATTTGTTTTTTTATCATTTCTTGAATAAACTGCTTTTCCCTGCCACATCACTAGCAGGTTTTTTTATTATTTCAACTAATAATAGCATAAAAGGAGGTTATATTTTGAAATCTGTTGGGCAAGCAAAACGACAGTTACCAAATAAGTTTGTTGAGCAATTATATGACTATTTCCCACCTTTGTTAGCTGATCAAATTCTGCTTGGTTATACTAGTCAACGCTGTCCTACCTTACGAGTAAATACACTAAAAGCTGATATCCGCGAAATTATGGATGAACTTAAAGAAAATAATATTAAATTTGATCGGGTTTTATGGTATCAAGATGCGTTGATCATTAAAAATGCAACTGAACAACAGTTATGTAACTTAACCGCTTATAAGCAAGGTAAAATTTACTTACAAAGCCTATCTAGTATGCTTCCTCCACTAATCTTAAAGCCGAAAGCTGAAAATATAGTTTTAGATTTAGCAGCAGCTCCGGGAGGAAAGACCAGTCAAATGGCAGCCATGATGAACAACAAAGGCAAAATTATTGCTGTCGAAATCAACCAGATCCGCTACCAAAGGCTGCAATACAACCTGAATAAACAAGGTGTACGAAATGTTAAAACCTTTTGTGCTGATGGCAGTAGATTTGGAAAAATCTATCCCAACTCCTTTGATAAAGTCCTAGTAGATGCACCCTGCAGCGGTGAAGGACTGTTCTTACTAACTGACCGCAGCAGCTATCGCTCCTGGCATCAAAAACTAATCACCAATAGTCTAAAAATTCAGCGCCGTCTCTTAACAAGTGCAGTTCTTGCAGCAAAACCAGGTGGTCAAATTCTCTACTCAACTTGCACTATCAATCCTGCCGAAAATGAATCCATCATCGATCAAGTTCTCGCAAAATTTCCCGGGCAATTAGAACTAACAAAAATAAAACTACAAATCCCAGGTAGTCTACCTGGTCTCACTACTGTCAATAATACTGAATTACATCCTACACTCGCTAATAGTCTCCGAATAATTCCCAGCCAGAACTATGAAGGATTTTATTGCTGCTTATTAACCAAATTATCAGCGACAAATTAAGCATAAAAAGAAAACCTGGCTTCAATTATTCGTTGAAACCAGGTTATATTATTTATGAGGCAGCTTCGCCTGTTTCGAATTGACTATTGTATAAAGCAGCGTAAAATCCATCTTTAGCTAATAATTCCTCGTGGGTTCCTTGTTCAACAATATCTCCTTCATTCATTACTAAAATTAAATCTGCATTCCTGATTGTCGACAACCGATGAGCAATAATAAATGAAGTTTTTCCCTTGCCCATAATTTTCGGACCAGCAATGGAAAAAGCAGCACTACCAAAGGCAAAAAGAATTACAATCACTAGTTTAGGGCGATAAGGTTGTAAATAGACTAAAAGTTTATTTAAAGTAGCTCGAAAGTTCTTTGGTTTTTCAAAACCTCTTGGCCCATGCCCCGTTGGACCTCGCCGAGGTGAACTTGAGCTTCTATTAGTTCTTTCACTCATATGGCTAGTTCCTCCTCAGATAATTGGGATGTGGCGATTTCTCGATAGACTGGACAATCAGCCAACAACTCTCGATGAGTTCCTATCCCAACTACTTTACCTTGATCCAGTACCACAATTTGATCAGCATTTACAATAGTGGCTATCCTTTGTGCCACCACTAAAATCGTTCGGTTTTTAATCTCTTTACTAATCGCTTTTCTTAAGGCTGCATCAGTTTTAAAATCCAAAGCAGAAAAACTATCATCAAAGATCAATATTTCTGGTTCCTTAGCTAAAGCTCGAGCTATGGACAGTCTTTGCCGTTGACCGCCAGAGACATTGGTGCCGCCTTGAGCTATTTCTGTTTGCAATTGATCGGCTTTTTCTGCAATAAAATCCTTTGCTTGAGCAACTCGAACAGCCTTTTCAATTGCTTGCTCACTGGCATCATGGTTTTTACCATATCGTAAATTGCTTTCAATGGTGCCCATAAATAACACGCCTTGTTGTGGCACATAACCAATGCGCTTACGTAATTCCTTTAAGCGTAAATCCTTAATATTTATTCCATCAATTAGGATGTCACCCTCGGTAGCATCGTAAAATCTAGGAATCAAATTTACCAATGTAGACTTTCCGCTGCCAGTACTACCGATAAAAGCAGTAGTTTTACCTGGCTCAGCTACAAAGCTAACATTTTGCAGCACATATTCTTCTGCTCCAGGATACTTAAAACTAACATTGCGAAATTCAATTTTGCCTTCAATAGTATTTGGAAATTGTTTAGCTACTTTTGGCTCCTTAATGGTCACCTCTTCTACTAAAACTTCATTAATTCGCCTAATAGAAACTGAAGCCCGTGGGAGAATTAAAGAAATCATAGAAATCATTAAGAAGGACATGATAATTTGCATGGTATATTGCATAAAAGCCATCATATCTCCTACTTGAATTACTCCTTGATCCACTTCATGGGCTCCAACCCAAATAATAAGTAAGGTAATGCCATTCATTAATAACATCATAGTTGGCATCATTAAAGCCATCAAGCGAGAAACAAACAAATGGGTCCTAGTTAAATCCTGATTGGCTTGTTCAAATTTTTCTTCCTCATAATTCTGGTTATTAAATGCCCGAATTACTAACATACCACTAAGAGCTTCTCGCATCACCCGATTTACCCGGTCTACTAGTTGCTGCAGCTTCTTAAACTTTGGTGTAGCAATGGCAAACAAAGTTACAACCAAGGTAGAAATAGCTAAAACCCCTACCGCGATAATCCAAGCCATAGAAGTATTGGTTCTTAAAGCCCGTAACACTCCGCCCACACCTAAAATTGGTGCATAAACCACACTGCGCAGCAGCATAATGATAAACATTTGTACCTGTTGGACGTCGTTAGTAGTCCGAGTTATCAATGAAGCAGTGGAAAAATTATTGATTTCTGCAGTAGAAAAGGTTGTGACCTTTTTAAAGATCTTACTCCTTAAACTTCTGCCTAAAGCAGCAGACACTCGCGCTGATAAAAAACCAACACTAATGGAGGCTGTCATTCCCACTAAAGCAATGGCTAACATTATTCCGCCAACAGTTAAGATATAATTGGATTGCACTTTTTGAATTTCCATGCCCAAGCTTTGATATTCTTCTTTAATAAAAGTTGTAGCTGCTTGGGTAAGAAAGGATTCAGGAATTATTGCTAAGGGATCCACATCTGAAGAAAGAGCTTGAGGTAAACTTTCTTCCAACATCCCCTTTTCTCTTCCAGATACAATAAGTATCGCCTTACCAAAAATAGCATTTAATGCGTCCATTTCTTCCTTTCCTCCTGCATTAGCTATGTTTTACTAAAATGGTGTGTTCAGTAACTGCATCAAAAGCATCATCATGGCTAATAACAAATAACTGATTAAACTGCTGCACGCTTTTTTGAATGGCAAACCCTAGACTTTCTCGCCGTTCTACATCTAGATTGGCTGTTGGTTCATCAAAAAAACCTACGCCAACATCTGAGAAAGTTTGCATTAATGCTAACCTAATAGCTAAAGCAGCAGTCATTTGTTCTCCGCCAGATAACTGCTTAAAGACCCGTTCCCGACCAAATCCTGCTGCGTTATCTTTCATAATCACTTCATACTGATCCGCCCATTCTAAATAGACATTCTCCCCGGATATACTACGATAAATTCCTGAGGCTAAAGTGGAAATATGGGTTCGATAGCGTTGCGCAATTGGATCAGCTGCTGCTTGCAGTACCTGGCGAATTAACTGTAATAATCCTCTAGCTTCCAGTAACACCTCTAATTCTTCCTGCTTAGTTGCTAAACGCTGTTGTTCAGTTTGTATCCGCTCTAGCTCCTTGGTCAGCTCACCGAGAGCCTTTTCTAACTGTTTTAACTCTAATTCCAAAGTATTTTTATTAAGTAACAAGTTCTGCAAGAACTGATCTGCTTGTTGATGTTCCTCAGGATCGTATTTATCCCCTAATTCAGCAAGTGTTTTCTGTTGCTGAGTTAATTGCTCCTGTAGTTTGCTTTGCTTGCCTTGCAGCTCTTGATATTGACACTGTAAGCCTGCTAAGCGAGAAGCCATGGTGATGTTTTCCTTATACTGCTCATAATGACTTTGATTTTCTTGTAATAACTGCTTAACTTGAATAATCTGCTGCTCCAAACTAGCAAATTTTTCTAATTCCATGCGTAAACTCGCTAACTCTTGCTCTTGCTCTTTGATCACTTGCAGTTGCTGTTCAAGTTGATTTTCTGCTGCCACGATTGCCTCAAGTTGACGTTTTTCCTCGAGCAACAGGTTTTCACAGAGATTAACATCTTGCTTAGCTAATTGGACTTGGTTTTCTGCTTGATTTAGAACCCCTCTCAACCATTCTTGCAAACTTTGCCCTTGTTCTAACTGTTCCTTAACCCAATGCGCCAACTGCTGTTTTTGCTCCTTAAATTTAACTAACCAATTAGTAACCTCAGTTTGTGCTTGCGGCAGCTGCAAAATTGACCAGTCGATCTTTGGTACTGGATTGGGCATAAATGAGTAAGCATTATTAAAAGTCGTAGCCACAAAGAATTGAAAAGCTTTGTGTTTCTCAACAATTCCCCCTATAGTAGTAACGGTTTCGGTAACAAGATCGGCTAATAAATTCTGATCTAAACTGCTAGCTGCTTCCTGAATGGCTAATACAATGTCAGAAATTCTTTTCTCCAAATCTTCAATAGATTGCTGTGCATTTTTAGCCCTATCTATTTTACCCTTTAATTCTAAAATCTTAGCTTGTAACTGACGTTCAGTTACTTCAGCCTGCTCTAATAGGGCAATTTCATCAGTTAAGCTAGCCAGCTGATTATGATAATAACTAGATAAATTCCCTGCCACTTTGGTACTCGGACAAGTCTCATGAATAATTGGACAAATTCCTTGTTCTAAATATTGCCGATTTTGTACTAACGCATCCCGGGCGCCAATTAGCTTCGCCTTTCTTTCTAGTACTGCTTCAAGCTGGGCTGCTTGCTCTTGACCTTTTAGTTCATCCAGTAATCTAGGTAAATCCTCAGTTTCCTTTTTCAAACTAGCCAATTGAGCTAAGTAATCGTCCATCAATACTTGTTTTTGGTAAGCATCGTCTAAAAGCAACTCATTGCTTTTAAACCAATTGATTACTCTTTGCAAGCCAAATAAATCCTCTGTTATTTCCTGTTGGTAGGCAACCACATGCTCAACATTGCTTTTCGCCAATTCCAAAACTTGAGTTTTTTGCTTTAGTTCAGTTGTTAGTTGCTGCTGCTTCTTAGCTAACTCTTCTTTACGCCTCGCTAACTCCTGAGTTTTACTTTGGTACTCAGCTCTAGCAATAGCATATTGCTTCTCCTCACTGTCTAGCTTAGTTTGTAATTTTCGTTGTTTAACTTGAGCTTGTTCCAATTCAGCAAGCTCGTGCTGTTTAGCTTGATACAACCGAAAACCAGGAGCTGCTTCTTGAATTATTCTGTTAGCCATTTCTGCCTCACTAATTGCCTGAACCAAATTATGCTCTTGCTCTTGATAATGTTCTAAGCTTTGTTGGTTCAGTTTAATAGCCTGCTGTAAAGAATCAATTTCTGTTTTTAGCCTAAGCAATTGATTAACAAACTGTTGTTGCTCTTGGTACTGCTTACTAATCGTTTCTAACTCGTTAGTCTTATCTATAGTTTCTTTTGTCAATTGCTTAATTTGCTCTTCCACCTTTGGTAAGTTAACTACTTGTTCCTCAATATGCATTATTTCAGTTTCTAATCTAGCAATCGGGCCACTAAACTCGGCATTTAAGCCAGATGTTTTATTATAAACTTTACGATAGCCTTCTACACCTAAAATCGCTTCAAATGTATCACGGCGCTGAGCAGGAGTTTCTAAAAAGGGTGTGGTAAAAGCTCCCTGTTGCACCGAAATTACTTGCCGGTATAATTCACGTAAGTTATCCTCTGGTGCTAAACCAATATTCGCTTTAATCCAATTAACCACATCTTGATTACCATGTAATTGTTCTAACATGGCTCCTGATTCTTCATCGTAAACTTCCCATTTTAACGTTAAAGCGTTGGTATTAAACTTGCGAACGATCCGGTAAAGCCGTTGATCATTAGCTTCAATTAAGACCTGAACCTCGCCGCTTCTCTTACCTTCTTTAGTAAATTGCTTAGCTGTATAATCAATGTTGTCAAAAAGGGCAAAACCGATAGCTTCGATAATGGTAGATTTGCCAGCACCATTTAAACCAGAAATAAAATTAATTCCCGGTTGAAAAGTATATGTTACATCATCATAGCACTTAACATTAACCATTCTTAACTCAAGAATCTGCACTGGCAATCTCTCCTTCCTCTTTATCGCGCAGCTTTTTTATGTGCTGGGCTAGTTTTGTTGCCATACCAATTAGAGCTTCCGATTCCAAACTTTCAGCACCTAACACAAGATCATGAAATTGCCGAGCTGTTTGCACTACTTGATCAACAGCTGCAGGAGGTACTGCTGCCCGCTCT
>ERZ773359.3417-NODE-3417-length-18160-cov-5.560453_pt1 | contig 18160 bp, 14 predicted proteins | sample MGYA00374955_ERZ773359 | MGnify/ENA primary metagenome ERZ773359 (study PRJEB29098, sample SAMN04486028) | biogas fermenter metagenome | study: EMG produced TPA metagenomics assembly of the Biogas fermentation microbial communities from Germany - Plant 4 DNA1... | reverse complement strand
GCCGTAGGACATGGCCATCATACCCAGATCCTTCTTGCGGGTGCGCTTGCCGCCCGTGGCGAACTTGGCCACAGCTGCGGTGGGCGTAGACTTGGAAGCTTGGCCGCCGGTGTTGGAGTACACTTCAGTATCCAGCACGAGCACGTTCACATCTTCTCCGGAGGCCAGCACATGGTCTAAGCCGCCGAAGCCGATGTCGTAAGCCCAACCGTCGCCACCGATGATCCAGACGGATTTCTTCACCAGGATATCGGAGTTGTCGCGAATGGCTTCCAGCACTTCCTTCAAATCGCCGGAGACAGACTCAATGGCTGCCGGCAGCAGTGCCGTGATCTTCTCCGCGGTGGTCTTGGTCACCTCAGGATCGTTGATGTTGTCAATCCACAGCCTAAAGGCTTCCTTCAGCTCTGCGGGGATGTCCTGCTCCAGCAGGCCTTCCATCATTTCCGCCAGCTGGCTTCTGCGGGCTCCCAAGGCCAGATTCATGCCGTAACCGAACTCGGCGTTGTCCTCAAACAGGGAGTTGGCCCAGCTTGGCCCCTGCCCATTCTCGTTGAAGGTGTAGGGGCAGGTGGGTGCGCTGCCGCCGTAGATGGAGGAGCAGCCTGTGGCGTTGGCAATAACCATTCTGTCGCCGAACAGCTGGGTGGCCAGCTTAATGTAGGCCGTTTCGCCGCAGCCTGCGCAGGCGCCGGAGAACTCGAACAGCGGCTGCCTGAACTGGCTTCCCTTGACGTTGTTGGCAGGAATATGCGCGCCGCGGTTGGGCAGAGTCATGGCAAAGGTCCAGTTCTCGTGCTGGACTTCCGCATGCTCATGCAGCGGCTCCATGACCAGGGCCTTTTCCTTGGCCGGGCAGACCTGAGCACAGTTGCCGCAGCCGGTGCAGTCCAGCGGAGAAATCTGGATGCGGTACTGGAGCCCATCCAGGTCCTTGCCGGTGGCCTTGAGGGTGATGAACTGCTCTGGCGCGTTGGCCAGGTCTTCCTCTGTGGCCAGGAAGGGGCGGATTACCGCATGCGGGCAGACGAAGGAGCACTGGTTGCACTGGATGCAGTTTTCAGGAATCCACTTGGGCACGTTGATGGCAATGCCGCGCTTCTCGTAAGCGGTGGTGCCGGTGGGCATTACGCCATCAGGCGTAAAGGCGCTGACCGGCAGCTCGTTGCCCTTGAGGGATTGGATGGGACGGACCACCTTTTCCACAAACTCAGGTGCAGGCTCGCTGGCTGCCGCCGCTTCTTCTTCAGCCTCTGCCCAGCTGGCGGGGTAATCTACCTTGACCAGGTGTTTTACGGCATTGTCCACTGCGGCGTAGTTCATCTGAACAACCTTTTCGCCCTTGTCGCCGTAGGTGTTGTAGATCGCATCTTTAATATACTTGATGGCATCTTCGGGCGGAATGACGTTGGCGATTTGGAAAAACGCCGTCTGCAGAATAGTGTTGATCCTGCCGCCCAAACCGATTTCCTGCGCGATCTTCACTGCGTCGATGTTGTAGAAGCGCAGCTTCTTCCGGGCGATGGTGCGGCGCAGCGAAGCGGGCAGCTCCTTCTCCATCTCCTCCACGGTCCAGGGAGAGTTGAGCAGGAAGACGCCGCCTTCTTTAATGCCATCCAGGAGATCGTAGATCTTCACATAGGAAGGCTTGTGGCAGGCAATGAAGTCAGCCTGTTTGACCAGATAGGGAGCCTTAATGGGGCTCTTGCCGAAGCGCAGGTGGGAGATGGTCAGACCGCCGGATTTCTTGGAGTCGTACTCATAATAACCCTGCGCGTACATATCGGTGTGGTCGCCGATGATCTTGATGCTGTTCTGGTTGGCGCCCACGGTGCCGTCGGAACCGAAGCCGTAGAATTTGCAGCTGATCAGATCCTGGGGAGCGATGTTCAGCTCTTCCCGAATGGGCAGGGAGGTGAAGGTCACGTCATCGGTGATGCCCACTGTGAAGTGGTTCTTCGGCTCGTTCAGGGCCAGATTGTCGAAGACGGCCTTGACCATGGAAGGCGTAAACTCTTTGGAGCTCAGGCCGTAGCGTCCGCCCACAACCTGAATGTCAGTGCGTCCAGCCTCGGCGAGCGCGCCTACTACATCCAGGTAGAGGGGTTCGCCCAGGGCACCGGGTTCTTTCGTGCGGTCCAGGACGGCAATGCGCTTGACCGACTTGGGAACAGCCTGGACAAAGTGTTCAGTGGAGAACGGCCTGTACAGGCGGACCTTGACCAAACCCAGCTTGGCGCCGCGCGCGTTCAGGTACTTAACCGTCTCTTCGATAGTCTCGGTGCTGGAACCCATGGAAACGATGATGTGCTCAGCATCTTCAGCGCCTACATAGTCGAAGGGCTTGTAATGGCGCCCGGTGAGTTCGCCCACCTGGTTCATAGCTTCAACTACATACTTGGGCACAGCCAGGTAGTAGGGGTTGGAAGCTTCCCGGTTTTGGAAGAAAATATCCGGGTTCTGGGCAGTTCCCCTCAGCTGCGGGTGCTCCGAGTTGATGCCGCGGGCACGGAAGGCAGCTACAGCTTCCATATCGACCAGCTTGGCCATATCCTCATAGTCGATGACCTCAATCTTCTGGTACTCATGGGAAGTCCTGAAGCCGTCGAAGAAATGGAGGAAGGGGACGCTGCTCTTAATGGCTGCCAGATGAGCAACCAGAGCCAGATCCATTACTTCTTGGACAGAGCCCGACGAAAGCAGAGCAAAACCCGTCTGCCTCGCGGCCATCACGTCCGAATGGTCGCCGAAAATAGACAGGGCGTGAGAGGCCACTGTGCGGGCTGAGACGTGGAATACTCCCGGCAGCAGCTCGCCGGCGATCTTGTACATGTTAGGAATCATGAGCAGCAGGCCCTGGGACGCGGTGAAGGTCGAGGTCAGTGCCCCGCCCACCAAAGAGCCGTGGACAGCTCCCGCTGCTCCTGCTTCAGACTGCATCTCTACGACACGTACAGGCCGTCCGAAGATGTTCTTTTTGCCATGGGCGGCCCATTCATCACAAAACTCGCCCATGTCCGATGATGGAGTAATGGGATAAATCGCTGCCACGTCACTGAAGGCATAGGCCACGTGGGCGGCTGCGAAGTTCCCATTAACGGTCATCTTGCGCATAAGCCTATAATTCCCCCTTATAAATAGTTCTGAAAATCAAGCCTGCGGCACCAGGTGCCGATCCCGGACCGTCTTAGGGCGTTGGGAGGGTAATGTGAGGGCGGTCACAAGGTCAGGCGTTTTTCCCTCCATTCAGTTCTCCATCGGCACTGGGATTCCTTCACAAATTATATACTTAATGTCAGGAGGCGTCAAATCAGGAACAGGGGGAACAAGGACCGTCTGAATTAATTCAGTTTGGTCACAACTTTACGATTATCGCAAGCAGAAAGCAGAGGAGCACACCGACTGCAGTGGGCAGCAGGGCCGCAGGCAGGACCCATCTAGCCCCCGCTTCCCTTTTGATGGTGAGTAGAGTCGTTGCGCAGGGCCAGTGGAACAGCGCGAAGACCATGAAATTGAGGGCAGTGAGCCAGGACCAGCCGTTTGCGGTTAGAATAGCCTTGAGGGCAGAGAGATCCTGGACCTCCAAGAGGGCATTGGCAGACAGGTAGCCCATGAGCAGAATGGGGATGACGATCTCATTGGCGGGCAGGCCCAGGATGAAGGCCAGCAGGATCATGCCGTCCAGGCCCAGGGCGCGCCCCAAAGGATCTAACCAGCGGGCCAGGTGGGCCAGGAGCGGTGTTTGGGAGACACTCACATTGGCCAGGATCCAGGTGAGCAGGCCGCAGGGAGCCGCGACAATGACCGCCCGCCACAGCACGGCCAGCGTGCGGTCTAGAAACGAGCGCACCAAAACTGTGCCTACTTTGGGCCAGCGGTAGGGAGGCAGCTCTAATATAAAATAGGAAGGTTCTCCCTTGAGCAGCGTCCCGGTGAGCAGCCGGGAGGCGGCCAGAGTAGCCAGGACGCTGAGCACTAAGGCCGCAAGAACCACCAGAACTGAGGCCAAGCTGCCGGAAAGCCCCGGCGCGGCCGCAGAGGCGGCAATAGTGCCCATGATGATCAGAATGGGAAAGCGTCCATTACAGGGTACTAAGTTGTTGGTGAGGATGGCTACCAGGCGCTCCCGCGGTGCATCGATGATGCGCGCGGCCACCACTCCCGCGGCATTGCAGCCAAATCCCATGGCCATGGTCAGAGCTTGTTTGCCGTGGGCGCCGGAACGTTGGAACAGGCGGTCCAGGTTGAAGGCAATGCGGGGCAGAAATCCGAAATCCTCCAGGAGGGTAAACAGCGGAAAGAAGATGGCCATAGGCGGCAGCATAACCGCCACTACCCAGGTCAGACCGCGGTACAACCCCAAGACCAGGGGATCGTGGAGCCAGGGCGGCGCCCCGAGAGCGGCCAGGAGGGCGGAGAGGAGCCTTTCCCCGTGCCAGAACGCCTCAGTCAAGAGCTGTGAAGGATAGCCGGCGCCAACGATGGTAAGCCAGAGCACTCCAGCCAGCAGAGCCAGCATCAGGGGGATGCCCCAGCGGGGGGAGAGCACCAGCCGATCCAGGCCGGCTGTAAAGCCCGTCCCTGGCCGGGCCGGAGCACCCGCCACACGTTCGGCGATCTGCTCGGCGCGGCGGTACAGGGCGGAGGCGGTGGGCTCTGTGTCCGGAGGCAGCAGTTTCGGCGCTGGCTTGAGTTGCCCCTGGGCCACCTGGACAATGGCGTCCTTGAGGGCATCTAGGCCTTCTCCACGGGCTGCTGCGGTGGGAATAACGGGAACCCCCAGCTCCTCTTCCAATCTAGACACATCGAGACCGAGCCTTTGGCGCCTAGCTTCGTCCATGAGGTTCAGGCAGAGCACGGCTTGGGAGGTCAGGTGCAGCACCTGCAGAGCCAGGTGGAGACTGCGCTGCAGACAGGTGGCATCAGCCACCACTACGACCACATCGGGTTGCGCCAGCTGCAGAAAATCCCGGGCCGCTTCTTCTTCAGGGGAGGCTGCAGTAAGGGAGTAGGTGCCGGGCAGGTCCACGATCTGGCAGGTGCAGCCCTGGTGGCGGAAGCTGCCCGCCTTCAGCTCCACCGTCTTGCCGGGCCAGTTGCCTGTATGCTGCTTAAGGCCAGTGAGGGCGTTGAAGATGGTGCTTTTGCCGGTGTTGGGGTTGCCCGCCAGGGCCACAAGGCAGGCTGCTTTCATAGCGCTTCCTCCTTGGGTTCCACAAGTACCTGCGAGGCGGTATCGCCGCGCAGGGCGAATACCGAGCCGCGCACATAGTAAGCGGTCGGGCTTCCTCCTTTGGCGGCGAAAAGGGCTTGGACAGGGGTGCCCGGCACCAGCCCCAGGTCCAGAAGCCTCTGGCGCAGCGTGCCCTGCGCGCTCAACCCCTGCACAAGGCCCCACTGGCCGCGGGTTAGATCTGCTAAAGTCACGCTACCACGCCCCTTCTCAGCTCGCTTTATTAGACTATGACCCAGAGGTTCTTTGGTGCTAGGTGCCTGAGGGGGAGGAAACAGGGTTTTGCTCGGGGAACTAGAATGATGCAAGAGGCAAGAGCTGCGAGGCAGGGGGTCGAGGTAGAGATGAATCTAGAGCAGCTGAAGAAGTTGGCTTGGGAGACTATGGGCAGGCGCCTCAGCCATCCTGACCGGGAGCGCGGTTTCGTCTACTACCACGGGCAGCGGGTGGCCCGCATAGCTGTGCAGCTACGGGAGCTGATCTTTCCAGGCGAGGACAGCCTGGATGAGGTGCTTTTGGTCGCGGGTTGGTTCCACGATGTGGGCAAAGGGATCGAGCCGCATTGGGAATACGGTGCCCTCCTCGCCCGAGAGATGCTGAAGGAACACTGCTCGCCTGCGGACCTGGAGAAGATTGTGGAGATCATCGGCAGCCACACCCTGCGTAAGCAGGGCGAGTATCCCCTTTATGTTCAGCTGGTGCAGGATGCTGACATCTTAGACCATTTCGGCACGGTGGAGGTGTGGCTGAACTTCTGGCACTGTGCTGTTCGGGGCAAGGGAGTGGAACAGTCCCTGGAGTTTTACGCAGATGAATACGAGCAGGAGGTAACCAGTGTGCGCGGCCTGCTCAATTTCCCGGCGTCGGTGCAGATATTTGACGAGAAGGTGAACTTTGTGCGCTCCTTTGTGGCCCGCTTTGCCCAGGAGGCACGGGGCGAGTTGATTCTCCAAGAGAAAAAGGCCAAGGGTTAATGCCCTTGGCCCGTGAGAGGGAGGAAAAAGCGTCGTTGCCGTCAGTTAACAGGAACTAGTGCTCTCGTTATCGATGGTAATTTGAACTGTATCGGTAAGGACGTCGGCATAGGTGTAGGAACGACGGCGTACTGCGTTGGATTGGTCCAGATGTACCACGAACAGTTTTGGATAGGTCTCAGCGAGAACCCCTTCGGACTCTAAGTAGCGGCGGCGTCCCTGGTTGGCTCGGATGAAGATCCTTTTGCCTAGATTGGACTCGAGGTGCTGTCTAATTTCTTCAATGGTGGTCGGCTTTTGCACACCCATGTTCTCAACCCCTTTCAGGAAGTCTTGAGTGCTGCCGGCCGGTGCCAAGCAGCACCCAACCGCAGTGGGCGGTCAAAAAAAGCGTATGATCGACCATCGGCCGTCACACGCTTGGAGTACTCCTACGAGGTTAGCTGTCGGGTTAGGGCACCCAAGTTGCCCTTCCTAGGATCCAGGATTCACCCCAAAGAAATCGGGTCCCCCGCTGTCATTGAACAATGATATTCGGAGATATCGGCGTCGCATATGCAGTTGTAAATTATCCAAAACTGTGTAACTATACTATAGCACAATACTTAGAAATTTGTCAAGGGAACAAGTAAAACCCGAGTTAAACGCAAGTAAAAAGGCTGGAAGGTGATCGCGTGGACATTTTGATCGTTGGTATGGGCAAGTTAGGCTATAAATTGGCCGAGACTCTGGCTGGCCCAGAGCACAACGTCACCGTAGTGGATGTGGACGAACAGGCCCTGGCTCGGGCCGTAAACCGGCTCGATGTGCTGCCCGTGACTGGCAACGGTGCGCAGCTTCAGCTCCTGGAGAGCCTGGGGGTGAAGAAGAAGGATCTGGTAGTCGCTGTGACCAGCAGTGATGAGACCAACGTGCTGATCTGCCTCGCCGCCAAGAAACTGGGCTGCCCGCGGGTTGCTGCCCGGGTGCGCAATCCTGAGTACGCCGGGCAGATCGAGTTCTTCAAAGAGCAGCTGCTGCTGGACTTCATCACCAATCCCGAGTTGGACACGGCCAATGATGTGGCCCGGTACCTGCTCCGGGGCTATAGCTCTCACTTAGAGTCGTTTGCCGGGGGGAGGGTAGGCCTCTTCGAGGTACCTGCTCAGGCTCTGCCGGGGGTGGTGGGGCGCGCCTTGGCCGAGGTGCAGCTCTTCCAGGACACGTTGGTGGGAGCCATCTACCGCAGCGGCGAGGTGATCATTCCTTCCGGGGCTACCGTGGTGGAAGCCGAGGATGTTCTGCACCTCATCGGCCGCCGGGAGGCGGTAACTGCCCTGATCAGGGAACACTCGGCCTTAGGGCAGAGGCACGTGGCCAGAAAAGTGATGATCCTGGGGGGAGGCAAAGCCGCTTTTTACCTGGCCGGCCGCCTGTTGGCCAACGGCTTGAGCGTGAAGATAATCGAGCAGGACGAAGAGCGCTGCAATTACCTGGCGGCGCAGCTTCCCGGTGCCCTGGTGATCTGCGGGGATGCTACTGATCTTGATCTGCTCCAGGATGAGAATTTGGGGGAAATGGATGCGATAGTTTCTTTCACGGGACACGACGAAGAAAACCTCATGCTGGCTCTGTTGGGCAAGCAGCATGGGGTGGGCAAGGTAGTGGCCAAGGTCAGCCGTTCCAATTTTGTGCCCATCATTGAAGAGCTGGGCATTGACCGCGCCGTGAACCCGGTGCTCATCTCCGCAGGGGAGCTGGTGCGCTTTATCCAGGGAGGGCAGATCGCTTCTTTATCTCTGATCTTCGGCGGACAAGCCGAGGTTATGGAACTAGTGGTGCTTCCCGATGCACCCATCATCGGCGTCAAGCTGGCTGAAGCTCGCATCCCGCCGGGGGTGATCTTGGGTTCCGTTGTTCGGCGGGGGCAGGTGTTCATCCCCAGAGGCGATTTCATCATCCAAGCCCAAGACCGGGTGATCGCTTTTTGTCTGCACAGGCAGCTGCCCGAACTGAACAAGCTGTTCTATCCCAAACGAAGGGGGTTGGGGCATGAACTTTGGTTTGGTCGCAAGGGTTCTGGGCAACCTTCTGCTGATTGAAGGAGCGGTATTGACCATCCCTGTGGGCATCAGCCTATACTTTGGGGAAAGGGGCGCAGTGATTGGCTTTCTGCTTTCCATGGGAGTTCTGGGCCTAACGGGGTTGTTCCTGTCAAATGTACCAGCAAAATCGCCGCGCCTGAAGGCCCGGGAAGCCATCGCCATCGTTACTTTGGGCTGGGTGATCGTCTCCTTTTTCGCGGCCCTGCCCATGGTCCTTTCCGGAGCGGTGCCTTCCTTTGTTGATGCCTTTTTTGAGGCGGTTTCCGGCCTGACCACAACGGGGGCAACGGTGCTCACCCAGGTGGAAGCGCTCCCGAAAGGAGTCTTGTTTTGGCGCTCACTGCTGCACTGGTTGGGGGGAATGGGCATTTTGGTATTAACCTTGGCAATTTTGCCCACCCTAGGGGTAGTGGGCTTTCAAGTGTTTAAAGCGGAAAGCCCCGGACCCACCCCTGATAAGTTCACGCCGCGCATCGCTGCCACGAGCAAGATTTTGTATACAATTTACACTGCCCTCACTGCACTGATGGTTGTGGCGGTGCGGGCAACCGGCGTTCCGTGGTTGGAGAGCTTCATCCTCGCCTTCGGCGCGGTAGGCACCGGCGGGTTTACCCCTTTCAATGACAGCATTATGGGGTGGAGCTCAAACCGTCCGCTGATGGTAGTGCTGGCTGCTTCAATGCTTTTGGCCGGGGTGAACTTCGCCCTGTACTATGATCTGCTCAAAGGACGCTGGAAACAGGTTTGGAGCAACTCTGAACTGCGGCTCTACTTGGGTATCACGTTAGCGGCGGTGCTCGCCATTTCGCTCAATCTTTATGGTCGAGTTTATGGGACCATCGGGGAAACCGTCAGGCAGGCCTGGTTTCAGGTCAGCTCCGTCATGACCACCACCGGTTACTCCTCCGCTGATTTTGACCTCTGGCCGTCCTTCAGCAAGGGTATTCTTTTTGCCCTTATGTTTATCGGGGGCAGCGCGGGTTCTACGTCCGGTTCGGTAAAAGTTGTGCGGCTTTTGGTTACCGCCAAAGTGGTCAAAAGGGAGATCGCGCATGTGCTGCATCCCCAAGCAGCGCGGCCTGTCATTGTCAATGGCAGAGTTATGTCCTCCGACGTGGTGCATGGTGTGGTCAGTTTTCTTCTGCTGTATATCGCGGTCTTTGCCCTAGGCTCGCTGGTGATCTCCCTGGAAGGGGTGGATCTGATCAGCGCCATGAGCGCCACTGCCGCCACCCTGGGCAATGTGGGCGTTGGTTTTGGAGCTGTTGGCCCCAGGGCTGGATTTGCTGGTTTGAGCGCCGCGAGCAAGCTCTTCCTTTCCTTCCTCATGCTGCTGGGACGCCTGGAGCTCTTTCCGCTGCTCGCCGTGCTCAGCCCGAATTTCTGGCGGGAATAGCAGACTAGCCCAGGAATGATGCGCGATTTGCGAAGAGTCTAGGGAGCCGTTTTGAATGCCCAAACTAGTGGAGGGGAGAGTCTATGAAAAAGACGCTCGTGCTGGTTGTGGTCCTGCTGCTCGCGGCCGCAGGTACTGCAGCCTGGTGGTACTGGCAGCGCGATCCCGCAGGCACGGCCAGGGGTTTTTTGGATCGCATCGCGGCCCAGGATTTCGCCGGCCTTGAGAGTTTCTTCACCGCTGATCCCCATCCGGCCGAAGAGGAGCTGCAGGCAGCCTACAGGGAGTTCGGCCAGGCCTTTGCCCTCGCCGGGATCACACTTGAGGATGTCGCTCTCCTTTCCAAAGACACAGACGAAGCGCTGTTTACCTTCACCCTTGTCTATGAGAGCCGCGACTTCGCGCCGCTGGAAGTGACAAGCAGCTTGATCGTGCAGCGGCAGCACATTTTTGATGCCTGGAAGATCAAATGGCAGGACAACCTCCCTCTGCATGAACACGGGCTTCAGGCCAGCTATTCTCGGGTGCGCATCGAGCCCAGCCGGGGGAGGATCCTCGACAGCTCAGGCCAGATCTTGGCCGGAGAAGGGAGCCGCGTGACCATTGGCGTGCAGCCCGACCGCATCTCGGCGCCGGAATGGCTCTTGGGGGCGCTCCAGTCCGAACTGGGCCTGGACCCTGAGTATGTGCGCAGGCAGTACGAAGCCCCAGGAGTCCAAGGTCACTGGTTTGTACCCCTGATTACGGTTACGGAGGAAGAGTATCAGAGGGTGAATCCGGTGCTGCGCCCCATCCCGGGAGTGTTCTTCCGCCGGGTGGAGGCCCGGGCCTATCCCGAAGCTGCGGCTGCCGGCCATATTACAGGTTATCTGGGAGAAGTCACCCCAGAGCTGATCGCTGCTTATCCTGAGCGGGAGTATCTCAGCGGCGAGATTGTGGGTCGTGCCGGCCTGGAAAGCAGCCGGGATGACGAGCTGCGGGGCCGCCCGGGCTACCGTCTCTACGCGGAGCGGGAAGGCGCAAGTCCGGTGCTGCTGCGGGAGAAGCAGGTGCAGGAGGGCCGTGATCTGGAGCTTACCATCAGCCGCAGGCTGCAGGAGCTGGCCTACGCGGCCTTAGGCGAACGCACCGGGGCTTTCGTGGTTCTCAACGCGGAGACAGGGGCGCTTTTAGCCCTGGCCTCCACTCCAGGCTATGATCCCAATGAGTTCATCGGCGGGATCAGTGCCAGCCGCTGGCAGCAGCTCAGTTCCGACCCCCACAGGCCCATGTTCAACCGGGCCCTGCAGGGCTTGTACCCGCCGGGATCAGTGTTCAAAGTGGTTACGGTGGCTGCCGCTCTAAATGAAGGCTTGTACGAGCCCACCAGCACATTTACAGATACGGGCGAACTTTCTGTCCAGGGAAACATCGTCCGCAACTACCAGGGGCAGGTGTACGGGGAGCATACGCTCCATGCTGCCCTGGTTAACTCCATCAACACCACCATCGCCCAGGTAGGGTTGGACTTGGGCGCACCTAAGCTGGAGGAGTACTTTAAGAGGTTCAGACTGCAGGAAAGCTACCGCTTGGGCCTGCCCATGTCTGCGGGACAAGTGGGTACACCGGGGCGCAGCCGGGTGGCCCTGGCTTGGTCAGCCATCGGACAGGATCAGGTACTGCTTACTCCGCTGCATCTGGCGCAGATCTTCGCCGTGCTGGCTAACGGAGGCACCCTGGCGCCGATCCATCTGGTTCAGGGTGAGGCGCAGCCCGATGAGGGCGAGCAGGTCCTCCAGCCCGAGACTGTGGAGATGCTCAACGCCATGCTGCGGGATGTGGTTCTGGAAGGAACGGGCACCGGTGCCCAGGTGCCAGGGCTTACAGTGTACGGCAAGACGGGGACAGCGGAGGTGGTGGGGGGAGGCACCCACGCCTGGTTTGCAGGACATACCCAGCTGCCTTCGGGTGAGAAGATCGCCTTCGCCCTGTTGGTGGAAGGGGGCGGAGTGGGAGGCCAAGTCGCTGCCCCGCTGGTGCGGGAGTTCCTCGCCAGGCTCGTCCAGCAGTGAGGGGGCAGAGCAGGGCGGACAGTTTAGTTTTCCGGGCCCATGCCGGGTGCTCATGCCGGCATGGGCTTTGTGCTTAGTTGTAGATGGCTCGAAAGAAGTCGATGAGTCACTTATTTCCTGTCTGCGCTGGGCAGATGGCCCGCTCGGGGCAGGGAAAGGGGAGAGCACTGAGGAATGTAATCATAACAGGCGAATGCGGAGGTTAGGTCATGCGCAGAAGATGGATGCCTCTGGTGCTGGCCCTGCTGGTGCTGATCAGCGCTGCGGCAGGAAGTGCCCTGGCCCGGGGCGAGCTGGTTGTACACTACATTGATGTGGGCCAAGGCGAAGCAGCCCTGCTCCAGGGGCCCGGGTTTGCCATTCTCATTGATGCCGGCAACATAGGCGGCCGGGAGGTTTTGGATTACCTAACGCAGCTGCAGGTGGAAGCCATCGATCTTCTGGTGGTGACCCATCCCCACGCCGATCACATCGGCCAGGCTGCTGAGGTGCTGCGCACCTTCCCCGTGCGGGAAGTGTGGATGTCTGGCTACGAACACTACACCAAGGCCTTTGAAGAACTACTGGATGCTGTTCTGGACTCAGATGCCGATTACTTTGAGCCCAGAGCAGGCTTTGAGCGCAGCTACGGAGAGCTGGAGCTGCAGGTGCTCAACCCGCCCCAAGGAGAGCTGAGCAGGAACGTCCACGAGACCTGCCTTATGCTCAAGGCCGTCTATGGCCAGATCGCCTTCCTGTTTACCGGCGATGCGGAGCAGCGCACTGAAAAGGCACTGGTGGCTCAGGGACTGCCCCTTCAGGCTCACGTTCTTCAGCTGGGCCACCATGCTTCGCGCACCTCTTCAGCCCTGGAGTTCCTGGTTGCGGTGGAGCCCGATGCTGCCGTTTATTCCGCGGGTGTGGGCAACGACTTTGGGCACCCCCACCCCGAGGTCTTGAACCGGCTTAAGATCTTGGAGATCCCTGTATATGGCACCGACCGGTACGGCACCATCGTGGTGCGCACCGACGGACAGACATACAGTCTGGAAACGGAAAAGAAGGGGCAGTTGAACGAAGAGGATATCCTGGGAGGTGTTGACTTGAACACAGCCTCCTGGGAGGAGCTGCAGCTGATCATCCATATTGGGCCGGAGCGGGCCGGCCAGATCATCGAGGAGCGCGAAAAGAGGCCCTTCCGCAGCGTGGATGAGCTCAAAGAGCGGATCAAGGGGATTGGGGAAAAGACATTGGCCGAGATCAAAGCCCAGGGATTGGTCTGTGTTAAGGGAGTGAATGGCTATTAGCGAACGACAAGCCATGGTCATCGATCGCATTGTGGATGGAGTCTGGGCGGTTCTGCTCAGTGGGGACGGGCAGAAGCAGCTTACTGTGCCTGTGGAGAAGCTGCCCGCGGGCAGCCGGGAAGGCATGTGGCTGCAGGTGCGCCTGGAGGATGGGAGATTGGTAGAGGCAGAACTGGACCTGGAGAAAACGGAGGAGGTTAAGGCCAGGATTCAGCTTAAGCGCGCCCGGCTCTTGGAGCGCATGCAGCGCCGGGAGGGCGGTACATGATCAGCCACTCTCCCAAAAGGTCGCGGCGGGTGCCGCATTCCTGAAAGCCTGCGGAGGCGTACAGGCGCCTGCCGGGCAGGTTCCCTGCCCGCACGTTGAGCCCCACGGACTGCCCCGCAAGCTCTTGGAGAACATGGTCTAAAAGCAGAGTACCCAGACCCTGCCCCTGGCAAGCAGGGAGCACGGCCACAGATACGATGGCGGCCTGTGGTCTGGGTGCTTTTTTGCTTGTCCGCACCGTGGCGGCCATGAGCAGCTGGTTGGCCAAAAGCTTCAGAAGTTCCAAAGGTCCGATGCGCACTGCTATCTGGCTCAGCAGCACTGCGGCCCGGGGGACGTTAGCGCGGTCTCCCGCCCGCGAAGAAGAGGTGTATAGGCAGTAGCCGGCGATCTCCTCCCGCTCATCCTGGACTAGAATGCCCTGTACCCCCCAGCTGAAAAGCAGGCTGAAGCTGAGCTCCAAAAGGCGCAGCAGCCTTTCCGCGGATTTGCGCGGGAAAAAGAGCTCTACGCTTTCCGGAAAGGCCTGCCGATAGATGTCAGCAATGGCCCTAGCGTGCTGTGGGGAGGCGGGGGCAAGACGCATGGTGTCCCTCCTTATTCAGGCCGGTCGATCTGGGGGAAGGCCTCCGCGGGGGCATCGTGGAGCAGTTCTGCCAAAGGCACGATTTCCAGCCCCTTAGCGCGGATGATCTCGATAACCTTGGGCAGAGCCATAACTGTGGCCCGGCGATCGCCGCCCTCGTTTCTCAACAGTGCCCCGCTATCGTGGAAGAGGATGATATCGCCGCCCCTGACCTTGCTTTCCACCAGGCGTTCTATATAGGACGCAGTCACACCATAGCGCCAGTCGCGGGTGGAGATGGACCATAGAACGATTTCCTGGCCCATCAGTTTGGCCATGCGACGGAAGCGGTCATCGTACATCCCCCGGGGCGGGCGTACAAACCTGGGGTACTCTCCAGTTACTTCGGTGATAACCGCCGTAGCTTCCATCAGTTCTTTCTGCAGATCCACGGTGGAAAGGGTGGGCAGGTTGCGGTGGTTGTGCGTGTGATTGCCAACCGCGTGCCCTTCCTCCACTATGCGGCGGGCGATCTCAGGATATTTCTCCACGTGGCTTCCCACCATAAAGAAAGTGGCGGGGACGTTGTACTCAGCCAGAATATCCAAAATGGCTGGGGTGAACTCCATGCTTGGGCCGTCATCGAAGGTGATGGCCACTTTGTTGGAAGCGCGGTTTCCCACGCGGTAGATGTCGGGCTGGTAACCGAAGCCGTAGTAAACATAGAACCAAAGCAGCACAAACAAGCTGGCGACGCCCAGCGCACCGGAGATCACTGCCAGCAGCGGTTTGGGAAGTTCTGCCTTCAGCCAGCGCAGCAGGCGCGCAGCAAGCCGCCAGTACAGGCGAGAAAAAAGCAAAGCTATGACCACGAAAACTAAGACTCTGAGTGCAACTTCAGCTAAAGCCATGTCTGTTCCTCCCGTAACGGAGTGGATCTTCCACTCATTTTACAACAAGCATACCGAGCGCACAAGCGCAGAGGTTGCGAACTACAGTCTATAATAGTAAAGTATGATGTGGAGGGTGCGGCGTCAGCCCGCCTGTTCTGTTTAACGGTCATATGCTTGGGGGTTAACCACTTTGAAGAACCATCATACGCATACATTTCGCTGCAAACACGCGCTAGGTGAGGTAGATGACTATGTGCGGGTTGCCCTTGCACAAGGCTTAACAGTCCTGGGATTTGCTGACCATACGCCGCTTCCGGGTAATCGCTTCTTATCCACGCGCATGAGCCTGGCAGAACTTCCCGGGTATGTGCAGGCCATCGCCGAGGCGCAGCAGGGCTACCGAGAGATCACTATCCTCAAGGGGATGGAATGCGAATGGATGCCAGAGTTTCATAGTTTTTACCAAGAAGTCCTGCTGGGAGAGTACGCCTTCGATTATCTGGTGCTGGGCTGCCACTTTTTTCCCTACAACGGGGATGTGCTCAGCAGCCATGTTGATCTGCACACCCCGAGGCACTTGGCCGCCTATACCCAGCACCTAGTTCAGTCTATGCGCAGCGGCCTTTTCGCTTTCGTTGCGCACCCCGATCTTTTCGGCCTCACCTATTTGGAGTGGGATGAGAACACTGAGGCGGCCGCCAGAGATATTATTGGTACAGCCAAGGAACTCGGCCTGCCCCTGGAGATCAACGGCCACGGCCTGGTCAATCGCACTGTTGAGACCGCCCGAGGACCCCGCCCAGCCTATCCCTGGCTGCCCTTCTGGGAACTGGTGGCAGACTATGAGGTTCCAGTAGTAGTTAACTCTGATGCCCACCATCCTCAGCGTGTGGCCCAGGGGCTGCGGGAAGGCCTGGAGCTGGCGAACAGCCTCGGCCTGACCCTAGCCGATCTGACACTGCGGGAAGGAGGTTGAGCATGTTTGTCCTGTACAACCAAACTGAGCAGCGCGTCCCCATCAAGGTATGGCTGCCCGGCAGGGACCTCCTGGAAGAGGAGTGCCTGCGGCAGGCCCTGAACCTCTCCAACCTGCCCTTTGCCTTTAAGCACATTGCCCTCATGCCCGACACTCACGCCGGCTTCGGCATGCCCATCGGCGGAGTATTGGCTACGGAAGATGTGATCATCCCCAACGCGGTGGGGGTGGATATCGGCTGCGGGATGGTTTTTGCCCACACCAACGTGCCTGCCCGGCTCTTGCGGGAAGTGAGTACGCCAGGCGGGACTCTGGCCCACTATCTGGTCGGCCAGATCATGCGCGAGGTGCCCCAGGGGTTCGATCACCACAAGGTTCCCCAGAAGTCTCAGTGGCTGGACGACTATCCTGTGGAGAAGCTGTACCGCTACGGCGCGGAAAAACTGCCCAAGAAGGCGGAGGCCTACGTGCAGCTGGGCACCTTGGGGGGAGGGAACCACTTTATTGAGCTGCAGGAAGATGAGGAAGGATTGCTCGGCTTGATGGTCCATACAGGCTCCCGCAACTTCGGCTACAAGGTGGCCAATTACTTCAACCAGCTGGCTAAGCAGCTCAACAAGCGCATGGGTTCTCAGGTGCCCAGCCATTTCGACCTAGCCTACCTTCCCATTGACAGCCAAGAAGGAAAAGGCTACATCGGCTGGATGACCTTCGCCTTGGAGTTTGCCCGCCAGAACAGGCAGCGGATCATGCAGCGGGTGCAGGGGATCGTGGCAGATGGGCTGAGGCGCTATGCGGGAGTGCAGGATGTGCGGTTCCTGAACGAAGTTAATGCTCACCACAACTACGCGGCGCTGGAAACTCACTTCGGTCGCAGGGTGTGGGTGCACCGTAAAGGCGCCATCAGCGCCAAGGCCGGCGAGCCAGGGATCATCCCCGGCGCCATGGGTTCCTATTCGTTCATTGTAGAAGGGTTGGGCAACCCTGAATCCTTCCATTCCGCCAGCCACGGGGCGGGGAGAGTGATGGGGCGCAAAGAGGCGGTACGCCAGTTCAGCGTGGAGGAAGTACTGGCCGACTTTGCCCGGAAGGATATGGTTTTGGGCAAGCGGCGCAGGGGAGATACGGCCGAAGAGTACTACAAAGCATACAAAAACATCGAAGATGTTATGAAAGATCAGCGCGATCTCGTTAAGCCCATCCTCAAGCTGAGAACAGTGGCTGTGGTCAAAGGTTAGAAGGCCCAAGCTGTCCAAACGATTCCACAGCTCTTAGGAAGGATTTAGCTTGGGGATGCAGAAGAAAATATGCTGAATCTGAAATCACACAGGGGGGTTTTACCGTGCGGAACAAACTCAGTTTACTTGTTGTCGTAGTTCTTCTCGTCGGCTTAATCGCTGTTCCCGCCGCGGCTCAGAAAGCCAGAATCGGCTTGATCTTTGCCGAAGGCGGCTTGGGCGACCAGTCTTTCAACGATGCGGCTTACCGCGGCTTGATGCAGGCCAAGGAAGAGCTGGACATTGAAGTCTACTATGTGGAACCTGCAGACATTGCCGAGATGGAAGAGCATCAGCGGGCCTATGCTGACATGGGCTTGGATCTGGTCATCGTCATTGGTTTCATCCACCAGAGCGCTCTCACCGAGGTATCTGCCGACTATCCGAACATCAAATTCGCCATTGTGGACGACGTCGTGGACAACCCCAACGTCACCTCGCTGCTGTTTGAAGAGCACGAAGGTTCCTTCCTGGTAGGCGTTGTGGCCGGCATGATGACCAAGAGCAACGTCGTGGGCTTTGTGGGAGGCATGGAAGTTCCCCTGATCCGGAAGTTCCAGGTCGGTTTTGAAGAAGGCGTCAAATGGGCGAACCCCAATGCCCAGGTTCTGGTGAACTACGCAGGTGCCTTCGACGATCCCGGCAGAGGCCGTGAGCTGGCCATCAGCCAGTATGAGCGCGGCGCCGATATTATTTACCATGCCGCCGGCGGAACTGGCAGCGGCGTCATCGATGCAGCGGCCAGCAACGATTTCTATGCCATCGGCGTAGACTCTGACCAGGACTACATGGCACCGGGCAAAGTGCTCACCTCTATGATCAAGCGGGTCGACATGGCCGTCTACGAAGTGATCAAAGCCGCGGTTGAGGGCACGCTGGAAGGCGGCACCTGGACCTTTGGCGTGGCTGATGGTGGTGTAGGAACTTCCGAGTTCAAATACACCAAGGACATCATTCCTCAAGAGGTCTTCGACCGTGTTGAAGAAGCCAAACAGAAGATTATCTCCGGAGAGATTGTAGTCACCAACCCTCTCCAATAGTCCCAGAAAACTGAAGGGGAGGCTGCTGGCCGCCAATTAGGTGGGCGGCGCCTCCTTTTTTTCTCAGGGAGGTTGTCCCATGGCGAAAGTGTTGGAAATGCGGGCCATTACCAAGCA
>ERZ773359.3416-NODE-3416-length-18160-cov-14.974537_pt1 | contig 18160 bp, 17 predicted proteins | sample MGYA00374955_ERZ773359 | MGnify/ENA primary metagenome ERZ773359 (study PRJEB29098, sample SAMN04486028) | biogas fermenter metagenome | study: EMG produced TPA metagenomics assembly of the Biogas fermentation microbial communities from Germany - Plant 4 DNA1... | reverse complement strand
GAACTGTCCGCCTGCACCACTGCCCTATGCTTTCTGTCCTTTGAGTACAGGGCCTCGCCGATTCTTATATAACCGGAGGCAATTAGGCTCCCAAAGGGCACCTTGGGGGGCTTGTACTCCACCCGGTATTCCAAAAGCTCACTTTCACCAACCGGTTTTACATTTTTTATCCTATCGGCTGCAATCCGGACATATTCCTCCTCTTTTTCAAAGCCTATAAAATTCCGATGCAGCATTTTGGCCACCGCCCCGGTGGTCCCGCTTCCCATGAAGGGGTCCAGCACTATGTCCCCTGCATTTGAGGTGGACAGGATAATCCTGAATAAAAGTTCCTCCGGCTTCTGGGTTGAGTGAGCTTTTTTACCGTTCACTTTAATCCTCTCATTGCCGTTACAAATGGGTAGATACCAGTCGCTTCGCATTTGCTTGTCGTCATTGTAGGTCTTAAGCGCTTTATAATGGAAAGTGTACTTGGCATCTTCCGACTTTGCGGCCCAGATTAGCGTCTCGTGGGCGTTATTGAACCGGGTCCCTTTAAAATTGGGCATTGGGTTGGACTTAACCCATATGATGTCGTTTAGTATCCAATAGCCAAGGTCCTGCATTATCTTGCCCACCCTGAAAATATTGTGGTAGCTACCGATAACCCATATAGTACCGTCCTTTTTTAAAACTCTCCTGCATTCCTTAAGCCAGTTGTATGTAAACTCGTCGTACTCGTCAAACCCCTGGAACTTGTCCCACTCGTCCGTAACCGCATCCACCTTTGTCTGGTTGGTCCTGTATAGTTCGCCCCTTAGTTGCAGGAAATATGGAGGATCGGCAAATATTAAGTCTATGCATTCATCGTCCAATTGGCGCATTAGTTCAATGCAGTCACCCTGGTGTATCCTGTTAATGAACTTTTCGATGCTATTTCCCACAGATTAATCCTCCTCAAGAGTTTGTACATTATAATTATACTTTAAAACCCGCCATTTTTAAAGGAGCATAAACGACAGCCCACCCTTAGGGGTGGGCAATGTTTTTGAAGGTTATGTTTTGGAAGGCGTCCCGGAAACCGTCGGCGCTTTTCTTCCTCTTGCAGACTTCGCAAAGGAGTACCACTTCGCTCTCCGGGTCCTTGGCCTTCAAGTGCTCGTACTGTTCGGGAGTCATTATATACCTGCCGCAGCAGGTACACTGAAGCAGCTCAAAGTCCTTGTCCCATATTGTCCTTATACCGCCTTCCTCCTTCATCTCAATGGCACCGCTGGGGCACACATGGGCACAGGAGCCGCAGCCAATGCACGCCTCCGGCGGTTCCTTAAAGGGCGGCGCCACCTCCTTTGCGGTGCCCCTGTTTATGATCGAAATGGCCCCGGCGCCAAGTTTTTCGCAGGCCCTGACGCACAGGCCGCACAGCATGCACTTTTCACCCTCATCTGCCTCGAACCGGCTCTCCGGCAGCGGCCCGTACCGCTCCAGCAGGTCCTCCATGTGCTTCCCTTGGGGGGAGCTTGCATAAAGAAGCTTTACCAGGGTTTTTCTTATACGCTGTATCTTATCCGAATTTGTTATTACTTCAATCCCGTCTTTAACGGGATACACGCAGGAGGCAACGGTTTTGCTCCTCCCGCCCTCCTTGACCTCCACTATGCACATGCGGCAGCAGCTCTGGCCGGGTAGGGCATCCAGATGGCACAGCGTGGGTATGTATACGCCCTCCCTCCTTGCCACGTCCAGCAAGTACTCGCCGCGCCTTGCACTGCATTCCCTGCCGTCAATTATTATTTTCATACAGCCGCACCTCCCCCAATGCTTACCGCGCCGAATTTGCAAACCTGCCTGCACCGGCCGCATTTTATGCAAAGGTCTGGGTCTATGGTATACTTGTCCCCTGGCTTACCCGTTATGGCACCGGCGGGACAGTTCTTGGCGCACAGGCCGCAGCCCCTGCAGAGGCTTCCCTCTATATAATACTGGGTAAGCGCGGGACACACCCCCGCCCTGCAGCGCTTGTCGCGAATATGCTCCAGGTACTCTTCCCTGAAATACCGTAGGGTGGTTTCCACCGGGTTTGGCGCGGTTTTGCCCAGCCCGCACAGCGACGCCTCCCTCAAGGCTTCGCAGATTTCAAGCAGCGTGTCTACATCCTCTTTACGGCCGCGGCCTGCGCATATATCGTTAAGTATGCCCAGCATCCTCCTAAGGCCTTCCCTGCAGGGCAGGCATTTGCCGCAGGATTCCTCCGCCAGGAACCCGGTGTAATACCGCGCCACCTCCACCATGCAGGTGTCCTCATCCATTACAATCATGCCGCCCGAGCCCATCATGGAACCGGCGCCGCTTAGGGATTCAAAGTCCACTTTCAGGTCCAGCATGCTCCCGGGGATGCATCCCCCCGAGGGCCCGCCGGTCTGGACCGCCTTAAAGGCCTTCCCGCCGGGTATCCCGCCGCCTATGTCGAATATTATCTTCCTCAGGCTTATCCCCATGGGCACCTCTATGAGGCCGGTGTTTTGCACCTTGCCCACCAGCGAGAACACTTTGGTACCCTTGCTCCCCCCGGTGCCGATGGAGCTAAACCAATCGCTGCCCCTGTCAATGATAACCGGCACGTTGGCCCATGTCTCCACGTTGTTCAGAACAGTGGGTTTGTCCCAAAGCCCCCTCTCGGTGGCGTGGATGTACTTGGCCCGGGGCTCGCCCACCCTTCCCTCTATAGAAGCCATAAGCGCCGAGGATTCGCCGCAAACAAAGGCACCCCCTCCCCGGACAATGCTCAGGTCAAACCCAAAACCGCTGCCCATAATACTTTCGCCTAGAAAGCCTTGCTCCTTCGCCTGCCGGATGGCCGCTGACATGTTTTTAAGCGCCAGCGAATACTCATCCCGGATGTAAATAAACCCCTGCCGGGAACCCACCGCGTAGGCACCTATGACCATCCCCTCTATAATGCTGTGGGGGTCCCCTTCCATTATGCTTCTGTCCATAAAGGCCCCGGGGTCGCCCTCGTCACCGTTGCACAGCACGTACCTGGGAGTATCATCGGAAGCGGCGCAGTGTCTCCATTTGCGGCCGGTGGGAAAACCGGCGCCGCCCCGGCCCCTTAAACCGGACTTTTCCATTTCCGCGATTACATTCTCCGGCTTCATCTTGGAAAGCGCCTTCTCAAGTGCCCTGTACCCGCCCCTTTGGATATAATCGTCAATATTCTCCGGGTCAATCTCGCCAATGTTTCGCAGCGCTATTTTTAGCTGGTTCTTGTAAAAGGCGGTCTCCTTGTGGGACCTAACCTTTTTGCCGGCGGCGGGGTCGGTGTACAAAAGCCTTTCCACCACCCTTCCCCCTGCCAGGGTCTCCCGGACAATCTCTTCCACGTCGGATACCCTTACCCTGCAGTAAAAAATGTCATCCGGCAGTATCTTGACTATGGGGCCCATCTCGCAAAGGCCGTTGCACCCGGTGGCCTTTGCAGCCGCCTTCACCTTCATCGGGTAGCCGGCACCCTTGACCATTTTCTCAAGCTCCCTGTATACCTCAAGGCTCCCGTTGGCAAGGCACCCGGTACCGCAGCATACCAGCACCGTCCGTTTCGGCCTGCTTCTAAATATCCCCATAGCCTTTTCCCCCCAGCATGCCAAGTATTTCCCGTATCTTGTCCGGCTCTACCTTCGCATAATACACATCGTTTATTACCATAACCGGTGCCAGGGCACAGGACCCAAGGCAGTTAACCGTCTCCAGCGAGAACCGACCGTCTACGGTGGTCTCCCCCGGCTCAATGCCAAGCAGCCTTTTCAGCTCGTCCAGCAGCCCCTGGGAGTTCTTTATATGGCATGCAGTCCCGTCGCATACCTTTATCACGTACTCACCCTTGGGCTTTAGGCTCAGGGCCTTGTAAAAGGTCGCCATGCTGTACAGCCTGCTTAGGGGCACGTCCAGGTGGAGGCGTACCGTCTCCAGAGCCTCCCTGGGAAGGTACCCATATGTTTTTTGTATATCCTGCAGAATGGCAAGCAGGAACCTCTGCTCCCGGGGGTAACCATCCAGTATCTCCCGTACAGGCGCAAGGTCCTCCCTTTGCTTTATGCAGTCCATTACATAATCACCTTCTTTATCCTCCGGCCACCACGGGGAATATGGATACCTCGTCGTCCTTTTCAAGCGGCGTGTCCATCCCCTGCAGGTGAACCACGTTTCTGCCGTTTACCAGCACTATAATCTTGCTGCCCAGTTTTCCGTCCTCCAAGAGGAGGGAGCATAACTCCCTGCCGTAGAGACTGCAAAGGTGCTGCAATAAACCACCCACACTGCCGCATCCTTGTTCCGCAACGTCAATCTCCCGGCTCCCTGTATGCTCCCTTATTGTAGCAAAGAACTTAACCTTCATGCCTATTCCGCCCTTACCCTATCGAAAGGTCCTGAAGTTTTTCGGCAGTAGGAACGCCGTCGGCGCCCCAGCCCCTGACTTCATAGTATTCCGGCAGCATTTTTTCAAGGTCCACCACTTTGCCCTTCGCGGGGCCGGACTGAAGCGGTTCTTTAAGAAGCCTGGGCGGCAGCGTGTCATCGGCGGCGGTAAACCCGGCCTTGATATTGAACATCCTCTCCAGGTTCCATATCCTCTCACCGGCCTTTAGTATCTCTTCGTCGGTGGCGTTAATACCGGTGGCGGTCCGCAGCATGGAGGATATCTCTGGCAGCCCTATGGCGAAGGTGGTAAACAGGCATATCCCGGCGGAATCCACCACCGCGGTGAGGTCCTGGAATATCTTCAGCCATCCGGCCTTACCCTCGGTAACCAGCGGGTCAAGCTTTTCGGGTATGCCCAGTATCTCCGGCGATGTTAGATATCCCCTTACATGGCAGCCGCCGCGGTTGGAGGTGGCGTATTCAAGGCCCATCCCCTGCACGCCCCTGGCGTCATAGGCCGGCATTTCCTGTTTCTTTACCGACATCGAAAGCTCCGGGCAGCCGTATTTGGACGCCATCCTGTAGGAGCCCTCGGCCAGCACATCACCGAAGCCTTCCCTCAGGCCTATCATGCGGGTAAGCTCTACCAGGGCTTCCGCATCACCGAAGGGTATGGCCCTGCCGACCTCTTCCTCGGTCAATATTCCCTTTTCATACATCTCCATCGCGCAGGCGATGGTGGCACCCGTTGTAATGGGGTCAATGCCCAGCTCGTTGCAAATGAAGTTGGCCTTGCTCACCGCCTCCAGGTCACCCACGCCGCAGCATGCGCCCAAGGCCCAGCCCGCTTCGTACTCGGGACCTTCTCCGAAGCTCTTGAACTTGCCTTCCGGGATACGCGTAATCCTTCCGCAGCCTATGTTGCAGCCGAAGCACCCCTTGTTCCTTACCAGGTACTTTTCGGCCAGGGTTTCACCGCTAATGCCCTCGGCCTCCTCGAATATGCCGCCGTCCCTCCAGTTCCTGGTGGGAAGCGCCCCCGACTGGTTAAGGATGTTTATCAGTATCTGGGTACCGTAGGTGGGTAGACCCCCGCCAGTAACCGGGTGTTCTTTTAGCTTTGTCCTGGCATCGGTGCAGGCCTCCATGAAGCCCTCGGGGTCGGCCACCTTTATGGACTTGGAGCCCTTTACCGCGACCGCCTTAAGGTTCTTTGACCCCATAACCGCTCCGAGGCCGGACCTGCCCGCAGCCCTGTTCCTGTCGTTTAGAACTCCGGCAAATAGTACCATCTTTTCACCGCCCGGGCCTATGCATGCTACCCTGGCATCCTCCGCTGTTTCCGCAAGCACCGTGTCGGTGGTTTCAAACACGTTTTTACCCCACAGGTGCAAGGCGTCCCGCAGCTCAACATTGTCGTCCTCAATCCACAGGTAGACGGGTTTTTCCGCCCTGCCCTCGAAAATTATCCCGTCATAGCCGGCGTACTTCAGCTCCGGCCCAAAATGGCCCCCCGAGTTGGAAGCGCCTATGGTGCCGGTAAGCGGCGCCTTGGCCACCACTTCATACCTGCCGCCGCTGCTGGCAAAGGTCCCGGTCAGCGGCCCGGTCATGAATATCAGCTTGTTTTCCTCGGACAACGGGTCCACCTTCGGGTCCACCTCGTCCATCATAATTTTTGTGGCAAGCCCCCTGGCCCCCAGGTACATCTCGGCATCCTTCGGGCATAGGGCCTCTTTCTTTATGGTTCCGTCGGTCAGGTTAACGCGCAGCAAATTTCCTGTCCAGCCAAACATCATTCATTCACCTCCCCAAACAACTCGCTGAATTTTTCAGCGATAACCTTTTTCCTGCCCATGGTTCCGGGCGCGGCCTCACGGTATTCGATGGCTCCCGACGGGCAGTATTGGGCACACTTTGGATCCCCTTCGCAGAGGTTGCATTTTACCACCTTACCTTCATAGGTGTTGAAGGTAATGTTGCCAAGTGGACATGCGCTGACGCACATTTTGCAACCGATGCACTTCCTCTCGTCAATTGCCACCAGCCCGTCCGCGGTTTTTGTGATAGCGTCGGTGGGGCACACTCTCATGCAGGACGGGTCCTCGCACTGCATGCACATCATGGGCACCGACACCGCCGCCTCGTCGTACGTGAATACCGAGACTCTTGAGTTCTTTGGATTGAAAGCGTTGATTTTTGTGAAGGAGCATACCAGTTCGCAGGTTCTGCAGCCGATGCACTTTTCAGGTGAGATCATAAGAATTTTGCTCACATCCCTCCGGCTCCGTCAAAGAAACGGGCGCCGGATTTCACCTCCCCCTTTATTTATTAAAAAAAGTTCACCCGCTGCTTTCGGCAAGAATATGCCCCAGGCAGCAAATGAACTCCTTTGCAATAACGGCAGGCGTAAGGATTACTCCTCGCACCCTGGCGCCCCACAGCCCCTTTTACCGGGTCCGTGGGGTCGGAGAAAGACTCTCTATTTTTTTGAGCAAACCATGATGCTGATTTTTCAGATGCTTTTATGAAGTATTAAAACAGAAATGTGTCAATCGAATCAGTATAATAATTCTTCTGCAAACAACACAGAAATCCTTCTAAAAAATAGAACAATTGTAGAATAATTAACTGCTCGTTCCACCTTTCTATATATATTAACCCAGTACAGAAATATGAGTATGATTTTTCGCCTGTCGCCGGCATATTCATCGGTTTTTACAGTTTAAGTTACAAAACCTCCCCACTCCTACAAAAGCGCTGGGCTGCACCATCGATTGCATATAAGAAGCTACAAAAACTATGGTCTGACATATAGTAAACTAGAAATCCGAGCTGAGGCGTTATACATAGTGCTAAAATGCAAAGCAAAATTCAAGCACTGGACAGGAGGCCTGCAATGTTTGACGGAAAAACACTGCTTATAACCGGAGGAACGGGTTCCTTTGGCAATGCAATGCTGAACAAGTTTATTAACACAAGTATTAAAGAGATAAGAATATTCAGCAGGGATGAGAAGAAGCAAAACGATATGAGACATGCATTCAGAGACCCCAGGATAACGTTCTGGGTCGGAGATGTGCGGGAGTACAGCAGTATAAACCATGCAATGAAGGGCGTTGACTATGTCTTTCATGCCGCTGCGCTAAAACAGGTGCCGTCCTGCGAGTTTTACCCGATGGAAGCGGTAAAAACAAATATACTCGGGGCTGAAAATGTTATGAATGCCGCTGTGAATAATGGGGTAAAAAAGCTTATTGCACTTAGCACCGATAAGGCGGTATACCCGATAAATGCCATGGGCATTTCCAAAGCCATGATGGAAAAGCTTCTAGTGGCAAAATCGAGGACGCTGTCCGACAATGATACGGTAATATGCTGCACACGCTATGGCAATGTCATGGCGTCAAGGGGTTCGGTGATTCCGCTGTTTATTGACCAGATAAAGGGTGGAGGCCCCATAACCATGACCGATCCAATGATGACCAGGTTCCTCATGTCCCTTGATGATGCCGTGGACCTTGTGCTGCATGCGTTCAAGCATGGTAAACAGGGAGATATTTGGGTCCACAAAGCGCCTGCCTCCACAATCCAGGACCTGTCAACGGCCCTGATGGACATTTTTGATAAAAAAGTAGATGTCATGGTCATCGGAACCAGGCATGGGGAAAAATTACACGAAACCCTTGTAACCAGGGAAGAGATGGCAAGGGCCGAGGACTTGGGGAAATATTTTAGAATCAGCGCGGATAACAGGGATTTAAACTACAATAAGTACCTTGCCTCAGGCGAAACCAGGATATCCCGCATGGTCGAGTTCAACTCATATAATACTCAAAGGCTTACGGTAGAAGAGGTAAAGCAAAAGCTCTTGGCCCTCGAATACGTCAAAACCGAGCTGTCCTCAGCCTCAAATCCCAAAAGGGGCTACAGAGAATAATAATGTTTACATGAAGGGAGAAAAAAATGAAAAGGGTCTTGGTCTTAGGGTCAACCGGCATGGCCGGGCACGTTATTACAATGCACCTAATGAAAAACCCAAGTTTTTTGGTATTCAACGTTTCGCGAAGAAGCCGTTTAAACCGGCATACCGCCTTGATGGATGTCATGGACATCGGCAGGCTGGATGAATACCTGCGGGAAACATCCCCCGACGTAATAGTAAACTGTATAGGCGTACTGAACCAGTTTGCATCGGCCGAGAAGGATAGGGCTGTATTTTTAAACTCCTACCTGCCGCATTACCTGGAAAGCAAATACAAGGGGTCGTGCACCCGGGTTATTCACTTAAGCACCGACTGCGTGTTCTCGGGAAAGGACGGTAGTTATCATGAAAACTCCTTTAGGGACGGGGATGACTTTTACGCCAGGACAAAGGCTGTTGGAGAAATAGTCAACGACAAGGATATAACCATCCGAACGTCCATTATCGGCCCTGACATGCGTCCGGAGGGCATTGGACTGTTTAACTGGTTCATGAAAAGCAGGGGTACCATTTACGGGTATACGCGGGTATTCTGGAACGGCGTTACTACGCTGGAACTGGCAAAACTGGTGGAGGCCCTGCTGGACAGCGATACCTGCGGCTTGGTTCATTTCACAAACAGAAACAAGATATCAAAACACCAGCTGCTTACAATCTTGAAACAGCAGTTCAACCGCAGCGATATCAAAATTGAAGAATTTGATGGAATTGTTTCGGACAAAAGCCTTATTAATACCCGCGAGGATTTCGCATACCCTGTCCCCGACTATGATGAAATGATAGGCAAACTGAAAGAATGGGTGTGCAGCAACAAATCCCTGTACCCCCATTACTTTACATGATGCTTATAATACGCAGTAAAAACTATATGAAAGCGAGGTATCGGCGTGTGAAGGAAAAAAAGAGAATTATCGTTGATATACTGTTTAACGCCTGGAAAAGGAGTTCCCGGATTTATGATAGGGACTGGATAGAAAACAGGATGAAAATATTTATGAATTATACCCTAAAGAGCCTTAAAGGCCAGAGCAATCAAAACTATATAGCATTGGTACGTTATGACCGGAGTACCGAAAAACTTATAAGGCAGGCACTTTCCAAGTACCCCCCTCTTCCGCCCAATATTAAGTTCATTGATGCAAACTCATACAACAGGGAGATTATTAATAGCGCAAAGGGTTACGACCATCTTTACATTGTAAGGCTGGACAGTGACGATTTGTACAGTAAATCCTATATCCAAAAACTGCATGATTACAATCCCAAGCCGGGGACCCAGGTGCTTATCTCCCGCAGCGGGTATATATACGATTCTGTCAATCACAGGATAGCCAAATATTTTCACAAATCCCCGCCCTACCATGCACTTGTCTACAGGGTACAAGACTTCATTAACGGCAAAAGGCACAGGCTTCCCAAGGGGCATTGGAGCGCATTGGAGCTTACCCACGAACTGCTGGACGGTGCAAATTTCATAAGCCATGTACATTCTCAAAATACGCTTTTCACCTTTAACAAGAATTATACCGTTGGGCCTATAATAACAGACCGGGAAGAAATAAAAAACATCCTAAAAGACTTTATGTAGTTGGGGGAATCCCCCAACTACATATACCAAAACATATATTGAGTGTCACAATCCAATCAAGACCAGTATCATATAATGAAGAAAACCGAAGCATGGGTTTTGATTACATGACGAGAAAAGGGAGGTGAATAAGCATAAATGGATAACAATAACAACCAAAACCGGCTTAATAAAGTGCCGATCAAACCCGCTTCTCACCACAAGGACCCCTGCTGGCCTACCAAGCCGGCAAAATGGTGCATACCGTTTTCCACCTGCAGGAGAGGCCCCGCCGGACCCCCAGGGCCCGCCGGTCCTCCAGGACCTGCCGGTCCTCCCGGTGCTGCCGGACCCCCAGGACCTGCCGGCCCTCCAGGACCACAAGGGCTTCCCGGGGTCAGTGCAACCGAGACTTCCGGCTTTGCTGCCAGCACCTCAGGTGGGGATATTGATGTAATCATAGGCGGTACACCGGTTCCCCTACCCGATGCGCAAAACCTTTCACCCGATATTACGCCCAACGGGGACAGCACGGTATTCACCGTAGGGCCGGCAGGCAGGTACTATATTTCGTATAATGTAAATTTGACTCTTGGGATATTGCTGGGCGCACGTCTAGTAATAAATGGTGCCCCAAACACCGCATCTACAATTAACCCTGTCTTGGTACTGGATAGCTTTAGTGCTGAAATTATTGTGAACCTGCCGGCCAACTCAACCATTACCCTTGAGCTGTTTGGCTTTGTCGGGTTTGTGTCACTGCAAGCCGGCGCCGGTGCCAGCCTGACCATAATACGTTTGGCATAGAACCTTTTAATAAATGAAGTTAAGGCCTATGTTAATCTCAGGATTGACATAGGCCCGGCTTTTTTGGTTTTCCCCTTCTTCGGGGATGACGGCCTTGTAAAATACTTATCACGTTATATATGGCTGCTTAATAATATAGTATATAAGGCTTGTAGAGGAGTGTTTAAGGTGACGGCGCAATACTATTTTGTTTTTAGTTCCAAAAGCCAGGCAATTTATATGGAAGCCAAGCTGAGGGAGAAGGGTTACTGCCCTGAATTAAGGCCAACCCCCGGCAAGCTGGGTAAGGCCTGCAGCTATTCGCTGGTTATCCCGGGCGATTTGATAAGTATCAAACATGTTCGAGACCAGGTACTGGGTTATAAAATGTCCCTAAAAGGAGTATTCAGGGCTTCCAAAACCGGACGTTCAGTGACCTTTACCAAGGTATTTTAAACTACTTAAAATAATCCAGTATTTTCCTTATAAGGCCTCGTTCTGAAAAAGACTTGGATTTCTCCCAAAGCTCGATATGCTTGTTTGTCATTTCTTCGAGGGCAAGTTGATGCTCTTTGAATTTGTTTTGCCAGTTGTTTATCGCGGACAATATCCCGGAGTTTTCGCGTTTAATCTGTTCCAGCCTTTCCCCCAGCCGCTGTACTTCTTTTTTAAACTCCTCCAGGTCATTGTAGCTTTGTTTTATTTCATCGGTATGCTTCATAATCATTCCTTCTATTTCTTTTTTCTTTCCCTCTATCTTGCTCACCTCTTCTACCAGTTTACTGATAAAGTTTTTTGCCTCGACGGCATACTCTTTTATCTTTTCCTCGTCAACATCAACGCTGATATTTTGCTCCTCGGCTTTCGGATGCTCTCCGTTCAATACTTCATCTATAACGGGAATTATTACATCCCCATCCCTCTCATAGCCATAGGCAAGTGAAACCGAAACCTCAGGGTATTCGCTGTTATCCAGGATTACTTTGTATATTTTTAACCGGCAGTCCAGCGGTGTGTCTATACGTACAGGGCTGGTCCAGTTCTTGCCTTCGTCATAGCTGAAGCTGCCCAGCATTAAGTCTTTATGTATCCATACAACCCACTGGGTATTGCCTATTATGTAGAAAAGCGGCTGCTCATTATCTGCTCCTTCATCGGTTATTATTGAATCGTTTTTCCATACAGCCCTTTGGTAGCTTATCCGGGTACGCTGCAGATACTTGATATGATTAACGCCGTTTGTAATATAATTCCACACCAGGTGCAGCGTATCATTGTTGTTTGTCAGCGCATAATGATAGGTATCCCTTCCACTCAATGTTGTTATCTTTTCGGGGTTGCCCCATACGGAGTATTCAGGTCGGAACCTGCAGTAGAATAACTGCTCAACGCCCAGCCTAGGAGCTTTGTAGACAAGGTGAATGGTACCGACATGGTCATATCCCACAAAGAAGGGGCTAATACCGCTATCCGACGTTATCCTGGCTACCTTAAAGTTTTCCCATTTACTTCCGTTCCAGAAATTATGCTGTATACTGCAAATGCTTGGGTTTCTCAAGGAGCATACCGCAAAAAAGACGTTTATAAACTTACCCCGGCATGAGATAGTCAGGTATTTCAGCTTGTATCTGTCCAAAGGAAAAACGGCTAGCACTTTATTGTACCAATGGCTCCCGTTATACACAAAGTAAATCAATTCTCCCTTTGTATTTATGCATATGAGGTGAAGGCTCCCTGCCGAATCCATGTCAACCGAAAAATCTCCCGCTGCATTGTCCAGCAGCTTGATTTCTTCTCCCCAGTCCCCGTTTTCATCGCGCACCCTGTATACTATACGATTTTGTTTGCAGGCAAAGCGCCATGACTTGGTATTATTTTTTATTACTATGTATTCGTGGCAAAATGATTTGTCCATATACAATATCACCGCCCTATAGCTTGTTAGTAAATTATATGCCGAACCATCCGATATATGTACGATAGGACATGATGATAATCATTTACCTGAGTTTGAATATACGGCTAAAGGATTAAACTTTATCAGGCAAATTCTTCACCATTTCATATACCCATTCATAATATGAAAGTGACAGTACAAATGCATAATAATTGAGTTTCATATCAGTAAAAAGGGGGATAGTATATGGAAGTCAAAAAAGCAAGGTTCCTGCAGCAGGAGCCCTATGAACCAATTCCGGAATGCGTAATCACAGATAAAGTGTTTTTCCAATGCTTCCAGAGAGAGTGCATTCCGGAAGCAATCGTTGAACTGCCGGATACCGGAGGGCCATTTACTTTTGTAGATGCAACGTTTAGGCCGGGATTCATTGTGGACGGGACTCTAAACATAACTCCTATAGATAACACAGATCCCACGCTAAACAGGATTACTTTCACACTCAGGATACCCTTTACAGTGAGGGTAAGGAATGCGGAAGGAAATATAATTTCAATTGATAGCTTTGTCGACTTTTTCAAAGATGATGCTGTGAGAATACCTGAAAATCCCTTTGATGAATTCTCATTCAATATCGTATTGGAAACCCGATCCGAGGCACTGAGAACAACCACCAGGAACAATTCCCTGGTGCTGACAATAGGGACCCTGGTCGTCATCAAAGTGGTGGGAAGGGTTGAGCTTGTAGTCCTTTCGCTGGGTTACTGCGTACCCGATGTTTGCGAAGAATTCGTACCGAGAGATATATGTGAGGAGTTCCTTGACCTACCCTTTACACAGATATTCCCTGAACAGCTAAATGCTTTTTAGTCTACAATGGCCTTCCTTAAAAACCTGAGTCGGCTGGTTGCGAAAGGGCTGCTATCTTACGATAACAGCCCTTTATCTATTTCCTTATAAACATCTCGGTATAATAACTGCCCGATATCCCGACACCAATATGGGTATACCCCGGGTTAAGGATATTCTGCCTATGTCCCTCCGAATTCATGAACCCTGTGTGCGCCCTGTCAACGCTGGAGGTTTTTGCAATGTTTTCCGCCGCACTCTTGTAGGTTATTCCGAAGTCCTTCATCATCTGGAAGGGAGACCCGTAAGTGGGGGATGTATGGGAAAAATAATTGTTTGTTCTCATATCCTCCGATTTGATTCTTGCCACCTTTGAAAGCTTTAGGTCAACAGCAAGAGGGTTTAGTCCCGCCTTTTTTCGTTCTTCATTTATAAGGTTTATGAGCTTTTGTTCACCGGCTGTAAGCTGGTGTGCGGATTCGTTTCCTTGGGAACCCTGCGCGGCCGGCGGCTGTTGTGCAGGCTGCCCGTTCGAAGTCGAACCTGTCCCGGGGTTCTTATTAATAACCACCGGGTAGTAGTTTGTGCTCTGATTGGATGTATTCCCGTAGTTTACCTTTGTCTTCCCAACCGTTACATACCCCGAAGAAGGAGAAGCGGGTACAGCCGGGGTGACGGTGTTCCCACTGCTGCCTGCACTGCTATTACCAGGTTGAATTTTTGCTATGTTTACTGAATAGTAATTATTATATGTACTGTTGCTCTGGTTATAGGTTATTTTCTGCCCGCTGCTAATGGTGTAGGTTGCTGCCAGGGCGCTTTGCAGAAACAATACACTGCATATTAGCGTTACTACTGCAAATACCGGCAGGATTTTTTTCTTCATATAACCACCTCTCAATTTTTAGTTTGTGAAGTACGCAGGGTAACTCGGAACACCGATTTTAACCCATAATATAGCATTGGTAGACATAATGCAAGCGATATGGCAGATACTTCATATGTAGTTTATTCCAGAACTGAAAGGGGGAGTAAAAATGAGAGTATTGTTCCAGATAAGACCGGACTTTATCACAAATCCGGCCGGAGACAGCATGCAGATGCTTTATACCAGGAGGCATTTAAGCAGCCTGGGGGTAGAAGTAGATATATCCACTACATTTTTGCAGGACTATAGGGGATACGACCTGGTGCATCTGTTTAACCTTACCAGGGTCGTAGAAACCTATGCTTATGCCTACAAGGCCTATGAACAGGGCATTCCCATAGTGCTGTCTACAATATATTGGGACAGCAGTGAATACTATATGAATAATGACCTTCCCGACTGGAAGAAAAAAGCGTGGCATCAGCAGGATATGTTAAGGAGAATCGTCCTTTCAAAGGCATCAATGCTGCTTCCCAATTCGCAGGCGGAGGCGGAAAAGATCATTAAAAATTTTGAAACGGAAAAACCCTATCACGTGGTTCCAAACTGCGTGGACAGCAGGTTTTCCCAGGGAAACAAGGACCGTTTTTATAAAGAATATGGTTTGGACCATTTCGCGCTGTGCGTCGGCAGAATTTCCCCCAGGAAAAACCAGCTGGCATTAATAGAAGCGCTTAAAGGCACGGGCATAAAGCTGGTTTTGATTGGACCGGTGAACGACCGGGAATACGGGGAAAGGTGCAAAAAAGCGGGCAAGGAGAATGTCGTTTTTATACCGGGGCAGAGCTCCGCACAGCTTAGGGACAGCTATGCCGCCGCAGCCATACATGTGCTGCCCAGCTGGTTTGAGACACCGGGACTTTCAAACCTGGAAGCCGCAGCGGCGGGATGCCCAATCGCGACCACAAAATACGGCTGTACACAGGAGTACTTCGGCGAGCTGGCCTGCTACTGCCTGCCGGATGACATTGACAGCATAAGAAAGGCGGTATTACAGGGGTTGGAAAACGACAACGGGAAAAAGCTTCAAGAGCATGTTCTCTCCAATTATACATGGGACCGGGCGGCAGAGGAAACCCTTAGGGCATATAAAAAGGTGCTGGAACTATGAACAGGATTATTCTCCCGCCCGGCAGCAATAAAAAAAGGAGAAGGCCGGTCGGGCCCGGGGTGAGCATCGGGCATCCCAAGTCTAAAGGCGGTACCTTCGGAGCCGTTGTAAGGCAAAGAAATACGGGAGAGATTTTAATACTTTCAAATAATCATGTGCTTGCCAACGGCAGCAGCGTCCTGGATGTAAGGGCAAAGCCGGGAGACCCGATTTTTCAGCCCTCCGCCGGCAGTGGGGGTATCTATACAATGATGATAGGACGGCTTTACAGCTGGGTACCCTTTGAGGATGCCGGCTGCAACCTGGTAGACGCCGCCTTGGCAAAACCGTTATCCCATGCCCTAATCTCGTGTGAAATAAGGGGTATAGGAAGAATCCGCGGAACCGCCGCCGGGATTCCCGGAATGCGGATTAAGAAAGTCGGTCATGCTACCGGCCTAACCCATGGCGAAATAACCGGGATTAATTATTCCGTGTCAGTACCCTTTGCCGGTAAAGAATATCACTTTTGCGACCAGCTTGCAGCCAGGCTTCGATGCAGGGAGGGAGACAGCGGCTCCTTGGTCGTGGACGAGCAAAACCGGGCAGTGGGGCTTTTGTTTGCCGCCCAGGACGGTCTAGCGGTGATCAACAGGATAGAGCATGTCGTTCGCCTGCTAAACATAGAATTTGTTTAGGAAAATCAAGCCTTCGTGTAAGGAGGTGCCGGATTTAGTACTGGATCCCCTCTAGGTCAAATTACCGTTACATCCAATTGTAACGGTTTTTTTGCATGCTACATAAGAATATATAAGCCTCAATATTTCAAACTATTGTTTTTGGAGGAAGAAGTATGAGTAGACTTAATATCCTGGTGTTTGCAAAACTAAACAGACCCATCAACAGGCATCTTAAGGACTTCATAGTAGAACTGCATAACCATGCAAATGTGGTTGTATGGGAAAAGGACGGGTGGGGACTTAACCATGTATTAAAGGCTCTTAAGGGAAGGGGATTCAGCCCGAATTTCATATTTTATTACGATTTTGTTTACAGGCATATATATGCCCCCAAGATTTACGGTCTCGGATGGACCAATTTACCAAAGGGCGTCTACTATATAGACCTTCAAACCCAAACTTCCGAACGGAGGGAATTTATAAAAAACAACAGGATTGACCTTATATTCAGCCCCTCCAAGGACTTCTTTTTTAGAACCCTACCCGAGTTCAAAGACAAATTCAGGTGGCTGCCCTTCAGCAACAACCCGGATATATTCAAGGACTGGCATCTCAAAAAGGATATTGACATCCTGTTAATGGGACGGGTTAAGAAAGAAATGCATCCCTTCAGAACAAGAGTAATAGAAAGGTTTAAAGATTACAGCGGGTTTGTTTATCATCAGCACCCCTTCGATATGAAGAATAAAAGCGGCAGGGTGTACACGGGGGAAGAGTACGCAAAGGAAATCAACAGGGCAAAGATATTTATTACCAGCGGAACAAAGTATCGCTACCCGGTTGCCAAGTACTTTGAAGTGCCCGCCTGCAATACCCTGCTCATGGCAAAGGGCAACAAGGACTTGAAAGAGCTTGGCTTTATTAACGGCCAAAACTTCGTGGAGTGCACCGATGACAACTTCTATGACCTTGCCATGTACTACCTGGAAAACGATAAGGAAAGAGAAAGGATAGCCAGGAATGGATACAACCTGGTTCATTCAAGGCACACCAACAGTATAAGAGCTAAGGAGTTTATCGCAACCATTGAAAGGTACCTGAAAACCGGAAGGGCCGTTAGATAGGGAACCAACCTTTAAACCGTTAGCCTGCCGGGAACCGGGGGGAGGAATAATATGCCTAGAAGGAAAATACTTGTGCTGGCAAAACTCAATAACAAAAGGTTTATGCATTTTAGGCACTTTATAACGGAGTTGGGCAAGCATGCCGATGTAGTGATATGGGATAAGGACAGATGGGAAATTGGACGCATTTTAAGGATACTGAAAGGCAGGAAGTTCTCCCCCGATTTTATTTTCTGCTATGACTTTGCATATAATTATGCCCTTGCGCCGCGGGTGTACGGTCTTGGCTCTATAAATATCCCTAAGGGCGTTTATTATATAGACCTCCAGACCCAGACGGAGGAGAGAAAAAAGTATGTCCGTGAAAACAAGATAGACCTTGTTTTCAGCCCCACAAAGGACTTTTTCCACCGCACCCTCCCCGAATTAAAGGACAAATTCCGATGGCTGCCCTTCAGCAACAACCCGGATATATTCAAGGACTGGCATCTCAAAAAGGATATTGACTTTTTGCTGATGGGCAGGTCATGGAGTGCCTGGTACCCCTTCAGGAACCTGGTATTAAAAAAGATGACCGGGCTAAAGGGTTTTGTTTATCATAAGCACCCTTACGAGGGGAACCCGGAGGGCAGAAAGGTATATATAGGAGAAGAATACGCGAAAGAAATCAACAGGGCCAAGATTTTCTTTACCTGTGGTACCAAGTTCAATTACCCGGTCAGGAAATACTTTGAAGTACCCGCCTGCAATACCCTGCTCATAGCAAAGGGCAACAAGGACTTGAAAGAGCTTGGCTTTATAAACGGCCAAAACTTCGTGGAGTGCACCGATGACAACTTCTATGACCTTGCCATGT
>ERZ773359.3414-NODE-3414-length-18169-cov-9.328586_pt1 | contig 18169 bp, 18 predicted proteins | sample MGYA00374955_ERZ773359 | MGnify/ENA primary metagenome ERZ773359 (study PRJEB29098, sample SAMN04486028) | biogas fermenter metagenome | study: EMG produced TPA metagenomics assembly of the Biogas fermentation microbial communities from Germany - Plant 4 DNA1... | reverse complement strand
GACGGAGCATTAAAAGGTTTTTTGGGAGTTTTTGAGAAGATTTATAGGGTTATTTCCTATAAGAGGGTTAACTTTGCATCAAATACAAATACAAAGAAAAAATGAATTTACGGATTAATAGAAAAGATGCGGTTATATACCCTGATATCAGTCGGGTATTTGCTCGATTTTTTTTCAATGGTGAGGATCGTGCCGAAAGGTTGATAAAGAATATTCTTGCCATGCCGGAATCTGAGGCTGAAGCGCTACTCATGCAGATTCTACGTGAATTTTCTAAACGCCACCGCAGTATTACCGCTATTTTTAAAAGGCATTTTAAAAAAGTAAAGCACATTGTCGACAGGGTAAATACCGGGAAAAGTGTGTCCGAAATCAAGAAATTGCTCATCGGTTCCTATTTTACCATGGAATATGCGGTTGAGTCGGCTGCACTTTTTAATCCTTCTATTGTGGAAGATATTGACCAAAGCGGTTTACAGAAAGGAGAAGTCAGGGTTATTTTGAGTCTTCGTGCAACAGGTGAAGGGCATATTTCATCGTTGGTTTTTCGCAATGCCATCATCGATGCCGATAATAACGTGATTGTGCAAGAACCGGCGAGTCATATAGGAACTGCTGAAGTCATCAAAGATAAATTATATGAGAAAAGGCGGTTTGTCAGCAAATTGAAAGATATGGAAGTACGCGAAGAGTTGTATAACCTCGTATTGAAACAACTTCCCGATAGATTTACATACGACCAGCTTTTCAAAGTCATTAATGATGTTTTAAAAAGCAATAATTTAACGATGGAAAAGCAAAAAGTCATGGAAGAATTTCTTTGGCTGGCAGAATCGCATACCGAAATACGATTTTCATTGGATACCGATTTAAGCGAGCGTGCAATTTTTCCCATTTCGGAATACGAAAAAAATGGTATCGAAGATGCCCGTTTCGTAAAATTCATGAAAGATGATGGTAGTTTTACTTATTATGCAACGTATACAGCTTATGACGGTTACCATATTCTTCCGAAACTGATCGAAACCAAAGATTTTTATTCGTTCCGGATTATGCCGCTGCATGGCAAATATGCCGTGGATAAAAATTTGGCTCTATTTCCGCGTAAAGTAAATGGCAAATATGCCATGATCAGCCGGATTGACGGGATAAACAATTACATTATGTTTTCTGATAATCTATTGGTTTGGTCTGATGCCAAAATTTTGCAGGAGCCACTTTATCCTTGGGAACTTGTACAAATGGGCAATGGCGGATCGCCCATTGAAACCGATAGAGGGTGGTTGTTGATTACGCATGGCGTGGGTCCGGTGAGGAAATATTGTCTGGGAGCATGTTTGCTCGATTTGGACGACCCCTCTAAGGTTATCGGACGCACCAAAGAGCCGTTGCTTATGCCGGCCGAAGACGAACGAGCCGGGTATGTGCCCAACGTGGTTTATTCCTGTGGCAGTTATGTTCATAACGGTGAACTGATTATCCCTTATGCCATGAGTGATTACGCCACTACTTTTGCCAGTGTCGATCTGGAAGAGTTGTTGGATGAGTTAATAAGATAATAAGTTAATCGAGTATCTTTCGATAAACTTTCAAATAATCGTCTACCATTTTTTCTTTGCTGAAATTTTCTTCTGCCCATCGTCTGCAATAGGAACGGTCGATATGACGTATCAGCGGAATTTTTTCGACTGCTTCGTCAATGGTATCTACTAAAAATCCGGTTTTCCCTTCACAGATGAGTTCGCTCATCGATCCTTTATTAAAAGCAATTACGGGTGTTCCGCAAAACATGGCTTCGGCAACACTCAGTCCAAAAGGCTCGTTGAAATTGATGGGGTGGAGTAGGGCATACGCATTTCTCAGCAATTCGTTGCGTTTTTCCGGTCCTGCGCTTCCCACGTAAACGATATCGTTGTCGTTGAGATATGGAGCCACTTTCTCGTCGAAATACGCTTTGTCCTGAATGATACCGGCGATGATGAGTTTCATCTTGGCTTTTAGAGCAATTTGAATCGCCTCCCATGTCCCCTTGTCGTGATGGATTCGTCCGAAATAAAGCAAATAATCGCCCGGCTTTTCACGAAGGGTGAAGAAACTTTTGTCGATCCCGTTGTATACGGTAGCGATATAATCGAGCTCAGGGCTTCTGTCGGCATTGCTGATCGAGACGTAATCATTCCACGGATTGTATCTTTTATAAACGGGGATGATTTTGGGCGACGAAAAGCCATGTATGGTTGTCACCATCGGTGTTTTTATCAATCGCGAGTAGGTGAGGGGCAGAAAATCGAAGTGGTTGTGAATGAGGTCGAATTCGGAAGCTTTTTCCATCAAATAACCAATATGCAAGCATTCGGCAACCTTAGGATCGATTTCTTTATCTTCTTCGTATCCTCTTTCGATAATGCCATCGAGTTTTCCTTTCGTGAGGGAGTCTTTGGTCGCAAAAAGGGTTACGTCTACACCTCTTTCAACCAGTCCTTCGGTAATATTGGAAGCTACTTGTTCCCACGGGCCGTAGTGACGAGGCGGTGTGCGCCACGCCACAGGTGATAATATGGCTACTTTCATTTTCACAAGGGTTTTCGGCTGTTTGTTAAACATAAATCAACCAGATCGTCAATGCGGGCTGTGCCCACACACATCACTGTGTCGGCTCCTCCCCAGTAGATTTTTACGGTACCGTCGTCTTCGGGCACGGCACCGCAGGTAAATACCACGTTATGCACATATCCGGTAATTTCATAGGGTTCTTCGGGTTGAAGAATCCAATTGTCGCCCACGCCGATGATTTTGGCCGGGTCGTCCAAATCGTGCAGGGCAACCCCCAGGCGATAAACATTGCCGTCCATCGTAGGGAATACGCCGTGATAAATACTCAGCCAACCTTTATCGGTTTTTATTGGAGGCGCACCGGGGCCAATTTTCATTTCATCCCAATGGTAGGGCTCGGGTTTCATAATCAGTTGGGAATCGCCCCAATAACGCAAATCGGGCGAATAACTGATCCATATCGACCACGGACCGATTTCGGAATGCGGTCGGTCGAGACGCGCATATAATCCGTTGATTTTTTCCGGGAAAATGACCACATTCCGATAATCGGCTTCGGTAATCAACGAAAATCGTTCCACGGTTTTCCAATCGGTTGTTTTTGCCAACCCTATCCGCACCCCGTGTCGCGAGTAAGCCGAATAGGTGATCCAGTATTCGCCGTCGATGCAGGTTATTCGTGGATCTTCCACTCCGAAAGCTTCGTATTCGGCAAAGATGCCCGAAGTGGCCGGTTCCATAAACGGTTTTTCTTCCACTTTAAAGTGATAACCGTCTCTGCTCCTTGCCAATCCCAAAATACTTCTTCCGTTGAGTTTATGCGATCGGAACAGCATAATGTATTCGTTGCCGAATTTGGTTACTCCGGCATTATGGACGGTTGCCACTTCATAAGGTACGTCATTTTTTGTAAGAATCGGATTGTGTTTATATCGTGTGATCAATGTCATAAGTAATTATTTTTTAGTAAAGGATTATCTCAGTAAAAGTGCTTCATGTTCTTGAGCAGCCAGAATGGTTAGGTGCGAGATCCAATAAGCCAACGTGCTTTCGGCACCCTGATTCCGATTTATTCCTGTTTCTTCGAGTCCGTCGCAACAACCTTTCGTTTCGTGGTCGTATAATGGCAAACGGAGCGAGTTTTCGCCCAAGAACCATAGATAACACTTAAACATTTTCTCCAGATATTCGGTTTCTTTGGTGATTTTAAACAATTGGTGGTACAGCAATACCATAGCCATGACGTCAATCGATTGCTGTGCGTATTCCGGGACAGTGCCACCCTTTCTATACCAACTTTTGTTTCCTATCGGTATGAAATAATCGGCTTTCATGGTCAACGACTCCAAGAAACGGGTAGTTTTCAGTCCGATATCGAACCATTCACGGTTCCCGGTAATTTCGTATGCCGAAAACAAAGCCAACGGAATGATGGCGTTGTCGTAGGTGACCACATCTTCGAACCAGTCCCAATTTTCGGCATGATGATTTTTATACGAGTTTGTGATCAGCGAAACCAAGTCGGTCATGCGATTAACCATCGCTTCGTCATCCGGTGCTCCTTTAAGATAATGGCTGATGCCGATGATGGTATTGGCCGCTCCACGTATGCTTTGTATTTTTTCGAAATAAGGAACAGTACGGAAAAACAATTCTCTTCCGAGTTGTCGAAAAGCATCATGGGGTGGAAATCTCAGCAGGTATCCCAGTGCCCAGACTGTTCTTCCGAAGGAATCGTCCGAACCTTTTTCATCGAGATAGTGTCTGCTGAAGCTGAGAAAATTTCTGAAATTTCCGTTGGGAAGTTGCATATAGTGAATAAAACTCAGATAAACCGGCATAAGTGAGAGCGTTTCCCTGTCTTTGGTTTGCCGATACGCCATAGTTGTCATCAGCAAGGCTCGCGAGTTATCGTCCACACAGTAGCCTTCTTTCAGGTTGGGAATGCCGTATTTGGCATGTTGAACAATCCCCGTATCATCCGTTAGCCTGCGAATGTGCTCCAGTGTGTATGAGGGCAACATACGGATGTCGATTGCCTGTTTATCGTTTATTTTTTCTTCTTTCTTCCAGTTGTTTTTTACGTATTCCGCAAGAGACAAATACCTCTTTCCGATTTTCGGCCATCTGATTTTTTTGCCGTATTCGTATGCTTTCTTTCGAATCTCTTCAAGCGTCTTTTCGTCTTCCAACAATTCGAGCAATATATCGGCCAATTCGTCCGAATTTTTAAATCCAACCAATCTACCTCTTCCCTCATCGAGTAATTCTTGGGCATGCCAATAAGGTGTGGAAACTACGGCACATCCGGCTCCGATGGCATAGGTAAGCGTTCCGCTCGTAATTTGGGCTTCGTTTAAATAAGGAGTAATGTAGATATCGCAAGCTTGGAGATATTCAAACAATTGTTCTTCGGTGACAAACTCGTTGTTGAAATGAACATTTTTTTCGAGGTTGAGTTTTTTTACCAGTCTGAGCAGATAATCGCGATATTCTTCTCCCGAGTGTTTTAACACATTGGGATGAGTAGCCCCCAATACAAGGTAAAAAACATCGGGATGTTTTTCTACTACTTTCGGAAGAGCGTTTATTGCGGTTTCGATACCTTTGTTGCGACTCAATAGCCCAAAAGTCAGCAAAACTTTTTTTCCGGTAAGTCTGTGTTTTTGTTTGGCCTCTTGGCGCGAAAGTCTTTCAAATTCGGGTACTCCGTGTTCGATAAGTGCGATTTTTTCCCGCGGGATACGATAGATTTCTTCCAAAAATTGAACAGCACGTTTACTCATTACCACTATGCGCGCTGCTTGTTTCCCAATTTCTTCAACAATAGATCGTTGTGTATAAGAAGGTTCCTTAAGAACAGTGTGGAACGTTACGATAAGTGGAATTTCGAGCCGGTGAAGCATAGGAAGAATGAAAACGCCGTCGTCACCACCAAAAATACCAAATTCGTGTTGAAGCACGCACACTTCGGCATCGCTGTAATTGATAAATTTGGCGGCATTGATGTAGTCGGGTTGATGATTTTGTCGGATAATGAATTTTACTTCTTCCGGATATTCATATTTTGCATCATCTTCGTTAATGGCAATTACCGTTGCATGATTGGTGATTTTTTTACTTGGGGTATTTTGCACGATAGCTTTTACAAGGTTATTGGTAAACGTTCCGATACCACATTGACGGGGAGGATAAGTCCCGATAAATGCTATTTTCATTTCACTTGGTTTTTTGATTTTCATATATGTCGTATTTTTAATGATGTTGATTTATTCAATTTTGTAAACTATATTAAAAACGTCTTAGCAAGGTGTAAAGTTCGTTTTAATGCTAACAAAAAACCACCGGATTCCGGTGGTTTTTTAGTAACTGAGTGTTTTCTCAGTAAATTTTCTTATTTGATTTTTTTAAAACCATAAATCGCACGGTTGCCCAATTCTTCTTCGATGCGGAGCAGTCGGTTGTACTTGGCTGTTCGGTCTGAACGGCTGAGTGAGCCTGTTTTGATCTGCCCCGAATTGGTAGCAACGGCGATATCGGCAATCGTTGTATCTTCCGTTTCTCCCGAACGGTGAGAGATAACGGTTGTATAACCATGACGATGAGCCATTTCAATGGCGTTTAATGTTTCGGTGAGCGTTCCAATCTGATTTACCTTGATGAGGATGGAGTTTCCGCAACCCATTTTGATGCCTTTTTCGAGGAATTCAACATTGGTTACAAACAAGTCGTCGCCAACCAGCTGACATTTGTTGCCGATTTTTTCGGTAAGCAATTTCCATCCTTCCCAATCGTTTTCGCTCATGCCGTCTTCAATGGAGTCGATAGGATATTTCGCAATCAGCTGCTCCAGGTATTCAACCTGTTCGGCAGAGGTTCTCTTTTTTCCTTTGTCGCCTTCAAACTGTGTATAATCGTAAATGCCGTCTTTGTAGAATTCCGATGATGCGCAATCGAGTCCAATCATGACATCCTTGCCCGGTTCATAGCCTGCATTGCGAATGGCGGTAAGAATGGAGTCGATGGCTTCTTCGGTACCTCCTGCGAGATTGGGAGCAAACCCCCCTTCGTCGCCTACAGCCGTGCTCAGCCCTTTGTCGCGAAGAACTTTTCTCAAAGCATGGAAAATTTCGGCACCCATGCGCAATCCTTCACGGAAACAGGGGGCGCCTACCGGTCGGATCATAAATTCCTGAAAAGCAATGGGGGCGTCGGAGTGTGAGCCGCCGTTTATGATGTTCATCATGGGAATAGGCAGTACATAGGCATTTACCCCTCCGATATAGCGGTACAAGGGTAGTCCCAGATAATCGGCAGCAGCTTTGGCAACCGCCAGAGAAACACCCAACAGCGCATTTGCACCAAGATTGGATTTGGTCTTGGTTCCGTCTAATTCCAACAGCTTGGCATCGATTCCGCGTTGATCCAATGCAACCATCCCGATTAAAGCGGGTGCTATGATTTCGTTCACATTGTCAACGGCTTTCAAAACGCCTTTGCCTCCATATCTTTTTTTGTCTCCGTCGCGAAGCTCCAGAGCTTCGTTTTCACCTGTAGATGCTCCCGAAGGAACGGCTGCACGACCAAATGCACCCGATTCGGTGTATACATCTACTTCAACTGTCGGATTTCCTCTCGAATCCAGAATTTCGCGTCCTAAAATACTTACAATTCTCATGTTGATTTGATTTTATAAATTAATGAAATATCTTTTTTTTATCCGTTTTTGTTACGCAAATATACTTATCTTTTATTTAAAACTACGCAAAAGAAGCAATGAGTGCACTCATATTTGACGTAATCAACCGTATGGAAATGGCCATAAGAATGATGCCAAAAAACTTGCGCATAATGTAAATCCCGCTGGCTCCCATCAATTTCTTTACCGCATCCAGATAACGCAATACAACGTAAACCAGCACCATGTTGAGGGCTATGGCTATAATGATGTTGACGATATTGTATTCTGCCCGCATGGAGAGAAGAGTGGTAAATGTTCCGGGTCCTGCTATCAGAGGAAACACCACCGGTACCAACGTGGATGAATCTTCACCGTCGGGATTGTCGTTTTTGAAAATTTCTATTCCGAATATCATTTCGATAGAAATAATGAGAATAACCAGTGCTCCGGCAACGGCAAACGAGGATAAATCAACCTGAAACAATTTCAGAATCCACTCTCCGACAAAAAGAAAGAGGAGTAAGATGAAAAACGAATAAAGAGCCGCTTTGCTGGGTTCTATGATTTTGTTTTTGCTTCTCAAGTTCAGGAAAATGGGTACCGATCCTGTTACGTCGATAATAGCAAAAAGAACCAGAAAAGCACTCACTATTTCTACCCCGTTTAATCCGAACATAAATGCAGTTTTGAATTTAGAATAAAGGAAGCACTCGATTACATTTTGAATACAAAAATACTTTTTTATAGCTTAATTTCCAATATATTTTGAATATTTGTTATTGCAAGTAGCTAAGGATTCCAAATCGAAATAACCTTCTCGATGGGAATAATTAAGATATTTTATAATATTGAACGCATTAAAATGTTGAAAAAACCGTTTGCGAAAGGAAACAAGGGTGGCACAGTTGTCGTTGCAATCCATAATATTGGCCTCCATATTGTTGCGTTGAATAAATTCTTGCAATGAGGGGTGCAACAGTGTTATTATTTCTGCAACTGCTTTTTCAGGTTGTTTAAAAAAAAGATCGATCTTGTCGAAAAACTCTTTCAGTGCCGCAAAAGCATCCATAGAATAGACTTTGATGCGACCATCGGGTTCGGCTATGATTTTTTGAAGGGCTGGTCCTGTACCAAACGGTACTCTTTCCGAAAAACGTGCCATAGGATATACAAAGACATTATCCAATACGGCTACTTTTCCCATTGGGAATATTTTGTGCAGAAAGTAAAAATCTTCTCCTCCCTGTTGTCGCCCCATTCCTCCGGCACATACGTAAGCATCGGCTGTAACGGCAAAAGCCGACCCAATGGTGTGATAGTAATAGGGGAATCCGGTATATTTTAGCGATTTTTCGAAATACCGTAGATATCCTTCGTATTCGCGGATGGCCTTTTCTATGGTCTCGTTGTTGTCCTCTGTGCGGTGGTGGAAATTGTGAATGGTACAACGCACTTTTTTGTTTTGAAAAGCTTCGTAAATATCCCGAAGATAATTCTTCGAAACCGTACAATCGGCATCCAACGAAATAAGTATTCCTTCCGGGTTGTTGGTTTTATAAAAATGATCGACCGCCAGATCCATGCCGATTTTACGAGCCAATCCCACTCCGCCGTGTTTTTTGGGAAGATTTTCAACGATTATCGGCACAAAATGCAAGCGATGGGTAGAGAAGGTTTTTGAAAATTTCAGTACCTCTTGGTAAGTTTCTCTGTTTTGCTGAATCGCTTTTTTGTTCGATTGCACAGTTGAATTGATAACTATTACTACCTGAGTATTGACTCCGGGAGAGTTACATTCAATAAGGCTGTTAAGGGTTACGGTTAGTTTCTTTTCGTTAAAACAAGGGATTACCACAATCATGTCGGCAATACACTCTACCGGAAGCGGTGGCTTTAGGTATTCGCTTCGCTGTCTTTGAAGATATGCCGGCCAATGTTTCATAAATAATTGGAAATGTAAGAATAGAAAATAAAATAAGGCTCTTCACATAAAGAACCTTATATCTTGGATAACGAAAGGTTGCGTTATTTCTTTTTTGTTGAAGCAGGTGCCAGCGTGGTTGGCCCGTATTTGTTGTTCAAAAAACGGATAACTTCTTGGGTGATATCGTATTTTTCGTCAGCATACAAAATATTGTCCGATGCCGTATTGCTGAAAATGATTTCATAATTTTTGTTCTTGTTGAATTCCACAAGATTGACTTTGATGGTATCTGCCAATTGGAGATTTAATTTTTGTTGTTCCAACATAAACTCCCGTGAAAGTTTTTGCGCCATCTCTTGATACTCTTGTTGCATTTTCAAAATACGTTGCTGTTCTTGTTCTGCCCTTTCTTGGCTTAAGAAAGCATTATTTTGCAACTTACGTTGAAATTCCTGAGCAGCGGCATTTAATTGGGATTCTTTTTGGTTTAGTGTCGCTCTTGAATTTTCTTCTTTTCGCATCAAGGCTTCGTTGAGATCTTTTGCGAAATTGTAATTTATTAAAAGCGAATCCACATTGATATATGCAACCGGCAATGTAAGGGTTGAATCTTCCAGATTGAATTGTATTTGCGTTTTTTTGGCCGACGAAGGTTGGGAAGTAAAATGCAAAATGTAAAGAACAATAATTGCAACTGCCAGCACACCATTAATTATATAAAAATTGGATTTTTTCATTTTTAGTTTATTTATGGTTTTGTGATTTCAGTATCTGTTTTACAGGATTTATTTTAGAACGTATTTGTGCATCTTGCGAGGTGGCACAGCCTATTCCTCTTTCTTGCATGGCTTTGTTGTCGCCAATATGGATATCGGGGAATTTCCCTTCTTTTGTGAAAAAAATTTTCACTCCCATGAGCAAAACCGCGATAAAAAGTATCCCGGCCCCTATAAGGATTGTTTTTATCATTTCTTCTTTTTCTGTTGTTTACCAATATTGTACTGCAAAGATAGTCTAATTGGAGAATTAAACCATATTTTTCTAGTCACAAAGATATATTTTTTTTGTCGTAAGGAAGTTTTCTTGTATTTTTAGCACGTCAAACTAAACGTGATGCGATTCCGAATCAAATGTTAATTACCCGAAAAATAAACGATTATGACGATTAAAGAATTGGAGCCCAAAGAAGTTTGGGGTTATTTTTACGAAATCACCCAAATCCCCAGACAATCCAAAAAAGAAGAAAAAATTCGAGCCTATTTACTTGATTTTGCACGAAAAAACAACCTCGAAGCCAAGCAGGATAGAGCAGGAAACGTATTGATTGCCAAACCTGCCGTGCCCGGTAAAGAGCATGTGCCCACCGTTATTCTTCAGGCACATATGGATATGGTATGCGAGAAAAATAACGATGTTGTTCACGATTTCGACAACGATCCAATCGAAACTATTATCGATGGCGATTGGGTGAGAGCCAAAGGCACTACATTGGGAGCAGATAATGGCATGGGGATAGCCGCAGCATTGGCTGTTTTGGCATCGAACGACATTGCGCATGGAAAAATTGAAGCTCTTTTTACGGTTGACGAAGAGACCGGGCTTACAGGTGCCAATTTACTGGAAGAAAATTTTCTCACAGGCAATATTTTATTGAATCTCGATACCGAAGAAGAGGGGGAGATTTATATTGGTTGTGCAGGCGGGAAAAACACCCGGGCCTATTTCACCTATAAACCCCAAGAAGTTCCCGAGGGGTATTTTTGGTTTAAAGTTCAGGTAAAAGGCTTACGAGGCGGACATTCGGGTAGCGATATCGACAAAGGTCTCGCCAATGCCAATAAAATACTCACTCGTTTTTTATATTTTTTTCTGGATGAAAAATATAAAATGGTGCTTGCCGAAATTGGTGGGGGAAACCTTCATAATGCCATTCCGCGTGAAGCGTATGCAGTAGTTGGAGTGAAAGATGAGTACAAAGAAAATGTACGGGTAAAATTGAATACTTTTCTTGCCGAAATTCAAGAAGAATATCAAGCGGTTGAACCAAATTTGAACATGTTGCTCGAATCGGTAGAACCACCGTTGAAGGTGATCGACAGCAATACGGCGGAAAAATTGATTCTTGCATTGTATGCATGTCCACATGGTGTGATGCGAATGAGTCGCGATATTCCGGGTCTTGTGGAAACGTCAACCAATCTTGCTTCGGTAAAGATGCTCGATAATCATGTGATAGAAGTAGGTACCAGTCAGCGCAGTTCGGTGGAATCGAGCAAAGAAGACGTGGTAAACATAGTGACGTCGGTATTTCGTCTTGCGGGTGCCGAGGTAAAATACAGTGACGGCTATCCCGGATGGAAACCCAATCCCGATTCCAACATATTGAAACAAGCAATTGAGGTATATAAAAATCTGTTTAATCAAGAGCCTGAGGTGAAAGCCATTCATGCCGGATTGGAGTGTGGGCTCTTTCTTGAGAAATATCCGCATTTGGACATGATTTCCATTGGTCCTACCATGACCGATGTACATTCGCCCAACGAAAAAGTACATATTCCTTCCGTTGCCAAATGGTGGACGTTTTTGGTAAAAATTCTGGAAAATATTTCGGCGTAAGAGCGATTGTAACAATTGAAGATTGAAGAATGGGCAATCGTCCAAAATTTTTTCGGAAATCCGTCGAAGTCGCGGTTGTGAGCTTGACGATGATTTTTTTGAGTATCGGTATATCCGCTCAGGAAAATTTCAGGGTCATGTTCTATAATGTGGAGAATCTTTTTGATACAAAAGATGATCCACTGAAAGACGACGATGAATTTCTTCCCGATGGAAAATTTCGTTGGACGGGCCGGAAGTATTGGAAAAAACTAAAAAACATTACCCGGGTCATCACTGCTGTTGGCGGTATGCATTCGCCGGCGTTGGTTGGATTGTGTGAAGTGGAAAACGATAGTGTGGTTTTCGATCTTACGGCAAGGTCGCCGTTGCGTGCACAAAAGTACGATTATATCGTTACCGATTCGCCCGACGAGCGCGGAATCGATGTGGCACTTCTTTATCAACGCGATCAGTTTAAACTTCTCGAAAAGAACGAATACCGCATTTCTTTTTCCGACCCGGCTACCGGGCCTTCACGCAATATTCTTCATGCCGTAGGGCAATTGGTAAATGGCGATACCCTTGACGTTTTTGTTTGCCATTTTCCTTCGCGAAGCGGAGGTCAGCTTGCAAGTGAACCTGCCCGTAAAGACGCGGCTTTGTTGTTGCGAAACAAAACGGATAGTTTGTTTTGTTGTCGCGGGCAAGCCCATATCGTGATTATGGGCGATTTTAATGATCATCCCAACGATAAAAGTCTTTCATGCGTACTTGAAGCGCAAATGTTGAGTGATGAACCAAACGAGAGGGAGCTTTACAATCTGTTTTATCATCGAATAAAGGAAACCGGTTTTGGCACGTATAAATTCCGGGGGCAATGGGAGGTATTGGATCAGTTTATCGTGAGCGGGAATTTGTTATCGAAGAATGCTTCTGTTTTTTTGAAAAACAACGAAGCAACGGTTTTTAAAGCCGATTTTTTGTTGGAGGAAGATAAAAAAGGAAAAAAACGCCCTTACCGTACCTACATGGGCCCTGTTTATAAAGGCGGTTTCAGCGATCACCTTCCTGTCTTTATCGATTTAATAATCAAGTAAAAATGTTTCGCTCTCTTTTTTTAAACTTTATCTTAATTAGATTGTACATCTAAAGAATTAATTCTATTTTTGCATACTGTAAGATTTAACTAACTAAACAATTTTAAAACAGCAGACTTATGAACCCATTACTTATTAATTTAAACGGTTGGGAAATACCCATTATTGTTTTGGTTATTTTGATTTTGTTCGGAGGTAAAAAAATTCCTGAATTTATGAATGGATTGGGCAAAGGTATTCGCAGCTTCAAAAAAGGCTTGAACGATATTGAAGAAGAGATTAAAGCCGATCCTACGGATAATAAGCCCTCCACCAACAATTAAAATATAAAACACGCCGATTTGGTGAGCAGCGAGATGTTCTAGTATATTTTATCGGAACCAAGAAAATTAGAGGGAGAAGAGAGATAATAGATGAGAGAGAAAGAAATGTCCTTTTGGGATCATCTTGAAGAATTCCGATGGACCATAATACGAATTATTATTGCCGTTTCCGTTCTTACTGTTGTGGGGTTGATTATCATGCCGAAAATATTCGATTCTGTTATTCTGGCCCCCCGTTCTTCCGATTTTATCACGTATCGCATTCTAGAAAACGCAAGTAAGTACATTCCTTTTATGCCTGATTTTTCTGCGGAGTCTTTTAATGTCAAAATATTGAACATTAATATGATAACGCAGTTTATGACCTATATTTCCACTTCATTTGCTTTTGCCATTCTTTTTTCCCTCCCTTATATTATATACGAAATCTGGAGATTTGTCAGTCCGGCTTTGTATGAAAATGAAATAAAAGGTGTAAAAAAAGCTTTTGGTTTCGGTGGAATCATGTTTGTTATAGGATGTTTGGTTGGCTATTTTATTGTTTTCCCCCTTATCTTCCGTTTTTTGATTACTTTTGAATTAAGCGATGCCATAGAAAACATGATTTCGCTCGATTCCTATATGAGCAATTTTTACACCTTGATTCTGATTATGGGAGTTGTTTTTGAACTTCCTTTGTTATGTTGGTTGTTGTCCAATCTCGGACTCATTTACCGTTCTTTCTTCAAAAAATACCGTCGACATGCCATTGTTGGAGCATTGATACTCGCAGCTCTAATAACTCCTTCTGGAGACCCTTTCTCCCTTTTTGTAGTAACTATTCCGCTTTATTTGTTGTGGGAAATCAGTGCTTTGGTGGTAAAAAAAGACCCCGTTGAAGAAACCGATGAAACTCTTCCTTCGGTATTCGAATAATGTTTTTGATGTAAGGTCAATTCGGTTCAGGTTATCTTCATGTTTTTTTAAAAAACTTTATTTTGATTTTATTGTGCTTTTCACGAATTAAGTTTACTTTTGTTGAGAAGGTGATAAATAATTAAAAATGATTGTCGTATGAATTTAAATGGGTGGGAAATTCCTATTATTATTTTGGCTATCCTGATCTTATTCGGAGGTAAAAAAATACCCGAATTTATGAATGGGTTGGGAAAAGGTATTCGCAGTTTCAAAAAAGGCTTGAACGATATTGAAGAGGAAATCAAATCCGATCTTAACGACGACAAACCATCCTCATCGGACGAAAACTAATATCATCGGGTTTCATTTCTTTTGTTGAACCCCCTTATTCCTTATTTCTTTGTCTGATTACTTCGTAGATCAGGATACCCGCTGCTACCGACACGTTTAGCGATCCAATGGTGCCGAATTGCGGAATGCCGATCCACTCGTCGCAAATGCGCAGAATTTCGGTTGAAACGCCTTTATCTTCCGCCCCCATCACGATGGCTGTCGGTAGTAAAAAATCCGATTCGGTATAATTTTTTTCCGCTTTTTCGTCGGCAACAACCACTTTTATTCCACTGTTTTTCAGGAAGACAATTGCCTCTTTCAGATTCTTTTCCCTGCATACGGGAATGCGGAGCAAGGCGCCTGCGGAAGTTTTTATTGCATCGGCATTCACCGATACGCTGCCGCGCGCAGGGATAACGATGGCATCCACTCCCGCCACTTCACACGTGCGGGCTATGGCTCCGAAATTACGTACGTCGGTAATACCGTCCAATACCAGGATAAATGGATTCCTCCCTTTTTCGTAGAGCAAGGGAACAAGTTGGTCCAATCGCTGATAGGTGATTGGCGACATATATGCAATCACGCCCTGATGGTTTTTTTGCGTGATTCGATTGAGACGCTCCACAGGTACTTTCTGCAACGGAATCTCGTGCGTTCGCAGCACCTGCTGCAATTCCTTAAACAAATTTCCTTGCAGCCCCCGCTTCACCAGTACTTTATCGATATCTTTTCCCGCTTCTGCTGCTTCTATTACGGCACGAATGCCAAAAATCATTTCTTTTTCTTTCATTCCATATTCGGTTGTCCGTTGTTGCCAATCGGTTTATTTCAGCCTGTAAAACCAAGCATCACTTTTGCATTTTCAATTGCCTCAACTGTTGTTTCGGTACCGCTGAGCATCCGTGCAATCTCGGCAATGCGTTCTTTATTGGAAAGTTTTTTCATATGGGTGTGGGTGGAATCGTCTTTTTCTTCTTTATAAACCACATAGTGTGTATTGCCTTTGGACGCAATCTGTGGCAAGTGTGTGATAGCGATTACCTGCATATCGCTGCTCATTTGTTGCATGATGGACCCCATTTTATCGGCCATGTCTCCGGAAGTACCTGTATCGATTTCGTCGAAAATGATTGTTGGTAACGCCGTTGCGCCGGCAATCAAGGCTTTTATGCAAAGCATCAGACGCGAAATCTCTCCGCCGGAGGCAATTTGTGCCACAGGCTGCGGATCGATATTTTTGTTTGCCGAAAACCAAAATTGCACACTATCGATTCCGGTTTCGTCGGGTTGCGATTTTTCGGAGAAGCGGATTTCGAAACGTGCGTTGGGCATACCGAGATACGTCAGTTTTTCTGTTAGTCGGTTTTCTGTCGAAGGAGCTGCTGCCCGTCGTATCTCACTTAGTTTACGGGCTTTATCGAGCATAATTTCCCGTTTTTTGTCTACTTCCTTTTCCAAGACGGTGATTTTTTCATCTAGCGAACCCATGTTCTCCAATTTAGTAACAATCTCCTGTTGAAGATCAATCAACTCCTGCACGTCCGATACGCCATGTTTTTTCTCCAATCCGTAAATCAAACTTAAGCGATCTTCCACTATTTGTTGACGTTCGGGATTAAATTCTACTTCTTCGAAAAAACGCTCGGCTTCCTCTCTAACGTCTTTCAGGTCGATATAGGCCGACCGGATACGCGTGGCTATATCTTCTATTTTCGGGAAAACGTGCCGAATACCTTGGGCGTTGTCCAATGCCGCTTTTAGCATGGATTCCACGTTTTGTTCGTCTCCCGAAAGGAGTGAGGTGACGGCAAACAATGCCGCTTTTATTTCTTCGGTGTGGGTAATCGCTTCCAGTTCTGCCTCGAGTGCTTCTTGTTCGTCGGGCTGCAATGCGGCATGGGTTAGCTCCTGAAGTTGAAATTGCAGGTAATCTTCTTTTTCTTTGTTTTTTCGGGAAAGTTCTCGCAGTTCGTTCAATTGTTTTTCTGCAGCACGAAAATCGGCATAAGCTGCAGTGTACTCGTTACGCAGCCGGCCGGTTTGCGCTAGAGAGTCGATCACCATCAACTGAAAAAAATCCTCATTCAGGGCAAGATTTTGATGCTGAGAGTGAATATCGATAAGGCGATCGCTCAGCTCTTTCAGGTCATTAAGGTAAACAGGCGAATCGTTTACAAATGCCCGCGATCTACCGCTCGACCATAATTCGCGACGCAATATCAATTCTTTTTCGTCGTATATCCAGTCACGCTCTTCGAAAAACGAACGAAGGTTGTATTTGGAAATATCGAAAATGGTCTCGACGACACATTTCGTTTTCCCTTGTTTAATATGGCGGCTATCGGCGCGCTGTCCAAGTACCAGTGAAAGGGCGCCTAAAATAATGGATTTTCCTGCGCCGGTTTCTCCTGTGATAACAGAAAAACCGGGACCGAAATCCATGTCAAGATGGTCTATCAATGCGTAGTTTGTAATGGTGATCGATTTGAGCATAAGAAGTAAATGAAGATAGCAACCGATTTTTTATGGGAATAGCGATTTATAGAACCGCAGTTCGTTTTTCAATTGTTGAATTTCTTCCTGAAGCGATTTCACTTTTTCAAGCAAATAATTCAGCGCTTCGATGCCTTCTATATTGATGTCCAAATCGTAGTACCAACGCATGAATTGTTCCAGTTTCGGAAGTTCTTCGTAATCGATATATCGTTCTTCATCCTGTGAAACAACATGGATCAATCCCGACTCGCTGAGCGAATCGATGAAAGTGCTTTCCACATTATAAATTCGGATGCACTCACTGTATAATAATTTGTTCGTATTCATTGTGTCCTCAGTTTTGCTAGTTCGGTAAACAATTCTTTTTCTCTCGGAGAAAGATTTTCGGGAATTCTGACTTTTACGGTTACGTAAAGATCGCCGAATTTTCCTTTCTTTTTATATACGGGAAAACCTTTTCCTTTCAGACGCAATTTTGTTCCGGGTTGAGTACCGGGTTTTATTTTCACTTTTACTTGTCCGCCATCCAACGTATCGATGGTAATTTCTCCGCCAAGTACGGCTGTGTAAAGATCCACTTCGGCCTCTGTGTACAAGTCGTCGCCCAGTCGTTTGAATTACGGGTCGTCTTCAACAATAAAGGTAATGTACAGATCACCATTGGGACCTCCGTTAACGCCGGGACCTCCGTAGCCTGCCAGTTTTATTTTTTGTCCGTTGGCTACACCTGCAGGAATGGTGATGCGGATGTTTTTACCGTTAACGGTAAGGGTTCGCTTATGTGTCTGCATCGCTTCACGAAGTGTGAGGCGCAGCTCGGCTTGATAATCGGGTCCTTTAAATTTGCGGCTTGTTTTTCGCTGTTTAAATCCCCTTCCGAACATCGAATGGAAGAAGTCCGAAAAATCGTCGTCCGTAAAATTCCCTTCCGTGTAAAATGTTCGGGCTCCACCTTCTCCGCCTCCAAAGAAATCGCTCCATGCCCCTTGTTGTTGATATTGTTGTCGTGCTTTTTCGAATTCTTCGGCATGTTTCCAGTTTTCCCCGTATTTATCGTATTTTGCCCTTTTTTCAGGATCGCTCAATACCTCGTGAGCTTCATTGATTTCTTGAAATTTCCGATGCGCATCCTTATCGTCGGGGTTAAGATCGGGATGCATCTTACGGGCCAATTTTCGATAAGCCTTTTTGATTTCTTCTTGCGAAGCGTTTTTGGGTACACCCAGTACTTTATAATAATCGATATATGCCATATTATTTCTTT
>ERZ773359.3413-NODE-3413-length-18171-cov-190.956889_pt1 | contig 18171 bp, 14 predicted proteins | sample MGYA00374955_ERZ773359 | MGnify/ENA primary metagenome ERZ773359 (study PRJEB29098, sample SAMN04486028) | biogas fermenter metagenome | study: EMG produced TPA metagenomics assembly of the Biogas fermentation microbial communities from Germany - Plant 4 DNA1... | reverse complement strand
CCATGTTGAGACGGTATGCTTTATGTCAGAAAGTAAAGTCTGAAAAGACTGAAAATAATAGATTTCGCGTTTATAAATGTTTTTCTGGTTTTTAATAATATATTTGATATAATTATAAAAACAGGCTATGTCTTTGTTAAACCTACTGCATATATAGGTGTATGGATTTCTGATTTTCCTGGAAGTGGCAAATCTCACTTTCATAAAATGCTTTTCTGTATACCCGGCAACTTGCAGCGTAAAAGGTGATAAAAGGCTAAGCTGTATTAAAACTTAGGGTTTAGTTATCTTCACTGTACTTTTAGCAGTTTAAACCCCTAAACATTGGATAGTGCTGTTGCCCATATTATAGGAGCATTTGTCGGGATAATCTGCGGCTGTTGGCTTAAAAACAAAGAAGATAAGAAGGCTATATGCTGTAAAAATCACTTAACATACTGAACATTTAAGGGGATAGGATGATAGAGGCATATGACAAGTAGCAAAGGCAATCAAACAGGGTTAAGTATAGCAGTAATAGCATTACTACTGATTTTCCAGCAATTTGCGAGTAAGGTTGGAAATTTGGTTGCTGGTTGTTTTGATTACACGGTAATAGATGAATATGGCGTTTTTGCATATGTGTCGGTACATCATATTGTACAGATGCTTATAGCATTATTGGCTATTTTAATACTTACAAAAAAATATAAAATCGATTTTGGTTTTAGTACGGGAGATAAGAAAACAGGAATAAAGTATTTGATAGTTTTTACAGTTGCTGTACTTGTGTTTACTATAATCTCATATGGGATTAGATATTTTGGTAATCAAGTTATACAATATGACTACCCGTTAAATGCAAAAAATGTTCTGGGTACATTAGGGTTCCAATTATTGCTGTCAGGGCCATCAGAAGAAATCTTATTTCGTGCTTTGCCTGTTGGGATACTCACTTTCCTGTTTGACGGCAATAAAGAGAGAAAAGTTACTAAAATGAACATCTCCTATGAGGCTATTGTAGCTGCAATATTGTTCTCAATTGCACATATCAGATGGACAGTTAATCCATTTTCCATAGGTGTGAACTACCTTCAGCTAATATACTGCTTTGTTCTGGGTATAGCCTATGGAAAAGCATATCAGGAAAGCAACAGTGTTATATATCCAATGATAATGCATAGTGTTTCAAATGTCATTACGGTAGGTATAGGATACATTTTTTCAATTATAAGTGTATAGTATTTTTCATCCTCTGCAATACTTGGAGATTTGCAAAAAATTTTTCCAATGTCTCTTGACTTTGACGTCGTGTCGTCCATTACAATGTTTATGAAAGGAGGCGGGCAGATGAAACTTACGACGATCAGCACATAAGATTATCGCTGCTTTTTATAACGATAATTCCGCCTATAACAGTAACTTCTATACCGAGTAATGAAATCTTACCGGCGCTTTTGTCTTTTAACAGCTTCCATAGTACAATGCAGATTATAGTAAATAAAACCAACAGTATTAAAGCAAATACCCAAATACTTATCTTAATAACAACCCCCACTTTTCCTATCTTTTCTATATCTATTGTTTTTTTATAAATACCTTAGGCTTCCCTGATTATAACTCTTTAGCATAGTTTGTCCATCTTCTTTCACTTATTAATTACAGGTAGTCTAAAAACTTTATCAATAATATAAGACACAGAAAATAATAAAAGGTTACACCATTTAGAAAATTCGTTACTATGTTCTTGTAAATTAAGGCAAAAATCCCATTAATACAAAGCAACATAGCGGCATATTTTGATAAGCCTTCTTTATGGTGGTGCAGCTAAGATCATGAATATGCGGCGAGAAAGAAAGCGAGCTAAATTTCTCACCTCGAGTAAAGAATGAGTATTCCGGAAACAGATTGTCAATGTTAATTGTCGGTTTCCTGCGTGTTCTCGGCAATTCTGTAGCCAACGCCAACCTCTGTGAAAATATACTGAGGGTTTGTCGGATCCTTTTCGATTTTTCTGCGGATACTGGCCATATGAACACGTAAAATTTTGTTATCCATGGGGGCGGAGGGTCCCCAAAGCTCACGCAGCATATATTTATATGTCAATACACGCCCGGGATGTTTACCCAGTAAAGCTATGATTCTGAATTCGTTCGGGGTCAGATGAACATCTTCCCCGCACACACACACCCTTAACTTTTTATAGTCAATTTCCAATTCTCCGACACGATAGCAACCATCTATACCAATTTCCTTGTTCTCTGCTGCGGTAAGTGAATGCCTTAATGCTGTTCGTATACGGGCAAGTAATTCGACTGAACCAAAGGGCTTCGTGATATAGTCATCTGCCCCTGAGTCCAAAGCAAGCGCTTTGTTTTCTTCCGAGTTTCGGGCGGAAATTACTATGATGGGGGTCAATGTCCATTTCCGGACACTCGTTATGATGTCAATGCCATCCATATCCGGAAGACCGAGATCAAGCAATATACAGTCGGGGCAGTGAGAAGTAATCATATGAATTGCCGAACGTCCATTGGTTGCAGTAACTGTTTCATATCCGGCCGCGTCAACAGTTGTTTTCAGATAATTCAAAATACCCGGATCGTCCTCAATAATCAAAATCTTTTGAAGTACCTTATTCAATATACATATCCTCCTCACACGGTAATGAGAATTCAAATGCGGCACCGCCATGCCGGCTTTTCCCGGCAGACAGATGACCTTCATGGGCTTCGATGATGGATTTGCACACAGACAATCCGATTCCCATGTCGCGACGATCATCGCTCCTGCTGCGTTTGGACATATATGTTCCGTCAAGAATCTGGGGCAATAATGACGGCGGAATACCGCATCCGTCATCTTCAACAGAGATGAAAACCATACCATTCTCTTTCCTGAGGTGAATCCATATTTTCGTAGCACCTTCCGCATGCGCACTAACATTGTCGAACAAATTGATCATTACCTGTTCGATCAGCATTGCGTCCATCGGGAGAAAAATAATATCCTTGAGTGTGTCTGATTCCACAGGCAAAGAATCCGGAAACCGATGATATTTAGTGATCGCACTGCAGATAATCTCCTCCAGTACCTCGTCCTTTTTTTTAATTAAAGCATGATCGCTGACACGAGTGACAGACAGCAGATTTTCAGTTACACGGACAAGCCATTCCGCATCTTTACGGATACCTTCCGCAAGACGGATCTTATCTGCAGCAGATAATTCCTGTTCTTGTATTGTTGAACTTGCTCCGATAATGGCAGTCAGAGGTGTGCGCAAATCATGAGCAATCGCACGCAGTAAATTGGAGTACATTTTTTCTCGTTCAATGTCAAACCGAAGCCGTTCCTGCTGTTTGATCCGTGTTGTCAGTGTACTGATCAGGACAGATACAATCAGCATGACCGTAAAAGTCAGAGGATATCCCGTGTAGCTGATACTGAATGCCCAAAACGGATATGTGAAAAAATAGTTTACACAGAATGTACCTATGAAGGCAGCAACTATTCCCCAAATATACCCGTCTGTCCATCGGGCCACAATGACCACAGCCATTATAAAAACAGCCGTAGCAAAGGGGTTGTTATCGTCATCGAAGGATGACAAAAGTACGGCGAGTCCGGTGGTTGCGCCAAGCGTTAACAGAAGGACAAGTACATTTTTCCCTATTTGATTTTTCTGAAAAAATGCTCTTACACGATCCGTAATACTCACCCCCGAATGGATACAAATATTATATCATAGCATCACATACCTCGTAACAGATCATTTTGCATATTGAGCTATTCTTTCCGGAAAATTAGCAGCAGAATGTTGTATAATACGACAGGTTCTGAGTCAACAGCAGGGAGAATAAAATGCACTTCTCCGGCTGTTACATCCTGACTTGGAGCAAACTGATACGACGTTGCGAAACCAAAAGAAGAGAAAGGAAGGAAAGAAAAATGTCTTTCAATTGGATCACCACTGTACTATGTATCATTGCGGTAACCCTTGCATATGTGGCTTGGAATTATATCCGCATCCGCAAAATGCCGGAAGGAACGGCTGAGATGGTCGACATGGCTGCAATTATCCGTTCAGGTGCGAATGCATTCATGAAAACCGAATATAAAACCATTGCAATTGTTGTCGTTTTGGTGTCATTGGCTTTGTCATTATTTGTAGAAAAAACCAGCGGTATTACTTTCATGGTGGGTGCTGCCATGAGCAGCTGTGCGTGCATACTTGGGATGAAAAGCGCTACATACGCTAATGTAAGAACAGCAAATAAGGCACGTGAAAGCATGTCCATAGGTGATACTGTTAAAGTGGCGTTGTGCGGGGGCAGCATCTCCGGCTTAAGCGTACAGGCTTTTGGTATGCTCGGCCTGGTTGCGGTTCTGCTGATTTGGGGCGGAGTCAACCATCAAACGGAAGGCAGCGGTCTGCTGATTCACCTCCAGGGAATCAACGCTTCTGTGATGCGTGTATCAACATATTCGCTCGGATGTTCTTTGGTAGCCATGTTCAACCGTGTTGCTGGTGGCAATTATACAAAAGCTGCGGATATTTCCGCTGATATTCTGGGGAAAATCCGGAATGATCTTCCTGAGGATGACAGCAGGGTTCCGAACGTGATTGCCGACTTCATCGGTGACAATGTCAATGATATTGCCGGTAATTGCTCAGATCTTCTTGAGAGTTTTGTCGCGACGATGTCCGCTTCCATTATGATTGCCGTAATTATGTTCCAGAAATTCAGTATCGACCAAATGTTCAATCCGACAGTGATCTTCCCGATCGTCCTTGCAGGAGCAGGTTTGTTGAGCTGCCTGATTGGTATGCTGTATGCGAATGTGAAAAAGATGGGAAGCAATCCTTCTCACGAATTGAATCTTGCCACCTGGATCTCTGCAGGATTGACTGTCATTCTTGGCCTGGGAGCGTCCTGGCTTATCTTCGGAAAGATGGATGCCGCCATATTCGAAACATTCGGATGGAAAGCAAGTTGGTTGAGCCCGTGGATCTGCGCGGTGCTCGGACTCGCCAGCGGTGTGGCAATCGGATCCATTACCGAATATTATACTTCTTCTGACTTTAAACCTACCAGGAAACTTGTTGAAATGGCACCTGAAGGTGACGCCTTTGTTATTACCAAAGGTGACGCGATTGGAAGCCGCAGCTGTCTGCTCCCTATTGTACTGATCGGCATTGCTCTTTTCATCAGCGGGAAAATAGGCGGTACCTATGGCATTGCCATCGCATCTCTCGGAATGCTTTCTTTCGTTGGCACGACAGTTTCCATTGACGCGTTCGGACCAATTGCCGATAATGCCGGCGGTCTGGCGGAAAGCTGCCACCTTCCCGATAAGGTTCGCGAGATTACCGACAAACTGGATTCCGTTGGTAATACGACCGCAGCCATCGGCAAGGGTTTCGCAATTGGCAGTGCCGCATTTGCAACGGTCAGCCTGATCGTTTCCTATGTTGGAAATTTCACTCCCGCAAACTCGGAAATGATTCTGAACATTGCCAACTTCACTGTTGTGGCCGGTGCGATAATCGGCGGTGCCCTGGTGGAATACTTCAGTGCGCTCCTGACGGACAATACGATTGAATCCGCACGTGCAATGGCTGATGAAGGGGACAAACTTCTGTCTGTTCCCGGTGTCCTGGAAGGCAAGGTTCGCCCGGACTATAACCGTATGATTCAGATGGCAACGCAGGGAGCCCTCCGCAAAATGCTGTTTCCTTCCGTATTGGCAATGTTGATTCCTGTAATCAGTGGATTTGTTTTCGGTGTTGATTTTGTTGGGGGCTTGTTGATTGGGGCTACGATTGTCGCTATCCCGCGCGCCATCTTCATGGGGAATTCCGGTGGAGCGTTTGACAATGCGAAAAAGTACATCGAATCCGGAGCTCTGAAGGGGCACGGTAAAGGAACGTTAGCGCATAAATCAGCGGTTACCGGTGATACTGTCGGCGATACACGCAAGGATGTCGTCGGTGTTGCACTTGATATCTTTATAAAGACTATGTCAACAGTTGCAAATACACTGGTCAACGTTTTCCGAAACTTCACACTCATCCGGTAACATTCGGCGAACTGAATGATTTTTACCCCGTTTGCCGTCGCAGTCTGCCTGATATTGGCAGATTGCGGCGGTTGTTTTGTTCTCAGTTTTGGACTTCTGTTTCAGCTGTACAGCGATTCTTTCAAAAATCACCGATTCCTATAACAGGAGTAGTATTGTCTGATCAAGTCAAATTATTGGATTGGAAAGCTCGTAACATAAAAGTAATAAAGCATTATGATCCAAACGATGCACAAATTAAAGAAATAGACGAAATTATTGATGAATGTCTGGCTAAAATAGCTACATACCTGACATAAAGACCCTATGAGCTTTTCGATCGACAATATTATTCTCCATTTTTTTTATTCCCTTCATCATGGAAATTCAACGATATATATAAGTAAAATGTGTATTTGGCGACTTACATTTTGCCAAAAAGAGTGGTCTCTTGTTCATTTTATCCTGTAACAATTTTACACCTTGCTTTAACACTTTACCTCCCCTTATTTCAGCGGAAATACGTATATTAGGGCTACGGATCCTGTTCAGCTTCGGAAAGAACTGATGGCATCGATCGAATTGAGTACCCCGGGAAAAGAGATTGTTCTGACCATGAGCCTGGATTCACTTTTTATCCTGTCCGCCCTGTCGGATATTACGAAACAGCAGAAAGCCCGGATGATGCTGGGACAATTGAATGAGCCTGCTCCGCCGAAGATAAATGAAATACAGAAATTCCTGGATGAGGCCGTGAAGGACACGGATCCGAGATGGTGGCTTACACCGTTCCTTTACAGCATTTATGGCCTTAACAGAAAAATCAATGTTTCCGAGGAATTGAAACAGCTTCAGCAGCTTGAGATTGCCGACGAGAATGCCTGACAGGAAACTGTTCTGCAGTAATTGCGGCAGTGAACGGAAGCCGGATGCACGGTTCTGTTTGAACTGCGGCCAAAGACTGTAATCGCGTAATCACGGGGACAATTCACTTTTATTGGAACTGTCCCCGTGAATAAATGATACCCGCATGTTGAATACACAAGAATTATCCCTGTGCAAACCCTCCTTGTTTGAACAATAAATTGTTACTTCCGCCCGGGCCATCGTATTCCTTTCATTTGGTTATTGATTGCTCTCTGAATTCTTTAGGAGTCTGTCCTGTAAGACGTTTGAAAACAGTCTGAAAATGGCTCTGGGACGAAAATCCCAGGTAACTGGATATTTCAGATAAAGGCTTGTCTGTGTTTGTAAGCAGATTTTTAGCCCGCTCGATCCTCTCATGAACAATAAATTCATTAAGTGTTTTTCCGGTTTCATTTTTAAACCTTGCACTAAGTTGATTCCGGTTGATAAAAAAACGGGTTGATAATGTTTTGCAGGATAAATCGGCGGAGATATTCCTGCGGATATAATTTATTACTGAAGCAACAAGAGGACTGATTGATGTATCTTTACCTATAGAAAAAACATGTTCTGTAAAATCTAATGCCATTCTGTAATTTAATTTTATAATGGCTTCTATTGAAAACAGCTCTTCGCATCGGCGAATATACATATCGCTTAACTGGTATGCCTGGTCTTCATACATTCCGCCTTCTATTGCTGCCCTGGATATCAGCGTGGTAGCAACAATGAATAAATTTTTCTGCTGACGAACTTGATTATATGAGAGTTTTCCAACATTGCCATGAATATGTGATGAAAAGAATTTTTTCAGGCCTTCAACATCTCCTTCACGCACATAATTAAGCATCTCTTTTTCAAAAGAGCGTGTGTAATAAAATTGCTTTTCGTGGTTCGACAGTGGGGACACTTCTTCCTGGGAGCTTGTAATTATAATGTTATCCTCATCAATTTGCTGACATGCTACTATTTCAGTTATATCTTTACGTTCTCCGTTAAAATAGAAATTTAATAACAACAAAAAATGCAAAAAATTTTCTAATGAAAACGCAGGAATTTGTCGCATTGCTGAAAGCAACTGATCAAATTCCATGGGAGTTATGCCAAGAGTGAAAGCATAGTCCCTTTTTTCCTGATGGATGTAATCTGTTTGCCCTACCGGACCAAAAATAATGGTAAACTCATTATGCTGAATTGTCCCGTAAAACTGGTAAAAAGGAGTGCAGAAATAACTAATATGTTCATTGTTTGCAAGTAAAGTTTTTTCATAAGGAACAACAGGATCGACAGGCATATTTGCCATACCAAAAGAATGTTTCAAGACGTTATTCTGATAAACACGGGCCGGTATGGCAGAAATACCTGTAATACAGTTGCAGGCGTAAAGTATATCGTCTAATTGCATAAAAACTGTCGTCTCCTATTTTACTATTTCATAAAAATCATACATAGTATCGTGCAAATTTGCAATATAATGTTGCAAATCTGAAATGCACAGCATTATATATTTGCTATAATTTTGATACAATTCAAACAATTATATCTTTTCCATTAGTATTTTGCATAGTGGTAAAAGGATGTGTTTGAATAAATAAATTTGCCTTAAATTTTAAACTTCAATACGTAAGAGAATAATTATACATACCATATCAAAGGAGAGACCATTCTATGAAATATTTAAAAATGGTGGATAAGGAATGCTTCAATTCACGTATTACCGATAGTAATGTACAAAAGCGCGAAAAATGGTTTGGTTATCTTGTCGGTCCGTCAGGTGCATTGCTTCTTAATGCTGTGTTGGCTTCTTATCTGAATGTTTATTATACAGATGTGTTAAAGTTAACCCATATCTGGGGCGGGGCTTTTTTGGCTCTCTTTCCTGTTATCAGTAAAATTATTGACGCTGTTACCAATGTTATAATCGGCCAAGTTATTGAACACACGCGTACAAAACAAGGTAAAGCAAGACCATGGTTGCTGCTAAGCGCACCGTTAATGGCGATAACCGGCATCCTGCTGTTTACTGTGCCTAAAAGCAGTGAAACTGTACAAGTTATTTGGGTTATGCTGAGTTATAATTTGTTTTATTCCATTGCTTATACAATCTATAACATGAGTCATATTCTGATGGTTCCCCTGTCTACAAGGAATATAACACAGCGGGGCGAATTGTCCGTTTTCAATAATATAGCTGCTATTACGGTCAGTGGTATTATTGTTGCTTTAATTTTTCCTATGCTGATATTACCGTCATTGGGAGTAGACCCTAAGAAATGGATTTCTGTAATGGCAATTATATCTATTCTGGCTTTTCCGCTTACATTGATTGAGTACTATTTTACCAAGGAGCGAATAACTGAAGAATTTGCAGAAGCAAATCAAAATGAAGTAAACATAAAAAGCCAGCTTAAGGCAGTATTCACTGACAGATACTGGGTTGTAATAATTCTTTATTATTTTATCTATACTATTGGAGTCAATTTAAAGAATATATCACTTGTATACTATTGCAACTATGTATTAGGCAGTTATAATGATGGCATTACCCAGACCATGATATCTGTCATCGGCGGGATTCCAATGGGTATTGGGATCTTCGTTGTATGGCCTCTGGCCAAAAAATTCGGTAAAAGAAATATAACTATGATAGGTTTTGTTCTCTATGCAATCGGAGGAATTATATGCTTAATTAATCCCCGAAGCATGGTTGTGGTACTCATAGGTCAGTTTGTAAAAAATATGGGCGGTTTGCCCAGTGCTTATGTATTTATGGCACTTTTCGCCGATGTATTGGATCATATTGAATGGAAGGCAGGATTCCGTGTTGATGGTCTGTCGGCAGCTGTTAATACTATTATAGTCACTATATGTTATGGACTTTCAAACGGCTTATTCAATATATTACTTGCACGTTCCGGATACATAGCACCTGTATTGGTAGATGGAAAAACCATTGCCGCCAGTCAGAACCCTGCTACTCAGAATTCTATCATTTTTAGTTTTATAGGTTTGGAGGTTGTTACAGCTTTTATTTTAATAATTCTTCTGGCATTCCTGTCTGTTGAAAAGGTTATTGACAAAGAGCAGGCAGAGATTAAGGCAAGACTTGGAAAAATAGAATAGTGTAAGGTGAAAATATTGAAAAAACAAGCATTCAGATAAAAACGTTCAAAGAGTATATCCAAATTATGATGGCTATCAGAGAAAGTCAATGAAATTGCAACGGAATATTGAAACGAGATAATACGAAAAACAGGAGGAAAAACATGCCCTGTCAAATGACGCTCGAGGATAAAATTGCTTTATGCGAAGGAAAAAACTTTTGGGAGACCAAGGAATTTCCGCATTATGGCATTCCGTCTGTTTTTATGTGTGACGGGCCCCATGGACTGCGTAAGCAGGAAAATCAGGAGGATCACATGGGAGTAAACGTATCCCGGCCAGCAACCTGCTTTCCGGCAGCAGTATCAACTGCCTGCAGTTGGGATATAGAATTGATGGGGAAAATCGGTTCAGCTATAGCCGAGGAAGCATTGGACCAGGGGGTGGGTATACTGCTCGGACCCGGGGTGAATATCAAACGCAATCCTTTGTGTGGGCGAAATTTTGAGTATTTTTCGGAGGATCCTTACTTAGCCGGGAAAATGGCGGCAAGTTACATTAAAAATGTCCAAAAGTATGGTATTGGAGCATGTCTTAAGCATTATGCCTGCAATAACCAGGAATATAAGCGCTATATATCTGATTCGGTACTGGATGCCCGCTCTTTACATGAAATATATCTGACACCTTTTGAAATTGCTGTACGGGAAGGAAAGCCTAAAGCCGTAATGTGTGCCTACAATAAAATAAACGGAGTTTACTGCAGTGACAATGAAGAATTACTTACCCGCATCCTGAGGGATGAATGGGGGTTTGATGGTGTTGTTGTAACTGATTGGGGTGCAATGCATGATCGTATGGCAGGCTTTAAGGCAGGCTGTGACCTGATGATGCCTGGCGGCAGTAATTATATGTTGCAGGAGGTTCTTGATGCCGTTTCAAAGGGTATACTGGATGAGTCATTTATTGACCGGAGTGTACAACGTATTATAAAGATGGTGTCTGAAATTAATCCGGCATTAAGCAAAAAGATATATTGTGACTATAATGCACATCATCAGTTAGCACGTATTGCAGCTGAGCAAAGTGCGGTTCTGTTAAAAAACGAGGACAATATTTTACCACTGAAAAAAGAACAGAAAATAGCAATTGTAGGTGATATGGCTAAATGCATGCGTTATCAGGGGCTCGGATCAAGCCATATAAACGCGACCCGGATTATACAACCGGCTGATATTATGGGAAACAGTGTAAGCATAGAAGATGCGGATGTTGCAGTAGTGTTTACAGGCCTGCCTCCTGAGTATGAGAGTGAAGGATTTGACAGGGAGAATATGGAAATTCCGCGAGAACAGGTAAAGCTAATAGAGTATACCGTGGCCAAAAATCCAAACACAGTGGTGGTACTGTTTTGTGGAGCACCGGTAGAGATGCCCTGGGCTGATAGCGTTAAAGGGATTCTGTATATGGGTTTACCAGGACAGGCAGGTGCGGAGGCGGTGAAGAATTTACTGTACGGTGTCGCTAATCCTTCGGGCAAACTTGCTGAAACCTGGCCAATAAAATATAGTGACTGCCCGTCATCAGCTTATTATCCTCAGCGGGATGGCCAGTATCGCGAAGGTATTTATGTCGGATACCGGTATTATGACAAGGCAAATGTTCCTGTACGCTGGAAATTTGGTTTTGGACTTAGTTATACTGAATTTACATATTCCAATCATCCATTAGATAACGATACTGTCCGGATTACGGTTACAAACACGGGAAACCGTCCGGGCGCTGAGGTAGTGCAGTTATATATAGCACCTCCGCAGGACGGAATATATCGGCCGGTTAAGGAACTGAAAAGATTTGCAAAAGTTTATTTGCAGCCTAAAGAAAGTGTAGAGGTAAGTTTTGATTTGGACAGGCGGTGCTTTGCAATATGGGATAACGGCTGGAAGGTCCCGACCGGCAGGTATACAATTCTTGTGGGCGGAAATCCTGACAAACTTATTGTAGTTGGAACTGTTGTAAAATCAGGTGAAAAAGTTAAAGTTCCCGAATGGCAGCCCGGTTCATGGTATGAAAAGCCTGTAGGTTCTCCGGCAATGGAACAATGGGAATTGATGATCGGGCGAAAGTATGTGCCGTATATTTTGCAAAAAGGTAAGTTTACTATGAATGATACGGTTATGGATATGAAGGAATTTTCGTTGGTTATGAGGGTTATGTACTGGGGTGTCAAAAAGACTGTTTCCAAACATGCAAAACTGGGAACACCTGAGTTTCGGATGTTGATGGAAGCCAGTGCAGGGAGTCCATTACGCAATCTGCAAATTTCCGGCGGCATAAAACCAAATTTATTCGAGGGACTGCTTGCTATGGCTAATGGTAAGTTTTTTCAGGGATTAAGAATTTTATTGGGTTTTAGAAATAAAAAGTAATAGGTTTGTCCTGTAAAATGATACTTTGAGAAGTGGTTTGCGCGAAATCAAAGGAGGCAGGTTATGCTGAAAATATCTTATATCAAAGTAAACGGATTAGAGAAAGGATTGATCACTGATACTGCTCCAAACATTAGCTTTGCCCTGGAATCTGACATAAAAGGTGAAGAACTCGAATATGCCATTATTAAAGTAGGCGATTGGGAGAAAAAAACGAATGATCAGCTAAATAACATATATGACGGGCCTATGGAACCTTTTACAAATTATGATGTATACATAGAAGCAAAGGGATTAAGCGGAGAGACTGCGTCGGCTGCAGCAAACTTTAAAACAGGGCGCTTGGATACACCATGGGTCGCGAAATGGATTACTGATATGAGTTATAATTTTCCGGATAAAATGTCTCCTAAACCTATGACATTCCGGAGAAGATTTGAGTTAAACAAAAAAGTACGCCGGGCCTTCTTCAATTCAACCGCTTTGGGTATATATGATTTATATTTAAATGGTGAAAAAGTAGGGGAGGATTATTTCTCACCGGGATTTACTTCTTATAATTATCAAATTCAGTATCAGACTTATGATGTGACAGAGCTGCTTAACAAAAATAATGAGATTTTGGCCATTGTTGCGGGCGGCTGGGCAGTTGGTTCTTATACTTACAGACGAAAAAACAAAATAAGTGCAGACAGGCAGGCTTTTTTATGTGAGCTTCGTATTGAGTACGATGACGGCACTTTCGATATTGTTAAGACAGATGAAAATTGGGAAGTTACTTTGGATGGAAATTATATAATGGCTGAGTGGTATGATGGTGAAACTTATGATGCCACGGTAGATCTTCATAAATCCGGTTGGAAAAAAGCAGATATTACGCGTCCTCGGGGAAATCCGAAACTTTTGGCTCAATATGGCCCTCCTGTTCGGGCAATGGGGAAGCTGCTCCCGGTTTCAGTTAAAAAGGCAAAAAGCGGCGAATTTATCTATGATTTTGGCCAGAATTTTGCTGGTGTAATTTATGCCAAAATCAGAGGTAAAAAAGGACAAAAAATAACTATTCGCCATGCAGAAGTCTTGTTTGATGGCGAATTATTTGTTAAATCATTACGTACTGCCAAAGCTACTGCAACTTATATTTGTAACGATGGTGATCAAATTTATTCTCCAAGATTTACATATATGGGTTTTCGTTATGCAGGTGTCAGTGGAATTCAGCCAGAGGATATAGAACTTTCAGCTCTGGTTTTGCATTCAGACATTGATGAGATAGGATTTTTTTCCTGTTCCAACGAAATGGTTAACCGGCTTCAAGAAAATATTCGCTGGAGTGCCAAGTCAAATTTTGTAGATATTCCGACAGATTGCCCGCAAAGAGATGAACGCCAGGGATGGACAGGAGATATTGCAGTTTTTGCCGGAACGGCCTGTTTTAATTTCGACATGAGCAGATTTTTTGATAAATGGCTGATGGATATGCGTGCTGAGCAGGGACGCGGCGGAGGAATACCTATGGTAATACCCAGGGCCGGAGACAGCTGGCCGGTTATGGCAACATCCTGCTGGGGGGATTCATGCGTATTGGTCCCATGGGCAGAGTACATGGCACGGGGCAATATAGAACTTCTCAGAAAGCAGTATCCTACAATAAAAAGATTTCTTAAAGCCGCTAAATGGTGGTCAGGTTTTTTATCTGTTACACCTAATGGCCGGTACATCTGGCGATGGCCTTTCCATTTTGGTGACTGGTGTGCGACTGAGGGGACTGCAAAAGACTGGATAGCCAAGGGTAAATGGATTGGTACGGCTTACTTTGCCAATTCATGCGGTATAGCTGAAAAGATAGCCGAAATATTGGGATATGACAAGGATGCTAAGTATTATCACGATTTACGGAAAAAAATTATTAAAGCCTACCGGAAAGTATTTACAGATGGCTCGGGCAAGCTCAAAAATGAATTTCAGACTGCTTATGTTTTACCTTTATATTTTAATATGGCTGAAGGCACAGAGGCAGAAAATATGGTAAAAAATCTTGCAGGTTTAATACGGAAAGCCGGCAATCATTTATCAACCGGTTTCCCCGGTACCCCTTACATACTTTTTGCTTTATCAGATAATGGAGAAATTGATTTGGCCTACAATTTGCTTTTACAAGAAACATGTCCTTCCTGGCTGTATGAAGTCAAAGCCGGAGGTACCACAATTTGGGAAAGATGGGACGCACTGCGGCCGGACGGAACAGTTAATACAACTGATTTACTTAAGCCCGGGGACGATTCCGGTGGCGGTATGGTCAGTTTTAATCATTATGCCGGTGGAGCTGTGGGAGACTGGTTGTATAGAAGAGTGGCCGGAATTAAAGCAACCAGCGGAGGATACAAGACTTTTATAATTGCTCCAAAACCCGGAGGCGGCTTAAGTTGGGCCAAAGCCACACATCATAGTCCTTATGGTGAAATTGTAAGCGACTGGAAGATTGAAGAAAATGTATTTTCATTAACTGTCCATATACCCTGCAGTACAAGAGCGCTTATTATTCTGCCTAATGGTGAAAAACATAATATATCCAGCGGGTGGTATACTTTTGAAACAGAATGGCCAAGTTAAAAGAATCATGCGCAGGGAGTATAGTGCAAAGATTGCTGTCTTACCCTTTGTAATTAGCAGAGAAACACGGTGATCGTAAATTCTAAATAGTTCATTTAGCTGTGAAGAATAATAACAAATGGTGTTAAACCAGAGCAATGTTTAGACCATTGGGGCAGTTCTGCGAATCTCAAGTATAAACCGCAGGAACTGTCCTAAGTTTATTATGCGGAAATGTTCCGTCAAACGACGTTTTTACAGAAATCAGCTCAAAACCGGTTGACATGTTCCCGCAAACAGATACTAAAAATGGCCCATAGCATCAATCGTATCAACTCGGGCCATGTTGAGTGCTTGGTGTGGATGTAAAGGGTTGAGAAATAGAAAGCTCAAGCTTATAAATAAAGGGTTTCCAGACATTGATCCTTTCTTTCAGCTGTTCTGCCTGAGGTGATAATGTCAGGAAGCCCTTATTTTTGTTGTTTATTGAGAACATATCAACTGCTCTAATAGAGATAGGGTTGAGTTAATAGGTTAGATATCAGGCTTTTTTCATAGGGTTGAGGAGACAGAATGGATGTTTTAAATTACTCAAAGCTAATGATGATTAGCGATGGTGTGCCGTCTTATGGATTGTAAGCGAAAGCGTTTATGAGTATAATTAGGTTATCTCAAATGATAAAGCTTCACAATTATATGGTCGACACACGCTGATGAGATGCGTAATAAACTGCGTTCTTTTTTAATTGCCTTAATGACAAAGTGGAGTAAAGCTATTTAATATGATACTCCCCGTAGGAACTTATAAAATGGATCTCAGAAAAAGACGATATACATTCGATTATGGAGGATATTAATATGTTTATTGATTTAGAAACAGAAAGGTTATTTTTAAAATGTATCGTATATAATGATATGGATAACAGCCTAATCGAATGACAAAGCCGGAGCTTCTATTGAACTATGTACATATTGATGAGGACGTTCCACTAATAACTGATGGTATAGTAATTGAAATTAATCGGAAGCATTTAGAGCAAGATGTTACATTTATAGGATTTACAAGGAAGGTACCGATAGGTTATGGGGATGGACTGGAAACTACTCCGGGTGTTGATGTATTAGGTAATCTATGGGATGATTTGCATGCATTTAAAGATCAGGTAAAAGAAAGGGTAGCAGGTCCTGAAGAAGTCGGAGTTATATTACCTTGCTCTGAAAATGGGTTTTACAATTACTTCGCAGGATTACGTTCTGTTGCAGATGATTGTAAGGTGCAAGGCAGGATTGATCAGTGGATACTTCCACGGGGTGAATACATTTTTTGCACTATTGAAGCAGAGAATTTTGATGCATTAGTTTCAAATGATTTATTTTTATTGAAACAGTATTGTTTTGTATTGATACATATAGTGTCGAATTGATATTTCCGGTAAATTTTGAAGACAGTTATTTAATATCTATGATATTTTGTAAAAGAACAAAGAAAAACACTAGTAAAATCATGGCTATGTTTTGCCAAACAGAGAGGAGCACTGACATAAAAATATATATGGAGGGAGGATGCATAATGATTAAATTTTAGAAAATTGAGGTTAATGAGAATTTAATGAATATCGTGTTGTGCTTCGAAAGTAAAGAGACCAATAGAGTATGAAACGATATGAAAGGAAAGAGGTTTTGATATGAATAAAAGAATTGTAATTGTACCTGCTGTAGTAATTGCTTTTATTGCTATCATATTTGTATCGGTAAAAGTGATAAAAAAGGATGATAGAAAAGAAAATATAGAAAGAAATTACGGGATTTCCTACACTGAAGCAAAGATAACTTCAAATGGAGTTGAAGATACTAAGCCGGAAGATGCTGTTCCACAGAAGGAGCAATTACTTCAGAATCTTGAGGATAAGGGATACGATATTGAATACTATGATACAGTTTTTGATAGTGATATTCCCTGTTATAGAATTTATGCCACGAAGGATAATGAATTTATTGATATCTGCTATGATTTAACAGAGGAAAATGCGGAAACAGCTTTTTATGAATATGAAAAAAGATATGACGAGTATTACCTTATGGCAATGAACGGAACCTTTGTTTATTGTATCAGTGATAAAAAAGTATTTAAGGATGCAGGATTTAAAAGTCTTGCTAACAATGGAATACAATACATTAATCATGGAAAATGATTTATTTCTAGTAAGGATATTGATTTTCAAAACAAAGGAACTGGCAAAAAAGTATGGGAGTTCGTAGAGTATGAACTCCCTAAAACACTGTTATTAATAAGTTCCAGTGAATGCATGACATTAATAAAGTGCATCCGCGCCGAATGAAGACGGTGTATTTGATATGACAGTCAATAGTTGGGGTGGGATGTTTACAGCTATTTTTTAATTACATCTTATAAATCATAGATATCAATAATTAACACTCAAGCTAAGCTGGTTGTCCCATATGCCACAATATGGTTAAATATTCAAAATATATATTGTCACGGAGCACCTGTTCACATACAATCTGGGCAGAATATGTGTTCTGCAAATGAAAGAAACTAAAGCGAGGCAAAACAATGAATGGTTTGGATGTTAGAGTAGGTGTTATTCTTTTTGCTGAAGATATGGGGAAAATGGTTTCATTCTATAAAAACATCATGGGATTCGATACCGACTGGGACGGCGGACCATGGGCGGAATTTAAAACAAAAAGCGGACCGTTGTCATTTGCAATGTATGACCGGAAAAGTTTTGCGCAAGCCGTAGGTGAACCCTATTGTCCTCCGAGGGGAATCAACCTGACAATGGAGATAGGTATCTGGCTGCCCAAATATTCAGATGTTGACAGAGAATATGAGCGCCTGACGGCACTCGGAATAAAGTCATTTTCGGGAGAACCTGTAACCTACCCATTTGGTATACGAAATTTCTATGTTGTAGACCCTGAAGGTAATTTGCTTGAGATTGGAAGTTGGGGGTAAGAATGATATGTTTCTTTGAACAGATGCCTTACGAAAAATCAGCCGAAAAACCCATTGACATGTTCCCTAGAACAGATGGTCTTTCAAATTGCCCGCAGACATCAATTCCATCAACTCGTGCCATGT
>ERZ773359.3412-NODE-3412-length-18184-cov-12.605549_pt1 | contig 18184 bp, 19 predicted proteins | sample MGYA00374955_ERZ773359 | MGnify/ENA primary metagenome ERZ773359 (study PRJEB29098, sample SAMN04486028) | biogas fermenter metagenome | study: EMG produced TPA metagenomics assembly of the Biogas fermentation microbial communities from Germany - Plant 4 DNA1... | reverse complement strand
GTCATTCCCGAAATTTTTTATCGGGAATCCACGTTTTTGCTTTTTCCTTTGGTTTTAAATACCATGGACCCCGGCTTAAAGATTGCCGGGGTGACGAGGGGGTGGGAATCCAAAGGCTTTTGTCCTTAAATAATTTAGATTCCTGATAGAACCATTCAGGAATGACAGCTGAGGGGATGATAGAGACATTCAGGGGTGACGAATAAGAAAGAGATTCATAAGGGGTTTACCCCCTATTGCCGTCTTATGGTTTGCCATCAGATATCAGGCGAGGATCAGGTGAGAGTTAATTACAATGGATTTTGCGGTTAACTATATTTTAAGCGACCAGGTTGCCAGTTTTCGTATTAAGTAAAAAGTCATAATACCAGGGTTGAGGTGCGGGGGAGAATATTTTATGATTTTAAGTGTTGGAAATTTATTGGAGAGAAATACTCTTCCCGTTCATATCAAATCAAAAGGAGATTGTTGTTGACATAGAGCCCTCGAATTCTTGACACTTCAGGGCGTCGTTTGTATAATAAACTCAATTTTTGTAAAGGAGGATAGTTGGAAGTTAATGGTTGAAGTTGGTAACATAGTGGAAGGTAAAGTGGTGGGTATTACCAAATTTGGAGCATTTGTGGAGTTAGAAGATGGTAAAAAGGGCTTGGTGCACATATCGGAAATTTCCAATCATTTTGTGAAGGATGTCAGTGAGTATTTGAAGGTGAATGACCAGGTAAGGGTAAAAGTAATTGGCATTGCTCCTGATGGGAAAATAGATCTTTCCATCAAAAAAGTCAACGAAGATAGGGACTACGAAGCAAAATTGGAAAAAAGCAAAGCTGTATTTGAGCAAAAAATGAACCGTTTTCTAAAACAAAGCCAGGAAAAACTTACTGATTTAAAACGCTACAATGACTCTAAGCGTAAGCGTTGAAGAAGGGGGTTCAGTCTTTCTTCTTCCGTTATTATTTCTCCTCTTTCATTAACTACTCTTAAAAATCCATCTATGATTCGGGTTTTAACTTTTCCCGGTGCGTGAGGATTGCCCAGTAGATGGGGAGCATCTAATATTCCCTCTTCTACCGCCTGGGTCAGTACCTGAGGAGAGGCCCAGGGGTCTTCTTCCTCTTTTCCTATTCTTTTAATTGCTTCTAAAATTAATTTAGCCTCTCTTTTTATCCTCTCTTTATTTTCAAGAATAACAGGGTCGTTTTGTACCTGAGGAAGCCCGAAAAGAGCATCTTTTATCACTCCTTCTACTATTTGAGCGCTTTCTATTACTTCTTCCGGATGAGCTAAGTGGTCGGCTTCACAAAAACCAACTACGTGTATGATTTGAGGTTGAAGGAATAAACCCAGGAAAGTGGAAGCCCCCAGTTGCCCTTTGGCTACGTTCAGGTCTACAGAGAAATGAGCTAACCCTCCTCGAGTCTGGGTAAAAACAGTAAAGCTTTCTCCTTCCAGCTCTTTTACGAGCTCCGCTTTAGCCAGCATTTTAGCTAAATCGGCCTGAGGGGATATGCCCGGTGGAGTGTTGAGCATGTATTGAGCAATATAATAACGAGCTCCGGCTTTTTTGGCGTTGTAGGCAGCAAGGTAAAAGGTGGCTGCTGCTACGCTATCGGGAGCATCGCGTAAGCTCCACTGGTGAGACTCGTTCACCTCCAGAGGGACTCCCAGTGAAGCATAAGCCCTCATGGCTTCCTGGTTTTCCCGAATTGCTACAGGGAGGCTCCTTTGAGAGCGACCGTCTAACTGGCTGTACCACATAAGAGGCACTGCTCCCCAGGCAATGTTAATAGTTTCTTTCAAAAGGTGAGCCCATTCCACCAGATTATTGGTTCCGCTATAGCAGCGCAGGAGAGGAAAATTCCCCCGGCGAGAAGCCTCATATATTTTTTTTAAATCCTCCGGGTGACGCAGAGGAACGCCTCCTGCTCCCCTTTTTTCCTCGTTCATCAGGTGAGGCTGGAAAAAAAATTCCTGAGCGTTCTGGTCTGGGCCTAAGGAGATAACATCTATAACCCGGGATTCGCTGATTCGAGCTACGCCCTCTATGGTTTCAGATAGAGAAGGCAGTCCAAAGTGATGCCTCAAAAGAGGAAAAGGGCTTTTAGCTTTTATTCTCTCTGGAAGCGTAGGAGGATATTTTTCTTCTGGAGAACTTTCTTTGTGTCCGGTTATGCTTTGTACTATTTCTTCAAAGCGCTCTTTACCAGTAAATATGTAATCGAAAATTCCCGTCTGGCGAGCCACGTTTTCTAAAGCAGGGGTGCAGCTTAAAATGAGGATAAATTTGCCCAGTAATTGATTTTTTTGCAAAGCTTCTTTGAGCTCCTGGAATATATTTTGGGCTGCCTCTTCGCTCAACCGGTAGCCCACTATCACCCTTTCCGGCTTTTTCTCTTTTATTGCCTCTATCAATTTTTCTGTGGGGATAGCCGGGCCTAAAAAATGGGCTTGGTAACCATATTGCTCAGCCAAAGACAGAAAGCGATATATGCCAGCCACATGGACGCAATTGCCCAGCGATGCTCCCAAAATTGTTTTCATTCTTCTTCCTCCATTACCACCATTTCTCGAATTTCTTTGACACTCAAACCTTCAAGCCCCAATTTTTCCACCGTTCTTCCCTCTTGCCAGTAGTTTCTTCCATGAAGAATACAGGCAAGGTGAATCATGGTATCAGTTGTGGGAGTGGGAGTTCCTAACATATGACCTATGGAAGAGATAGGAACAAGACTGGCAGGAACGTCTTCTGTCAGGTAGCGGTGAAAAATAGTAGAAGGGGCTTTGATTCCATAATATCCCGGGTTATTTTGAATGGCTTCAAAAAGATTGCGGCCATGGGCATCATAAGCAGAATAGAGCCACTCCCGGGCGGTGATTGCTCTTATTCCCAGAGCCTCCCCCACTTTTACTCTTTCTTTATCCACTTCCTCTAAAATCAATGCTACCGAAGGGGTAACTCCTTCTATGTAGTAGTCAAATCCTCCGTGAGTGCTTTCGATACGACCGGCATTGAGTATGGTTATGGTGGGATGGAAAACTGCGCCAATGTTGTTGAAGCTGGTTTTCAAAACGTTATCTTCGGGGACAAATTGAGGAAGAGCTTTTCTTAAGGTTTGCACTACCTCCACTGTTTGATGAGCAGGGATAGCAGCTACCGGCACGCTATTTTTAATTCTGAAAATCTTCACCTGAGCTGGGCCAGAAATTCTGCTGGCAAAGATAAATGTTTGTGCTTCAGCTATTATTACTTTAGCCTGACACTCCCTTTCTTTTAGAACCTGTTTTACTTCTAATGCCCCTCCAGTGCGCCCAGGATTAAGGACTATGATCTGGCCGTCTTCTAAGTAATTGCTCAATCTCTCGGCCAGATAACGATGACCGGTGGCAGGAACCACTATCATTATCACTTTTACACCCCGGATAGCTTCTTCTATATCAGAAGTCACGAGATTGAGAGGAACGAAGCCTTGTATTTCTCCTTCGACTTGCATTCCTCCCATAAGTTTTATAGAGTTTATCCGCTCTGGAGTGCGGTTAAAAAGATTGACTCGAAATCCTTTCAGGCTCAGATATGCGGCCAGAGCCTGCCCTCCGTGTCCTGCTCCCAGCACAGCAAAAGTTAATTCTTGATTCTGGTTCATAGTTTCCTGGCCACCCTCTCTTCGGCGATCCGGGCTAATTTCTGCACCATAGTTTTATAATCTATTCCACTGGCGTTGCACATTTCCGGGAAGGCACTGTGTCGATAATAAAGAGAGGGAAGAGAGTTGAGCTCAAAAAAGAAGGGTATTTCTTCCTTCTCGGAAAATATCAGCTTGAAAGTAGCATAATCCCTCATATGCAATTCCTGGAAAATTCTGAGAGCCATTTTTTCTATCTGGTTTTTTTGTTCTTCGCTGAGAGGGGCGGGGCACAACACGTCTTCTACATATCCTTTGTCATTTTTAGTTTGAAAATCCCAGAGAAGAACCTGACGAGAAACGTTAACCTCCATAATGGGTAAGGGGGAGGCGCTTTTCCCGTTGCCCCAGATTCCTATCATCATTTCTCTTCCAGTCAAGAACTTTTCCGCTATCACTTCGTCTCTGGTTTCTGAAAAAACCCTCTGTAATTCTCTTTCTAACTCTTCCTGGTTGGAGACCACCGATTGTGCGCTAATTATTTCCTGGTGAGAGCGAAAACGGGGCTTTATGATGAGGGGAAAATCCAGATTTTCTGGTATTTCCTCTTTCGAAGACCATATAAAATAAGAAGGGGTGGGTATGCCTATCCCCCTTAAGCAGAGTTTGCTCAGAGAACGGTCCAGGCAAAGAGAGTGGACTACGGAATTAGACCCCAGATAGGGTATATTGTTGGCATCTAAAAGAAGAGGGAGAAAAGCCTGATTATAAATACCCGAAACGCAGATGGTAAGATTGAATATCAAGTCTATTTTTTGAGAGAAAAACTCAGTTAACTGAGGCAAGGGCAGGTCTACACTGATTTTATTTACTTCCCATCCTGCTTCTTGCAATGCTTCTTCTATCATGGTTAAGGTTTTGCCTTTAAGTTCGCTTCTGGTTTTATAATAGCTTTTTTCCTGATTTTCGAGAATTTCCTGACTGTAGGTAATCCAGATGTTTTTAATAGGCATCACTTCCTTTTACCCTTTTACCGAAATAGGATAACACAAGTTGGTTTCTTAGTGCAAATTTTTGACCGGACGGGGCAGCAATAAGCCTTCGGAGGTCTTATAGACTCAAGTGTGTTATGACCACAGACCTATAAAAAAGGGGATGTTCACTCATAACTTTGGAAAACAAAAGAGCTACAGAGTAAGTAAAAAGCTGAAGATAGCTCTGAGGAAGAAAGAAATAAAACAGCCTATTTCTCTTTCGCTGTTGCGAGGGTTGCTTTTAGCACGATGTAATTTGCTGCCACGCAAAGAGGGGTGCGCTTGCTAAAAGGGTAGCTTCCAGAGCTATAGGGGAGGAATAGGCTATTTTCCCCTGGATAACGGGCTTTTTCATCGAGAGAAGGGTTACAATGAATTCTGTGACCGGCCATGGTTTCGATTTTTTCCTTGAGATGAAAACATAAAGCGAGTGTTCATCCAGAGGCCTTGCAAAGTAGAGATAGAAAGGTAAAATGTATAGTAAAAGGGGGAAATGCTGTGTCTGGAGAGGTAAAGTCAGGAGTAAATCGGTTTAGAGAAGTGTTAGAAAAAGTGGGCCTATCCTCACGGATAGTGGAGTTTTCTTGCTCTACTCGGAGCTCTGAAGAAGCAGCTCAGGCGATTGGTTGCGAGATAGGGCAGATTGTTAAGTCTCTGATTTTTGAAGGAGCACACACTCATCGCCCTTTTTTAGTTTTAGCAAGTGGGGAGAACCGGGTTAACGAAAAGCAACTGGAATGCCTGGTGGGAGAGCCCGTCTGCAAGGGGGATGCTCAGTTTGTGAGGGAAAAAACCGGTTTTGCCATCGGGGGAGTTCCTCCTCTGGGTCACAAAGAGAAAATAGAAACTTTTATTGATCAGGACCTGGAGAAATACGAGGAAATCTGGGCAGCTGCTGGTGACCCTCGCAGCGTGTTCCGGCTTTCTTTTCAGGAATTGGTAGAGTTAACTGGAGGACGGGTGATTTCGGTTAAATGAACGAAGATATTATGAAAGAAAAATTTATGGAAATTGCCTGGGAGGAAGCTCAACAGGCTTTCCGGGAAGACGAGGTTCCGGTAGGTGCCTGTGTCGTTTCAGGGGGAGAGGTTGTAGCTCGCTCTCATAATCAAAGGGAAAGGCGACAAGAGGTGACCGCTCATGCTGAGATTATAGCTATCAATCAAGCTTCTCGGGTTTTAGGTAGCTGGCGTCTTAGTGAGGCTTTTCTTTTTGTTACTCTGGAGCCCTGTCCTATGTGCGCCGGAGCTATAATTCAATCCCGGATTAAAAAAGTCTTTTTTGGAGCCCGAGACCCCAAATGGGGAGCGGCCGGAAGCGTGATTGATGTTTTTGACAGAAAACTTTTCCCTCATTGTGTGGAAATAGAAGGGGGAATACTGGAAGATAAATGTGGTGAGATTCTTAAAAATTATTTCAAGCTAAAAAGAGGAGAGGTGGCCGAGGGGATGAAGGCGCTCGACTCGAAATCGAGTAGGCCGTGCTGAGCGGTCTCGTGGGTTCGAATCCCACCCTCTCCGCCAATGGCTATTTGGGGGAGATTTGAAGGATTCCTTAATTGTAGTTTTTTGTGCTTGTTCTGTGGGACACAGGGTGAGTGCAGACTTTGTATTGTTTTCCTTGTTTGATTTTAAAATATCTGGTATTCTTACATGAAAAGCTATATATCGCATATACTATCGAATTATTATGCTATCCTGACTCAAATAAAAAGCGGGGTTATTAATCATAATAGATGAGAAAGAAAAATCTGATTGGACTTTTGCCTTCTGATATCTACTCCTGGCTGGAAGAGGAGGGAGAACCTTCTTTTCGAGCTCGACAAATTTTCCAGTGGATATATGAAAAGAAAGCAGACTCCTTTTTTGATATGACCAACTTGCCTGTGGCCTTGCGAGAAAAGCTGGATAGCGCTTTTTCTCTGGGTAGCTCTCAAATTAAAGAGATTCAGAAATCGAAAGATGGAACGGTAAAATTTTTAATCCATTTTCCTCCCCAAGATAATGTAGAAGCAGTGCTCATCCCCCACAGAGACCGCCGAACTCTTTGTCTTTCTACTCAAGTGGGTTGTCCGGCAGGCTGCACTTTTTGTGCTACCGGCCTTGCTGGGTTCCGGCGAAATCTTACCTATCAGGAAATAGTAGAAGAGATATGGGTAATAGAAAAAGAAACGGGGATGACGGCTAACAACTTAGTATTTATGGGGATGGGAGAACCCCTGCTCAATTATGAGAATGTACATCGGGCGCTTCAAGTCATAAATTCTCCGGAAGGTTTCCGCAAAGGAGCAAGGAGAATGACCGTCTCTACAGTGGGCATACCAGATAAAATCGTAAAATTGGGAAGAGATTGGCCAGAGGTTAACCTGGCCTGGTCGATGCATGCTCCCCGGGATGAATTACGCAATTTGTTGATACCTCTCAATAAAGTTTATCCTTTAGAGCAGGTTTTAAGGGCGATAAAAGAATATCTGGCTGTTACCCATCGGCGAGTGACCATAGAATATACTCTCTGGAACGAGATAAATGACAGTAAAGAAGATGCTCAGGAAGTGGCGAAATTATTGAAGAAATTACTGATTCATGTTAATCTTATTCCTGGTAACCTGGTTCCCTCTTCTGCTTTTTCTCCACCTTCTCCGAGGAGGGTAAAAGCCTTTGCTTCGGTTCTGGAGGAAAACGGGATACAGGTGACGATAAGAAAACCGCGAGGACAGGATATCCAGGCGGCTTGTGGAGAACTTTATCGTATTTATGGTTAGGAGAGAAAAACGATGATTATTGTGTTACGGAGCGGTGCAACTCAAGAGCAGATTGATGATGTAGTAAAAAGACTGGAAAAGCTTGGTTTTGGGGCTCATGTTTCTCAAGGAGTAGAGAGAACCATAATCGGTGCTATTGGCGATGAGCGGAGAGTTAACTTAGAAGAAAAAATCGGGGTCTTGCCTTTTGTAGAAAAGGTAATACCAGTTCTTGCTCCTTATAGATTAACCAGCCGAGAATTCAGAGAGGCCGATACCACAGTAAAAGTGGGCGATGTAGAAATAGGGATGGGAAAATTCGTATTGATAGCCGGTCCCTGCTCGGTAGAATCAGAAGAACAAATCGTGGAAACTGCTCTCCGGATAAAAGAAGCGGGAGCAAAAATTCTCCGGGGAGGTGCCTTTAAACCTCGCACTTCTCCTTATAGTTTTCAAGGATTAGCAGAAGAGGGGTTAAAATTTTTAGCTAAAGCTCGGGAAGTGAGCGGGCTACCCATAGTTACTGAAGCTTTAGGAGTGGAGGAGCTACCTCTGGTTGCTGAATATGCCGATATGATTCAGATAGGAGCCCGTAATATGCAAAATTTTCGCCTTCTCGAGGCAGCAGGCAGACTGCATAAACCTGTTCTTCTCAAGCGAGGCATGATGAATACCGTGGAAGAACTTTTGATGTCTGCTGAATATATTCTGGCTCAGGGAAACCATCAGGTAGTTTTATGTGAGAGAGGAATAAGGACTTTTGAGCCCTCCACCCGTAACACTTTAGACCTGAGCTGTATTCCTTTGGTAAAAATGCAGAGCCATCTTCCCATTTTAGCCGACCCCAGTCATGGCACAGGGAGAAGCGACCTCGTAGAAACTATGAGCTTAGCTGCGCTGGCTGCGGGAGCTGATGGTGTAATAGTTGAAGTTCATCCCAACCCCGTTGAGGCATTATCAGATGGTCCTCAATCCCTTACTCCTGAACAATTTTATCATCTGGTGAGAGAGATAAAGAAGCTGGCAGTGGTGATGGAAAAGGAGGTTTAGTTTGGAAGAGTTAGCTATTGCTATCATTGGTCTGGGATTAATGGGAGGTTCTCTGGGCCTGGAATTATCCAGCTGGCCTCGCACAAAGTTTATTAAAGGCTATGATATAGACCGAAAAGCAGCAGAAAAAGCGAAGGAATTGGGGGCAGTGAATTTTATCTCTCCTTCTTTAGAAGAAGCTGCCCAGGGAGTGGATCTGGTTTTTTTATCTCTTCCGGTTATGAGTGTGCCTCCTGTCTTTTTGGAACTTCGTCCCCACCTTTCTCCTTCTACCCGAGTTTTAGATTTAGGAAGCACCAGAGAGTGGGTATGGGGAGAGATATCTCCTGCTCTTCAGGGCCTCGAGTATTCAGGTTTTCATCCTATGGGGGGTGGGGAGAGGAGTGGAATAGAACATGCCAGAAAGGGGATTTTAAGAAATGTGCCGATTCTGGTTTCTCCCCCTCCGGTGTCAGAAAGTGGTAAAAACATGGTGGAAGAGATAGCCCGTTTTTTGGAAGGGCAGGTTTTTTTTTAACCGTTGAAGAACACGATGAAATATGCGCTATGACCAGTCACCTTCCTCACATTCTTTCCAATTGTTTTCTTTCGGCAGTTTTATCTCATAGGGAGGACTTGCCTCAATATGCTGGTCCTTCTTTCGGAGACTGGGTGAGAATAGGGGGTTCTTCTCCCCGGATGTGGAGGGATATTTTTATCACCAATCGAGATAAAATATTGAAGACGATTGGTCTTTTTCAGAGAGAACTTGATAAAATGATAGAAATTATAAAAGAAAGCGAAGAAGAAGAGCTGTTATCTCTTCTTCAGGAAATAGCACATCTTAAGGAGGAAAGTATTGCTGGAGTTTCACACCGCCGGTGAATCTCATGGCCCGGCCATTATAACTCTAATTAGAGGGCTTCCTGCTAATCTGGAAGTGGATATTCCTTTCATAAACCGGGAGCTTTCCCGACGTCAGAGCGGTTTTGGCTCGGGAGGGCGTATGAAGATAGAAAAAGACGAAGTAGAGATTTTAGGCGGAGTGCGGTGGGGGAAAACCTTAGGAGGTCCGGTGGTTTTTGAGGTTAAAAATCGAGATTATGAGAATTGGTCTACCCTTATGGACCCTCGAGGTAGCGCTCCTTCTTCCTACGAAGAGATTACCATTCCTCGTCCCGGCCATGCCGATTTGGGGGGAATGGTGAAGTATCGTTTTTCTGACCTGCGGAATGTTATTGAAAGAGCCAGCGCTCGAGAAACGGTGGGGAAATGCGTGGCAGGAGCAGTGGCTAAGGTTTTTCTCCGTCACTTTGGAGTAAAAGTGGGGGGATTTGTGGAAAGTATCGGAGAAATTAGCGCTCAAGAAGAGATGAGCTGGGAAGAAAAGATATCCCGGGCAGAATCTTCTCCCCTGCACACTTATGACCCGGAGAGAGAAAAAGAAATGATAGAATTAATAGAAAAAGTAGGGGAAGAGGGAGATACTCTGGGAGGCACTTTTGTCGTGGTGGCTCAAGGTGTAGTCCCTGGTCTGGGAAGCTATGGCGAAATTCAAGAACGATTAGATAGTCAGCTGGCTTTCTTTTTGATGGGTATTCCAGGAATTAAAGGAGTGGAAGTAGGGGAAGGCTTTCGCTCTGCAACTCTTCGGGGAAGTCAATTCCATGATGAGATTTTTTATGACTCCCGTCGTTTGCCTTTCCCTTTTTATCGCCAGACTTTCCGGAGCGGAGGAGTGGAAGGAGGGATTTCGGTAGGTGATATAATGTGGGTTAGATGTGCTATGAAGCCCATCCCCACTCTTCGACGAGGCTTGATGAGCGTAGATGTAAGGGAGAAAAAGGCCGTTTCTGCTCGTTTTGAGCGCTCCGACATCTGTGCTGTTCCCCGGGCAATGGTGGTGGGAGAGGCGATGTTAGCCTGGGTTTTGGCTGCTGCTTACCGGAAAAAATTTGGTGGCGATTCTATGGAGGAAATAGAGGCTTATTTTAAAGATTACCTTGATTATTTAGAAAGCTTTCATTCTCTTGAGGATGGAGAAATATAATGGTTAATATACCTCTGAGCAAACCCTGTTTAGGAGAAGAAGAAAAAAAAGCAGTAAATGAAGTTTTAGATTCGGGATTTCTGGCTCAAGGTGAAAACGTTAGAAAGTTTGAGGAAGAATTTGCTCGTTATGTGGGAGTAAAAGAGGCTGTAGCCACAAGCAATGGGACCACTGCTTTATTTGTAGCTCTGAAAGCTTTAGGGGTGAAGGAGGGAGACCGGGTTATTACTACTCCTTTTACCTTTGTAGCTACGGCGAGCTCTATTCTCCAGTGTGGAGGAGTACCGGTTTTTTGTGATGTGGATGAAAAAACCTTTAATCTTGACCCGGGAAAGCTTGAGGATATTCTTAAAAAAGAGAGAAATATTAAGGGAATAATAGCTGTCCACCTTTATGGTCTTCCCTGTGATTTGGAAGAAATAGCTTTTTTAACTCAAAAATACAATCTTTTTCTCTTAGAGGATTGTGCTCAAGCACATGGAGCAGAGTGTCAGGGGAGGAAAGTAGGAAGCTGGGGAGATATGGGGGCTTTTAGTTTTTATCCTACTAAAAATATGACCACGGGAGAGGGAGGAATGATTACTACCAACGACTCTCTTTTGGCCCAAGAATGTCGTATGCTTATAAATCATGGAAGCAGAAAAAGATACTATCATGAAGCACTGGGTTACAATTTTCGTCTTACCGATATAGGAGGAGCACTGGGTCGAGTTCAACTTTCTAAGCTGGAGCAGTTTAATGAAAAAAGGCGTCGAAATGCCGCTTTTTATAACCAGGAGCTGGCTGATCTCCCTTTTATAGATGTTCCCTACCTTCCTCCTTACGCTTTGCCCGTTTTTCACCAGTATACTCTGCGAGTAAAAGGAGCAAGGGATGCATTGCTTCAGTTTTTGCGAGATAGGGGAATAGGGTGCGAAATCTATTATCCTCTACCTCTTCATCACCAGCCCTTTTTGCAGAATTTATATTCTGCCTCTTCCTTTCCTGTAGCAGAAAACCTGGCGAGGGAGGTTTTGTCTTTACCGGTACATCCTCAGCTGACCAGGGAAGATTTGAATACCATAATTCTGGGAGTGCGGGAATTTTTTCTGAATCATTAGCTTATTATTACTCGAGGTGGTAATTTTGGATCCAGTGCGAGTGGGAGTAATAGGAGTGGGCTATTTAGGTCAACATCATGCCCGGGTTTATTCTGAACTTCCCGGTGTGGAACTGGTAGGAGTAGTGGATATTAATAAAGAGAGAGCTAAAGAAGTAGCAGAGCGCTACTTCACTTCAGCTTTTTTTGATTATCAGGATCTTTTTGGCAAAGTGGATGCAGTAAGCATAGTGGTTCCCACCGTCATTCATCGGGATATTGCGGGTAGATTTATTGAACAAGGCATAAACATTTTGATAGAAAAACCGGTGACTACTTCTCTGGAAGAAGCCCGAGAATTGATGGAGATGGCCAACAAGAAAAATGTGGTTCTCCAGGTAGGACATATTGAGCGTTTTAATTCGGCAGTTGTGGAGCTTTCCAAAATAGTAGACCACCCTATTTTTATCGATTGTTCCCGAATGGGTCCTTATGTTAACCGCAATACCGATGTGGGAGTGGTTCTGGACTTGATGATTCATGATATAGATATCGTGATGAGCATAGTGAGGGATAAAGTGGTTAAAATCAACGCTTCTGGCTACCCGGTTTTTTCCCGGGAAGAAGACATTGCCAATGCTCAGCTGGTTTTTTCTAATGGATGCATAGCCAATCTTACCGCCAGCAGGATTACTCGCAAAAAAATTCGTCGGATGGAAGTAACTCAGTTAGACTCTTTTATTTCTATCGACTATCTGGAACAGGAGCTGGCAGTGTATAAAAAAACTTCTTCTTCTTTTCCCTATCTTTTGATGGAGAAGCCCCCTATGCAAAAAGGTGAACCCCTGCGTCTGGAACTGGAACATTTTATCAAATGTGTGAGAAATGGTGAAAAGCCTCTCGTGGGTTTAGAAGAGGGCACCAATGCTTTAGAGGTGGCTCTTAATATTTTAGAAGAAATTAAAAAGAAACACGGTGATAGTTAGTTGAGAGAAAATTATGATGTAATTGTAGTAGGTGCAGGACCTGCCGGTATCTTCACTGCTTTAGAGTTGAGTGAAAGAAGTGACTTACAGATTCTCATGCTGGACAGGGGGAAAAATATTGGAAGGCGCTCTTGCCCGGCGCGAGAAAATAACAGTATTTGTCAGAAGTGTTCTCCTTGTTCTCTTTTGTGTGGTTGGGGAGGAGCGGGAGCCTTCAGTGATGGGAAGCTCACCCTCTCTCAAGAAGTGGGAGGTCAGCTTACCAGCTATATTGATGGCCAGTTATTCCGAGAAGTGGTGCAATATGTAGATTCTACCTACCTTCGCTTTGGGGGAACGGATAAAATTTACGGGACAGATTCAGAAAAGGTAGAAGAATTGCGCAGAAAGGCAGAGATAGCAGAATTGGTTCTGGTCCCGGCGAAGATAAGGCATTTAGGCACCGATCGATGCTGGGATATTTTAAAAAATATGTATGATTACCTGAGTGATAAAGTAGAGATAAAAACCTCTCTTCCGGTGGAGAAAATTTTAGTTGAAAATGGGAAAGTGGAAGGGGTTAAGCTTCGCGGTGGAGAAGAGGTAAAAAGCAAATTTGTGGTGGTAGCTCCGGGGAGGATAGGCGCAGATTGGCTGCGTCAGGAATGTTTGCGCTTGAAATTACCAGTAGAAAATAATCCGGTGGATTTGGGAGTGAGAGTGGAAGTCCCCGCTGCTATAATGGACGAGTTTACCGATGCTCTCTATGAATTGAAACTGATTTATTATACTCCCACTTTTGATGATCAGGTGCGCACTTTTTGTATGTGTCCCCGGGGAGAAGTGGTTACAGAATACAATGATGGCATTATTACGGTTAATGGCCACAGTTATGGGAATCGGGAAAGCTCCAACACCAATTTTGCCATTTTGGTGAGCACTAATTTTACTGAGCCTTTTCGGGAGCCCATTACTTATGGAAGGTATGTAGCTAGGTTGGCTAACATGTTGAGTGGAGGAGTGATTGTCCAGAGATTGAAGGATTTGCAACTGGGGAGGCGCTCTACGCCGGAGCGAATCAGCAAATCACCGGTGAAACCCACTCTTCAGGGAGCGAGTCCGGGAGATTTGAGCTTTGTTTTGCCTTTTCGCTTTCTTCAGGATGTTCAGGAAATGCTACTGGCAGTGGATAAATTTATTCCTGGCATTAATTCTCCTCATAATCTTTTATACGGAGTGGAAGTCAAATTTTATTCTTCTCGAGTGAAATTGAACTCTTACCTGGAGAGCGATGTGGAAAACCTTTTTCTCGTGGGAGATGGAGCGGGGATTACTCGAGGCCTGGTTCAAGCTTCAGCCTCAGGAGTAGTGGTGGCCCGGGAGATAGTAAGGAGAGAAGGAGGAAAGGTATGAAGAGGATTTTAATAACTAACGATGATGGATTCAAAAGCCCGGGTATTGAGGCTTTGGTTAGAGCTTTCAAAGGGTTAGGAGAAGTGATACTGGTTGCCCCTCAAGATGAGAAGAGCTGTTCCAGCCACAGCATTACCTCTCGCCATCCACTGCGAGTGAGAGAAGTGGAAGTGGGAGGAGTGAGGGGGTATGCAGTGGAGGGAACTCCGGCAGACACGGTAATTCTGGCTCTCCGTCTTTTTGATGACGGACTCATTGATTTTGTAATTTCAGGGATAAATCGTGGTCCTAATTTAGGTTTCGATGTTTTTTATTCTGGAACAGTGGCCGCAGCTATGGAGGCAGCCATGTCAGGAATTCCCTCCCTTGCAGTTTCCCTGGTGGTAAATAACTATTTTAATTATCAGCTGGCTGCTGAGGTGGCAGTGGAAGTGTTTGAGACTTTTGAAGACCTTCTAAGAAGAGAGAAAAATGCGGTGCTGAATTTAAATATTCCTGATGTGCCTGATAAAAAGGACCTGCAGGGCTGGTCTATTACCACCCTGGGAGACCGCTTTTACTTAACCCGGGTGAAGGAGATAGAAAGCCAGAACCCGGAGGTGAGAGAATTTGTTTTGGAGGAGGAAAAAAGGGAGGCAAGTTTTCCAGAAAATTCTGATTTTCAAGCGGTCTGGTGTTCCCGGGTTTCTATAACTCCCTTGCGCCCTAATCTCACTGATTTTATCCTGGGAGAAGAGCTGCGGGAAATCTTACAGAATAAAGGTCTGTCTTCTCTCTATCACCCCGGGTAAAGTTAAGGGGGCAGATTGTGGCTCAGTGGGTGCGAGGAAGATTGGTTTTGCGAGGCCTGGTTCAAGGAGTGGGCTATCGTTATTTTGTGTTGCGTAAAGCAGGAGAATTTGATGTGACAGGATTGGTGAGAAATCTTCCCACTGGAGAGGTGGAGGTTATAGCAGAGGGAAAAAAGGAAGAGGTGGAAAAATTCTTCGAAGAAATAAAACAAGGACCGGTAAGTGCTCATATCACTTCTTATTCGGAAGAGTGGTTTCCTTTTTCTGGTTTGTATTCTGATTTTCGGGTGGGCTACTGATGATGGATTTTGATAGCAAGGAAACTATAGAGCAGAGAAAAAATATGGTGGAGCGGCAATTAATCCTGCGAGGAATAAAGAACCAGCGGGTGATTGAAGCTTTTTTGCGTGTTCCTCGCCACATGTTTGTTCCTCCTTCTCACAGAGACCTATCTTACCAGGATACTCCTCTTCCCATTGGATACGGGCAAACCATTTCTCAACCTTACATCGTGGCTTTGATGGTAGAGCTTTTAAACCCCCAGGAAGGAGACGAGGTTCTAGAGATAGGCACCGGCTCAGGATACCAGACGGCTATTCTCGCTGAGTTAGTCAAAATGGTCTATAGCGTGGAGAGGATTCCCGAGCTCATAAAACGAGCAGGAGGCATTCTCTCTCAGCTGGGATATCATAATGTAGTCCTCGTAGAAGGGGATGGAAGCAAGGGGCTACCTCGGTTTTCTCCCTACGATAAAATAATAGTAAGTGCCTGTTCTAAAAAGATTTATCCTGCCTGGGTGGAAGAGCTGAAAGAGGAAGGGATAATTGTTTTGCCTTTGGAAGCAGAAAGAGGGCAAAATCTGGTGCGAGGGATAAAGAGAAAGGGAAAACTGGTGTTAGAAGACCACGGAGGCTGTGTTTTTGTACCTTTGGTGGAAGATGAGCTATAGGAGGAATTAAATGAAAGCTCTGCTTGTGATAGACCTTTTGAACGACTTTGTCCATCCCCGGGGAGCGCTTTTTGTGGGAGAAAAAGCTAAAGAGGTGATAACTTTTTCTCAAGAATTAGTTTCTGAATGTCGGAAGGAAAATATACCTATCATTTATGTTTGTGATTCTCACCGTCCTGATGACCAGGAATTTACTCTCTTTCCGCCCCATGCCATAGAGGGAAGCTGGGGAGGGAAAGTCACAGAAGAGCTCACCCCTCAAGCCGGTGACTATATTATCCCCAAAAGAAGGTTCAGCGCCTTCTTCGGTACATCTTTAGACCTTCTTTTGCGGGAGAAAAAAATAGAAGAACTGGAAATAGTGGGAGTATGCACCAATATTTGTGTTCTATACACTTCAGCAGAGGCTCGAATGCTTAACTACCAGGTGGTAGTTCGCGAAAAGGGAGTTACCTCTTTTGATTTGGCGGCTCATGAATGGGCCCTCCGGGAGATGAAAAACACTTTAGGGGTAGAGGTAAAGTAATTGAAAAGAGTTATTCAGAGCGCTATTAATTTGAGCACTTCCTCTCCTTTCCTCGTAGAAAAAATAGTTGAAGAAATTTCTGGTCTTCCTGGGTTAAAAGTGGCTGATTATTCTTCCGATCCCGACCATAATCGTTCGGTGGTAACCCTCATAGGAGAAGAAGAAAGCTTAGAAAAAGCCGTGCTTAAAATTGTGGAGATAGCAGAAAAAGAAATAGATATATCCAGGCATCGGGGAGAGCATCCCCGAGTGGGAGCGGTAGATGTGATTCCTTTTACTCCCTGGCAGGGAGTGAATATGGAGGATTGTAAGAAATTAGCCTGGAAGGTGGGAGAAAAAGTAGCCGAGAGATTTGATGTCCCGGTTTATTTTTATGGGGAGGCGGCTCTCCGGGAGGAACACCGGGACCTTTCCCGCATCCGCCGGGGAGGATATGAGCTCCTGAAGGAAGAGATAGATAAAGTCCCCGAGAGACATCCGGATCTGGGTCCGGCTAAAATTCACCCCACTTTAGGAGCAGTGGTCATTGGAGCCCGGGGGCCTCTCGTGGCTTTCAATGTAAACCTGAAAACCCAAGACCTCGATATTGCAAAAGCAATCGCTCGCAAGCTGCGGGGTGAGACGGGGGGATTACGCTACGTTAAAGCTATCGGGGTTAGCTTAAAAAGCAAAGACATGGTTCAGGTTTCTATGAACCTTTTAGATTTTAAGAAAAGCACCATTTATCAGGCCTTTGAACTGGTAAAACTGGAAGCTAAGCGTTGGGGAGTAGAGGTAAAAGGAGGAGAGATAATCGGGCTTTTGCCTCTCGAGGCTCTGGTAGATGTGGCTGGCTTTTATCTGGGCATTCCCGAGCTCTCGGTAGAACAAGTTTTAGAATATCATCTCTTTTAATTACAGTTAGCTGTGAAACCTCATTGCGGTATCCCTCTCTGGACACTCCATCTTTTTTTCTTCTCATCGGAAAAGATAACTGTAGCAGGTTTGGAGAATGCTATAAACAATGGAGCGCCTCTCTTTTTCTCTGTTTCTGTTATGGACCGTTCTGAAAAATTTTTTGACTTTCTCTGACCAACCTATTGACAAACTGACTTTCTCTGATTATAATAGGAGTCGGAAAATAAATAAATAGATAAAAGGAGGGAAATGGAATGGCCAGAAGATTGTTACCGGTTCGGAGAGAAGAAAGGAGAGTAAGTCCAGCGAGACAACTGTGGGATCTCTTTGACTTACGAACTGATCTGGATGAGATTTTTGATGAGCTGATGGAGTTTCCTTTCTTCAGTACACCTTCTCTGGTTGCTGGGTTTCCACCTGTAGACATAGCAGAAACTGAAAATGAAGTGATAGCCAAAGTAGAAGTACCAGGAGTGGATCCCAAGGACTTAGAAGTGCATGTTACTGAGGACACCTTAAACATCAAAGGTGAAGTGAAGGACGAGTGGGAAGAGAAAAAAGTAGGCTATTATGCTCGTGAGCGTTATTATGGAACCTTTGAACGCACTTTGCCTTTACCTGCTAGGGTAAAACAAGATGAGGTGAAGGCTCAATACAAAGATGGTGTTTTGCACATTACTCTTCCCAAAGTTGAACCCAGTACACCCAAAACGAAAAAAGTAGAAATAGAAGTAGGTAAATAGTAGGTAAATAAAAAAAGCCCGGAGCAAACTCCGGGCTTTTTTTATTGGTCAGACACAAACCCACAGCCAACTTTCCCCTCTTGCAAAGTAGTTTTTTCGATTATCCTTGCATCTTTTATACTTCTTTATTTTTTGGAGGTTATAAAAGGGCGGCACCCCCTTATAATTGACTTTCCTTCACCCTCAAAGGATGAAGGAAAAAAAAAGAGTTGAGGGTGAAGGGAAAATACATAGAGGGTTTCCCGTTCTATTATTTGGACCCCTCGTAGAGGCATTCAGGGGTGATGCCTCATCCGTCATTCCCGAAATTTTTTATCGGGAATCCAAGTTTTTGCTTTTTCTTTGGTTT
>ERZ773359.3404-NODE-3404-length-18219-cov-5.044979_pt1 | contig 18219 bp, 16 predicted proteins | sample MGYA00374955_ERZ773359 | MGnify/ENA primary metagenome ERZ773359 (study PRJEB29098, sample SAMN04486028) | biogas fermenter metagenome | study: EMG produced TPA metagenomics assembly of the Biogas fermentation microbial communities from Germany - Plant 4 DNA1... | reverse complement strand
TAGCCTAAGAACTTAAAGCAGTATATATATCAATAATATCGCGAAAGCAATCAAGATCAAGTAGACATCAAAGTTAATGTTTGAAAAACTAATTTGACCAGATGTTCCCCAGCCGCTGGTATCTAGACGGCTACTAAAGTTTAGGATCCAGGTATAACAGGTTTTAGCCTGGGCTGAAAGATTAGCCATGGCTTGCTCATATTTTCTTTCGATTAAGCTTCCCAGATAACTAAGACCTTTAATAAAATTTCGTCCTAAATATTCAATACTTAACCAAGCAGGCGACTGATAGTGGAATAAATGGAATCTAAAGCCAATGGCACAGAAGCTGATTCCAGCCAGTAAAGTAATGATCATATTAAATATTTCTCTGCCTACCCAAAAGTTTGTCGCTAGCAAGTTATTAATACTTGATACCCCTAACTCTGGTAAAGCAAGAATAATGGCCTTATTTAAGAATAGTTCAGGTTTGATGCCAATGAATGTAATCACTAAGGCGAAAATAAGTAGGGGAAAGATTAATAGTCCATTTTCTTTGCCATTAATTTCTAATTCTGGATCAGCTTTTCTTAAGAAAGCTAAGTAATATAATTTGGCAAATGATGCTGTAGTTCCAACTCCTACAAGATTAAATAGTCTTTCAATCCAAGGTAAGAGTCCTCCGCCAACTGCTGCTGCCTCAATTATCCCATGATGTAAAAGACTTTTACTTACATATCCATTGAAACCAGGCGTACCAGTAATGCCAAAAACAGCAATTAACATTAGTAAGGCTGTAATTGGGAATTTACGCCAAAGACCGCCCATTTTATATAGATTTTGTTGACCTGTCCGTAGATAAATAATACCTGTACCTAGGAAGAGTGCAGCTTTGAAGAAAGCGTGGTTAATTGTGTGATAAATAGCCCCTGCCAAGCCATAGCTACCTTCATTCCCTAAATAAATTGCTGTACCGATACCTATGATAATATAACCTACTTGACTGACGCTGTGATAGGCTAATAGGCGTTTAGCATTACTTTGCAAGAGAGCTAAACTAACTCCTAAAAGCATAGTAAGGATTCCTAAAATAATGACTATTAATCCTGTATTGGTAGGGAAACTGGCCATTGGATTAGTTAGGTTAATAGTTTGAGCAGTTCTAATCATCCCATAAACTCCACACTTAATGATAATTCCTGACAGTAAAGCGCTACCTGGAGTGGGAGCTACAGTATGAGCTTTTGGCAGCCAGATATGTAAGGGTACCATACCTGCTTTAATGCCAAAACCAATTAGTAGACAAGCGATTGCCCATGATAACAAGGTGCTGTTTGATAGCGACACTAGGTTAACTCCTATCTCTAAGGGTAAACCTAAGGAATTGATGAACACTAGTCCTATTGCTATGAATAAGCCTGCAGCAATCCCAAGAAATAAATAGAAATATCCAGCGGTGATGGCTTCTTGGTTTTGATTATGAATTACCCAAAAGAATGAGGTAACAGTCATTATTTCAAAAAAAGCTAAGAGAACAATCCAGTTATTTGCTAGAAAAATCCCTTGAACAGCACCCAAAGTTAATAAGAAGAATATGAAAAAGCTACGACTTCTTTCTTCAGCTTTCATATATTCAGGTAAATAAAAACTTACCAGCCACCAGGTAAAAGCACTAATTAAGCTAAAAATAGCAGCTGTCATATCGGATAATGGATAGCTGGCTCGAGTTTGAACAAAAAAGTATACACTGAGACCAAATACGATAGTAGTGGTTAACCATGTAAGCAGTGCAGTTGCATTTCTAGATTTTGTCCGTCTTAGCAAACCGGCACCAATAAATGGAATGCCTACGCAAGCAATTGATGAAAATGTCATTTTTCTCGGCCTCCTAATGACTAAAAGAAATAATCGATTACAGAATTTACTAAAGGCATACAGAGCTGTGGCCAGATTCCTAAAGCTAAGGCTGTCATCACCAGCAGAATAGTTGGAACTAGCATTAAGAACCCATTGGTACCTAGTTTGATAGGTTGTAGATGATTAGTTGTGTTTTTGGTAAATGCAGACACTACAATAGGCAGATAGTAAAATGCGTTTAATAGTCCGCTAATCAATAATACGATGACTAAGGGCCAGTAACCACTAACAGTACTTCCTTGCATTAAGTAGTATTTACTCCAAAAACCATTCAGTGGTAGCATGCCAACCATACCTAAGCTAACTATACCAAAAGCAATAAAGACAAGCGGAAGACTAGGCCCTAAACCTTTCACGTCACTAACTTTTACTTTTCCAGTTTTTTCTGTAATTAGCCCAACAGAAAAGAACAGAGTAATTTTCAGGATTCCATGATTGATCATTTGAAATAAAGCACCGATTAAACCGATTGGATGTAAGGTAAAAGCGCCTAATAAAATATAAGATAATTGACTAATTGTAGAATAAGCTAGTCGTTTCTTCAAGACATCTTGTTTCATCGCGATTAAGGAGCCTACTATAATTGTTATGGATACGATAACTAAGGCAATGGGACCGACTTTTAACTCGCTCAATAGGCTATGCCCATAAACTGAATAGATTACTCTTAAGAGCCCGAATACGCCAGCATTTACAACTGCTACAGCATGGAGTAGTGCACTAATTGGTGTTGGTGCTACCATTGCTTGAGGCAGCCAGCCGTGTAATGGCATGACTGCTGCTTTTACCCCAAAGCCAATTAAAAATAATAAGAAAATCCAACCCATGCCTGGTTTGGCTTCAAGATTAGCAAGTAGAGGAGCATTACCAAAGGTTAAGTTTCCTTCAGTCCAAATCCAGACTGCTACTAGACCAGCTAAGATGAAGGCTGCACCAATTAGACTATAGATAATATAGCGGTTCCCAGCTTTAATTGCTTCTTGATCTCGATTGTAAATTACCAATGGATAGGTAGTAAATGTTAGTAATTCATAGCAAATATAAAGTACTAATAGATTCCCTGCTAAAGCAATGCCAAGAGTGACTCCAGCAGAGATTAAAAAGTAGGCAAAATAACTTCGTTGCCGCGGTTTATCAGCCATGTAACCAAAAGAATAGATAGTTGCAAATACCCATAAAGTAGAGGATAGCAGGGCAAAGACCATGCCTAACGGGTCAGGCCTGAGACCTTCATCAATACCAACTAACACTGATTTATAGCCGAGGACATTTGGCAGCAGTCGCCAAGTAAACAAGGCTGTTAGTACGCTGGTAACTAGTACAAGGGTATTTCTTCTGTTTTTACTAATTTTTCGCAAGTTAGCGATCAGCGTTCCACCGATTGTTCCTGTAAGAATTGGTAAAAGCACATTAAAAGTTGACATAATATAACCCCCCGTTTAGCTTGATTACTGCTTATTGTCCTAACAGCATAGAAGCTGCTTGAGAGGCAAGCGTTAGTACTGGTCTAGGGAAAATGCCTAAAAGCAGGACAGTTCCAGCTAGTATTAAAATAGGTACTATCATGATAGTGTTTTCTTTGAGTTCGGCATAGTCTTGATTAGTAGTAAAGTATGCCTGTTTAATAATTGGGAACAAATAAATTGCCGCCAAAATACTTCCAGCTAAAAGTACTAAAATCGCTAACCAGTTACCAGCTTCTAAGCTACCTAATAATAGATTCCATTTTCCAATAAAACCCGAAAATAACGGTATGCCTGTCATTCCTAAGGAAACCACTGTAAAGGCTCCCATAGTTAATGGCATTTGTTTTCCAATTCCAGTTAAATCCTTAATTTGACTTTTACCGGTTTTTATTAAGATAAAGCCTGCTATTAAAAAGAGCGCCGTTTTAATCAAGGCATGACTAAAAATATGGAAAAAAGCACCAGTCAATCCTGCTTGATTGTTTAAGCCCAGGCCTAAAAATATGTATCCTATTTGAGCAATAGTTGAAAAAGCAAATCTGCGTTTAAGCTCTGTTTGGGCGATGGCAAAGATTGAACCAGCGATGATCGATCCCATTCCTAGCAGTAATAGAATATCAGATATGTTTAAGCTGGCAACAATTAACGGCCCAACTGCAATATAGAATACTTTTACTAGTCCTAAAACATATCCTTTTACTGATATAGCTGATAAAACAGCACTTGCTGGTGTAATGGCAGATGAGTGAGCATCAGGTAACCAGACATGTAAAGGAAAGACTGCCGATTTAATACCGAAGCCGACAATGAAAAAGGATAGACTAACCCAAAGAGCATACTGATAATTGCTCCAGGTCTGAGCGAGTTCGTGATTGACAAAGAGCATATTTAAGTTTCCAGTTAAGTTGTACAGAAAACCAATACCACCCAGAACGAAACATGAGCCTAAAGTAGCCAAGATTAGATATTTGAAAGTAGCTTCAGTGGACCGAGCATCGCCTTTCGCACCGACGATTGCACAACCACTAATGGTAGCAACTTCAATAAATACATAGAGATTGAATAAGTCGTGACATAAAGCCATACCACATAATGCTGCTGTTAATAACATAAATAAAGTTAAAAACCAAGTTGCTCTTACCTTATTACCTAACTCATCTGCTAAAGAAGGTAGAGCATAAACTAGAATCAATAAGTTTATTAAACCAATCATTATTAAAAATAGTGTACTTAAAGGATCAATCGTAATTTCTAATCCCCAGGGAGCTTCCCAGCCAGCTAAAATATATCTAAAGCTGCCTTTAGCTAGAACTTGTGTTGCTAAAAATATACCGCCAAATAGGACGAAAAATTGTGTTGCTAAAGCTAAAAATCCAACAATACCATAACGCCGATATTGCATAAAGACAGGTAGTAGGTAGGCACTAAATAATGAAGCGATAACAATTAAGATCGGCGCGTTTTCTTTAACTAGAGCTACCATTGTTTTTGCCCTCATTTCTAATTTCAAATATTTCATTAGCATCCATAGTTCCATAAAAACGGTAAAGTTTGATAATTAATGCTAAAGCAAATCCAGTTACACTAATACTAACAACTATACCAGTTAACATGAGCCCGGTTGGTAAAGGATTGATGTAAAGAGCTTCAGGCTGAGCAAGATCTACTATCGGAGGTACTCCTCCCCGGATGTTTCCTGTCGCCACGTAAAATAGGAAAATTGAACTTTCCATAATGTTAATACCGAGCAGTTTCTTAAGTAAATTTGAATTAGATAGCACTGTGTAACAACCAATTCCAAAAATGATTAAAGAACCAAGAAATGGATAATTGTTTAATAGTTTGGCTCCGATAGTTAACTCCACTGATTATTCCTCCTCTGTTAGAGTAAAAAATAGCGTGACCATGGTACTGGCTACTTTTAACCCGACTCCAAAAGTAATCAAAAAGATTAATCCGCCAGAAAATAAGTTTCCTGGTTGGCCAACAGCTACTGCACCTTTATTTAAGAGAAAGCCAGCGCCTCGCAATACTCCAACTAAACCCATTAATCCATACCAAAGGGTTCCGAAGCTTTCAATTAAGTTTGTAATCTTATGCGGGATCTTTTCTTGACCTTTTTCGGCACCAAAAACTAAACTGTAACAAATAAAACCTACAGCTACAATGATTCCTCCTGCAAAGCTGCCGCCGGGACTTAGGTGACCATGGAAGATGACATAAATGCCAAACATCTGTATAAATGGTAAAAGGATTAGAACAACTTTTTTCAATATGAAATCTAACATATGCTAAGCCCCTTTCTAGTGCTGTTCACCTTTCTTTAGCGTAATCAAGACAGCCATAATAGATGTAAACAAAACAGTGGCCTCAATTAACGTGTCATAAGAACGGTAGTCGAGGATGATTGCTGTTACAATATTTAATACACCAGTTTCTTCTAAGGCGTTGTTTACATAGTGTTCATAAACATAGTTATGGGCAGGATTGTCAACATTTCCATAAGGTGGCAATTCTGCAACCGCTAACATAAAGACATATAACGCCATAATAACTAAAATCATCGCTAAAATAGGTACTAATCGTTTAGCCATTTTACTTCACCTTTCTAGTTGTTCGCATAATTAAGGCGATCATTAACGTGGTGGTAGCCACTCCTGCCGCTGCCTCGGTGATTGCCAAATCTGGCGCATTCATTCGCAGCCAAATTAGAACCATAATTAAACCATAAACTCCGAATACAATTACTACATAAAGTAAATCTTTCATAAAGTTAATGGCAATAGCAATAGTGATTAAGAAACAAATCAGTATAATGTTAATAATATCTGGTCCAGCAAAACTCATCAGATTACCTCCCTTTAGCCTTTGGTTTAAAATATGGCCGATTACCGTGGAGCAAGGCCACTTTGGCAATGATGTGACTCATAGTAGGGTTAATTGTCCAAAAGATAGCACCAATTGCCAGCAATTTAATTCGTAATAAATGATCAGAGGCTAGCAAAATTAGTCCTAGCAAGGTTAAACCAAAGCCAAGAGTATCTCCCAGAGCAGCTGCGTGTAATTTATTATACGGATCAGGCATTCTAATTAGATTAAAAGAACCTATACTAAAGAAGATAAATGCTACCAAAAACAGAATAAAAACTACGACATTTATAATCATCAATTTCACTTCCTTAAAATTTAATTAGTCTTTCGGTGTGGTCTGAGCATAAATATCAGCTAACTTCGCGACAGCTTTTTCATGATTAACAGGTAGCAGGAATCTGAGTGTGGCGATTGTGCCCACAAGTCCACATAAGGTAAAAACGATAACTACATCAATAAAGGAAAAATTGTTTTGTAAAAACGCTAGTAATAAGATTATGGTACAAATTTTAGTTGTTAGTGAATTCACTACCACAATCCGGTCAGCAGCATAAGGCCCGCGAATTAAACGAGTGACTTCTAACATCATTAAAACTAGAATTCCAACCAGCAAGAATCTTAAAGCGATCATTATTTGTTCCCCCTGTATGTTTCAAGTTCTTGAATCATTTTGATTAGTTTACTATTATGTACACTATCGGCTAGGTCTTGGCTGATCGCGTGAACCACAAATTGGTCAGTATCGGGATTCACGTCGATGGTAACGGTTCCAGGAGTAATTGTGATTGAATTAGCTAATAAAATTCTACCCCATCTAGTCGCAAGATTTGGCTGAAATACTACAAATTTGGGATTGATCTTTGTTTTCCCAGCCAATAAAATTTTAGCTACTTGAATATTAGAGCTAATGATTTCTCCTAACAATGCAAAGAGATAAACTAAAAATTTAAGATACAGTTTGGGATGGGGTAAATTTTCTGGCAGTAACTGGACAGATTCACCCCAAAACCAGGCTAAAAATACAGAAATAATTAATCCAGTTAATAAATGCTGAGCATTAAAAGCTTGGGTCAGAACTAACCAAAAGCCAAATAAAAGGATAAAAAAGCTTAAGCGATTTTTATGCATGTAAATCCTCCTAAAACAAAAAAATTCAATAAAAAAGTCACTTTGCTAAGTAAAAAGTTAGACAAATACTTGTAAACTTCTAGTTCGACATACTTTCACTATACGCCTTTTAGGTAATAACTTCAAAGTGAAATAATAGGTGATTTATTTCAATTATACCATAAAACCGCCTTTTTATAGGGTTTTAATTGATTTTACGTATACCACGCTCTAATGTGTAAAAGAAAAAACTTGGAAAAAGCAGGAAAAGAAAAACAAATAGAGAATGATAACTATTAGCGGCATTGATAAGGAGGCGAATAAATGCCTAATAGAACGGTTTTAATGCATGGTAAGGAAGTAAAATTATACGGAAATGAATTGGAACTAAATACCAAAGCGCCTGACTTTACGTTAATCGATAATGATTTAAATAAAGTTAGCTTACAGAACTTTGGTAACCAAGTTAAGTTAATTAGTGTGGTACCTTCTTTGGATACAGGGATCTGTGATCAACAGACACGACGTTTTAATCAAGAAATAGTGAGTTATCCCAATGCAGTAGTAATTACCGTTAGTGTTGATTTACCCTTCGCCCAGAAGCGGTGGTGCGGGGCATCTGGTTTGGATAATGTGATTACCTTATCCGATCATTTTGATGTTAATTTTGGCAAAGCTTATGGTGTTTTAATCGAAGATTTACGCTTGCTAAGTAGGGCGATTTTTGTATTAGATCAAGATAATACAGTTGTTTATCATGAATATTTACCAGAAGTTGGTAAACACCCTGATTATGAAAAAGCGTTAGCTGCATTAAAAAGCTTAACCTCATAGCAGGACGCTGGAAATAAATGTAGAACAATCAATCATGGGAGAAAAGGGCTAAGTAGTAAGACTGGCAGTGCTGGTTTTGGCAGCTTTAGCTGCTAAGCTAGCATTAAGCTAATATATTAAACATTTTATGAGGAGGATGTCAATGAAAAGTTTAAAAGGAACAAGAACAGCTGAAAATTTACTGAAAGCATTTGCTGGCGAATCTCAAGCAAGCAATCGCTACATGATCTATGCTTCTGTTGCCGATAAAGAAGGGTACAAGCAAATTCGCAATATTTTCTTAGAAACAGCAGATCATGAAAGAGAGCATGCTAAAAGATTTTGGAAATTCTTAGTTCAAGGTTTCGATGGAGAAATGCCAACAAACATTATGATTAATGCTGGCTATCCGGTTGCTCAAGGTAGCACTTTGGAAAACCTAAAAGCTGCAGCTGCAGGTGAAAAGGAAGAATTTACTGACTTATATCCATCCTTTGCAGATGTTGCTGAAGAAGAAGGATTCCCAGAAGTAGCAGCAGCTTTCCGCAACATTTGTGTATCTGAGCAAATGCATGAAGCTCGTTATCTAAAATTAGCTGATAACGTAGAAAAAGATTTAGTATTCAAGAAAAACGAAAGCATTGTTTGGAAATGCTCTAACTGTGGATATTTACATGAAGGCGATGCTGCTCCAGAAGCATGCCCTGCCTGTGTACATCCAAAAGCATACTTTGAAGTATTTAAAGAAACATACTAGACTCAAGAAAGCTCGCCTAGGAAAAGGCGAGCTTTTTTAATCTTTTTGTTTTCTAAAGATTAATAAGACACCATCTTCTTGCAGATAGCGATTTTTGATAGCAATCGCTTTTACATCAAGGTGAAGTGGTTGATTATTGTTTAACGATTCAGTTCGTAATTCAAAACGGTTGTTTTGTAAACTCTGATGTAGAGTTTTTTGTAGCTGATCGGTTAAAGATGGTTCTTGTAATAAAAAGTGAATAGGTCTTTCTAAAACTTGACTGAGTCGAACGCCAAGAATATCTTCAGCTGCTGGATTCATCATGGTGATTCTAGTGTACAAGTCAGTAATTACAATACCATCTTCAATGTTATTAAGGATTGTGCTAGTTTGATCTCTTTTAGCTTCTAATTCTTTAAGTAACATGTCCACTTCAAAGCGGTCAAAATCTATGCTAGCTGCTACTTCTGGTTGTGAGACTTGGACTGGAGTGGACTGTAAATCTTCATCAATTTCTTGTTGCTTGCTAATTAGGTCTTGATTTTCTTGTCTTAATTTTTTGTTGATTTCTCTTACTGATTGTAAATCTACTTCTGTTAGTCTAAGTACTTTTTCTAATCGTTCAGCTTCAGCCTGCAAAGCAGTATGACTTTGCTGTAGTTTTTTTAGTTCCAATTCCAGTTCGGTTTTTTCTTTCTGAATTTGTTCTAAGTTAGTTTGCGTTTCTTCAGCGTCATTACCATTTGCCTCAGTTGCAACCGCTGCGCGTAGTTCCATTAAGTTGGTTACGTCATTAAGTAACAAGTAGATTCTGGCAACCTTGTCACGGTCATACTCGACAGCAGTCGTTACATTTGCCCAGCAATTCTTGCCTAACTTATTGCGGACTTTAAAAACTCCAAGGCTAGGTTCACTTTGCTTTGATTGAAGTGCTTTTTCAATAGCTTCATGATCATTTTTGTAAAAGAGGGTTGAAACACCACTTGACATTAAGATATCCTCAGCATTTAATCCTGTTAGTCGCGCAGTTGCTTTGTTGACTTCTATGATTCGCAAGGAATCGTTTAGAACTACTATTGGGGTTCCAGCGGTAGCTATGCAATGACTTTTTGCTTCTATTTGTTCGTTAAGTATTAGTTTTTCATTATTAGTGCGATCGATCAAACCGCTAGCATAAATAGAAAAGCCCAACACTGATAAAACCACAATTAATCGGATAATGATCGGTATTAGACCAGGAGTAACTAGGGCTTGAGTATAATCAAGCTCTGTATTTAATTTTAGTAAATTGATAGTATCAAGGACCCAGTACACTAAAGCAATCAATAAGCCTAGCATAATAAGTTTTTTATCTTGCTTCTGATTAGTTTGCATCTTAAACTCCTCCATCTCAATAGATATTCCTTTTATCTTAATTCAGCGTATTAACTGAAATTTCCTTTTTATGTTATAATAATACAAGGGAAATATTTACGAAACTAGAAATTAACATAAAACTCTAGTGCATTTGTCAGTAGTAATGGAGGTTAGTTTGATGGCTCGACTAGTTCATATTGGCATTGATGTAGGTTCAACAACTGTAAAAATTGTTGTTATAGATCAAGACTTCCAGTTGTTGTACAGTAAGTATCAGCGACACTACTCGGAAATTCGAGAAGCAGTAGCTGATTTATTACAAGAAGCCTATCAAGAATTTTCGGACACTAAGATTACTGTGATGGTTACTGGTTCCGGCGGTATTGCTATTGCTGAGCACCTTGGTGTGGAATTTATTCAGGAAGTAATTGCAGGCGCAAAAGCGATTGAAACCTTTCATCCTGAAACAGATGTGGCTATTGAGTTAGGTGGCGAAGATGCGAAAATCATCTATTTTAGAGGTGGAATTGATCAGCGAATGAACGGGATTTGTGCTGGCGGAACAGGGTCATTTATTGACCAGATGGCGACCTTGTTAAAAACAGATGCCGCTGGCTTAAATGAGCTAGCCAAAAATTATAAAACAATTTATCCGATTGCAGCCCGCTGTGGAGTTTTTGCCAAAACAGATTTACAGCCATTGATTAATGAAGGTGTTGCTAAAGAAGATTTGGCAGCCTCAGTTTTTCAAGCAGTAGTTATTCAAACTATTAGTGGATTAGCTTGTGGTCGGCCAATTAGAGGTAATGTGGCTTTCCTCGGTGGCCCCTTATCATTTTTACCTGAACTAAGACAGCGATTTGTTGAGACTTTAAACCTAACCGATGAGCAGGTTATAGTTCCTGAACATCCACAGTTATACATTGCTTTGGGTGCAGCAATTGCTTCTAAAAATACTCAACCACTTGCTTTTTCTGATCTAGCGAGTGCTATAACTACATTAAGAAATAGTACTATTCAAGAAACAGATAGATTAGCACCGTTATTTAAAAATGAACAAGAGTTAGCTGAGTTTAGACAGCGCCATGGCCGTTATGCAGTAGAAAGAGGCAATCTTGCTGATTTAGAGGGTAATTGTTTTGTTGGCATTGATGCTGGTTCTACAACAACGAAAGTAGCGGTAATCGATGAGGATGGAAAATTGCTGTACACTTATTACAGTAGTAATCAGGGCAGCCCGCTCCAAACAACGATTAATGCCTTAAAGGAATTCTATTACTTAATGCCAAAAACTGGTCGTATAGCAAATTCGGTAGTGACTGGTTATGGTGAAGGCTTATTAAAAGCGGGATTAAAAGTTGATATTGGTGAAATTGAAACAATTGCCCACTATAAAGCTGCTGAATTTTTCTGCCCAGGAGTAGATTTTGTTCTAGATATTGGCGGTCAAGATATGAAAAGTTTGCGGATTCGTGATGGTGTGATTGAAAGTATTTCATTAAATGAGGCTTGTTCTTCTGGTTGCGGTTCATTTTTAGAGACCTTTGCTCATTCCTTAGGTCTCGATATTAAAGAGTTTGCTGCAGAGGCTTTATTGGCAGAAAAGCCTGTAGATCTTGGGTCGCGCTGTACAGTGTTTATGAACTCTCGCGTAAAACAATCTCAAAAAGAAGGAGCAACTGTTGGTGATATTTCTGCTGGATTATCCTACTCGGTTATAAAAAATGCTTTGTTTAAGGTTATTAAATTGCGTGATAATAGTGAGCTTGGTGGGAAAATTGTTGTTCAAGGCGGTACTTTTCATAATGATGCCGTATTAAGAAGCTTTGAACTCTTAGCGGAACGGGAAGTTATTCGTCCCGATATTTCTGGCATTATGGGAGCGTTTGGTGCAGCCTTAATCGCAAGGGAGCGCTACCAAGAAGGATATCAATCTACTTTATTGAGTGCTAAAGAAATAGATAACTTGCAAGTTAAAACCAGAATTACTCGCTGTCGTCTTTGTTCTAACAATTGTATGTTAACTATTAACCAGTTTGGTTCAGGCAATCGTTATATTTCAGGTAATCGCTGCAGTAAGGGAGCAGGGGAAGAAGACCGCAGTGAAAAATTACCTAATCTTTATCAGTATAAGTATGAACGGCTTTTTCAATATCAGCCCTTGCCAGAGAAATTAGCTCCTCGCGGTAGGATAGGTCTTCCACGTGTCTTAAACATGTATGAAAATTATCCTTTCTGGTTTACTTTCTTTACCGAGCTTGGTTTTTCTGTAGTACTATCAGAGAGGTCTTCGAAAGCTGTTTATGAAAAGGGGATTGAGACAATTCCTTCTGAGTCTGTTTGTTATCCGGCAAAAATGGTTCATGGCCATATTGTAGACTTAATTGATAAAGGCGTTGATGTAATCTTTTATCCATGCTTGACTCATGAACGACAGGAGCAAAAATCAGCTGAAAACCACTTTAACTGTCCGATAGTTACTTCTTATCCGGAAGTAATTAAGAATAATGTTGAGATACTGAGAGAGAAGAATATTAAATTCCTTTATCCCTTCTTGCCCTACGATCATAAAGGGCGGTTAATTAAGCGGCTTCACGAAGAATTAGGTGAGTTGTTGGGTTTATCAAAGAGTGAAATTCGGCAGGCGATAAACAGGGCTTGGCAAGAACAAGATGAGTTTAGAGCAGATATTAAAGAACAAGGGGAAATTACGCTACAGTTAATTAAAGAAAAGGGATTAACTGGTATTGTTTTAGCTGGCCGTCCTTATCATATAGACCCAGCTATTAACCATGGTATTCCTGAATTAATCAACAGTCTAGGTATGGCTGTATTAACCGAAGATTCAATTTCCCATTTAGATTCTGCAGAAAGACCATTGCGGGTAGTAGATCAATGGGCTTATCATTCACGGTTATATGATGCAGCCACTTATGTTTCTAAATCTGACAATTTAGAGTTAGTACAATTAAACTCCTTCGGTTGTGGATTAGATGCCATTACCACTGATCAAGTGGAGGAACTTTTAGCTGCAAAAGGTAAAATCTATACTTGTTTAAAAATTGACGAAGGTGATAATCTAGGTGCTGCTCGTATTCGTTTGCGCTCTCTAAAGGCTGCAATCATTGAAAGAAGAGAAAAAGGCTATCAACCAGTGCTTGAAAATAACATAGTGAAACGTAAGCTGTTCACCAAAGAAATGCGTCGACAGCATACTATTTTAGCGCCACAAATGTCTCCAATACATTTTGACTTGTTAGAAAAAGCTTTTAGGCTCTCTGGCTATAACATAGTAGTATGTCCTTCAACAGATCGGGAAGCTATCGATATTGGATTAAAATATGTTAATAATGATGCTTGCTATCCGGCAATTATTGTCATGGGGCAGTTAATTGAGGCCTTACAATCAAATAAATATGATCCAGATAATACGTCTGTATTGGTTACCCAGACTGGGGGAGGATGTCGAGCTACAAACTACATTGGATTTTTGAAAAAAGCACTAGTGGATGCTGGTTTTCCCCAAGTCCCTGTCTTATCCCTAAATCCTAAGGGGATGGATGATAACCCAGGCTTTAAAATTACTCTTCCACTGCTCCATCGAGCTTTAATGGCAGTTATTTATGGGGATTTGCTAATGCGCCTGTTGTACCGTGTCAGACCATACGAAAAAATTAAAGGCTCAGCTAATATACTTTATGAAAAATGGTCGGAAATTTGTAAGAGGACATTAGAAAAACCAGGAATCATAACTTTTAAAAATACCATTAAACAAATTGTCAACGAGTTCGATAATTTCGAGATTATAAAAAAAACCAAGCCCAGAGTGGGATTGGTAGGCGAGATTTTAGTGAAATACCATCCGACTGCCAACAATAATGTTGTTGAGATCGTAGAATCTGAGGGAGCTGAAGCAGTGGTACCGGATATGACGGATTTCTTCTTATACTCTGCTTTAGGGCTTGATTTTAGATACCGTTATTTATCTGGTACGAAGATTGAACAAATTCTATCGCGCACTGCGGTTCAAATCATTGAATTGTATCGTAAAACACTGCGTCAAGCATTAGAGACTAGTAAACGCTTTTCACCGCCAAAATCCATCTATGAAATCGCAGAAAATGCATCAAGGATCATTTCTTTGGGTCATCAAACTGGCGAAGGTTGGTATTTGACAGGTGAGATGGTAGAGTTAATTGAAAATGGCGTGGAGAATATTGTGTGTATGCAGCCCTTTGCTTGTTTGCCGAATCATGTAACTGGCAAAGGGATGCTGCGAGAATTAAAGCGAGTTTATCCGAATAGTAATGTAGTAGCAATTGACTATGATCCTGGTGCCAGTGAAATTAACCAGTTAAACCGGATTAAATTGATGTTAGCAGCGGCTTTCAATAATTGTGAACTACAAGCACAAGCTCAATAGCAGATTAAAGGAGAACCGAAAGGTTCTCCTTTAATCTATTAGTTGATCGGCTAGCCAGTTAATATATTCTTCGATGGCTGTGTAACCGCTAGGCATGATTTGATTGTGATTACCATTTTTAACTCCTTTTTCTTCTTCCCACCAATCAGGGATACCATTACGATTTTTGTCTGTGCGGTCGATATCGATTGTTTTAGTTGTAATATCTTGAACTTTTGGCCAAGCGCTAACTACTTCACTTTGTGAATCAATGATTTTACCAGTTCTGTTTCGCACATCATTGACTACACGAGCATCGATGGCATCTCGGGGAAAGGCGCCAGCTTTGGCTAAAACTTCGTCAAAAGCCATCTCAGCAGAACTAGTAGTTACATAAGCAACTGGAAACGGTTCGGTTGCTTTTAGATAAGTAGACTTGCTAGGACCACTACCAGAGACTAAAGACCATTGATCACTAGGCAAATTACCATTCATCATATTGCCTAAAAAATATCCCTGAGCGTAGGGGGCATTATCCCTAAAAGCATAGGTATTAGAGGATGAATTCGGTCCTGGTTTGTAATAGTTGTTGATAAAGTTGTATTGAGTAATGGTATCAGTATCTTCATTGTTGCCGGCATAGGTACCGCCCCAGTTATACATTACATTATTGCGAATGTCAACTAAAAATCCGATTGGATCATCTTTATAAGAAGTATAGTTTCCTGGACGTGGATTACGCCCGCGATTATGCGCCCATAGATTGTGATGGAAGCTAACTCTTTGCCCATTGCTACCCCTTATTAAGGAACCATAGCCATGAGGTCCTTTCTCATGATGTGATTCATTTAATGCTTCACTAATGATACTCCATTGGATAGTAACTAGATCGCTATCTGATACAGAAAGAGTTTCATCAATACCCCAACTTGAAGTGACATGATCAAGGATTACATTGTTAGCTCGCAATATTTCGATACTGTCTTTTTCTTGTTTGATAAGATCCCCTAAGCGAACGCGCAGATGACGGACAACTACATGATCAGTTTGAATGGCAAAACGCTTATTGGTTAAGGTTATGCCTTTTGGTGAAGTTTGTCCAGCAATAGTAATATAAGGGTTTCTAATTATCAATTCTTCTTTTAATTCAATAATCCCAGACACTTCAAAAACCACAATTCTTGGTCCACTAGCTTCTACAGCCTCCCGTAGACTGCCCGAACCACTATCATTTAGGTTAGTAACAATATAAACCTTTCCGCCCCGGCCGCCTCGTGCATCGGCTCCAAAGCCTTCTGCGCCAGGAAAGGCTAAAACTTTACCTGCAACAGGTTCTTTCATTTTAATAAATATATAATCACAACCAGTCAATAAACAAAGAGCGACAATTAAAGTGATTAGTACGTAGAATTTTTGTATCTTCTTCATAACAATCTCCTTTACAAGTTATTTATCAGAGAACTAGCCTTCCAATTTAAATATTCTTCGATGACAGTGTAGCCACTATCGGTGATTCGTTTAGGTAGCTCTGGATCATTAGCATCTAGACCATGCTTAATTTCCCACCAATCTGGGATTCCGTTTCGATTAGTGTCTACTTCTGGCTCTCCAGTAAGGATTGGCCAGCCGCCAACTTCATCTTGGGAATTTATAATCTTACCAGTCCCATTGATTACATCAGTAATAATTCGCTGATCCACTGGATCGCGGGGTAAAGCACCCACATGGTTTAACACTTTTTGAAAGGCTATTTCGGCATGGTCAGTATTGATTGGATAGGTAGGAAAGGGCTCGGTCTTTTTATAATCATCTCGGTTTGTAGCATAGCCTGTAACAATGCTCCAAGGGTCAGCTGGTAATTGCCTATTCATATAGTTGCCTGCAAAATAGGCAGCTGATTGAGAACAGCGATCATCAAAGGCAACATTATGATTAGCTCTAGTACTGGGACCAGCTAGATAATAATTATTTATAAAGTTGTATTTTGTGATTGAGTCTGAGTCATGGTTGTTTCCACAATAATCACGCCAGTTATAAAAGACATTATTGCGGAAATCTACTAGTAAACCTTGGGGATCAAGATCATAACTGTTATAATTTCCTGGCCGAGGCATCCGCCCACGATGATGAGCCCATAGATTATGATGGAAGCTAACTCGTTCACCATAGCCGCCGCGCAGTAAAGAGCCATACCCATGTTCACCTTTGGCATGTACTGATTGATTTAGACTTTCGGCAATCATGCAATATTGGACAGTTACTAAGTCGCTGCTAACTACAGATAGTGTTTCATCGGTTCCCCAACTAGTAGAAACATGATCTAGAATTACATTATTAGCGCTCCTAATTTCTAATGTATCTAATTCTCTACCAGAAACATCGCCGGGACGCACCCGCAGATGACGAATAATAGTTTGAGCAGCCCGTACTCCTAACTCATAATTAGCAAGAGTGATACCGCCTGGTGAAGTTTGACCTGCTATAGTTATGTAGGGATTTCTAATAATTAGTGGAGACTCTAGCTGAATAATACCAGATACTTCAAAAACTACGATTCTTGGCCCGCTAGCTTCGACTGCTTCCCGTAGGCTGCCAGGTCCGCTGTCATTGAGATTAGTGACGATGTAAACATCACCACCACGACCACCAATTGTATAAGCACCGAATCCTTCGGCTTCAGGAAAGGCTAACAGTTGATCAGTTGAGGCCATTCCCATGGAACATAAGCTAAATAGCAAAACTGTCAGAGTGAGTAGTGCAGCTATCGGATTAATTCTACTCATGTTAGATTCCTCCGTCTCTAGTTACTTATTTTAAGTTTTCGCTAACAATCTGTTAAAACCTGCCGATGACAGCTAATTTAAATGTTCACTTTAGTAAAGCAGGAAAAACGGAAAGGTTTGCTGAACACTAAGTTAAGGTCAAATAACGAGGGGTGTTAAATATGGATAAGTATGTGATTGGTGTTGACTTTGGCTCAGATTCAGTCAGAGCATTAGTAATCAATGCTCTAACAGGAGAGGAATTAGCTTCTGCTGTAGCGTATTACAAACGCTGGATGGAAGGGAAGTATTGTGATCCTACGAAAAATCAGTTTCGGCAGCATCCATTAGACTACATCGAGGGGTTAACTGAATGTATTACAGAAGCCCTCGGTCAGTTATCGCCTGAAATAGGAGAACATGTTGTTGGAATTGGTATTGATACCACAGGCTCAACCCCATGTGCCATAGATAAGAATGGACAGCCACTAGCCCTTAGTCCTGAATTTGCCGAAAATCCTAATGCTATGTTTGTTTTATGGAAGGATCATACAGCAGTCAAGGAAGCCGCAGAAATTAATGAACAGGCTTGGCATCATTCGGAAATTGACTATACTAAATACGTTGGCGGTATCTATTCGTCTGAATGGTTTTGGGCAAAAATATTGCACGTCTTGCGCGAAGATTCTCAAGTAAGAGAGGCAGCTTATTCTTGGGTAGAACACTGTGATTGGATTCCTGCTTTACTAGCTGGAGTTAATTCAGCGGATGCTATTAAACGCAGTCGTTGTGCAGCGGGTCATAAAG
>ERZ773359.3403-NODE-3403-length-18220-cov-7.507570_pt1 | contig 18220 bp, 17 predicted proteins | sample MGYA00374955_ERZ773359 | MGnify/ENA primary metagenome ERZ773359 (study PRJEB29098, sample SAMN04486028) | biogas fermenter metagenome | study: EMG produced TPA metagenomics assembly of the Biogas fermentation microbial communities from Germany - Plant 4 DNA1... | reverse complement strand
AGAATTCCAGCCTTCCAAGCTGGCCGTGTGGGTTCGATTCCCATCACCCGCTCCAATATGCGCCCATAGCTCAGCTGGATAGAGTTACAGACTTCGAATCTGGAGGTCGTAGGTTCAAATCCTACTGGGCGCGCCATCAGTAGTTAATTTGTTTTATGAGGGCCATTAGCTCAGTTGGTAGAGCACCTGACTCTTAATCAGGGCGTCCCGGGTTCGAGTCCCTGATGGCCCACCAAAGAAACCCCTGGAAATATTAATTTTCAGGGGTTTTGTCTATTTTACAGTTTAATGTCATTGGCTTAAGTAAAGTTTTCTTTGGGAATAAAGTTAACTAATTGGGATTTTACAAGATAACCTAAATCCCGTTACTTATTGATAAAAGTTGCGCAATCAGTTTCTTCTGTATCAATTGCACCAGGGGGTTGTATCTCAATACTTGCGGCATTACAATATGTTCCACCACTATTGTAATAACAACTATCTACAGTACATTTAACACCCTCAAGTGGTTGATTTCTACGTGGTACACGGTTTTTCATTTTATGATTCCTCCTAATATAAAATTATATTGTTTACACATATTTTAATTGAAGACCTTTTTCTTAACTTATATTTTATTATTTCCCTATTATTCTCCTTTTTATTCTATCCTAAGGTATCTCTTTGAATCCAAAAGTAAATCATTAATTATTCCCTAAAAGTTAAAAAATAAACATTAGACTTTCCTTTTTTACAAAAATACCGTATAATCATCCATATGGAAGAACAGTAGCATGGTCTTTATTACCATAAAAGATAGGAACAAAAATATATTATATAGAGTAGTACGGAAGGATGGTATTATGTATTTATATTTCATTATTGGATATGTAGCTGTAATTGCATTAATTGGACTGGCTAGTATGTCTAGAGTAAAAGGAGTATCTGACTTTTTTCTTGCAGGGCGATCGGTGAACCCATGGATGTCGGCCTTCTCTTATGGCACCGCATACTTTTCTGCAGTATTGTTTATTGGATATGCAGGAAATATCGGTTGGAACTTTGGAATTTCTGCGTTATGGGTTGTGTTCGGTAATACTTTTGTGGGTAGCTTTTTGGCTTGGAAGGTACTTGGCCCTCGGACTAGAGAGATGACGAATCGGTTAAATGCAACGACCATGCCAGAATTTATAGGGATAAGATATCAAAGTAAGAACTTGAGGATCGCCACTGCTTTGATAATCTTTGTCTTCTTAATTCCTTATTCTGCTTCGGTTTATAAGGGGCTGGGTTACCTCTTTGAGCAGGTATTTGGACTACCAAATGAGATTATTTTGTTGGTAATCGCATTTTTTACGGCATTTTACCTTGTCCTTGGTGGATATGTTGCATCTGCAAAGGTTGACTTCATTCAGGGTATTATTATGATAATAGGCGTTATTTTGATGCTTACTTATATTATATCGCATCCGTATGTGGGTAGATTCTCAAATGTTTTATCATCATTGAAACAAATTGATGCGAGATTGATAAAACCTATAGGACCTCAAGGTTTGCTGACCACCCTTTCATTAGTTACCTTGACTAGTCTCGGAACTTGGGGGTTGCCCCAAATGGTGCATAAGTTCTATGCCATTAGGGATGAGAGGTCTATTAACGCTGCAAAGTGGGTATCAACGGGTTTTGCCCTATTGATAACCTTTGGGGCTTATTACACGGGGATTGTCAGCAGATTGTTTTATCCTGAATCAATGCCCTCCTTTAAAGGGGCTATTAACTCGGATGTACTGATACCTAAGGTCCTAACCCAAACCCTTCCTGGGGCTGTATTGGGCATCATCTTAATATTGGTGCTTTCTGCCTCTATGTCTACACTGGCTTCCTTAGTATTGGCATCCAGTTCTGCAATAACCATGGACCTTATATACGGTGTTTTTTGTCCTAATATCAGCAACAAAAAGCTTACACTTTTGACGAGACTTCTATGTTTGCTGTTTGTAGTCCTGTCATACATCATAGCGATTTTACCTAATCCTGTTATGACTCTGGCATCAATTTCATGGGGAACAGTATCCGGTTGTCTTTTGGCCCCTTATCTGTACGGGCTATTTTGGAAAAGGACAACCAAGGCGGGGGTATGGGCTGGGATTGCAACCGCCTGCTGTATTATGATAGGGGGAGCTGTCTATACCAAGATGGATGATGCGTGGATGCCAATATTTAGTGCAATGTCAATCATAGTTCCCTTGCTTATTGTCCCCCTAGTAAGCATGGTTACTCAATCATATGGTAAGGTAAATCTAGAACTGTCATACGATTTACCCATAACGCAAGTTGAACCGGAATCTTGAGTTACATGATATACCCTTGATTAGCCAGTTTCAATAAATGTATACCAAAGTTATATCTAGGTCTCTAATGATAATGGAGTAAACCGTTTTCTTTGATTATAGAACCAGTTGAATATATAGTTGTTACAACAAGACCAACATTAAAAATACAGGAAATTTATTTATCTTTTTGGAGGTTTTCTATTATGGAATTGATGTTAGGAAATAAGGCTGTTGCCAGAGGCGCATATGAAGCCGGAGTTAGGGTGGCAACAGCATATCCTGGAACTCCCAGTACTGAAATAACGGAATTCATCGCAAATTACGATGAAATTTATACTGAATGGTCGCCTAACGAAAAGATTGCTATGGAAGTTGCTATAGGTGCTTCTATAGCAGGTGGACGTGCTATTGTGTCAATGAAGCATGTAGGCCTCAACGTCGCGGCAGATCCCCTATTTACCGTATCCTATACCGGGGTAAATGGGGGCCTGGTAGTGGTAGTAGCTGATGACCCGGGAATGCATAGTTCCCAGAACGAACAGGACAGTAGATATTATGCTAGATCAGCCCATATCCCAATGCTGGAACCTGCAGATAGCCAAGAAGCAAAGGACTTTGTAAAACTCGCCTTTGAGCTTAGCGAAAAATATGATACCCCCGTTTTATTAAGATTAACTACCAGGATATCGCATTCACAAAGCTTGGTCAGTTTAGAGGAACCTTTACCATTCTCAATAAAGGAATACACAAAAAATCCTCAAAAGTATGTAATGATGCCAGGGATGGCACGTAAAAGGCATGTATTTGTGGAACAAAGAATGAAAGATCTTGCCAAGGATTCTTGTGAATTTGAGATAAATAGGATAGAAATGAGGAGCGAAAAGATCGGAATCATAACAAGTGGTATTGTATACCAATATGCCAAAGAAGCATTTCCTGAGGCTTCCTTCCTGAAGTTGGGCATGGTCCACCCATTACCTAAGGATCTAATTTTAGACTTTGCTTCCCGTGTAGAGACTTTGTATGTTCTGGAAGAATTGGAACCTATAATAGAGGAGCAAGTAAGAAGTTGGGGAATCCCGGCTATAGGGAAAGAATTATTTTCAGTACAAGGTGAGTATACAGCCAATATGATTGAGCAGGCAATTAGTGGTATTACTGTGAACACCCAACCTGCTGAAGAATTACCCAACAGACCCCCGGTCTTATGCCCCGGTTGCCCTCATAGGGCAGTATTCTATACCCTTAAGAGGCTCAAATTAACCGCCACAGGAGATATAGGATGTTATACCCTAGGGACTCTATCTCCCCTTGAGGGGTTGGATACATGCGTTTGTATGGGAGCCAGTATCGGTATGGCTCACGGTTTTGAAAAAGTCCTGGGTAAGGATTTTGCTAAAAAAATGGTAGGTGTAATTGGAGACTCTACTTTCATCCATTCGGGGATTGGTGGTCTCATTGACATAGTATACAATAAAGGTATATCCACTATTCTAATTTTGGATAATTCTATCACTGCAATGACAGGACACCAGGATAACCCTTCCACTGGCCGTACTATAAAGGGTGAAGAAGCACCTATATTGGATTTGGTGACTCTAGTTAAAGCAGTGGGCATAAATAATATCCATGTCTTAGATCCCTTTGACCTGGAGACTTCGAGAAAAGTTTTAAAGAATGAATTGGAAAAGGAAGAGCCCTCTGTAATAATCTTTAGAAGGCCCTGCGCCCTACTAGATAAATCCAAATCTTTACCTTTAAGAATTGTTCCGGAAAAATGTAAAAATTGTGGCTTATGCTTGAGAATAGGGTGTCCGGCTATTCAAAAGTTGGATGAAGGCATGGTCATCGATGATGCCTTATGTAATGGCTGCGGGTTATGTGAAAGGATATGTAGATTCAACGCTATGGAAAGGGTGGACTTATAGATGCAGAGTATTAATATACTGATAGTTGGGGTAGGGGGACAGGGTACCCTCCTAACCAGTAGGGTTTTGGGCAATCTAGCCAGCGACTTAGAATATGATGTGAAGGTCTCAGAAGTGCATGGGATGGCACAAAGGGGAGGTAGTGTTGTTACCCATGTAAGATTTGGCAAAAAGGTTTACTCCCCCCTAATAGAGGTAGGAAAGGCAGATATACTTTTGTCTTTTGAAAAGATGGAGGCTTTAAGATGGTTGCACTATCTTAAAGAGGGGGGTATGCTTATAGTAAACGACCAATCCATTAATCCAATGCCTGTTATTACCGGTGCTGCAGAATACCCTGATGATATATTAGATAGGCTTAAGAAGTCCACAGCTAAGGCTATTATTATCAATGCGATAGATATAGCAAAAGAAATAGGCAATATTCGTGTAGCCAACTCAGTATTGTTAGGAGTTTTAGCAAAATACACAGATATAGATTATAAAAATTGGGAAAAAGCTTTAAGCCGTACTGTACCACCCCGAACGGTTGAGATAAATCTTAAGGCCTTCGACAAGGGTTATAATGCTAGGGTATAGGGGAGGAATTGAGTCGCAATGAATTATTGGAATAAATATTGTGAATGCATGGAACGAGAGGAATTAAAAAAATTACAAAGTCAAAGACTTATTGAGGCAGTAGAAAGGGTATATTACAATGTCCCCTATTATCGTAACCTGATGCAAGAGAGAGGACTTATGCCTGAAGATATCAAAGGGATAGAAGATCTAAACAAACTACCCTTTACCACAAAAGATGACCTTAGGGAAAATTATCCATATGGTTTTTTTGCTGTACCGCTTAGTGAAATAGTGAGAATCCATGCTTCATCCGGAACCACTGGAAAACCTACCGTTGTAGGCTATACACGCCGGGACATTGCCATTTGGTCAGAACTAATGGCTAGAACCTTAACCTGCGGGGGGGCGACTAAGGATTCTGTAATCCAAGTAGCCTATGGTTATGGTTTGTTCACTGGCGGCTTGGGAGTACATTATGGTGCAGAACGCCTTGGAGCTTCAGTAATACCTATATCCGGTGGAAACACAAAAAGGCAAATAATGCTTATGAAAGACTTTGGAACTACAGTCTTGGCCTGTACCCCATCCTATGCGCTGTATATAGCCGAAACTATGGCCGAAATGAATTTACACAAAGATGATTTTAAGCTAAAATATGGTATTTTGGGAGCAGAACCCTGGACCGAAGGCTTACGCCAAGAGATTGAAGAAAAATTAGGAATTGTTGCAATTGATATATACGGGCTAAGCGAGATAATAGGTCCCGGGGTTGCTAGCGAATGCTTGTACAAAACCGGCCTCCATATAAATGAAGATCATTTTATCCCCGAAATTATTGATCCTGTTACCGGTGAAGTATTACCTGAGGGTTCAGAGGGTGAATTGGTCTTTACTACCATAACAAAAGAGGGCATCCCAGTTATAAGGTATCGTACCAGGGATATTTCCTCACTTAATTACGAACCTTGTCCTTGTGGACGCACCCATGTAAGGATGCAAAAAGTTATAGGTAGGACTGATGACATGCTTATCATTCGTGGGGTTAATGTCTTCCCGTCCCAGATTGAAAGTATTTTGATAGATATCGGTGAAACTGAGCCTCACTATCTGCTAGTTATTGACAGAGTAGGAAATATGGACAATTTAGAGGTGTGGGTAGAGGTATCAGAGAAATTATTTTCCGATGAAGTGCGTAGATTAGAGGAATTAAACCGCAGGATTGCCTATGAAATTCAGAGCACCTTAGGCTTATCAGTGAGAGTAAAATTAGTAGAGCCAAAGACTATCGAGAGAAGTCAAGGTAAGGCTGTACGAGTCGTCGATAAAAGAAGATAAAAGGAGGGTAATATGAAGATAAAACAGATATCGGTATTCCTTGAAAATAAGAAAGGACGGTTAGCCCAGCTAACCAAGATATTAAAAGAGAATAATATCGATATAAGTGCCATATCTGTGGCCGATACCGCAAATTTTGGAATAATTAGGATGATAGTCAGCCGGTATAGTGATGCTATGCGGGTGATTAAAGATGCAGGTTACACAGTTAATACTACTGATGTATTGGCTGTAGAGGTCGCTGATTCGCCTGGTGGATTGCATCAAGTCTTGGAAATCCTCAGTCAAAACGATATTAGCGTTGAGTATTTGTATTCGTTTGTTCGTAGGCCATCGGAACGAGCCTTAATCCTTTTCAAAATCCGTGAGATTGATGAGGCTATAGGGGTACTAAACCATAACGGTATTAATATCTTATCTCCAGAGGAGATATATGAGTTATAACGATGTGGTAAAGTCATCCTTGCTCTTATGAACGTTATATTTTACTTAGTTTAAACAAGGAATATGGATATGGTTAGTCTGCATCGTTGAAACCTGTGTGTAGCAATTGCACGGCAATTATTTGGATGTTATAGGGCTGGTTTTATACCACTAAAATAAGAAATGGACAGGTCGTGGACCTGGTTTTACAAAAATCTTCCAAATATAATTGCCTACGAGGTGATTTTAATGAGGCCTACCCGAGTGGTAATTGATCTTATTAAGTTAGAGAACAATATAAAAGAAATTAAAAGTCAGTTGGACTCCAAAACTGCAATTATGGCAATTGTGAAAGCTAATGCCTATGGTCATGGAATACTGGAAGTTGCCAAAGCAGCCCTAAAATCCGGGGCACATTCATTAGGAGTAGCTATCCCTGAAGAAGGGGTTAAGTTACGTCGTGGGGGTATTGATTGTGATATTTTGGTCCTTGGGGGCTTTGCTACCGACCAAATAAATCTAATACTGGATTATAACCTTTCAATCTGCTTGTTTTCCCTAGACAGTGCTATGCTTATTAATAAACTGGCCGGAGAAAAACGCAAAAAAGTTAAGGTCCACCTCAAGGTAGATACTGGTATGGGTAGGATTGGTGTTAGAGATAGAGAAGAAGCGGTAAAACTTGGCATCGCTATAAATCAAATGGAACATCTAATCCTGGAGGGAATTTTCACTCATTTTTCCAGCGCCGATGAACCTGATCAGAACTACTCATCTATCCAATTAGACCGATTTGTGAGTGTTGTAAATGATTTCAGGCGGGCTGGAATACATCCGGTATGGATCCATGCTGCAAACACGGCATCAATGGTCAACTTTCCCAAATCGCATTTCAATATGGTAAGGATAGGAATAGGAATATACGGCTATATACCAGGCCATGCTTTGGACTCTAAAAGGGTTATAAAAGTAGAACCGGTTTTAAGTTGGCATACTAGGGTTCTTCATATTAAATCGATAGGCGTTGGTTCTGCAATAAGCTATGGTAGGACTTATATCGCACAAGAACCCAGGATTATAGCTACTCTACCAGTGGGCTATGGTGATGGCTATAGTCGTTTATTGAGCAACAAAGGATGGGTTTTGATAAGGGGAAAGAAAGCCCCTATTGTTGGAAATATATGTATGGATCAAATGATGGTGGATGTGACGGATATACCTGGTACTGAAGTAGGCGATGATGTGGTGTTGATTGGTAGGCAAGGGGATAGGAGTATTTTTGCCGATGATCTGGCTAAACTGTATGGAACGATTTCCTATGAAGTTCTTACCGGTATTAGCGCCAGGGTACCCAGAATATATGGAGAGAGTTAAAATGGATAACATCAGGGAAAGAAAAAAGTTAATTCGTAAAGAAATGTTGGCACTCAGAAATGAGCTTACAAGAGAGGAATATCTAATAAATAATCGTAATATTCGGGCTTTGTTCAGTACAATTACATATGGTTATACCCCACAAAATTTTATGAGTTATGTCAATATTGGTAAGGAGGTCAATACCAGGAACATCATTGAATGTTTGCTTTTAGACGGTAAAAAGGTATCAGTTCCTATATGTGTTACTGAGACTACACGACTAATAGCTTCCCAAATTTATGACTTAGCCGAGTTAGCCCCGTCCCATTTTGGGCTTCTAGAACCGATAGCTGAGTTTGTTAGGCAGGTAGATCCTAAAGAGATAGAGGTGGTTCTAGTACCTGGATTAGCATTTGATAGAAGGGGTAACAGACTGGGATATGGCAAAGGGTATTATGATAGGTTCTTAATTAAATTATCACCCAGGGCACTAAAGATTGGATTAGCGTATAGCTTTCAGATTATAGATGAAGTTCCCATAGATGATTTTGACATTCCCCTTGATATCATTGTAACCGAGAGGGAGATCATTGTAGTTTAAATATCGTATATCTGTTTACTTATTTTTTGTATTTTCCCTATTTATACCATTAAAATAATATCACCTGATTTTCATTTCGCATAAAGAGGAAATTTGGATGTTCATGTCGAATAATTATGTTAGCCTTGATTCGTTTATTATGATATGCCTTAAGCTGCGTATAGAACTGAGTGTGGCAATAATTTCTGTTATTGGCTCTTACCTTGTGCTAAACGTTTTTATAACGTCTAGGCGACTAAATAAGCGTTTAAGATAGGAGAGTAAGATGGATTCATATAACTCTAATAAATTGGTTCAAATGGATCAAATTGTTCAAAAAACAATAGACGCTATTGAAAAGGGAAAGAGGGAAATTTTTGAGATAGCCGAAGATTCGAGGCGTGAGTGTAAGGATCTGGAATCTCGTTTAGCAGAACTAAATGATACAATTGGAAAAACAATTGAAAAAGTTGATAAACTAGAGAAGCTGGAGAAAGCCAGCAGATATAAGCTTATGTTAATAAGCAAGGACTTCAAAAATTATAATGAAGAAGATATACGCAAGGCATATGATGTAACAAAGGATCTACAAGTTCAGGTTATTTTACATAGAAAGCAAGAGGAACAGCTAAGAGCCCAGCGTTCAGATGTTGAAAAGCAATTAGGGAGGATGCGCCAGACACTGGAAAGAGCTGAGTATATCACAAGCCATGTAGCATCTGCCATGAATTATTTAAAAATAGCCCTTACCAATATAGATGACACCATTTTAGAAGTACAGAAAAAGGATGAACTAGGGGTAAGAATAATTATGGCTCAGGAAGAAGAGCGGCAGAGAGTGGCACGAGATATACATGATGGGCCTGCCCAATCATTGACCAATCTATCTTTAAAAACCGAAATAATTGAGAAAATGCTGGGGATAGACTTGGAACAAGCCCGAAAAGAAATTCGCGATCTTAGAAAACTAGTTCGGGGGTCACTCCAGGAAATACGTAGAATTATTTTTGATCTCAGACCCATGTCATTAGATGACCTTGGACTCATAGCCACTCTTAAAGAGTATACAAACCGGTTAATGAATGAAACCGACATAGATATCATTTTGGATGCCTATCCCGAGCATATACACGTAGATTCTTTGATAGAGGTAGCTATTTTTAGAATAATCCAAGAAGCATTAAATAATGTTATTAGGCATGCCAACGCATCCCAGGTATTTATCAATTTAAAAATAATGGAGGATACTCTTATAGGCTCTGTCATTGATAACGGGGTGGGTTTTGATACTGAAAATCAAAGGTTAAAACATTTAAAGGATAGTAAATTGGGTGGATTTGGTATCTACGGAATGAAACAGCGGGCTGAACTGCTTAAAGGGAGGTTGAATATTAAGTCTCAACCTGGTAAAGGTACCACTCTCAGACTGGAAATCCCATTAAATGCATTAGGAAAGGAGCGTGTGTATGAATATGATTAGGGTGATGATAGCAGATGACCATTCCTTAATGCGGAAAGGTCTACAGCAAATTTTAGAGTTGGAGGACGACATCAAGGTTATTGCACAAGCAAAGGATGGACAAGAGGCGGTGGAGTTGGGATTGGCTACAGCCCCTGATATTATCCTTATGGATATAAATATGCCTATAAAAAACGGTTTACAAGCTATAAGGGAGCTCAAGGAGAGGGGATGCTCTGCTCAAATAATCGTTTTAACCATACATGAAGATAGGGAATACCTTCTAAAGTCCGTTAAAGCTGGGGCTTCTGGATATGTTATGAAAGATGCTGAATCCGACCACCTTATTGAGGCAATACGTGATGTCTACAATGGTCAGACATATGTTCAACCTAATATAACTACTAGCTTCATCAAGGAATTCGATGAAGCTCATAAACCAGATGTGAATAAAAAACTACAGCATAATAACCTTACCCAGAGGGAAATAGAGGTCCTATTATTGATCGCCGAGGGAAAGAATAACCGCGAAATAGCAGAAGAGCTGTTTATTAGTGATAAAACTGTTAAGAATCATGTTTCTAATATCTTCAGGAAAATTGATGTCTCCGATAGAACACAGGCCGCCGTTTATGTATTAAAAAATCAATAGTTCATCATCCTAAAGAAAAACCAATGATTTTCCTGGTATTTGCCATCATTTTATTATAGAATATATAATGGATTATTTGCTTTGGGAGGATGAATTTAATGGGTACTGTTAAATTAGGGATAAAACTTGTAGGGACCCATGCTATAATATCCATTTTAGAGTTCTTTTTATTGGTACCTCTAACAGGGCTGTGGGAGAACAACCAACTATATCAATGGATTATTGGGCTATTACAAATATTTATTTTTGGGTTTATTATCTATGCAGATATTAGCAACGCTAGCCAAAATGAACTAAAAAGGGACACGTTTTGGAAACCAAAGGGTTTTTTTATAGGACTTGTGGCAACCACACCTGCTCTTATCCTCTTTTTATTGACTATGCTAATTAAGACTCAACCTAATTATGCAGAAATCATTCTTAGATTCTGGCTAGTGCCTTATTCCAAGATATTAGTAACCTACGAAAAACATATGCCGTATCTGGCTATAGGCCCGATTATTTTACTTCCAATTATTACAGGTCTGAGCTACCTGGATGGGATTAGAAAACGAAATAAAATCCTTAATACTATAAAACAATCGAATGCTAAAAGGGCAGAAAAGTCAAAAGTGGATAGATAATCCTATAATTTAATGCTGAGTCTAGAGCCATCATATAAATGATGGCTTTTTTATTGCAGAAATTGGAATAAAATCATTCAACTTATGAAAAAATAATAGCATTGCGTCTATAGGAGTGTGAGTATGGAAGAGGTTATTAAGGGAACTCTGATGATTATAGGCGGAGCAGAGGATAAGAAAAACGACTGTATTATTTTGAATAAGCTAATAGATTTAGCTAACATGAGGAAAGGTAATATAATCATATTAACTGCCGCAACGGAATATCCCGAGAGGACCGCCAAAGAATATATCAATACCTTTAAAAATTTAGGGGCTACAGATATAAAGGCTATTCATATTCAATCCAGGCAGGACGCAAATAATATAAACGAATGTAGAGAAATTAGCCAAGCCTCATGTATATATATGACTGGTGGGGATCAGCTTCGTATCACATCAATAATGGGAGGTACAAGAGCTCAACAAGCCCTATATAGGGCTTTTGAAAATGGAGCCATAATTGCTGGTACCAGTGCAGGTGCATCAGTTATGAGTGAGACCATGATCACTTCAGGTAATGATGACGATGCCCCAAAAAAGTGCACCTTAAAAATGGCACCAGGGTTAGGCTTGCTCAGGGATGTGGTCATAGACCAACATTTTGCACAAAGGGGCAGAATAGGACGATTATTGACCGCCATTGCCCAAAATCCTCATATGCTGGGTATTGGAATAGATGAGGATACCGGGCTTGTTATTAGTGATGATTCGGTATTCGAGGTTGTAGGATCCCATGCCGTTACAGTTATAGACGGAAGCCATTCAGATTATAGTAATGTGTCAGAGTTAAAACCTGATGAAATACTTGCAATAACAAATGTAGTAATGCACGTGTTACCAGCTGGTTATAAATATAATGTTAGATATAGAAAACCTATTACTTAGGAGGAAATGATTTGGAGATTATAGAGCTAAAGGCTTTTAAGGGAAGAAACATTTACAGCCATAGAAAGGTAATCAAGATGTTCCTTGATTTAAAACAGTGGGATGATTTCCCAACTGTTGATATAGTAAATTTCAATTCGAATCTCCTTGCTATGATCCCCAGCTTAGCTGAGCATAAATGCTCCCTTGGTTACCCTGGTGGATTTGTAGAGAGATTGAATAGGGGTACCTACTTGGCTCATGTAATTGAGCATATAGCAATTGAGTTGCTGAATCTTCTCGGTGAGCGCGTCTACTTTGGAAGAACCAGGAGAATAGGGGATACTTCATCATATATAATCGTCTATGAATATATGGATGAAGTCAGGGGATTAGAAGCAGGTAAGGTAGCGGTGCAAATAGCAAATTCATTGTGCAACGGAAAACCATTCGATTTGAACGCTGCACTGAGAATTTTAAACGATAAAGTTTCTCAGAATCAGCTTGGCCCTAGTACAGGAGCAATAGTAGACGTTGCCCGTAAAAGACAAATACCGGTCATACGAATTGGTACAGGAAGTATAGTACAATTAGGATACGGAAAATACCAAAAAAGAATAAAGGCTACTATTGTCGAGGATACCAGTTGTATCTCAGTGGATATATCCTGCGACAAAAGTATAACCAAGATGTTGTTAAAGGATAGTGGAATACCAGTTCCTGAAGGGGATGTTTGCAGAACCCTCCAGCAAGCTCTCATTTTAGCTGAAAAAATAGGTTATCCGGTAGTAGTTAAACCAGAGAAAGGGAATCAAGGAAAAGGGGTGTCATTGAATATCACAAATCCTGCTGATATAGCGGAGGCCTTTAATTTGGCGAGTAAATTTGATAATAATGTCTTGGTAGAGAAATATATCCCAGGGAAAGACTATCGTGTACTCGTTATTAACGGCCGAGTAGCAGCAGTAGCCAGAAGGATTCCGGCACGGGTTATTGGCGACGGTATCCATACTATTTCGGATTTGGTCAAAATATCCAATAAAGACATCAGACGGGGCGATGCCCATGAAAAACCTTTAACTAAGATCATAATAGACGATATCAGTAAACGAGTTTTACATAAACAGGGTTTTACCGTAGATTCTGTACCTCCTAAGGGAAAGAGCGTTTATTTAAAAGAAAATGGAAATCTCAGTACAGGTGGAGAGGCTATTGATTGTACGGATCGAATCCATCCTGAAAACTGTGACATTGCCATTAGAGCCGCATCCGTCATCGGTCTTGATATAGCCGGGATAGACTTTGCCTGTCAAGACATTTCGCAACCAATTACTACAACTGGAGGTGCGATTATTGAAGTAAATGCGGCACCCGGTATCCGGATGCACCTTTACCCATCAAAGGGCAAACCTCAAAATGTAGCCGAATCTATAGTCGATATGCTATTTCCTGTTGGCTCAAAGCATTCCATCCCAATTATATCCATTACCGGAACCAATGGCAAGACTACAACTGCAAGGATGGTGTCTCATATTTTCAGGGTTTTTGGAATGAATGTAGGCACTGCTGTTACCGGAGGTATATATATAAACGATAAATGCTACATAGAGGGAGATACTACAGGTCCTCAGAGTGCCAAAACAGTACTCATGGATAAAACCATTGATGTAGCAGTATTAGAAACTGCCAGGGGTGGTATTATAAGATCTGGTCTGGCCTATGACCTAAGTGATGTAGGTGTGCTTACAAATCTTAGCGAGGACCATCTAGGTATTGATGGTATCAATACCTTGGAAGACCTTCTTCATGTGAAATCCTTAGTCGTGGAATCTATAAAAGCCTATGGATACGCTGTTTTAAATGCTGATGATCCAATGGTTTTACAAGCCAGTGATAGAGTTAGATGTAAAATTATATACTTTTCAAAACAGGAAGATAATCTAATAATCCATAGGCATCTATCTCTTGGTGGTAAAGCCGTATTCATAAAGAATGACTATATAATTATTGCAACAGGAAGCGGTAATATACAAAGTCTTAATATATCCAAAGTCCCTGCCACCCATGGTGGTAAACTCATTCACAATGTAGAGAATTGCCTTGCTGCAATATCTGTTGCATATGCCATGATGGTTCCCATACCCATTATTGAAAAGGCTATGACTTCTTTCTATTCGGATGAGATACAGAACCCCGGTAGGTTTAATGTTTTCAACATTAAAAACTATAGGATAGTAGTAGATTACGGACATAATATTGCCGGGTATAGACTTATAGGTGAAGCGGTAAAAAGAATGGGTGCATCCAGGTTGGTCGGCATCATAGGAATGCCCGGTGATAGGGACAATGACTACATAAAAACTGTTGGGGCCATAGCAGCAGACATCTTTGATAAGATAATAATAAAGGAAGATTTGAACTTGAGAAATCGCCGTCCAGGGGAAGTCGCAAGACTTCTTGAAGAAGGGGCTTTATCAAAGGGAATGAGTAAAGATCAGATAGAAATAATTCTATCTGAAACTGGTGCCTTGGAAAAGGCAATGAATAATGCTTACGCCGGTGATCTGATTGTAGTATTTTATGAAAAACTTGAACCTATTTTAGACACAATAAAAAAGGCAACCAGAAAGCATGATAGAAAACCTTTACTTGGTTATAACAGTTTGAGGTATGGAGGAAAAAAGTAAAGTAATAAGATATTTCGCCAAAGCTAATAATAGATGTTTCATAATTAGGCTTTGGTGTTATATAATTATTTGGCAGAGGAGGTTTGGGAGATTATGCTTCGTGATTCTGATTTTAAAGAGATTGACTTAGGGGACAAGGAGGTATTCGATAAGTATATAAGTAAAAAGATACATGATAATTCGGAATTCAACTTTACGAATTTTTTTATATGGAGACATCATTATAAGTTGAATTTTTCAATTTATGAGAACCATTTATGTATAATAGGCCAATATCGTAACACATTTCCAATCATTTTTCCACCTCTAGGGGCTCAGGAGTCAGGCTTTGACAATGCTCTAATGGCCCTAGTGGAGTATTTTAAATATAAGGGTTATCCAGTTATTATCAAATCCATTACTGAACCCATTAAAGAAGTTATGGAAAAAAGCCTACCCGGTAAATTTAAATATAAACATGACCGGGATATGGACGATTATGTTTATCTAAGTGAAGACCTAATAAATCTTCGCGGTAGGAAATACCAAAAAAAGCGCAATCATATAAATAAATTTTTAAATCGTTACACATATGAATATGAACCTATCACTAACGATAATATAGAGGAATGCCTGATAGCTGAAATAGAATGGGCAGCAGGCAGGCCAAAGGATAATGGGATAGAAGAGGAAAAGGTAGCCATAGTAGAAGCCCTTAGAAATATGGAAGCCTTAGGCTTACAGGGTGGGGCCTTAAGAATCAATGACAGGATTCAGGCTTTTTCTTTAGGTGAGGTATTAAACCCTAATATGGCTGTAATACATATAGAAAAAGCCAACATAGAATATGAAGGATGCTATGCAATGATCAATCAACAGTTTGCAAAAAATAGTTGGAGTCACCTTAAATATATAAATCGTGAGGAAGATATGGGAATTCATGGCCTGAGAAAGGCAAAAATGTCCTATCATCCAATAAAAATGATAAAAAAATATACTGGTCATTTGTTGTAGGATGTTAGATATGGAATTAAGATTGGCGAAGCCTCAAGAGACAATTGAAATACGAAATTTGTGGAATTATTGCTTTGATGATTCTCCGGATTTCGTAGAGTGGTTCTTTAATGTTAGATATGAGCCTCTCAACACTCTAGTTGTAGCAAAAGATCAGAGGATATGTTCGGCCTTACAAATTTTGCCCTATGATATAGCTTTAAGGGATAAAAAAATGGCTACGTCATATATTGTAGGTGTATCCACACAACCGGAAGACCGGGGGAAGGGATATGTGTCAGAGCTTCTCATAAGAAGCCTTGAAACTATGAGGAACAGAGGCCAGTGGATCTCTATACTTTTGCCCTTCAATTACGGATTCTATAGAAAATACGGTTGGGAAACCTGTTATTGCTATAACGAATATACTGGTGATAGGAACTCCTTCTCCAAACTCTTGGGCAATGTAGACCTAAGCGGTAAAATTTTACCCATTAAATTACCTAGAGATTTAAGCCATCTGACATCATGTTATACATCCTATGTAAAAAGTTTAAATGGCTATGTTATAAGAGATCAAAAGGACTGGGAGAGAATCCTCTGGGATATCAAAATAGACGGTGGAAATGGATATATCTATGTAAGGAACGATGAAACAATAGGATCTATATTGCTTGTGAAAGATAAAGGCGAGCTTTCCATCAGAGCCTTGTACAGCACGGATATTTTGAGTTATAAGGAGCTATTATTTTTTGCTGTTAATTATGATCCTACTATCAACCGAATTGTTTGGTCAGATAGAAGAGGTGAGCCACCTATTCCTCATATGACGGAGTCTGGTATCGATAAAGAGGAAAAGCCCTATGTTATGGGACGGATAGTTGATGTACAAAAAGCCTTTGATAATATAACCCTAGCAAGAGAAATTGATTTAGTTATAGAGGTGCTGGATCCTCTCCTTGAATGGAATAATAATAGATTTAGTTTCGCTTATAAGAATGACGGATTATCTGTTTTGACTACATCTAACCCGCCCGATTTTGAAATCCCTATTTCCACATTGACCCAACTGCTTTGGGGTTACTACACACCATGGCAAGCTATGCAGCACGGATTGATAAAAACCTTTAACAGGGAGAAAATCGAAGATCTCGACATTCTATTTCCCAAAACTACCCCATACATATATGAGGATTATTGAAATAGTGCTTTATGGGGAAGCATAGTTCATGGAATATTCGTAATAATGCATATAAGAGCGATAGGACAATTCTATCGCTCTTATGCAAAAAGCATACTAATATAGCACTATATAATTGAAATAAATTCTGGCTTTCGCTCTGTATAGGATGTAATGTGCTTAAAACCCGATTCTCTAATAACACTACAGCCTAAATCTAAACCAAACCCCACATCGTCAATAGTATGCGCATCGGATCCCAGTGTTATTATTGTTCCCCCTAGATCCTTGTACCTAGCCAAGATCCTAGGCGTGGGCATAGGTGTCTTTGAAGCATGCTTATATCCTGAGGTATTAACCTCGATTCCTTTTCCTTTAGTGATTAAAACCTTTAGGATTTCATCAATAAGGGATAAGCATATCAGATCTTCATCCTGTTCGTATGGAAACGGTGAATATCTCCTAATATATCCAATATGACCCAACACATCAAAATTAGAAAATTCCTTCACCAACTCAAGGGTCTCCTCATAATATAGCCTGTAGCATTCTTCTTTGGTCCTATTTTTATAATAGTCCCCTTGATACGGGTCCATCCTTTGGATAATGTGAATCGAGGCGATAACGAAATCGAAGGGGTATGTGACTATTATATCCTCTACCTCTTCTAATACATGGGGTTGTAATCCAACTTCAATACCGGTCTTTATTTTTAGGCAATCCTTATAACGCACTCTGTTTTTTTCTATATCTATTAAGTATTTTTCTATATCCAATGCTCCAAATTCGTAGTTAGGGTCTGGCCAGTCGATATCCAAATGGTCTGTAAATGCTATTTCCTTCAACCCTAACTCTATGGCTTTTTCGCATGCTTCCTCTATTGACATTTCACCATCAATAGAATATTGTGAATGCATATGGTAGTTAATTTTCAATATACCCATCTCCGTTCAAGGTTATAGTCCAATATATGTTATTCTAAGGCTTTCTTACCTCTGGAGTCAAGCAAAATAGGATTTAGACAAATTCCTTGTATGAATTTTATGCTATTTCCCTTGCAATATTGATGTTACGAAATTTCGAGAAATCGGAAGGATTATATAGCTAATTTGCAACAACAGCCTTTGATTGGTTTTGACTTGTACTTCATGTTATTATATAATTACATTTGTTCCTTGTTGATTACATTTTTTACGGCCCGGTAGTTCAGATGGTTAGAATGCCAGCCTGTCACGCTGGAGGTCGA
>ERZ773359.3400-NODE-3400-length-18226-cov-4.521820_pt1 | contig 18226 bp, 16 predicted proteins | sample MGYA00374955_ERZ773359 | MGnify/ENA primary metagenome ERZ773359 (study PRJEB29098, sample SAMN04486028) | biogas fermenter metagenome | study: EMG produced TPA metagenomics assembly of the Biogas fermentation microbial communities from Germany - Plant 4 DNA1... | reverse complement strand
ACGTGTTTTAAGGATCAGATCGTAAACATTCACCAAGCTCACTCCTTACATTCAGCCAAAAAGTTTGTTCCAGGAAAAATCTCTGGTAGACCAAAAAAGGCTGCAATTGATTGAGCAACATCAGCAAAAGTATTTCGTACTCCCAAATTTATCCCTTTAATTTGAGAGCCATAAACTAAAAGTGGAACATATTCACGAGAATGATCAGTGCTAGGAGTAGTCGGATCACAACCATGGTCAGCAACAATTACTAAAACATCTTCTGACTTTAATTCTGCTAATAAATTAGGCAGCCATCCATCAAAATCCATTAATCCATGAGCATAACTTTGATAATCATTGCGATGACCCCATAACATATCAAAGTCAACACAATTAGCAAATATCAAACCTTTAGTTTCTTGTTTTAGTAAGTGGATGGTATTCATTATCGTTTCTTGATTGTCTTTGGCAGCAACGCTCTGACTAATTCCCCGACCTACAAAAATATCAGAAATCTTTCCAACAGCAGTAACAGGGATTTGGTATTCGGTTAACTGATCAAGTACCGTATAACCAATAGGCGGTAAACTAAAATCACGGCGATTAGCTGTACGAACGAAATTTCCAGGTTGACCAATAAATGGCCTAGCAATCACTCTCGCAACCGCTAACTCATCCTGCAATAATTGGCGAGCAATCAGGCACCACTCATATAGCTGAGCAACTGGAACAATCTCTTCATGAGCAGCAATTTGAAATACACTATCAGCCGAGGTATAAACTATGGGAAAACCTGTCTCTATGTGTTTAGAGCCTAATTGAGCTATGATTTCGGTACCAGAGGCAACTACATTTCCTAGAATATCTCTTCCTATTTTTTCAGTAAATGCTTGAATTAGTGAATCGGGAAACCCAGTAGGAAATGTTGGAAAAGGTCTTTTTAATTGTATACCAGCTAATTCCCAATGTCCTGTGGTAGTATCTTTACCAGGAGAAACTGGTGCCATTTTCCCCCAAGCAGCTTGAGGCTGACTAGTTGGAGCTACACCTTTAATCGTAATAATGTTGCCTAAACCTAACTGCTGCAAATTTGGTAAATCTAAGCCATTAACTGCTTCAGCAATATTTCCTAAGGTATTACTGCCCTGATCACCATAAAGATGGGCATCAGGCAATTCACCTACTCCTACACTATCTAAAACTATTAATATAAATCGTTTCATGAGATCAGCTCCTCTTTAATCGCTAATCTTAGCTCTAGGATGAGTTTTTTGATAAACATCCCGCAAATGTTGTTTCGTCAAATGAGTGTAAATCTGAGTGGTTGCTATATCAGCATGTCCTAACATTTCTTGTACAGAACGTAAGTCAGCACCATTAGCTAATAAATGAGTGGCAAAAGAGTGACGCAATACATGCGGGGTTAAAGTAATTTTTATTCCAACTTGTTTACCATAAGCCTTTAATATCTTCCAAAATCCTTGTCTAGTTAAGCGTTTACCTCTGGCATTAACAAATAGTGCTCTTTCTTTGGCATCTTTAACTAACTGCGGACGGGCCCTGGTTAAATACTGATCTAGTGCATGAAGGGCTTTCGAACCTATTGGAACAATCCGTTCTTTATTACCTTTCCCTAGGCAACGGACAAAACCTAAAGCATCGATATCTCCGAGATTTAGATTTATTAGTTCTGACACTCTAAGGCCTGTCCCATATAAAACTTCTAACATAGCTCGATCTCGATATCCTGTAGTTTTAGTTAAATCAGGCGCTGTTAATAGCTTATCCACTTCTGCAACTGAAAGCACATCTGGTAAGATTAAAGCTTGTTTCGGTAATTCTAATAAATTGCAAGGATTATCTAAAATAATTTCTTCTCTAACTAAAAAGTCATAAAAACCTCTTAAAGCTGCTGTTTTTCTAGCTAGAGTACTAGTAGCATGTTGCTCCTGCTGTTGAAGATAACTCAAATATGTAAAGATCACATTGGTATCAGCCTGCAAATAATCATAATTTCTTTCATTCATATAAGAAATAAACTGTTCTAAATCCTGGCGATAGGCTGCTAAGGTGTTATCAGCTAGTCCCCGTTCGATCAACAAATGATTAAGATATTCATGGATTCTCTCCACAGTTAAAACCACCTTTATTTAAGCTAAAAGTCCTTTAGTTAAATTAATAAATATTGGTGTAAGATAAACCTCAACAAAAATACCAATAGTAAGTAATCCGCCACTTAATAACATAATAAAAGTGCAGGCTATAAATTGATTATAAATATTCTCTGTTGAGACACCAAGTAATGTTCTAAATGACGTTAACGCAAAAGAAAAGGAAGCGCCGCCAGCAAGAATAATTGCCGGAACGGCAATTATATTATGGGGCACTATTGATATAATTGCTAGGACAATACCTTTAAAAAACAGCTCATCAATAACAAAACCTACACTAAATCCAACTACAAAGCCTCGTAGGAAAATGATGATCAAAATTAATGGCGCACCAATAATTGTTAAGCCTAGCAGCCAAAGCAAGCCACAGCTTTTTACAATATTATCAAGCATTCCATATCTAATTAAAGTTTGCCGGCTCAATGATAGATTTGGCGACATTGAACGGTACATACTAATTATGTAACTGGATAAATCCCATTTTTGAGATTCAGACAAGGTTTGGACAGCTAATGCACCAAAAGCAATACCCATTACAAATAGAATTAGAATTCCAAGGTAAAGCGATAAACGCCGTTTAATGTAAGCAGATAACAACTGGTAAATTTGATCAAGCAATGTCATTCCTCCCCTGCCTGTCTTTAGAAAATCATATGACAGGTCGAAGAAATATATGCTTAACCAAACAGCAACCGACTATTGATTGTTTCAACCATAAATCTCTGCTCATCTCCAAATAACTCCCAGCGAACAATAGAAAGGGTCGCATTATCCAGCATTATCCGATAACTATAAGTTAAATCTAAGCCAAGAATACTAGCTAAAGCTATTCGCAAAGCACCTCCATGAGAAACAACTACTACAGTATCTTGATTAGTATGACAGATCTCTTGAATAGCTTCCATTACTCTTTGTTGTACTTGAGCTGCTCCTTCGCCACCTGGCACTTGAACATGAATGTCTTTTTGCCGTGCTTTATACAGAGAATAGTATTTTTCTTCGATTTCACTCCTGGTTAACCCTTCCCAAACACCAAATGAATATTCTCGCAATCGTATATCTTTTTGAACCACTAAATTAAACTGTTTAGCAATTGCTTCAGCTGTTGCGTAGGCGCGACTTAAATCGCTAGAATAAACGGCCTTTACTTGATAATTCTCTTTTAAGAATCTGGCCGTTTTTTCTGCTTGCTGCAGCCCAGTTTCTGATAGTTTAACATCTGTTTGCCCTTGAAATCTCCCTTCCTGATTCCAAATAGTTTCCCCATGTCGAATCAATATTAAAGTATTCACCATACCACTCCTTGTTACTCAGGCACTAACTGTCCTGCTAACATACCAGCAGCAAAGGCTGCTTGAAAAAAATATGGATCTTCCGCAACTGTCCTACCCATACTGCGAAGTTCAAATGGACTATTCTCTAGCACAGAAATATAGGGTTCTGTGTCAACCCAATGAATTTGATGCTGATGTAGCTTTGAAAGCTGATCAGAAATCAGTGGATGAGTTTTTAATGAAAACGGAAGAGCTAAATGACATTTGCACTTAACAACGTGTTGTAAAGCAGTTAAACAATGATGACTTATACCTTGATGTCGATTGCGTGGATCTGCAAAACTAACCCTTAATGTACCTATCGGTTGACCTGCTAAAGAATCAACAGCATTAAGAAAAATACCTTGTTCCAAGGCACTAGTTCCCCATTTGGTGTTAGTTCCAACAACACCTGGTCCCATGAGGATTACAGCTAAATCTGCTTGACAAACATGTTTGGCTGCTAATAATGCGCTAAAAACATTAACCGCTTCTAGATCTCCACCAAAAGCATGATTAAAAGTGATCGTCTGTTCAATTAACCCGACTTCTTTTAAAACTTCTACCTGTTTGCTTAAGCCTAATGGTAAAGCTGCTCCATCACTCATTAAATATACGATTTTTTTCTCTGATGCTAATTCTTTGAAGCCTAAACATACTGGTGCTAACATACTGTGTAAATTACCAACTACAACAGGGATTCTATTTAGTGAATCAACTTCTTTCATCAGCTGGTGATCAGGACTTGCTTCTTCTTCTACACTTAGTACTCGACCTTGATTAGGGGTATACCTTAACTTCATTATATGTCCATCAGTTGCTTCTAGTTCCCGATTCTTTCCAACCACCGCCATTACAAAATGGGTTCCCCCAGTACCTAAGTCTAGGGCAACAGCTGTAGTATTAACTACTACCTCATCCTTTACTTGACATTTTCCAGTTAACTGTGGAAAGTTGATAGCTTTCTCTAATCTGCCATTTATTTCTACTAACAGTTCTTGACGCTTTGTAAAATCTGTAACTTTGACAACCTTACCACATTTTACCTGACAGTCCATTTTTTCACCTACCTAGAAAAATATAGCAAAAAAAGCAGGCAACATAACCTGCTCATTCCCAATTATTCTTGTTTGTTATTTTCTTTTGGTAAAGCTTCTTTACGTGATAAGTTAATTCTGCCTTGTCGATCAATGTCGGTCACCTTAACTAGGATTTCATCACCAATATTTACCACATCTTCAACTTTATTTACCCTGTCATGCGATAGTTGAGAAATATGAACTAGACCTTCTTTACCCGGTAATACCTCAACAAAAGCTCCAAATTTCATTACTCGTTTTACCGTACCTAGGTAGCTTTCACCAACTTCAACTTCTTTAGTGAGACTCTCAATTAATTTTAAGGCCTTTTGACCACCTTCACCATCAACGGAGGCAATGTAAACGCGACCGTCATCTTCAATATCAATCGAAACACCAGTTTCGTCAATAATCTTTCTAATGGTTTTTCCACCAGGTCCAATAACATCACGAATCTTGTCGACTGGAATTTCTAAAGTAATAATTCTTGGTGCATATGGTGAAATATCTTTACGTGGTTGGTCAATTGCTTCTGCCATTTTTTCTAAGATAAACAGTCTGCCAGCTTTAGCTTGAGCCAATGCTTGACGTAAGATTTCCCGATCAACACCATCAATTTTGATATCCATTTGTAAAGCTGTAATACCATCACGGGTACCAGCAACTTTAAAGTCCATATCACCTAAAGCGTCTTCCATACCAAGAATATCAGTTAAAATCGCTATTTTATCACCATTTTTTACTAAACCCATAGCAATTCCAGCAACTGGTTTTTTAATAGGCACACCAGCATCCATTAATGCTAAAGTACTTCCACAAACACTAGCTTGTGATGATGAGCCATTAGATTCCAATACTTCAGATACTAAACGTAGAGTATAAGGAAACTCTGACTCATCAGGAATTACTGGTAATAAAGCTCTTTCTGCTAAAACACCGTGACCGATTTCCCGTCTACCAGGACTGCGCATCGGTCTAACTTCTCCTACACTGTAAGCAGGGAAGTTGTAATGATGGATATAGCGTTTGCGATCATCTTCAGTAAGATTGTCCATTAATTGTTCATCAGACTTCAAACCTAATGTACAACTTGTTAAGACTTGAGTTTGACCACGAGTAAACAAGCCAGAACCATGAGCTCTTGGTAAAATTCCAACACGAGAACTAATCGGACGAATTTCGTCAGGTTTACGTCCATCAATTCGAATATTCTTCTCGATTATCTGCGTTCTAACAATGTTTCTAGTTAACTCATCAAGTACTGCTCCAATAGTTTTTTCATATTCAGCAAACTTTTCTTCACCAAATTGAGCTAGAAACTCTATATTGGTTTGCTCATAGACTTGATCCAGAAAATCTTGTCTAGTAAGTTTGTCAGCTACTTGTAATACTTCAGTTAGTTTATCAGTTGCAAATTCTTCAACCCAACTTTTAACTTCTGGATCTGGTAAGAAAACTTGCACCACTGCTTTTTCTTTACCAATTTTAGCGCGAATTTCTTCCTGTATAGCACAGATTTTTTTAATTTCGTCATGAGCAAACATAATCGCTTCCAAGATAATTTCTTCATCTACTTCATTAGCACCGGCTTCAACCATCATTACCGCATTGGCAGTTCCTGCTACTGTTAAATCTAAATCAGATAATTCTTCTTGCTCTTGAGTCGGATTAATCACAAACTGATTATTGATCCGGCCTACTTTTACAGCTCCAACTGGACCTTGAAAGGGAATGTCAGAAATGTGTAAAGCTAAACTAGCACCAATCATTCCACATATCACAGGTGAATTACTTTTTTCTACAGATAAAACTGTAGCAACAATTTGAACATCTTGGCGAAATCCATCAGGGAATAATGGTCTTAAAGGACGGTCAATTAAACGACCAGCTAAAATTGCTTGTTCACTTGGTCGTCCTTCTCTTCTGCCCCATCCACCTGGGATCTTACCAATTGAATACATTCTTTCTTCATAGTCTACTAATAATGGGAAAAAATCAATATCAGGACGAGGAGTCTTCGACATCGTGGCGGTAACTAAAACAACTGTTTCGCCATACCTTACTAAAACGGAGCCGTTAGCTTGTTTAGCAACTTCACCGATTTCAAAAGTAAGAGGTCGATTTCCTAGTTCCATGGTAAAACTTTCCATTATAACATACCTCCTTTTAAGTATAGTATCTCCAATTTCTTTAAAAAAGAGCGGGAGAGATTCCCGCTCAATTTATCGACGCAAGCCGAGTTGTTCAATAAGAGTTCGGTAGCGTTCAATATCCTTTTTCATCAAATAGTTCAGTAAACCTCTGCGTTGACCAATCATTTTATAAAGGCCACGGCGTGAGTGGTGATCGTTTTTGTGTTCTTTTAAGTGTTCAGTTAACTCAGCAATACGCTTAGTTAAAATTGCCACCTGAACTTCAGGAGAACCTGTGTCACCTTCATGCCTTTGAAAAGCATTAATTATATCTTGTTTGCTTTCTTTGGAAATCATGACTTCACCTCCATATTTTAGGTTAATAACACCACTTACCAAGAAAATCGCCGGAGATACGAATTTTCCTAGAAAAGGGTTATTCCATTGTTTATTTTAGCATAATTCTATTTGCTTGTAAATGGTAATTAGGCAATTTACTAAGCACATAAGCCTTATCGTCATGCAATTGTGCCTTTAATTGCTCTATCTCAGGAAAACGAATAATCTCTCTGATTTTCTCTAAGAACTGTAATTCAACAGTCTTACCGTATAAATCACCTTCAAATCCAATTAAATAAGATTCAATAGTAGTTTCCTTACCATTGACAGTCGGATTATTGCTCACAGAAGTCATCGCTGGATAACTTGTCCCATCTGGTAAATAGCACCAAGTAAAATAGACACCTGTTTTTGGGATTAACAAGCCAGGATTTACCTGTAGATTGGCAGTAGGAAAACCTAATTCTCGCCCAATTTGTTTTCCTGCTGTAATCATGCCAAAATAAGAATGGTATCTTCCTAGAAGTGTTGCTGCTAATTCTACATTACCAGCCTCTAAAGCATTTCTTATTCTGGTACTGCTAACTGGAATACCGTCCCATTCGTCAGCAGCAATCACACTTACTTCAAAACCATACTGCTTACCAAATTTTTGCAACAAATGATAGTCACCTTGAGCCTGAGCACCAAACCGATAATCAAAACCACACACTAAATGCTTGGCCTTTAAATGATTAATAAGAACTTGAATAATGAAATCCTCGGCAGATAGTGCAGCAAACTCCTTAGTAAAGCTTACCCAAGCAATTTCTTGTATACCAGTTTCCATGATCAATTTTTGCTTCGTTGCAAAATCTATTAACAGTTTAGTCTTGCCGGTAAAATAATGCTCTGGCGGAATATCAAAGGTGAATACTGCGGTACTAGCATTCTGCTGATTGACCTGTACTGCATATTTCAATAATGTTTGATGCCCCCGATGAACCCCATCGAAGGTGCCTAATGCTACAATTCGGCTTGTAGAATTCAAATTGTTAGTCCAATTAAGCTTCAGCGCCTAAACCCCCTTCAAGACTCGGGTAGGCTGACAAATTAAGCCATCCTTCCAACGAATTGTGGCTAAGGCTAAAAGCTCACCACTAAGATTCATCAGCAATACCTCATCGCCAACAGTTAAATCTTTAACAGTACTAATTAAATCATCCATAGTAACATAATTTCCATTACGTATTTTTTGCTCCACATAAGGAGAGGCAGTAACTTTCGGAAATTCAGGTAAAGCCTCTTCAATTGGAAGGATAAAACTGTAGTCCCTTTGCTGCACTTTTTCCTCTATTTCTTCTAAAGTAAAACCTTGCTGTATTTGAAAATTTCCACTGCGGGTACGCACTAAAAATGACATATGAGCAACTGTCCCTAGCTCTTTACCCAGATTACTACATAATGTTCGGACATAGGTTCCTTTTGAACAACTAACTTCAAACAAAATGCGGCTGCCAAACTGCAAATAAGGTTCTTCCGGCCAAATCTTATTAATGTGCATTTCTTTAATCACTACTTGCCGTGGCTTACGATCTACAGTTATTCCCTGACGCTCTAATTCATACAATCGTTGACCATCAACCCTTACAGCAGATGCCATAGGTGGAATTTGTTGGATCTTTCCAAGAAATTTGCTAAAAGCATCAGCTAAATGTTTAGGTGATATTTGAACATCAAAATCGAGATTCTCAGTTTCACCACCGGCATCTTGAGAAGTTGTAGATATGCCTAAGGTCATTTCTGCAACATAAGTTTTATCAGCTTCAATTAAATAAGGAACTATTCTCGTAGCTTTACCGACACAGATAGGCAAAACTCCAGCAGCACCTGGATCGAGTGTACCAGTATGACCTACTTTTTTGACTTTTAGTAATCGCCTAATATAATTTACTACCTGAAATGAACTCATACCAGGAGGTTTAATTACATTGATTATTCCGTCCATCAAATTCACCTTCTAATAAATCTTCTGCCGCTTTAATCACTCGATCCATCACCTGTTCTAAACTGCCTTCAAGTTTTGCACCTGCTGCCAGTAAGTGACCACCGCCATTAAACTTAACAGCTAGTTGATGAATATCTATCTTATGGGATCTAAATCCAATTCTAATTTCATTTGGCGCAACTTCTCTAAATAAGATAGTAATTTCAGAACCACGAATCATCCTCACATACTGGATTAATTGATCTGCGTCTTCTGGAGTAAGATTGAATTTTTCAAAATCTGACAAAGATATGCCTAACCAAACTAGACGGTTGCTATAACTTGTTTGAATCTTTCCAAGGGCATATCCAAGAAATTTAATAAACTCTAAGGATTTTGATTCAAATATTTCGCGAGACGTCTGGCTTGGGTTTGCTCCATATTTGACAAATTCAGCAGCAGCAGAAAGTACTTCAACCGAGGTATTTGAATGACGAAAGCCTCCTGTATCTCCAACTAAACCACCATAAAGGGGTTGAGCACTTTCGTATGATAGCTCTGTGTCTAAGGCTTGATATAGCCGATAAATAATCATACAAGTTGCTGCTTGTTCTGGATCGATTAAGTTATAATCGCAATTTCCATTATTACCACGATGATGATCAATGTTAAAAGTATGCTTAGCGTGAGAAATTAGCTCATAAACTTTACCTGTTCGTTCGGCTTCACAATCTAGAATGACTGCATTCTCAAAAGGTATTTCGGTTAAAGGTAAAATCTGATCGATATTTGGCCAATTATAAGCAGGAATTGGATCAGCACACATCATCCAACATTTCTTTCCATGGACTTGCAATAAATGATACATTGCTAACATTGAACCAATACTATCTGGATCAGGATGCTCATGAGCTACTATTAAGAAATTATCTTTTTCCAATAACGCTTGGGTGAATAAGTCGATGCTATTCACCATCATCTCCATCTTCTCCACCACCAGCACCTGTAATCTCTCTTAAAATAGCTTCTATTCTTGAACCATGTTCTATAGAATTATCATATTGAAAAACTATTTCTGGAACATGACGCAGTTTTACACTTTTTCCAATCTCGCTACGGATAAAGCCTGTTGCTTTATTTAAACCAATCATAGTTTGTTCCCTTTGATTTTCATCACCTAATACACTGACAAATATTTTGCAATATGATAAATCATTAGAAAGTTCCACATCGGTAATGCTAACAAAACCTAAACGAGGATCTTTAACCTTTTGCTGAATAATATAACTGGCTTCTCTTTTAATAGCTTCTTGTAAGCGGGTTACACGGTTACTCATATCGTCACCTCATTGGATACTACAAACTTCTAGCAATTTCCTTAATAATGAAAGCCTCTAAAACGTCACCGTCTTTTATATCGTTAAACTTTTCAACACCTATTCCACACTCATAACCTTGAGCTACTTCACGAACATCATCTTTAAAACGTTTTAGCGAGCTAATTTTACCTTCATGAACAATAATGTTATCTCTGATTACGCGAATTTGAGCATTCTTTTGAATTTTACCTTCGGTAACATAACAGCCAGCGACGATAGTTCCTCCAGGAACTCTAAATGTTTGACGAACTTCAGCACTACCAATTACTTCTTCCTCATAATCTGGTTCTAGTAAACCACTCATGGCTGCTTTAACTTCTTCAATAGCCGTATAAATTACTCGATAATATCGAATCTCAACTTTTTCCCGTTCAGCTGCCCTTCGGGCATTAGATTCAGGGCGAACATTAAAGGCAATAATAACTGCATCAGAGGCTGCAGCTAGCGCCACATCTGTTTCGGAAACACCACCTACACCTTGGTGAATGACATTGACCCTAACCTCATCAGTTGATAGTTCTTCTAATGATGAGCGCAAGGCTTCAACGGAACCATGAACGTCAGCTTTGATTACAAGATTTAACTCATGCACCTCACCTTGAGCTATTTGAGCAAATAAATCATCTAAGTTAGCTCTAGAGGTAACGCGCATCTGTTGTTCTCTTTGTTTTTGTTGTCTAAGCTCGGCAACTTGACGAGCAATTTGCTCAGTTTCTACAACTACAAAAGGATCACCAGCTTCCGGTACATCGGATATACCAATTATTTCCACTGGCTGTGAAGGGTAGGCTTCTTTTAGATTTTGCCCATGTTCATTAGTTAATGCTCTAACTTTTCCAGAAACATTACCCACTACAAAGTTATCGCCGATTCTTAAGGTTCCATTAGTTATTAAAACAGTTGCCACTGGTCCACGCCCTTTGTCTAATTGAGCTTCAATTACAGTACCACGGGCTGGTCGATTCGGATTAGCTTTATACTCTTCCATTTCAGCAACCAACAAAATCATTTCTAATAACTCGTCAATTCCTTCAAGTTTTAAGGCAGACATTTCCACAAAAATTGTGTCTCCGCCCCATTCTTCTGTAATTAAACCATGTTCACTAAGTTCTTGTTTAATCCGATCAGGATTAGCATCTGGATGATCCATTTTATTAATCGCTACAATAATTGGTACTCCTGCAACTTTGGCGTGGTTAACAGCTTCTACTGTTTGTGGCATTACTCCGTCATCAGCAGCTACAACTAAAACAGCAATGTCAGTAACCTGAGCACCGCGAGAACGCATTGCTGTAAAAGCAGCGTGACCAGGAGTATCTAGAAAAGTAATTTTTTGTCCTTTATATTCTACCTGATAAGCACCAATATGTTGTGTAATTCCACCGGCCTCAGTCTGAGTAACTTTTGATTTACGAATTCCGTCCAATAAAGTAGTCTTACCATGATCCACGTGCCCCATAATCGTTACCACTGGCGGACGGGGTTGTAAATCTGCTGGATCATCAACTACATCGTCAGTAAATACAGCTTCGTCTAAATCTTGCTCAGGTTTAGCAGTAATACCATACTCCGCACAAATTAACGCTGCACTGTCATAATCAATAGCTTGGTTGATTGTTGCCATAACACCAAGACCGATTAATTTCTTAATTATTTCAGCTGCAGGTACACCAATTTTTGCAGCCAAATCCTTAATAACAATTGACTCACCGATCTCCATTTCTTTTACTTTAGGCTGACCCTTTATCTTAGCATTACCTTTATCTTTTCGTTTCTTATTTAGTTTATTAATATCATCATCAACTTTCTTTTCAACATCTTTAGAGCGTTTTTTCTTTGGTTTTGTCCGACTAGCAATCAACTCATCTTCCTCAAGTTCGTCAGAGATTGACTGAGCTAACTTAGAACTTTCTTCTAAATCAGTAAAATGTTCCCGAACCAAATTGGCAATGTCTTCCTCCACCATGCTCATATGACTTTTAACATCGGCTCCTAATTCTATTAAGAACTCGACTAAAACTTTGCTTTCTAGATCTAGCTCTTTGGCAAGTTCATATACTCTAATTTTCTTCATTCGCATCACTCCTAATTATTCTCCTCGAAGACACATTATCGTCTGCTAAGATTTTCTGGATTGCTTGGGCAAAACCAGGATCTTGAATCAGCACCAAGGCACGCCGGGACTTGCCTATTGCTTGACCTAACTGTACTTTCGTTCCATATATATAAACTGGTACCCGATACTTTTCAGCTAAAAACATAAATTTTTTCAACGTATTCTCCGAGCTGTCCTCGGCAATAATTAAACAATAAGCATTTTTCTTACGTAAAGCTCCTTGAACTCCATCTTCACCAGAAACTAGCTTTCCGGCCCGTTGCGCAAAGCCAAGTAAACTAAACACTTTAGTCATCTAACTGCTGCTCCAATACCTCTAATACTTCTGGCGCAATATTGGTATTTAAAGCTCTTTGCAATTGCTTTGCTTGAACAGCTTTAGTAAAACATGCTTTCGATGAGCAAATGTAAGCACCCCGTCCTGAAATCTTACCACTTGGATCGAATTGAACACTACCATCTGGTATTCGAACAATCCGGATTAAGTCTTTTTTTGCTTTAGCAGTCCGACAACCCACACATGTGCGAGTTGGAATGTGCTTTTTTTTCACAATCCCACCTACTTCTCCTCGTTAAATCCGAAATCTTCTAAATCAAGCATAGAAAAATCTTTGATTACTTTTGGTTCTTTATCTTCCTTTTCTTTTTTCTTTGTCTTACTTTTATCAACTGTGCCAGACTCAATATCTTCTAGATTAAGAGAGCCGAAACGTTCTTCCCAGCTTTTACGTTTCTTAATATTACTAATCTTTGCCAATGCGTCCTCATCTAACCCCTTAGAAGATGAAGCGAGCTGTTCGTCAGCAATTTCTTCTGCGACCTCGTCTTCTATTACTTCTTCAGCAACTTCCTCGGCAACATCCTGTTCCTGATCATCTTGTACTTCAACAACTTCTTCAATGATTTCTTCGAATTCCTGCTCTTGAGAAAACTCCAATTCTTCCAAAGGTTGGAACAATGGATCATCTTTAGCTTGCGATTCACTTTTTATATCAATTTTCCAATTAGTTAAGCGAGCTGCTAAACGTGCATTCTGACCTTCTTTACCAATCGCCAAGGATAATTGATCATCAGGAACAACAGTCCGTGCAGTTTTATTGTTAGGATCAAGATTTACATATAGCGCTTTTGCTGGACTTAAAGCATTACCAATAAAAACCGCTTCATCTGGTACCCATTCTACTATATCAATTTTTTCGCCATTTAACTGGGATACAACCTCTTGAACACGCATTCCTTTATTTCCTACACAAGCTCCTACTGGATCAACATTTTCATCTCGGCTAAAGACAGCTATTTTCGAACGCTGTCCAGCTTCTCGAGCAACTGCTTTAATTTCTACAACACCAGACTGAATTTCTGGCACTTCAATTTCAAACAGATTTTTTAATAATCCAGGATGAGTACGGGACAAAAAGATTTGAGGTCCCTTACTGCTTTGCCTAACTTCACTTATGTAAAAGCGAAAACGACTATTTGGCTCATAATTATCATTAGGCATTTGTTCACTAGCTGGTAATACCGCTTCAACTTTACCTAAATCCACAATAATATTGCGATGTTCAACTCTTCGGACTATGCCAGTGATCACATCACCTTCACGATTAGCATATTCATAAAATACTATAGAACGCTCTGCTTCTCGAATCCTCTGAATTACAATTTGCTTCGCAGTTTGTGCAGCAATTCGTCCAAAGTCTTTTGGAGTAACTTCTGTCTCAACAATATCATCCAACTGATAGTTAGGATCAATCTCTTGTGCATCATTTAAACTAATTTCTAAGGCTTCATCTTCTACTTCTTCTACTACTTTCCGACGAGAATAGACATGAATTGCTCCTGTTTCTTGATTAATGTCTACGCGGACACTAGAATTAGAGTTAGCATCATAGTTCCTTTTATAAGCCGAAACAATGGCAGTTTCTATTGCTTCTAATAAAATTTCTTTCGAGATGCCTCGTTCTTTTTCCAATTCATTTAATGCCCCAATCAGCTCCAGATTCATTCTCATACTGCCCCCTGTTTTCTCAAAACTCTACAGCCAAACGTGCTTTTGCAATTTTGTCGTAGGGTATCTCCCATTCTTTATCTTTAATTCTTATTTTTACAATACCTGAATCTAAACCTAATAGCTCACCTTGAAACTCTTTCATTCCTTCAATTGCTTGGTAGGCTCGAATATTAACCAGGGAACCTACAAATTTATTGAAATCTGCTTCCTTCTTTAATGGTCGTTCTAATCCTGGCGAAGAAACCTCTAAATAATAAGAATTTGCTATTGGATCTGCTTCATCAAGTAAGTCACTTAATTTTACACTCACTTCCCGGCAGTCCTCTACGTCAATACCACCTTCTTTATCTAAAAACACCCGCAGAAACCAGTCCTTACCTTCCTTAACATATTCTACATCGACTAGTTCCATGTCAGTGTTAGCAATTATTTCTTCAGTCCAATCACTAACTAACTGCTCAATTTGTTGTTTTTTCACTAAATCAAACTCCTTTCTTTTACGGTACTGCCATCTTTAATCTGCACTTGCCCTTATAAGATTATTCTGCCGCAAAAGAACCTTATAACAGCTATACATACGTAAAAGAGTGGGTATAACCCACTCTACAGTAACAAAAATATATACTTCCTCGGAAACGCATCCGTTTGTGAATCTTATTGCACAATCATTATACCACATTTGGTTATAGCTGGCAATAGTCAATTAAGTTTTAAAAGAGACTTAATTGGTTCGTTTCTGGCATACCTGCTAAACAACCATGTTCATCTAAGGCCTCAATAACCGTTCTCGTAACTTTAGCTCTTTGACGTAAATCTTCTTTAGACAAGAATTCTCCCTCTTCCCGCGCATTAACTATTGCTTCAGCTGCATTGATGCCTACACCTTCTAATGAAGCTATTGGAGGCAGTAATTGATTACCAATTGGAATGAAACGAGTCTGATGTGATTTGTAAAGGTCAATAGGTAAAAAAGTAATGCCACGTGCCAAAGCTTCTATAACGATTTCTAAATTTGTATATACGTTTTTATCTTTTGCCGTTGCTTCATTACCCTTCGCTAGAATTTTAGCCATTTCCTCACGAATTGTATCTTCTCCTGCTACCATTAAATTAGCATTACAGTCATCAACTTTTAGACTAAAATAAGCAGCGTAGAAGATTGCTGGGTAATGTACTTTAAAATAAGCTGCCCGAAACGCTGTAATTGCATAAGCAACAGCGTGAGCTTTCGGGAACATGTATTTGATTTTAAAGCAGGAGTCAATATACCAATCAGGTACGTTATGCTTTTTCATTAATGCTACATCGTCCTCGGATAGTCCTCGACCTTTTCGAACCTGTTCCATGATATTGAATGCAGCGCCAGAATCTAAACCTTTATGAATTAAATAAACCATAATGTCATCACGACAAGCAATAACATTAGCAAAATCGGTAACATTATTTTTAATTAATTCCTGTGCGTTGTTTAGCCAAACATCAGTGCCATGGCTTAATCCCATGATGGCGACTAAATCAGCAAAGGTTTTGGGTCTGATTTCTTCTAACATCTGTCTAGTAAATCCAGTTCCGAACTCAGGAATACCTAGAGTGCCTATTGGCGTGCCAATTTGCTCTTCTGTTACATTCAAACTAGATAAGCCCGAGAAAATCTTCATTGTTTCTGGATCATCCAAGGGAATATCGGTTACGGAAATGCCGCTTAAATCTTCAAAAATACGAGCCATAGTCGGACCATCATGACCGAGGTTGTCTAGTTTTACCAAACTATCATGAATATAGCTAAATTCAAAATGAGTAGTAATAACGCCACTTTTACTGTCATTAGCTGGATATTGGATTGGTGTAAAATCATAGATTTCCATATCTTTTGGGACAACAATCATTCCGCCAGGATGCTGACCAGTAGTACGTCTAATACCAGTTAATTTGTTTACTAAGCGATTAATCTCTGCTGTTCTTTTAGTCTGGTTAACCTCTTCCAAGTACTTTTTTACAAAACCATAAGCGGTTTTATTAGCTAAGGTACCAACTGTACCAGCTCTAAACACATGGTCTTCACCGAACAACTCTTCTGTATACTTTTGGATTGTCGCTTGATATTCACCACTAAAGTTCAAATCAATATCGGGTACTTTGTCGCCATAAAAACCCATAAAAACTTCAAATGGAATATCAAAACCATCTTTATTCAACTCTGTATCACATTTTGGACACTTCTTCGCCGGTAAATCAACCCCGCTGCCCACTTCACCAGCAGTGAAAAATTCACTCCATTTACAGCTAGGACATAAGTAATGAGGTGGCAACGGATTTACCTCAGTTATACCACTCATGGTAGCAGCAAAAGAAGAACCAACAGAGCCGCGGGAGCCAACTAAATAACCATCCTCTAAAGACTTTTTCACTAATTGATGAGCAGTCCAATAAAGAGCTGCAAAGCCATTACCAATGATCGCTTCTAACTCACGATTTAATCGTTTTTCCACTAATTCAGGTAAAGGATCACCATATAACTCTTTTGCAGTTTTATAGCATAATGCTTTTAATGACTCTTCTGCTTCTGGAATAATAGGCGGATGCAATCCTTGCGGAATAGGAGTTAAATCTTCAAATTCATCAGCTAACTTATTAGGATTAGTGATCACGATTTCTTCAGCAAGGTCAGGCTCCAAATAATTAAATTCCTCCAACATTTCTTCTGTGGTTCTAAAATATAACGGCGCTTGCCGCTCTGCGTCTTCAAAACCTTGACCCATTAATAAAATCGTCCGATACAAGGAATCCTCTGGACGTAAGAAATGCACGTCACCAGTAGCGATCACGGGAATGTTTAAATCTTTTCCTAAGGCGATTATTTTACGGTTAATATTTTTCAGACATTCTGCTGTTTTAACGTATTCTGTACCAATTAAAAATTCATTATTCCCTAAAGGCTGAACTTCCAAATAATCATAGAACTTAGCTATTTCTGCTAAATTAGGGGCGTTCTTTAAAGCAGCCTGATACACTTCACCTGCTTCGCAAGCTGAACCAACAATTATTCCCTCTCGATGCTTAGCTAAAACATCGCGGGGAATCCGCGGACGCCGATAAAAATAGTCAAGATGAGAAAAAGAAACTAGCTTATACAGATTTTTTAATCCGACTTTGTTTTTAGCTAACAACACAATGTGGTAAGGATAATCATCTTCGCTCTCAATTAAATATCCTTCTAAACCAAAAATAATCTTGACCCCATATTTTTGTCCTGCATAATAAGCAGCCGGAAAGGCCTGTACTACACCATGGTCAGTAACAGCTACAGCTTTATGCCCCCATTCTGCAGCTTGTTTTACCACATCTTCTACATCGATAGTTCCATCTAAGCCACTCATTTTAGTGTGTAAGTGAAACTCAACCCGCTTGACTGCTGCTAAATCTTGAACACCTGGAGGAGCTTCGATTTCATTGATTCTTTGCACCATTAAAGAAAGTTCACCATCAAAAGCTTGAAACTCAACATTACCTTTAACTTTTACCCACATTCCAACAGCTAAATCGGGCAAATCTTTTTCATCATCAAGAAAAAACTTACAAGTTATGGAATCAGTCCGATCATAAATGTCAAAAGTTACTAATATCTTGCCTGACCTAGTTGTTCTTTGCTGGTAATCTATAATTTCTCCGGCAATTGTAACCCCTTGTTCTTCTTCGAAAATGTTTCTAATTAACATTGGCTCCTCAGAAATAGGTCTT
>ERZ773359.3397-NODE-3397-length-18237-cov-5.098009_pt1 | contig 18237 bp, 17 predicted proteins | sample MGYA00374955_ERZ773359 | MGnify/ENA primary metagenome ERZ773359 (study PRJEB29098, sample SAMN04486028) | biogas fermenter metagenome | study: EMG produced TPA metagenomics assembly of the Biogas fermentation microbial communities from Germany - Plant 4 DNA1... | reverse complement strand
TAAGTATTCCCGCATAGCTCTGATAATTTTGCTGCGCATAATAAATGTTTCTTTAACTTCGGCATTCATAATCAGATCTAGGTAACGTTGCCGGTAACGAATGTCGACATTAGTCAAGCCGTGGAATTTCTCCGGCAACGGTCGCAGGGACTTGGAAAGCAAGGTCACTTCTTCAGCTTTAACGGATATCTCTCCCCTTCTGGTACGAAATACCGTCCCTCTTATCCCGATTATATCTCCAATATCGTACGTGCTAACCAGCTCAAAGGCTTCGTCGCCTAGAGCATCTTTACGAATGTAAGCCTGAATCTTTCCGCCCATATCTTGGGTATGTATAAATATTACTTTTCCTTGGTCTCTTTTAGACATTATTCTGCCGGCGACTGATACTTCCTCATTTTCTAACTCTGTGAAATTTTCAATAATTTCCGAAGAAAGATGAGTTCTAACGTATCTGTCCGCATAAGGCTCTATACCCTTTTTTCTCATTTCCTTTACTTTTTGCAAACGGACCATCATTAATTCATTGAAGTTTTCATAAGTGTTACTATTCATATTTTATCCTCCCAAATCAATCTGATCATATTATACCAAAATAATTCCCCTGCAAATACTTTATAGCCCGTAATACCGATTCAAGGTATCACGGGCCTATAGTGCGATAGAATCCAGTATTATTAACGGATGTCTACTATTTCAAAATGCAAAACCCCTGCAGGAACATGTACCTCCACAATACTTCCTTTGCTATGTCCTAGAACAGCTTTGCCTACCGGGGATTCATTAGAAATTTTGTTTACGGCGGGATCAGCTTCCGCCGAACCAACTATAGTATACTCTTCTTCATCGCCACCTTCTATATCTTTCAGGACAATTGTACTTCCAATAGATACAGTGTCCTTCTGTTCATTATCATCGATAACTCTGGCGTTGCGAAGCATTTTCTCTAAAGTAATAATTCTGCCTTCAATAAAAGCCTGTTCTGTTTTAGCGTCCTCATATTCAGAGTTCTCTGAAATATCACCATACTCGATAGCTTGTTTGATTCTTTCGGCAACTTCTCTTCTTCTCTGGGTTTTTAAAGTTTCAAGTTCTTCCTCTAATTTTTTGAGTCCATTGAGTGTTAGTATTACTTCTTTTTCGGGCATAAAAAATAACCCCTCCCTCTTTCCTTTGTGAGGCACTTTCTAGTTTATTAGTATGTAAAACATTATATACATAACCCTATAAAATATTCACACAACAAGTGTATAGCGCTTTAATAATACTCGTTATTATAAGTAACCGAAATAGGCTTGTCAAGTTTGGCAAAGTTATTCAATTAACGAACCTCAATGGACAAATGCCTTTTTAAAAATATTCCTAATTTCTTCAGCAGTTTGAGCACCCATTATTTGATTTCTATATTGGGCTGCTCCCCTTATTCCTTTGAAATACCAAGCAGCGTGTTTACGAATCTCGTTTATCCCAATCTTTTCTCCCTTATAATTTAGTATCTTTTCGAAATGTAGCGATACAATTTCATATTTCTGCTTGTCATCCGGTTCGGGAGTTATTTCTCCCGACTCCAGAAACTTTTGAATTACTCCAATAATCCAAGGCCTGCCAAGTGCTCCTCTGGCTATCATAATGCCATCACAGCCGGTTTGGTTCAGCATATTACGAGCATGTTCAGGAGTGAGAATATCCCCATTTCCTATAACAGGTATACTGACCATTTCTTTTATCTTGGCAATCCAGTCCCAATCAGCGACACCGGCATAAAATTGCTCTCTCGTTCGAGCATGTACAGTAATCATACTGACTCCCGCTCTTTCCAGACGCTGAGCCAATTCAGGAGCTACAATACTTTGATCGTCCCAACCAAGTCGCATTTTGGCTGTTACCGGAACATTTACTTTTTCCACAATGCGAGCAGCTATTTCTTCAGCTAAAGGTAGATTTTGCAGGAGCGCAGCTCCTTCACCGTTTTTAACTATTTTGGGGGTTGGACAACCCATATTAATGTCAATTATATCCGCACCATAGTCTACTGCTATTTTAGCGGCTTCGGCCATCGGCTGGGGCTCAGAACCAAAGAGTTGGACAAAACGCGGCCTTGTTTCTCCACTTAAATCCAGCATCTTTAAGGTTTTGGGATTAGCATATAAGAGCGCTTTATCGCTAATCATTTCTGAGAAGACAAATTTGCCCCCAAGGGTATGAACTATTTCCCTAAAAGCTTTATCTGTTATCCCCGCCATTGGGGCCATAAATACCGGAGTCCCTAAATCGTATTCGCCAATTTTCATTGTAACCTCTGGTCAAGCTCCTTTTTTTAATTCTTGTTTTTTTCATATATGCTTAATAGCCCTTCCATGGTTAAAAAGGGATCAATAAAATCTATCATCTCCGAGCCGCTAGCAATTAGTTCCGCCAGCCCGCCGGTTGCTATGACCTTAACGTTCCCTCCCAGTTCTTCTTTCATGACGCCAGCTATCCTATCAACTTGCCCACAAAAACCATAGAATATTCCCGCTTGCATACCGCTAACAGTATTTTTACCAATAATGTTTTTGGGCTTTATTATTTCCACCCGGGGAAGTTTGGAAGCTCTTTGAAACAGCGCTTCGTTCGATATCTTGATGCCCGGAGCAATAGCTCCGCCCAGATACTCACCTTTTTCACTGATAGCGCAGAATGTTGTGGCTGTGCCAAAATCCACTATAACTAAAGGGCCTCCGTATTTATTAAAAGCGGCGACGGCATTTACAATGCGATCCGCTCCAATCTCGCGGGGATTATCATAAACAATTGAAATGCCGGTTTTTATTCCGGGGCCTACAATCAGAGGCTTAACATTAAAATATTTTTCCACCATAGTTTCCATAGAAGAGGTAAGGGGAGGCACTACGGATGATATAATTGCCCCGTCAATATCAGTAAAAGAAAGGCCTATGAAGTTGAAAAAGTTTTTAACTAAAACGGCATATTCATCATCAGTTTTGGACTTATCTGTGGAGGTTCTCCAATGATGGACGAGTTTTTTTCCGGCATAAACACCTAACACAATATTAGTGTTGCCTACGTCAATTACCAGGAGCAAAATCCCCCCTCCAATCATTACCAATTATAACTTTAATATTTATTAGTAGCTATTTGTTTTTGGATAGATGGTTTCTGATCGTCGATAACTAAAGAAAAATCAATAGAATTTACGGAATGAGTTAATCTGCCTACGGAAATTATATCTACACCTGTTTGGGCTACAGCCCTGATGCTTTCGGCTGTAATTCCACCTGATGCTTCTACTATACATTGATGATCTATGAGTTTCACGGCTGCCCTCATATCCTCTAGCGACATATTATCAAGCATAATAATATCCACGCCACACTCTAGCGCTTCTCTTACCTGCTCAAGGGTTTCACATTCCACTTCAATTTTTACCATATGGCCGACTTTGTTCTTAACTTGATACACAGCTTCTTTTAGCCCGCCGACAGCAGCAAGATGATTGTCTTTCAACATCACCGCATCATACAAACCAAAACGGTGATTTTGGCCTCCGCCTATTCTAACCGCATATTTTTGGAGCAGGCGCATACCGGGCATAGTCTTTCTAGTATCAACTACTTTTACCCCTAAATCCTGGACTAAATCAACCAGCCGGCGCGTATATGTAGAGATTCCCGATAAATGCTGCAAAAAATTTAGTGCTGTCCTTTCGGACTGTAATATGCCGGCCAGGGCGCCCCTTATTACCATGACCAACATCCCGGGAAAAACAGCATCTCCGTCTTTAACATTAGAATAAATTTCTATATTGGGATTTACTTTTTTAAACACTTTTTCCACAATGGGAATACCGCAGACAATCCCGTCTTCCTTGGCATATAATTTTGCCTCTCCTAAGCAATCTTCGGGAATTATTAATGTACTAAGGTCTCCGGTACCAAGATCCTCTTTGAGGGCTCTATCAACTATTTCATCATATAGATACATAGCGTACTCGAGTATCTCCTTTTTTTATAACAGAATGCTTTTGCCATTTTCTATCGGTCAAGGGAAAATCACTGCGATAATGCCCTCCCCTGCTTTCTTCTCTGGCTAGGGCCGACTTAACGATTAATAGACCCAAAGTAAGCATATTACCTAATTCTAATTCCGCTGTATTTAGTCCGGGAGAAAATCTTTGTATATAGTTTGTCAGTTCAGTTTTTGCTTGTAGAAGACCGCTTCTGTCACGGATTATCCCGGCTTTATCCCACATTATTTGCCTTAATTCTTCTTTTATGCTTTTTATATCAACACTGTTATTTTTTTCATTAGAAAAATCCAAGTTTGAAGAAAACTTTAGATCTGACTTCTTAGGCAAAGAGCCCGGATTTTCTTTAATTTTTTCAGCCACTATAGAAGCAAATACCAACCCATCCAGCAAAGAATTACTTGCCAGACGATTGGCCCCATGAACTCCATTACAGGCACATTCTCCGCAAGCATATAGGCCAACAAGGTTGGTCTCGCCGTCAATGTTTACTTTTACACCGCCCATTAAAAAGTGAGTTGCCGGTCCAACCGGAACGGGTGATTTAGAAATATCAATTCCATATTCCAAACAAGTTTTATAGATACCCGGGAATCTTTTTTGAACCTTATCCTGTCCCAAACAGCTGACATCAAGATAAACCGTGCCTTCCTTCATCTGGGCCCAGATCTCTCTGGCTACAATATCCCTGGGGGCCAGCTCCTGGCCGGGAATATTATGCATAAAACGTTCCCCTTTGGCGTTCAGCAGTTTAGCCCCTTCCCCTCTCGCAGCTTCAGATATTAAAAAACTAGGAGCCCCGGGTAATAATAAAGCTGTGGGGTGGAACTGGATGAATTCCATATCCATTAACTCCGCCCCGGCTCTATAAGCTGCGGCCAGCCCATCGCCTGTGGTCACGGGAGGATTGGTTGTATATTTATACAATTGGCCTAAACCGCCGGTAGCCAAAATTACGGCTTTTGCCAACCAAATTTCAAGTTTTAATTTATTCTCATTATAAACAAGTACCCCGCAAACCCTATTCTGCTTATTCTTCAAAAGATCTATAACAAAATAATTCTCACACACAGAGATATTGCTATCCCGAACCTTAGCTACCAAAGTACGCTCAATTTCTCCACCGGTCGCATCCCCTTTGGCATGTAAAACTCTGCTTTTACTGTGGGCCGCTTCCCGGGTAAAATCCAAGCTATTTTCTAATTTGTCGAATTGAGCTCCTAATTTAATAAGTTGTTCAACACATTCCGGTCCCTTTTCAGCCAAGATACGTACTGCTTCTAAATTACATAATCCTGCTCCGGCTTTGATAGTATCTCCAAAATGAAATTCAGGGGAGTCATCCTGGTTAAGGGCAACTGCTATCCCACCTTGAGCATGTTCAGTATTTCCTGCCATGATATTTTTTTTAGTTAAAACTGTTACATTAAAGCGATCACTTAGGTTTATTGCTGCGAATAAGCCTGCAATGCCACTGCCAAGAACAAGTATTTCAGTTGTATGTATCTCGTGTTCATCCGGATTCCAAGGGATTAGATAATTACTATCCTCATGCATTTTATCATCCTTAGAAATAAACGTATTAATAATACAATCATATAATGGAAAGGCATTAAACAGTTAGCATTTTTTCCAGAGCAGCAATAGCTTTCTCTCTCACTTCCTGAGCTACGGTTATACACGGAGAGAGAGTAAGCAAAGAATCTCTGACTTTTTGTAGACTGTTTTTTTTCATATTGGGACACATCATTTGTTTAGCAATAAGATAAAATTCCTTATCGGGACACCTTTTTCGCAACTGATGTAGAATTCCACATTCAGTACCTATAATGAATTTTTTAGCTGAAGAATTTTCAGCATACTTTATTATTCCAGATGTTGAACCTACATAATCCGCCTCCTGCCAAACCTCTTCCCTACATTCGGGATGAACAAGAACTTTGGCATCCGGATGGAGTTCTCGACTTTGCAAGACATCTTCTTTGCTTACTCGATGGTGAGTCGGGCAGAAACCGGGCCAAGAGATAATTTTTCTTTTAGTCTTAGCCGCAACATATTTCCCAAGATTACCATCTGGAACAAAAAGAATATCCTGGCCTTCGAGAGAAGCTACTACTTTCTCGGCATTGGAGGACGTACAGCAAATATCGCTTTCAGCTTTGACCTCCGCTGAAGAATTTACATAACAGACCACTTTTGCGCCAGGATGTTTTCTCTTTTCTTCTCTTAATTCTTCGGCATTGATCATATCTGCCAGAGGGCAACCCGCCCCGGGTTCAGGCAAAAGTACGATTTTCTCCGGTGAAAGAATGGAAGCGCTCTCTGCCATAAAGTGGACACCACAGAATACAATGACATCTGCTTTAGTATTTGCAGCTTGCTGGGCCAACTGCAAGGAGTCGCCAACAAAATCTGCAATGTCCTGTATCTCATCCGGTTGGTAATAGTGAGCAAGAATTATGGCATTTTTTTGTTGGCGCAATAGATTAATTTCTTCAATGAGTTGTTTCTTGCTTTCCTCACCCACTTATCAGGTTCTCCTTTCCCAATTTCAAGACCTTTTCTAAATTCTATGCTGGTAGTCAAAAAGTGTCAAGCCCGAGTGCCATGAATCTCTACTTGGGCTACATCTACTGGACGGTTATTAGAATCGACAAACACAATCTTGGGTACATAATTACGAGACTCTTCATCGCTAAACATACCATAAGAAATAATTATGATTTCATCCCCGACTTGTACCAGTCTGGCTGCAGCTCCATTTAGACAAATCATGCCTGAATCTCTTTTACCTGGGATAACATAAGTCTCCAAGCGAGCGCCATTATAATTGTTTACAACCTGAACCCTTTCATTGGGCAGTATATCTGCTTTTTCCATAAGAGCGCTGTCAATGGTTATGCTTCCGACATAATTCAAATTGGCTTCCGTAACTTTAACCTTATGAATTTTGGATTTCATCATGATTCTTAACATCTTTTACACCTCCACTACGATATTATCTATTAATCTGGTTGAACCGAAACTAACAGCCAGGGCAATAACTACGTTGCAGTCTATAATGTTTATTGTCGCCAGGTTATCCGCATTTCTTATTTCTACATATTCAATTTGCCCGCTGGATTCATTCCTTATTCTTCGAACAATTGTTTCTCTAACAACTTCAGGTTTTGTTTCACCTTGTTTAATAAGAGCAGCTCCTTCTTGCAAGGAGCGATAAAGGACAGGAGCTTGCCTACGTTCCTCGGGACTAAGATAGGAATTGCGTGAGCTCATAGCCAGCCCGTCCTGTTCTCTGACAGTTGGAGCGACAATAATCTCAATAGGGAAGTTTAAATCTTGAACCATTTTTTTAACGGTGATAGCCTGTTGGTAATCTTTTTGCCCAAAGTAAGCGATATCCGGCTGGACGATATTAAAAAGTTTGCTGACTACTGTTGTTACTCCTTGAAAATGCCCGGGACGTCCGGCCCCGCACAATCCTTCCGTAACCTCCGCTACATTTACCGTAGTTAAGCTTGTACCTTCCGGATACATTTCATGTACTGTAGGGGCAAAGATTACATCTATCCCCGCTCTCTGCGCCAGTTCGGCGTCTCTGCTCAAATCACGGGGATACCTATCATAATCCTCATTGGGTCCAAATTGAAGCGGGTTAACAAATATACTCATTACAATATAAAACTTGCTGCGAGCCTTATCCTGCGCGCGGGCCTGCTCAGCCATAGATAGATGCCCTTGATGCAGAAAACCCATTGTAGGGATAAAAACAATACTTTTATTCTGTTTTTTGGCCTGGTTAATATTTTCCCTTAAAGCACCTATTTGTTTAATTATATTCATTTTCTTCACTCCTGTGGGTTCCAATTTCAGCCGAGCTTTCCAATAATAGTTTCAGGTTTTGAAAAGTTTTTTGATCATAGCCATGCCCGTGCTTATTGCCTTTATTTTGTCCGATTTCCAGCGCCAGCCGCCCTAAACCTTTATATATATCGACAAACTCAGGCGGCATCTCCAATAAATGCTTAGCAACCACTTGGACATCACCACGTGCTATAGGGCCGGTCAGCGCTTCTGTTATTCCTACCTGACCAATATTCTTATAAGAGCCTTCCATCAGCGGAAGCAGGGACTTTAAAGCATCCTCTTCATTGATGCCTGCTAGATTAAATAATTTAACAGCCAAGAAACATAAAGAAACAAGGTAATTAGAAGCTACCACCGCCGCAGCGTGATAAAGTGTCTTTTTAGAAGGCTCAATACGATGAGGAATTCCTCCCAGCAGCTCTACAAGCGCGACCCCTATTTCCTCGACCTTACCAGTACTGCCTTCTAGACCATAATGAGTTCCGGCCAGTAGAGTCAAAGCACTGTCTACTGTAGCAAAGGCTTGTAAAGGATGAATAGACAAATAGCCTACTTGAAGACTGGGGTCCTTGCACATGACCTCCGAACGTAAGGAACCGGAACAATGAATCCAGATTTGGTCTTTTTTTCTCTGTTTATAGGCGGATAACTTCTCCGCTACCTTTTCAATAGAACTATCCTGAGTAGTGATAAAGATTAAATTCGCTCGTTTAGATATCTGTTCAAGAGATAGATGTTCCTTAGACAAATACCGGCAAAATCTTTGGTATGAAGCCTGGCTTCGGGTGTTTACTCCAATACATTTCAAGCCGGCTTGTTCTAATAAAACTGCTATGGAAGTTCCCACAACACCTGTGCCGATTATAGCAAAATTTTTAGTGCTTAACAAAAAAATACACCTCTTTTGGCGAAGGTGCACTAAAATACCATAGTAATTTGCCTTCACCGTCCCAGTATTATATCCAAGCGGTTAATACGCAATACATAATTAATCAAGAATTGGTTTTATAAACCCTTGTACTCCTCAAAAATTCTCCGGTGCAATTCATGAGATACTGCCCGCAGCTGTCAGAGTACATTCATTATTTTGAGTACATCCATTATATTATATATTAAACTCATTTAAAAGTTTTTTTTGAACTATACCTTGCCCTTTTAAGTCATTAACTTTTTGGCCGGAGGGCAAAATCAATTCGGGTGCAATTTCTCTTAAGGGGGCCAGGACAAATTCTCGCTGTTCCATATAGGGATGGGGAATTGTTAGCTCGTCTGAATCAATCCTAACATCTTGATAGATAAGAATGTCAATATCAATAATTCTTGGACCCCAACGCATTTCTCTTTTTCTGCCCAGTATCCCTTCTATTTCCAAGCATCGGTGAAGTAATTTTAAGGGGCTTAAGGTCGTATCAATTTTTAAAACCATATTTAAAAATGAATCTTGTTCCACCCCACCCCAGGGCTCCGTTTCATAAAAGCTGGAGATACTAAGGATTTTAATTTCCTGACTATTAGCCAATAAGCTAATGGCCGCTTCCAGATTATTTTTTTTATCACCCTGATTGCTGCCCAGACTCAAATAAGCTATCATTTTATTTCTCCCTTATTACTTCCGCTGAAATATCCCCAATTATTCCGGGTATAGGTGCCTGAGGTTTATGAACCTCTACTCTTACTTTAAGACACGTAAATTCAGCCAGGATTCTGGTAGCAATTCTATCGGCAAGAGCTTCAATTAAGTTAAAGCGCTCATTTTCTACACATTCCTTAACCGCTTGATAAACTCGGCTATAATCAACAGTAGGAATCAAATCGTCATCTTCTTGGTTACGTAAACCAGGCAAGTAGATGTCAACATCAACTAAAAACTTTTGTCCCAATACCTTTTCTTCCGGCAGAACACCGTGATAGGCGTAAAACTCCATCTTACGTAGATGAATAATGCCTTTAAATTTCATCATTCTCTCCCTTTGATCTACCTAATATTATATCCGCCATCAGCGTCGCTTTTTTATGAGGCAGGACATCATGAACTCTTAAAATATCTATTCCGGCAACTATACCCAAAATACCTAGCGCAATTGTGGGTTCCAAACGCTCCTCAACAGGAAGGTTTAATGTTTTTCCGATAACCGACTTGCGGGAAACACCAAGAAGTACGGGAAAACCAAGAGATTTTAATTCATCCAGCCGCCTGATAACTTCGATATTTTGCTCGGTTGTTTTGCCGAAACCAATTCCCGGGTCAATAATTATCTGGTCCTCCGGCACTCCGCTCTTGATGGCTAAATCAATACTTCGGGCTAAAAATCGCAATATTTCTCCTATTAGGTCACGGTAATGAGTATCATGCTTATTATGCATGATAACTACCGGAGATTTGTAGGCACCAACCACTTGGGCCATTCCAGCATCTTTTTGGAGGCCCCAAATATCATTAATAATATGCACACCTAAGTCCAGTGCTTTCTCGGCAATCGCAGCTTTCTGGGTATCAAGGGAGAGAGGGATAGGACTCATCTTTACCAGTTCTTTAAGAACAGGCTCCAGTCTTCCCCATTCCTCATCCGCGCTGATCTCTTGATGTCCGGGACGAGTTGATTCTGCGCCAATATCTAAGATATCAGCACCTTCATTAATTAATTGCGTAGCATGATCCAGCGCAGTTTGGAGAATGTAATACTTCCCGCCATCGGAAAAAGAATCAGGGGTAACATTTAGAATACCCATGATTAATGTCCTTTTTCCTAATTCGAGAGTCTTCCCCCGGCAATCAATAAATGCGGTCTTTTTAAATTGCTTCTGCATACTCAAAACTATATCCACCTTTATAAGCCGGAATGGTCACAATTTCTCTCGTAAGATCTACTTTCATTCCGACCTGTTTTAAAGATAATATTTCCAAGTTTGTAAGATAATCGACCAGTACTGTTTGGTCCCCTATGGCCAGTATTTCATAGGCTGTTCCCCCTATCTTACTTATCGGCACGGAATTTACTAAAATCGTCGAATTACCGCTCATTACTATGGACGTGGAGGCAACAATTCGTTGACCGTTGATACTAATTGCCTCGGCACCGGCATAGCGCAGAGTATTAACAATTCTTCGCAAATCATCGGTATTCAGGGGAAACAACACATCTATATTTTGGCCGCTATCTTGTATTTTCAACCTTATCCCGGGACCTTGAACATCAATTGTCCCGTCGGACATTTTAAGTTCATTCAGTTTATTGATGAGAAACGGGTTATTAATGCTCTCATCTGTGTAATTTTTGATTTGTTCATTAAGCTGATCTTGGATATCCTGAAGCTGCTTATTTCTTTCTTTTAGACTTTCGGTAACAGATTTTATTTGAGCCAATCTTTTACTCTGAATTTGAGCGGCGGTATCTGCTTCCTCTTTGGCTTGAATCTGAACCGCAATTAAAAAACCAATAATTATGGCGGCTATTGTTGCTACCGTAACCACATGTTTATTTAACGGTCTCAAATTCATCCCTCCTTAAGCGGCTCAGCATATTTAAAAGTAAATGCTTTGGCAGGGGGAACTACAAGAGGTTCTTCGGGGGTTTCCAGTTTTCTGGTTATCCCATATAACTGCTGATATTCGCCCAATATATCCCAATAATAAAACTGTAAAGCCGATTTAAGATTATCTTGATTACCGATAGCCACTATGCGATAAGGAGGCATCTGCCTTGTCCCATTAATTTGAATAAAAGAACCGCTGCAAAAAATTTCCGTATGGGCAGTTAGGCGCTGATTATTAATAGCAATAGCTTCTGCTCCGCCGTTCCATAAAGCGTTAACCAAAGTCCTTAGATACTCTTCATGAATAACATAATTGCCCGTTTCAGCAATTCTTTCTTCTTTAGAGTCATCAAGGATAATTCTGATTCCCGGTCCCTTCATTCCCACCAAGCAAGCATTGATATTGGCCTCTTCCAATTGTTGGGAAGCCAAAGCTGCCACACTGTCCGCCGCCTGTAAGCGGGTAAGTTCCTCCCAAAGATGTTCGTTTTCTTTAGTCAATTTATCATTCTCCAATTGTAATTGGATAAGGTTGGGTAGGCTTGCTTCTTGAGCATCCTCCGCCTTATTCTGATAATGGGCTTTAATCAGGACAACGGAAAAAAAGCCGATAGCCATTAAACAACAAGTTATTAAGCCTATGGCTATATTTCTCTTTTTCTGCATATTTTCACCTCAGTGATTCCAAAAAGACACCCTCAAAGCGGGTGTCTTAATGTTATATCAGCTCAGCCATTCTTCCCCCGTTTTATAATAGGACAAGATTTCATCTTCTCGAAAGTACAATTTGATTTCCCGTTCTGCACTTTCTAGGGAATCAGAGCCGTGGATTATATTTCTGCCGATATCTATTGCATAACTGCCTCTGATAGACCCTGGACAAGCCTCGGCTGGATTTGTGGCCCCTAACATTTGCCTTGCCATAGCTATGATATTCTGGCCTTCCCAAACCATGGCCACTACAGGTGAACTGGTAATATACTCAATTGTTGATTCAAAAAAAGGTTTTCCTTTGTGTTCCTGATAGTGGAGTTCGGCCGTTTCTCGATCCAGTTTAAGCATTTTCAATCCAACCAGCTTAAAACCCTTTCTTTCGAAACGGGTAATAATTTCGCCGATTAGTCCTCTTTGTACAGCATCGGGCTTTAACATCAGAAATGTTTTTTCCATCTGTGATTTCTCCTATAGAATTATTCTACTATTCTATATTAAGGAGTTTTATTTAATTTATAAAGTTATTCATAGGACAAATCTTCAGCCGTTTTTATTTCGTCTTGCTCTTCGCTAGAAACATGGTCTTGGCTTTCGGCCGCTTGAACTGATTTTTTCCCATTGCTTTCTCTTAATTTAAGCAGATTTTCTTTGCGGCTTTCATCAAAGCGGGCAATAATCTCCAGGAATCCTTCAGCTTCAAGAGTTTCATTTTCCATTAAAGCTTCCGCAATAGCATGAAGGATATCCATTTTTTCAATTATTATATCTTGGGCCCTTTGATAGGACTCATCAATAATGCGACGAACTTCATTGTCAATAGCTTGAGCTACGGATTCACTATAATTGCGATCTCGGGCAATATCTTTGCCCAGGAAAACCTGTTCTTCCTTATGACCGAAGGTAATCGGGCCAAGCTCTTCCGACATTCCCAATTCTGTAATCATCTTCCGTACTATACCGGTAGCCCGCTCCAGGTCATTGGAGGCCCCTGTGCTGATTTCTTTAAGCACCAGAGCTTCGGCCACTCTTCCCCCCAGAAGCATTGTTACCTGATCAAGGAGTTGGGATTTGGTCATATAATTGCGATCTTCTTTAGGGAGAAGTAAAGTATACCCGCCGGCTCTCCCCCTGGGAATAATTGAGACTTTATGCAAAGGATCGGTATGAGGCAAGTATTCACCAAGCAGAGCATGTCCGGCTTCATGATAGGATACCAGTTTCTTTTCAAAGTCGCTGATTACTCTGCTCTTTTTCTCCGGTCCCGCAATAACTCTCTCGATGGAGTCCTCCATCGCTTTCATGGAAATTTCCTTTTCATTGCGGCGCGCGGTCAATAAAGCCGCTTCGTTAACCAGATTAGCTAAATCCGCACCTGTAAAACCAGGCGTTCTGCGGGCTAATACTTCCAGATTGACATCATCAGCCAAGGGTTTTCCTTTTACATGGACAGCCAAAATATCTTCCCTGCCCTTAATATCCGGCACATTAACAACTACCTGACGGTCAAAGCGTCCCGGACGCAGCAAAGCAGGGTCTAGAATATCCGGACGGTTAGTAGCGGCAATAATAATTATGCCCTCATTGCCATTAAAGCCGTCCATTTCCACTAAAAGCTGGTTCAGGGTCTGTTCACGCTCATCATGACCCCCGCCGAGACCGGCACCACGATGACGCCCTACAGCATCGATTTCATCAATAAAGACGATACAAGGGGCATTCTTTTTCGCTTGTTCAAACAGATCTCTTACCCGAGAGGCCCCTACACCGACAAACATTTCTACAAAATCGGAGCCGCTAATGCTAAAGAACGGAACTCCTGCCTCACCGGAAACGGCCTTCGCCAGCAAAGTTTTTCCTGTCCCGGGAGGACCAAATAGCAAAACTCCTTTAGGAATCTTGGCTCCAATTTCAGTAAATTTACGAGGGGATTTAAGAAATTCAACAATTTCTTCAAGTTCTTCTTTGACCTCGTCAACACCGGCTACATCCTTAAAGGTATATTTTGTTTCGTCAGTAACCAAACGGGCTCTACTTTTACCGAATTGCATTACTTTACTGCCGCCGCCCTGGGTCTGCTGCATCATATAAAAGAATAAGCCAATGATAAAGAGGAACATGAGTACTGTAGGCAGAACATTGGCCCACCAGGGAGTAGTAGCAGGAGGATTAAACACCACGGGAACGTTCTTATCCTTCAGAGTATCAACAAGGGTCTGATCTCCTGTTTCACCGACGACCGAATAAGTCTTGCCATCATTCATAGTTACAGTATAAACATTATAGTTATTATTGATAACTACCGAAACTTCTTTGACTTTACCCGCTTCCACAGATTGCGTAAACTCTGTGTAAGTAAGGCTTGTATCAGGTTCATCCGGGGGATTTGCCCATTTTATGAGCAGTACAGCTAGTAAAATTATTAGCAAATATATGGCTACGTTTCTAAATACTTTCAAATCCGAAGATCCCTCCTCTCAACGAAAATAACACATAATAACCTTAAAAAAATAATAGCCTAAACATATAATAATAACCTTAAAAACAACATAGAACATTATAACATGCTGTCAAGTCTTTTACAATCAATACTAATTAGGAGCAGTCATCCTAATTCTAGCAATAAAAACGTACAATCTCGGGCGCGAGTTTTCAGGTAAGTAACAGTCACTCCGGGACACTCCGGGAATCCAAAGAACGTTGTTTTTATATACCAGGAGAGGAGTGGATTTGCGTTCTGCTTCGGGTACCGCATTATCTTGAAACACTTTTTTAATTTTTTTATGCCCTAGATTTTTAAAATACATTTTATCCCCGGGTCTTCTGCTCCGGCAAACTAAGGGAGAGTCAAGAGTCATTATTTTATGCCTGTCAAATTCGGTCCCAAAAAGAAGGTCAAGGTCTGTTTGCGGTTCAGAAAAGATACCGATTTGAAGATTGCTCCCTGGGATTTGGTACCAATTATCCGGGACTAGGGTTATTTCCCAGTCCTGGGGAACTATCATGTTTTGTTTATGCTTTTGTTCTAATTCTCTCCGAAAAAAGAGAAAGCCATACTTCGTAGATTCTACCTTTAAGTCAGGTAAATCTTGACGCCAGCCTGTCTTTCTTCCCTCTTGCATTAACAATTTAACATATTTGTATTCCAAACCTCGCGGTTCACCGCTTACCATGGCGGCAGCTCTACGCAGAATACGGGATAGGATGGCTTCCGGTTCATCCCAAGCTTTAAAATCAACTAAACACCCCTCAGCACCAGCCTGGACAAGTTGTTCCCATTTTTCATTAACTTGCGAATTAATATATTCCTCATCCCAACGAAGCAGTTCAGCCGTCCTCGCTAGAGCTTCGTGAATTCGCTTATTATATTCCTTCTCAAGATGGGGCAGGAGATGAAGCCTAATTTTATTACGGTCATACCAAGGCTCAAAATTACTTCTGTCAAGAGCATAGGGAAGTCCTTCGGCTAAACAATACTCGAGAATAGCTTCTTTCGGTACGGAAAGCAAAGGCCTGATTATTTTGTCTTTGCAGGGATAGATACCGGCCAGGCCGGCAGTACCGCTTCCCCTTAATAAACGATAAAGAACAGTTTCTGCCTGGTCATCTAAATGATGGGCCGTGGCCAAAAGATTGCAGCCAAACCTGACCATATCTTCTTTAAAGCGGGCATATCGCCATTCTCTAGCAGCTTCTTGAAAACCCTTACCCCTATTATCGGCATATCTTTTAGCATCAAATTCATGGAGAACAAAAGGGAACTTCCACTGACGGGCTAACCTTGCCACCAATTCAGCTTCGCTTTGGCTTTCCTTTCTAACCTTATGATTTACATGGCTTATAATAACGACAATCTTTTGGTCCGGATTTTGTTGCTGATAAGAATATAAAATGTGGGCCAATGCGACAGAATCCGGCCCTCCCGAAACGGCAGCAAGTATTCTGGAATTAGAAGGAATCAGCTTCGGCAAAACCTCAGAATTCAAATAAGAAAACATGTTGATTAGCTCCCTTGGAAGCATAACTGCCTACATATAATTATTATCTTTTCTCTATTTTCCATTTATTCACCTGTTTTGTCAAAGCCTTTTATTTATACTTTTTCCTAATAACCAGCACAACACCGTCATCTTCGAAATCCCGGCCTGAACTCAAATTAACCTCTCTGATAATTCTATCGGCTAAATTTTGGGCCGGCAAATTTGTTGTTTTTGAAAGGTACTCTTTTAACCAATCATTTTTCTTGTTAACTACATCTAGAACGCCGTCTGTGATAAGAACCAAGGTCTTTTCTTTGATATCAGCATCAATAACGGGAATTTCAATATCATTTAATATTCCGGCCGGCAAACTCGAAGTTTCTATTACTTCAACCTTATCTTGACCAACAATATAGGTAGGGGCTGCACCGATTTTAATCAGTCTCGCAGACTCTGTTTCAATATCTAATACCGCCATATCTATGGTCACAAAGCTTTCTTCGGGAGAACGAAGAACCAAAATCGAGTTAAGGGCTTTAACCGCTCCTTCCGGTTCAAATCCGGTACTCAACAATTGTTCCAGAATCGTGAGCGCAGCGGAACTCATTCTAGCTGCGTCTTCACCTACCCCCATGCCGTCACATAGAATAAAAGCGCACTGGCTGGAGGATAAGGGTACAGAGCTATAATTATCTCCGCTGATACCATTTCCTGATTTAATAAAAGTCCCCACACCTATATCCAGTAATAGTCTGTGCTGACGGGACCAGACCAAAGGTTTGCCTTCCTCCGCATTATGACGAGAATGCAGCTCTTTAGCCAGGTGTCCGATTACTTGGGAAACATTGCGGTACTGCTCAGCAACAGCATACCTGTTTAGGGCTAGCCGCTTTTGCCAAACTTCTCTGTCCTTTTGTTGTTCCACAATAAATCCGGCAGCCAGCATCATCTCCTTAAGTCTTCCACAGTACCTTCTCCACTCTTCGGGAACCTCATGGACATCATCATCCGGAGAACTCATAATCTCCTCCTGATAAGCCAGCAGATCAAAGATAAAATTGTAGGTGCGGTAGAATTCTCTTTCCCAACAATAATTTGCGGTGGGACAGTTTTTACATACTCTTTCTACCAAAATATTCATTAATTCTGGAATTTCAGGTTTCAACTTCTGCTCCAGGCCGGCTGCTTGAAAACCGTAAGCAAGTTGATCAAATATTTCAGCCAGGGTTTTGACCTTGCTCACGGTTGTTTCAACCTCGGGCATAACCCTGGACTTTAATTGTATTTTGTTTTTCTTTTTCCCGGGGAAAAGAATAAATAATAATAATCCCAGTCCGGAGGAATAAAGATGCGACCAAAGAAAACCTTCATTTACAAAGAAGGTAATAATCATGGTAATGGAAGCAAAGGAAATTGCCAGGCCAAGCTTGCCAAAGCGGCGAAATCCCCCGCAGGCAAATCCCACCAAGCCATATATTCCGGCATTAACCAAATTAGCTATGCTAAAATCCCATTGAAGCAGGAAGCCTAAAATAGCGCCCGAACCGGCTCCGGCCCCAGCCCCAAAACGGTCAACTATAAAAAGGATAAAGAAACTTAAAGTGACAATCTGCAAATTAACCGAGCCAATTTCAATATTATGCAAGCCACTCAAACTAACTGCTAAAAGAACTATCCAAACTAAAGCTTGTTCCCCACCTAAGCTTCCCTTCATAATATTCTCTTTATGCGCTAAAGCATAAGCGAAAATTACTGTAAATCCTGCAGTGAGGGCACCTTGAACTATAAGGAAAATTATTTCCTGGCCTGTCAGCCCGGCGGATAAAAATCTTACTAATAATAAGGGGAGTACAGAACATATCGCTGCCCAAAGGGGTAGTAGAAGTTTTTCAGTACTGCGGCCTTTAATAAGCGGCATACATAGAATGCAAAGCAAGGCCCCGACCATTACTTCCAGGAAAAGCAAATAGTTCTGAACTGTGGCTATTCCAATAATAACCCCTAGAAGACCCGGAAGTAATTTTTGTTCCTTATTCATAGCTAGCACTGCAATATATGCCAGCGCAAAAGGATAGATTTCCAGGATATTGGCTCGGGCAATTAGGCAGCCAAACACAG
>ERZ773359.3394-NODE-3394-length-18259-cov-4.393705_pt1 | contig 18259 bp, 16 predicted proteins | sample MGYA00374955_ERZ773359 | MGnify/ENA primary metagenome ERZ773359 (study PRJEB29098, sample SAMN04486028) | biogas fermenter metagenome | study: EMG produced TPA metagenomics assembly of the Biogas fermentation microbial communities from Germany - Plant 4 DNA1... | reverse complement strand
ACTAATTTTATCTATTTGTGCAAAACGCCGGAGCAAATACTGAACATGGGCGGGTAAAGCCGCCCATGTTCAGTTATAACTATTGGGTGATTTTAAGCCCGCCAGGTAGATATATTATATGTTGTACGCCAGCTTGTTTGACCTATTAATTTTTCGCAGAGCACCACTGGCAGGTACACGGCACGTATTCTTCGGGGACTTCTAAGAAGGGCGAGTAGTCATCCAGGGAGATTCCTTCCTGGCTGTAGGGATAAGCATCAGCTTTGGCGTACATATCGCTCCACTCAAGGTAATGCTTGTAGTTATCATAATCGAGCCAGACGGTGGGGAGCCTCAGCTGAGAGTACGTATGGCCGTCGGCACCATGGTCAAACGGATATACCCAGCTGGGCCAGATGCTGTCGGGTGTTGCCCAGCCGTTCAGGTAGGCATACACGGCACCAATGATGGGTTCGGCATACAGGTTTTGCGCTGTAAAGAGAGCGTAGCGGAAAGCGTCTTGCTGGCCGGCATCCCATTGCATCTGGAGACCGGAACCGCCAAATGTAACAACGCAGGAAGTCTCAGTCAGACCCTGCTGGTCGATAACGGACGCCGCCGCTTGGGCGAAGTCGTCGATCAGGCCCATTACCAGCCAATGTTTGTATTGGGTGTTGGTGGAAATGATCGGCGCAACGGCATCGATGCCGCCCTGCAGGTTGAGACCAAAGGAAGCAGCGTCAGCTACGAAGAAGTTGTGAGTGCTGCCGGTTTTTTCTTTCCAAGCTTCTTCAGCACCAATGACGCGCTCTTGCAGCGGAGGCGAGGTGGAGAACGCCATGGCAACGAAGCCCCATTGATCCCACGGTACATCGGGGAAGTTCTCTTCCTTCCACTCAATCAGTCTGAGGGTTTGCAGTACGCCGGCATCGTAGTGGTCGTGACCGACATAAGAGTTGATCAAGTGACCGCCGATGGGAATACCTTCGCCGGAGCTGCCGTCACGCGGAGGAGCCATCTGGGTCATCCACTTAACATCCGGATATTGCTCGACCAGTGCCTTAACGGCGGGGAAAATTGTTGCGTCAGGGTCGAGAATAAAACCTTGCACCCCTTGGTCGATCATGTTCTGCAGGTTTGTCATGAACATGTCGGAGTCACCGCTTGATGCCAGGAAGCCCGCAAACTCGCAGTTGAAAAGCGGAGCCCAGTGCTCATACGCGTCTGCGGACTGCTGATACAGAGCACTGTTTTCTGTTGCAAGGTAAGCTACTTTGTACCTGGGGTTTTGTGTGTAGTCGTAATCATGGTCATAGTGCGCTATCTTGTCCAGGTTGATGCTGCCATCAGGGTTGGCGTTGGGATAAGGCTTGCCGGTTTTTTGCTCGTCACCGTTGCCTCCACCACCGTTGCCTCCCGAAGATGGCGGCGGTTGATTGCTGTCTTTGTTCTTGTTGCCGCCACCGCCGCAGGCAATTAGTGCGACTGCCAATACGAGTACGAGCAAGATTGTCAGTGCCTTCTTCATGTTAGTCCTCCTCTTTAATTTTAATTAATTAATCTCCGCGCCTTGGAGGGCGGAAATTTATACTCTCATTGTAGGTGTATAATGTTACTTTGTCAAGGAATTCAAAGTTATGCAAAGACTCAAAATTTCTGATAATTCAGAGGCAACTGGCAAATTTTTGTTCTAAAGGCACAGACGGAGCTCTTATCAGATTGTTCTCAGAGGACAGAATACGGTTGTGGTTTTGTGGTTTATAATCTTTAGGAATACTAATTCAATATGTTTAGAAATTATTCCTGCAGGAAAATTTTTGTATCTGTCAAAATTCACAAAAATAAGTTAATATTATTTAAATTATTACTGAATAATTCAAGGAAGATGCGGTTTACCGTTATAAATTATTTTTATGCAGGAATTGCTTCCCATGTGTAGAAAAGTACAGCAATAGCGAATATTTTCAAAATGTACGTAGGAGGATGATTATGGAAGTCAGGACTATTGATCATTGGGTAGATTCGCTCAAAACCACCGTTTTTTTTAGTGATGAAAAGCAAGGTTTTGAGGTGGCTTCTGTCATTATAACCGGGAAAGAGGACGCTGTCCTCATTGACACGCAGTGGTCCCTGGCCAATGGGCACCGGGTTGCCGCGCTGATTCTGGAAACTGGCAAACGCTTGACAGACATTTATATAACACATGCCCATCCTGACCACTACTTTGGCCTGCAGCCGATCAAAGAGGCTTTCCCTGAAGCCCGTGTCATTGCTCTGCCGTCTGTAGCCAGGGTTATCAACAAGCAGTTTATTGACAAAATAGAGCACTGGGAGAGCCAGATCGGCAAGGGCAACGTTCCCACCAAGGGCATTCCCCTGGAGCCAATGCAAGAAAACTATTTTGAACTGGAAGGGCACCGCATTGAAGTTATACCGGATATCATGGGCGACCTGAGATTCAACACGGTGGTATGGGTTCCTTCCATCAAGCTGCTCTACGGCAGCGACGTCCTTTTCAACCAGGCACACCCCTTTACCTGCGAAGTAACGGCTGAAGAACGCAAGCAGTGGATTGAAGACATTGAAAAACTGGAAAAACTGGGGGCGGAAGTAATAATTCCCGGACACCAGAAGCCCGGCATGCCCTTTGATAAAAGCTCCATGATTTTCACCAAGGAATATATCATAGCCACTGAGGAAGAGCTGGCAAGACAAAAGACGGTGGGCGACTTCTACTATGCCATGTGCCAGCGTTTTCCGGAAGCCAACCTGTTCATCAGCAATGAAATGAACGCCAACGTTTTCAAGGGCGGCAGAGAATGGGATTGGCGGGAGGACGAATAATAAACTGAGGCATTAGTTTTCGAGTATCTACCCTGGAATAATTTTAGTACCCGGAAAGAAGGAGGTTTACAATGGGAGGACGTTTGGAAGGTAAGGTTGCCCTGATTACCGGTGGCGGTGCCGGACTGGGAGCCGATTTTACCAAAAGATTTGTAGCTGAAGGTGCCAAAGTTGTGATTTCCGGCCGACGGAAAAACGTACTGGAGGAAATGGCAGCCCAGCTGCCGAAAGGTTCCGTTGCTGTCTTTGCCGGCGATGTATCCAAGCAGGAAGATGCCGAGGCCATGGTTAAGGCTACCATTGATTTCGGCGGCAAAATAGATGTTCTGGTAAACAACGCCGGAATTGACCCTGCCGGAACCGTGGTCGACATTCCCGTTGAACAGTGGCAGAGGATCATCAACACCAACCTGAACGGCCCGTTCTATCTGATGAAAGCGGCTATTCCCCATATGATTAAAAACGGCGGCGGCTCCATTGTCAATATTGCTTCCCTGGCCGCCCTGCGGTGCATTCCTGCCATGCCCGCCTATACTGCTTCCAAAGCCGGCCTGATCGGCCTGTCCAATGCAGTGGCCCTGGATTATGGCCGCTACAATATCCGCAGCAATGTAATTTGCCCGGGGCCGATCAGAACGGAAATGCTGGAGCATTCCATGGGCTCCCTGGCCAAAGCCCAAAATACCGATGTCACCGGTGCCCTGAACATACTGACCAAGTTTTTGCCGCTGCCGCGGCCAGGTATGCCTGAAGAGATTTCAGGTGCTGTGGTCTTTTTGGCAAGCGACGAATCCTCGTTCATGACCGGCAGTGTCATTGTCATTGACGGTGGTGCCTGTGTTGTTGATCCGTGCGGTTCCGCCGTGTCCAGCGCCGGTACACAATGGGGCGCCTAAACCCGATTGCAACGAAGAACCCCCTCATATCACTCGTGATATAAGGGGGTTTTGTTTTTACTCCGCCTTGAGCCTGAGCAGGGTATAGACCGTCTGGCCGGCCAGCTGGGCGCAGTCTTCGGTGGCTAGGTAGGCATTGACATGGCGGTTGAAAAGAATGTTGGCATCGGGGGGAAATTCATCATCACCGTACCAGAGAATTAAAAGCAGCGGCACGCGCGGCAGCACGGGAATAATGTAGGAAAGGTCGCCATAGGCGGCCTTTTTCCCTCCCAGGCGTTCCGCGGCTCTGGACAAGGCTTGCGGCCTGGTGCCGAAACCTTTGAGCAGGGGGATGACGGCCCGTTTCCGGAAAGGGCCGATATAGATGGCGCCGCTTTGCAGTTCCTGAAAGGAGATCCAGCTGTCGGACGTTTCAGCCCCGCCGGCGCCGCTTAAATAATGCAGCAGCAATATGGCGGTGACAAAATCGGCCTTGTCCTCATTCTCCGCATAAACATTGCCTTCAGGATAGCTGACTGTAAAAGCCCTTCCCAGATACGGCACGGTAAAGCACTGACGGACGGGGTCGTACGGACAGCCGCTCTGCTCTGCCATGAAAAGCGGCTCCCGGCCGGCAAATTTTTCCTGTGCCAGCTGCAGGGTGTAAGACAAGTTATAAGGGCTTCTTTCCATCTCGCCGCCTCGTTTCCTACCGTCTTTTTTCCATTATAACATAACAGCGTATGCACAAAAAGAGCACAGTGCAGCACAACCTGGCTTGCCTTTCAGATTGAATATTTTCAATATGTATGTTAAACTTTCATATATTGCTTAAACTTTGGCAAAGAAGGGAGATTGGATGATAAACGAGTATCTCCGCGTCTTCCGTGCCTTTACGGACGAAAACCGTGTCCGCATCCTCGAGCTGCTCAGCGGGGGAGAGCAATGCGCCTGCATTTTGCTTGAAGAGCTGAAAATCAGTCAGCCGACACTTTCCTATCATATGAAAATACTCTGTGATTCCGGCCTTGTTAAAAGCCGCCGGGCGGGCAAATGGAACTACTACTCTATTAATCAGGACGGCTGCGAGTACGCCGGCCGCTTGCTGCAGGCAATCGGCAAACGCAAGAGGGAAAGCATGCTCCGCATCATGGGGCATATGTACCGTTTCCTGCGGCGCATCGGGGCCCTGCTGGAGCAAAAGGCTGCGCTCGAAAAGAACAGCGCTTGTGCCTGCTGTTCTCTGCAAAACACTTGGTAAAAAGGAGTTGGGCGCTGTGAAAAAATTCATGGTTGTCAGCGGTTTTTTGGGGGCCGGCAAGACAACATTTATGGCTGCGCTGGCGGACTATATCAATGCAAATTCCGGCAAGGCAAGTGTGATTGTCAACGACCTTGGCGCCAAAAACCTTGTGGATTTCAAATATTCTCAGGCCTGCGGCTGCAATGTTACGGAACTGGCCGGCCAGTGCATCTGCTATCAGATGGAAAATCTGGTAGACAGGCTCAGACGCCTCCTGAACTTTGAACATAATGATCTTGTCATGTCGGATATCCCCGGCTGCGGCGTCGGCGCGCTCGAGCATGTCTACCATAAACTTGACAGGGAATACCACGGCGAGTTCAACTTAGCGCCTTTTACCGTGGTGGCCGACCCGGAACGGCTGCGTGCCATCATGCCGGATGAGGCCGATATCAACCTGCCGGAGGAAATGAAGTACTTGTTCAGAGCGCAGTTGCAGGAAGCGGATGTTGTACTGCTGAACAAAATTGATCTCCTAACCGGCGAAAAAATTGAGGCCTGCCTGAAATTCCTGAGAGATTTCTGTCCCGATGCGGCGGTCTTTGCCGTCTCCGCGAAAAACAAAACGAATATTGAGCAAGTGGCGGACTACATAATGACCCATGACGCACGGCTGAAAGAAGTTGACATCGGCTACGGCGGGCCCGAGTTCGTGGCCGCAGAACAAAAGTTGAGCTGGTACAACCGCCAGTTCTATGTAAAAGTCTGCTGCGGTACTTTTGACGGGGATGCTTTTCTGGGCGACCTGGTGGAAGCAATTCGCCTGAAACTGCTGCGCAGCCGCCGCAACGTCCCTCACCTGAAGGTTTTTGCCGAAGGTGAAGACGGGACTTTCTGCAAAATCTCGCTTTTGGGCGTTGATTATGAGCCTCAGTACGACAGCAGGCTCGGCCGGCCCTGCACTGACTTGCCCGTGATCATCAACGCCAGGGCCGCCTGCGAATCCCGGCTGCTTGCCGGGATCATGGATGAAGCTTTGGCTGAAACGACAAAAAAATATAACCTTGACACCGTTGTATTCTTTACCGAGTGCTTCGGTATTATAGACGAGGGTCGTCTCAGTTAGTTAACTATTACATTGCCGGCTGCCTTCCGGCTGCCCGGCTTTGGTTTACGGAGGATAAGCATGGGCAAAATTTTACGACACACTTACAGCGTATGCCCCGCCTGCTTAAAAAGAATCCCGGCGGTCCATGTAACCTACGGCCAAGAGATCTACCTGGAAAAAAAATGCCCGGAGCACGGTGCTTTTTCCGCAGTCGTCTGGCGCGGGCTGCTTGACAGGGAGGAATGGACGGGAGACTTGCCACCCATTGCGGAAGGTGAAAATGCAAACTGCCCGCAGGCATGCGGCTTGTGCCCTGAACATAGGCAGGATACCTGCTGTGTTTTACTGGAAGTTACAAAACGCTGCAACCTGCATTGCCCCTTTTGTTTTGCCGCAGGCGGGGCAGGCGAAGATATTCCCCTGGCAATAGTAAAAGAGCGTCTGCAGGCACTTGCCGTGCCGAACCAAACGCTTGTCCAGCTGAGCGGCGGGGAGCCCACTGTCCGTGACGACCTGCCGGAAATTGTTGCCGCCGCCAGGGAAGCGGGCTGCCGATACGTGCAGTTGAACACAAACGGCCTCAGGCTTGCAGAAGATGAAAGTTATGTCCGCAGCCTGGCGGAAGCCGGCCTGTCTTTTGTCTTCATGCAGTTTGACGGTATGGACGACAAGATCTACCGCACCCTGCGCGGCAGAGACCTGCTTGACATAAAAAGGAGGGCCATTGACAACTGTGCCCGCCACAACCTTGGCGTTACACTTGTGCCCACCCTTGTGCCGCAGGTCAATACGCAGGATATCGGCAAGATCATCCGCTTTGCCGTTTCTCAGTCGCCGGCGGTGCGCGGCGTGCATTTTCAGCCTGTCAGTTATTTCGGGCGTTTCCCGGTGCTACCGACGGATGACAAGCGCTTTACCCTTGATGAATTGCTGACAGCCATTGCAGAACAGGCCGGTTCGCTTGTTCCGCAGGATTCGCTTTTGCCGTCGCGCTGCGACCACCCGCTGTGCGGCTTCCATGGCGACTATATTGTCATGCCCGATCAATCCTTATACCCGCTGCACAGAAGACAGATCAACTGCTGCGGGACGACAACGGCGGACCAGAACCGCTCCTTTATCGCGCGCAGGTGGCAGCGGCAAAAAACCGGGGCTGCTGCCGAGCCGGAAGCAAGCTCCGATTTTGCTTCCTTTGACGGTTTTCTCCGCCGCCTCCGCACACACAGCTTTACCTTGACAGCCATGCTGTTCCAGGATGCCGGCAATCTTGATTTGGAACGCCTCAGGAGGTGCAGCCTGCATGTCTTTGACGACGGGCGGTTTGTGCCGTTTTGCGCCTATTATCTGACAAGCCATAAAGCAGCACCGGCCTGGGCGAACATGGTTCATAACGGTTAAAAACCGGCTGAATGTCGCACAGGCAGCCTGTTTGCCTCCAGGGTATGCATTTTATGGGAAAATATTGGCGCAATTTGTCGTATATTGTCAAAAAGTGGCAGAAATACGGGCGGCAACAGAGAATTTATCTCTGTCTTATTTGCCGCTTTTTATTTTTTACCGCCCGTCTTGTTGCCGGCCGGTGCTCCACTTTGGGCCGCCTTTGTGTGTACCCGGCAGGGGTGAGGTCCAGCGCAGCTTTATTCCAGCCGGCGTTTTTTTGCAGCCACCAGGGCGAGGGCAAAGAAGGCCAGGGCAAAGCCGATTTGCATCAGCATTCCGTTAAAAACAGGCTGCAGGGTAGCGCGGGTAAACTGTTGCAGACCGGCAAGATGGTTGTTGGCGGCGACAAACCAGTAGGCGGGGGTAAAGCCGGCTATTTTCAGGACGGTGTCGCCCAGCAGTTCGGCAGGGACGAAAACACCGCTGATAAAGGACTGCCCCAAAGTAACCACATTGCAGATGGCCGGAATTGCTTTGGCGTTGGTAACCAAATTGCCGATAAGAAAGCTGAGGCCGGCGCTGCAGACGGCAAAGGCCAAGGAGTTAAGGATGAAAAAGACAGTACTTGGGCTCTGGATGTTTTTGCTGTTGAAGAGGAGGCAGAGGATGATAAAAAGCAGCCAGACAAGACCAGTGAAGGTTAAAATGGCCAGGCCGAACTGACGGTTGAAACTGGCTGCACTGAGCGGTGAACAGGCATTTCTGCGCTGCAGGTCCTTGTTGTGATAGCTTAGCATTAAGACTGACATGCCCAGAATGATGACAGACAGAAGGGAATAAGCAAGATAATTAAAGTAGAGGTTGGCGGACAACTGCATGTCCGGAGCGGCGCCGCCTGGCAGAAGCTTGACTTCCGCCTCGGCGGCCAAAGCGTCGGCGACATGCTTTGCCAGGGCTTCCTGGGTCGGGTTTTCCAGGTGCAAAAGATACAGCCTGGCAAGATTAAGATACTGGTCAATGCTTAAGTCCAGGTAAGCGCTGCTGTAGGAATCCGGCACGGTTGTCTTTTCCAGGCGCACCTGCTCGCCCTGCATAAACTTTTCCGTAAAACCTTTGGGCACACGCAGGATATAGGATACATTGCGGAAATAAAGGGCATCCTGCAATGCTTCCTTTTCATCCGGAAGCTCAACGAAGTTGGCAACCTTGGCAAGTTCCGCCTTTAAGCCTGCAACCAGCGGGGTGTTTTCTTCCGTAAGAAAAGCGATGTTGGTTTTGCTGCGGGTAAAGGCGAGAGTGCCTGCCTGCTCGTTGACGGAAGAAAAAGTCATGATGACGGCCACACCGATAAAGACAAAGATATAAATGGCAAGGGAAGGGACATTCTTCCTGAGGATTTTGAGGCATAGCTTAAAGACTGGCATATTTTCGCCTCCTGATGATGAGGTACGTGCCTGTGCAGAAGATAATAATGAAAATGCACAGCATGCCCATATTCAGCGCATACCTGGTGAAGGTGTCATAGTAGTACAGGCTGTAGAAAGCATCTGTCAGGAGATTTACCGGGTTCAGGCAGGAAAGCAGGGGAAAATGCCGGCTTACTATATATTTCATGTTATGATACATCATGCCGGCCAGGAAGGAGCCGGTCATGGTTACGCCGAGTAAGATGGCGATTTTGATATTCTCCGCTTTTTTTGCCAGGGCGCTGACAAAGGCGCCGAAGGAGACGCCGGCCACGGAGCCCAGGATTGTCGTAAGCACGACGTAAAAGCTTTTGTCCCCGAAGGCAACCTGCAGGACAAAGCGCAGGAAAAGAAGCAGGATGAAGATTTCCGCCAGGTGGATCAGGAGGGCGGCGCAAAGACTTGCGAGAAAGGCTTTCAGCTTGTGCACGGGTGAAACGTTAATGCGGGCGGCAAGCGGCGAAATGTTCGCTTCAATGTCGGTGATTTCGCGCATGCCCAGAAATCCGCCGTAAAGGCAGGCCATGGCAATGAGAGTGTAAAAGTAATTCAGGACAGTGTCGGGTTCTGCCGCCGTCCCTGAAACTTCCGCGAGGTAATGCCGCCGGCCGGCAAGGTCCCGGAACAGTTCTGCCACGCGGGCAGGATTCTGCTGCAGGATGTCACCCGCTGCAGCGGCTGTCTGCAGGTAAATGTCCAAAAAGCTTTTGCTGATATTCTGGGCGATGCCGGAGCGGCTGACAAAAAGCGTGGGCTCTTCAGCCACGACAATGTAACCGTCCACTGCATTTGTCTGCAGCAGCTGCTCCGCCTGCTCCGCCGTGGTCAGGGTGACGTTGAACAGCCTGTCATCGCCTGTGGATGCTTCTGCCAGTGCCTGCCGGAGAAACTGATCATTCCGGTATGCGGCATTGTCAACCACGGCCAGGTCTATAACCTGAAAAATTTCGTTTTTGTCAATATTCCTGAGGGCAAGCTGAAAGAATACTGCCAGAAGCAGGGGAAAAAGCAGCGTCCAGAAAATTGTTTCCCTGTCGTGTAGCAGGCATTTCAACCGGTAAGAAAAAATATGGGCAAACATGAAAGTTTCTCCTTTCAGTCTCTTAAGTGTTTGCCTGTGATTTCCAAAAAGACGTCATTTAATGTGGGCAGCTCCGAATAGATTTTGCCGCATTGAATTTTTTCTTTCCTAATAAAGCTGAGCACTGTTTCTAGATTATGGCCGCCCCTGCCTGATTTCACAACAAGCAGGCCATTTTGGTATTCAGCGGAAAGGATGTGGGGCAGGGCACGCAGCCTGGCCAGCTGCTCCGGGGTGAGCTGTTGTGTTTCCACAGTGATTTTTTCTTCCATGGTGATCATGGCCTTCAGTTCCTCTTTTGTGCCTGTGGCTATGGGTTTCCCCTTGTCAATAATCAGAATGCGGGTGCAGATCCGCTCCACTTCCTCCATATAGTGGGAGGTGTAAATGACGGTTGCCCCCTGCCTGTTCAGCGCCAGAATTCCTTCCAAAATCTTGTTGCGGCTCTGCGGGTCCACGGCCACCGTCGGTTCATCCATAATAATGAGTTTGGGCTTATGGGCAATGCCGCAGGCAATATTCAGCCTGCGCAACAGCCCGCCGCTTAGTTTCTGCGGGTAGAAGTCCGCAAAATCAGCGAGGCCGACGAAGTCAATCGCTTCGTCCACCAGTTCTTTTCTGCTTTTTTTGTCCGGGACATACAGCCCGCAGAAGTAGTCAATATTCTCGCGCACGGTAAGTTCGTTGTAGACGGCGACATTTTGCATGACAATGCCGATCTCGCGCTTGATGTGGTAGGCATCGGGCGCCATGGGCTGCCCGAAAATTTCAATTTCGCCCTTGTCATACTCCAGCAGGGAAAGCAGGCAGTTGATGGCGGTCGTTTTGCCGGAGCCGTTTGGTCCGAGCAGGCCGAAAATTTCCCCGTCGTTGACGGAAAATGACAGGTGATCCAGGGCCAGCAGGTCACCGTAGCGTTTAACCAGGTTTTTTATCCGGACGACCATTTGTTGAAACCTCCTTCCACCTACAGCTTACACTGACCGGAGCATGCGTATAAGTGCCGGTTTTCACTTTTTTCCCGTGACATTTGTCATGAAAAAAGCAATTGTCGTTTGGGATAGGAAATGATAAGATGCGTTTAAGCAGGGCAGCAAGGGGAGGTATTATGAGCGATTTTGCCGATGTAACCGACAGGGCGGTTATTTTTCTTGCCTGTGTGCTGTTCTTTTTTACCCAGGAGAACTATCCTGCCGGCGTTGCCTCTGTACTTGTGACCGTCATCTTTGGTGGGTTTTTATGCTACTTTGCCGCTGAGCGGCTAAAAGTACTGCTTGTTGCAGGTTTTGTGCTGCTTGCTTTTTTCTCCCCCGGACTCGTTGTTTTCCTGCCTGTTATTGCCTGTGACATGCTTTTCTTCAGCCGTCCGTATCTGTATATTTTACTGCTTGTCCCATATATCCATCACCTGCAATCCGGTTTCAGCCAGGGCATGCTTTTAAGCCTGGCACTGCTTGTAATCTCGGTTTATCTCACCTGCCGCGGCGGGTTGTATGCAGCTTTGCGGGAGAAACATTACAAGCTGCTTGATGAGGCCAGGGAAATGTCGCTGCGGCTGGAAAAGCAGAACAGGGAGCTGATGGAAAAACAGGATAACGAGCTGACCATGGCCAAGCTGCAGGAACGCAACCGCATTGCCCGTGAGATTCATGACAATGTGGGGCACCTGTTGTCCAGCGCCATCCTGCAAACAGGGGCGTTGCGCACCGTCGCCCGGGACGGGGACATCAAAGCGCGCCTGAACGCTCTCCACGATACCTTGGCCCAGGCCATGGACAGCACAAGAAAGAGCGTGCATGCCCTGTATGACGAGGCGATTGATCTCAGGGCGCAGCTGGAAGAATTAATTGCGCAGTTTGCCTTTTGTGAAATCCGCTTTGAATACGGTTTGGCCGGCAACCCGCCGCTGAAGGTGAAGACTGCTTTCCTTGCCATAATTAAAGAAGCTTTGGCCAACATGATCAAGCATTCCGACGCTACAAGCGCCTCCGTTGTCTTGCGCGAACATCCCGCGCTTTACCAGTTAATTATCAAAGACAACGGCAGGGTGAAAAATTATGACCCGGACAGTGGTATGGGGCTGAAAAACATGGTCGACCGCGTCCATTCCCTGCAGGGAATAATCAATATCACGACGGAAGACGGTTTTGCCATTTTTGTTTCCGTACCGAAGGAGGGAATACAGCTTGAGGGTGCTTATCATTGACGACGACCGGCTGGTTGTGGCGGCTTTGCAAACAATCCTGGAAGCGGATGAGGAAATTGAAGTGGCGGGCGCCGGTTACAGCGGCCGAGAGGCGGTGGAGCTTTACCGGGAAATCAAGCCGGATATCCTGCTTTTGGATATCAGGATGGAAGGCATGACGGGGCTTGAGGCGGCGGAAAGCATCCTCAGGGAGGACCCGGAGGCCAAAATTCTTTTTCTGACCACCTTTTCCGATGACGAGTATATTGTCCGGGCTTTGCAGATAGGCGCCAAGGGATATCTTTTGAAACAAAACTACGAAAGCATCATCCCGTCGCTGAAAGCAGTCCACCTGGGGCAGCGCGTTTTCGGCGAGGAGATAATTGCCAAGATCCCGTTTTCCCTGACTGCAGGCCGCCAGCATGCAGGTCTTGGAAGTTTCGGCCTGACCGAGCGGGAAATTGAAATTGTGACAGAGGTGGCAAACGGCTTGTCCAACAAGGAAATTGCGGAAAAACTGTATTTAAGCGAGGGGACAGTCCGCAATTATTTGAGTGTTATTTTGGAGAAACTGTCTCTGAGGGACAGGACCCAGCTGGCAATCTTCTATTATAAACATCGCTGATTTAGCACTTGCGGCAAAGGCTTTTGGGGCAGACTGCGCTCATGCCTGAAATAACTTTTTTTAACCGGAAAACCGGGGCAGGTTTTACGGTTTTTAGGCAGAAAAATATAAGAGCAGGCAGCTCAAGCCTGGAAAAAACAAGGAAAGGAGATTGCTATGTCAGTCAAAAATGCAATGACAGCAGACTTTTTGCGGTCAGCCTATGGCGGCGAGAGCATGGCGCATATGCGTTACCTGATTTGGGCCGAGATGGCGGAAAAAGAGCAGCTGCCCAACATCGGCAGGCTTTTCCGGGCCATTGCCTGCGCGGAATGGGCACATGCCAACAACCATTTCCGCGTGCTGAAGGAACAAGTCGGCGATGCCACTGTTGCGGCGGGTGCCGTTTTCGGCGCCGGCAAAACTGTTGACAACCTGCAGGGCGCCATTAACGGTGAACTGCATGAAGTCGAGCAGATGTATCCCGTTTACCTGGAAGCCGCCCGCTACCAAAACGAAAAGGCTGCAGAGAGAGCTTTTCATTATGCCCTGGAAGCGGAGAAAATACATGCCAAGCTGTTTCAGGAAGCGCAGGAAGCGGCAAAACAAGGAAAGGACATGGAACTGGGGCCGGTTTATGTCTGCCCCATCTGCGGACATACCGTAAAGGACGAACTGCCTGACTGCTGCCCGGTGTGCGGCGCCGATAAAAGCAAATACAGGCACTTCACGGCATAACTTTTAAGACTGCCATACTGCACGGTTTAACAGGGACGGAATAAAAAAGCACCTCTTTGGAAGGCTACTTCTGAAGAGGTGCTTTGCTATAGGGACGAAAAACCAAGGCGTGTGATGGCAGTGGCACTGAACGAATATCGGGAAAAAGGGGTCTTTGCGCGCTCGCCCGAGCCAGCCGGCGGGGCGGGACAAGAAACTGCCAGACCGGGGCTGCGGTTTGTGGTGCAAAAGCATTATGCCACGCGGCTGCATTACGACTTGCGCCTGGAGCTGGGCGGCGTCCTCAAAAGCTGGGCAATTCCCAAGGGGCCGACACTGGACCCTGACGAAAAAAGGCTGGCGGTCTTGGTGGAGGACCATCCTTACGACTATCTTTTTTTTGAAGGGCAAATTCCAGCCGGTGAATACGGGGCCGGGGCGGTTCTGATCTGGGACGAGGGCACCTACCGGGCAGAAGGCAGTGAGGAGCCAAAGCAGTCTGCCGCCCTGCTCCGGGAAGGGCTGGCCCGGGGCGAGCTGGCCTTCATCCTGGAAGGCGGCAAATTAAAAGGAAAGTTTGCCTTGGTCAGGATGCAGGACGGCGGCAACAACTGGCTGCTGATAAAAAGGAAAGACGCTTTCGCCGTAAAAGGATTTTACCCGGAAATGCTGGACGACCCCTTTCCACGGAAAGTAAAACCCATGCTGGCGACGCCCGTTGCCGAACCGTTCAACCACCCCGATTGGCTTTTTGAAATTAAATTTGACGGCTACAGAACCATTGCCGCCTGCCGCAAAGGCAAGGTTGAGCTTTTTTCCCGCAACCTGCAATCTTTTACCCGGCTGTTTGCGCCTGTGGCCGAAGCGCTTGCCGGCAGCGTGGATGCCGTTTATGACGGTGAAATTGTGGTCCTGGATGAGGATGGGCGCTCGCGGTTTCAGCTGCTGCAAAACTACACCCAGGGTGTACCCGGCGAACTGGTTTACTATGTGTTTGATCTTTTATACCTGGAAGGGAGAGACCTGCGCAGCCTCCCCCTGGTGGCGCGCAAGGAAAAACTGCAGAAATTCCTGCCGCAGCATCCCCGTCTGCAGTATGTCTCCCACCTGGAGGAGGCGGGCAGGGAATTTTTTGCGGCTGCCGCGGCACATGAGCTGGAAGGTATAATGGCCAAGCAGAAAAACAGCCGCTACCATGAGGGAAAAAGGGTAAAGGAGTGGCTGAAAATTAAAGCTGCCTTGCGGCAGGAAGCTATTATTTGCGGCTTTACCCGACCCAGGGGCGAAAGGCGCCGTTTCGGGGCGCTTGTTTTGGGCGCCTGCCGGGACGGAGAGCTTGTGCACATCGGCAACTGCGGCACCGGGTTTTCCGCGGCCGCGCTGGAGCAGATTTATGCGCTGCTGCAGCCGCTTGTCAGGAAAAAATCGCCTTTTGCCGGCAGGATTAAGGGGGAGGATCATATTACCTGGGTCGAACCTGTCTATGTTTGCGAGGTTAAGTTTACCGAGAAAACAAGCGAGGGGCTGCTCAGGCATCCTGTCTTTCTGGGCATCAAGGAGGGAAAAGCCTGCGCAGCATGCGGTAAGGGGGAAGAATCAATGCACCAAAAAACAGGAAAAGGTGATAAAAAGCTGCATCCGGGCAAAACCGCCGGACTTGTTGCGGCCGCAGGCAGCAAGGACAGGGAAGTCAGCGTCAACGGCCGGCTGCTGCGGCTGACGAACCTGGACAAAATCTACTGGCCCGAAGAAGGGTACACCAAGGGTGATGTGATCAATTACTACCACCAGGTCGCACCCTACATCCTGCCCTACCTAAAAGACCGCCCGCAGTCGCTTTACCGGACGCCGGACGGCATCTCCGGCGGCGGGTTCTACCAGAAAGACGTCTCCTCCTTTGCGCCGGACTGGGTGGAGACATATGCGGCGCCTGCCCCGGAGGGAGAAAAAGAAAAGCTATATCTTTTGTGCCAGAATGAACAGACACTGCTTTATATGGCAAACCTGGGCTGCATTGAAATCAACCCCTGGCTTTCCCGCATCCAAAACCCGGAGCGCCCCGACTACCTGGTACTTGACCTGGATCCGGAGGATATCGGTTTTGACAAGGTAATTGAAGCGGCCCGGGCGGTCCGCGAAGTGCTGGCATTTGCCGGCATTGCAAGCTTTCCCAAAACCTCGGGAGCGACAGGGCTGCATATTTACCTGCCGCTGGGCGCCAGGTACAACTATGATATTGTCCGGGAATTTGCCCGCCTGCTGGCTATGCTTGTCCACCGTATGGTGCCTGATTTTACCAGCCTGGAGCGCAGCCCGAAAAAAAGACAGAGAAAGGTTTACCTGGACTTTTTGCAAAACCGTCCCGGGCAGACCCTGGCCTCTGTTTACAGTCTCCGCCCCAGGCGCGGCGCCACTGTTTCCACCCCGCTGCTCTGGGAAGAGGTCAAACCGGGCCTGGACCCGCAAGACTTTACTATTAAAACTGTCCGGAAGCGCCTGCAGCAAAAAGGCGATCTTTTCCGGGGGGTGCTTGGCCCCGGCGTGGATATTGCCCAAAGCATTGACAAGCTTAAGGACAACTTGCCCGGGCAGACAGTGTGAAAGCTGCGCACAACAAAAAAGTTTTCGGGGCGGGTTTGCTTTAGTGTGCAGCAGGGGAGACGGTTCAGGCAATCCATAAAAAATACTGATATATTTTTACCAGCCAAGTGTTGACAATTATGGAGGATTTTTGTGCGGCAGGTGGAATTAATCAATTTATTTTAGATAAAGAAATTGCCCGGGGGAGGAGTTTCGAAGAAAAAATGAAAGCGGTCATAGGCGACGACTTGACGTTTCCTGCCGGATCACAGTTAGAATCATTCAGAAAATCCGGTATACCATTTATTCGTGATATTCCATGGGGAACTCATCTTAGCGTTTTTTATGAGAGTGATGACGATTTGCCGGCGCTTGCCATTCCCTTTCTTGCGACCGGACTGGAAAACAATGAATTTTGTATCTGGATTGTTGATGATTCTTTGTCACCCTCTGCAGCTTTGCAATTGCTGCAAAAAAATGTGCCTGCTTTAAAGCGGACACAAATCGAAGTCATGACGCCTGCTGACTGGTATTTGCAATATGGAGGCTTTCGGGGTGACAGAATTATTGCCGGCTGGATTGAAAAAATAGAAGCCGCGCTTGCCCAGGGATATGAAGGGATAAGGGTGTGCGGCAGTACTGCATGGCTGAGAGAAAAACACTGGAAAAAGTTTCTGGCTTATGAGCAGGAAATACAGAAAGCAATCGGTTTCCTTAAGTTAATCGCCTTGTGCCCGTATCAGTTGAGTAAATGTGAATTGCCGGACATTCTGGATATAGTGCGGAACCATCACTTTTCTTTTTTAAAAAATAATATTGACTGGAAATACCTAAACAGTACAACCAGCTATGAGCATGTTAATCTTATGGGAAAAATGGCGGCCAACGTGGCACATGAAATCAGAAACCCTCTGACTACTGTGAGAGGGTTTATCCAGCTGTTGGGAAAAAAATACGAGCTGTCTCTTTATCGAGATTATTTTACATTAATGCTTGAAGAGCTGGACCGCGCCAACGTCACTATTGCCGAGTATCTCTCCCTGACAAAAGAGCTGGAAAAAGACATCAAACTGCATGATTTGAATGAAATTGTTCATACCATCCTGCCTTTACTGCAGGCAGATGCTGTAACGGAAGGCAAAGACGTGGTTTTTCCGCCGGAGAAACTGCGGAGATTGCTGTGGATGCCAGGGATCTCAGGCAGGTAATATATAATCTTGTGCGCAACGGCCTGGAAGCAATGAAAAAAGGCGGGCGCGTCAGTATCCGGACATATCAGTGCGGTAAAGCCGTTCTCCTGGAGATAGCGGACACGGGAGGCGGGATCCCGAGAGAAGTTATGGATGATTTGGGCGAACCTTTTGTTACCACAAAAAAATTTGCCGCGGGATTGGGGCTGGCTGTCAGTATAAGAATTTTGCAGCGTTATCACGCCGGGATAACAGTCCAGTCTTCCCCGCACGGGACGACCTTTACTATTGCTTTTCCCCTGCCGGACAATAACTAGGACTTGTGCTTTGCCGTCTGCAGGCCGGAGAAGCTGCCTGCCAAACCGAGCAGGGCACTCAGAAGGATGACAAAGACAGCCAGCTTCAGCACCAGGCTGCCAAGCGGCGGCAGGGGAAGAAAGGGAAGAGGCCCCTCGATTCTGAGAAAAAGATAACGCAGGGCAAAACCGGCCAAAACGGCGGCCAGCATGCCGCCCCCCACGCTCAAAAACAAGCCTGTTAGCAGGAAGGGGAAGGCGATAAAACTGTCCGGCGCACCCAAAAGGAGCAGGGTGTTGATTTGTTCTCTGTTGTTCTCAATGCCGGTCCTGATCAGGTGCGAAATGATCACCAGCGTGGAAACGCCGACAGCGGTGATAATGAGATAACCCAGCAATCTTACCGCTCCCGCCAGCTGTCTCAGGCGCTCCAGAACTTCCCGGTTGTCGCGCACGTATTCAATGCCATCCGTCTGCTGCACTGCCTGCAGCACCTGTTCCATTGCGGCAAGGTCGATCCTGATTTCAAGAAACGGGCTGAAGGGGTTGTCGTCAAAGTATGTCAGCACGCGTGCCTCTTTGCCCAGTATTTCTTCCATTCTTTTGTAGGCTTCCTCGGCACTGACCGGCAATACTTCCTTCACACCGGCAATGTTTTGTATCTCTTCCGCCAGGCGGAGGACAGCGTTGCCGGGCATGTCTTCCGCA
>ERZ773359.3392-NODE-3392-length-18262-cov-5.067447_pt1 | contig 18262 bp, 17 predicted proteins | sample MGYA00374955_ERZ773359 | MGnify/ENA primary metagenome ERZ773359 (study PRJEB29098, sample SAMN04486028) | biogas fermenter metagenome | study: EMG produced TPA metagenomics assembly of the Biogas fermentation microbial communities from Germany - Plant 4 DNA1... | reverse complement strand
GCCTGTAGTTGTACCCAATCTTTTTCTTTGATGTTCAATAATCTCTATATGCTGAGGATTGATTTCGGGTATAACCATAGGAACATCAGGTGTCCAGCGATGAGCGGAGTTGTTGGACACAACAGGAGTTCCGGTTTTTGCGTAAGCTTCTTCCAAAACCTTAAGCTCATCTTTTTTCATGTCTACCGCACAGAAAACAAAATCCACATCCTGAGCCACTTCTTCTACCCTGGAGGCATCCTTGACCACTATTTTCTTAACTGCATCGGGCATGGGAGTTGAAAGTTTCCATCTGTTGCTGGTAGCTTCCTCATAAGTTTTCCCTGCAGAATTTGCGCTTGCTGCAATGGAGGTTACTTCGAACCAGGGATGGTTTTCAAGCAGAGCTATAAATCTTTGTCCTACCATTCCGGTTCCGCCAACTATACCAACTTTTAATTTTTCTGACATATATACTGCTCCTTTCCGGCTACTGCTATATATTATTGAAAGACTCTTCCTGCTGCATTTTCTGCCTTAACTTTAGTATATTAATATTTTATAGTTTTTCTAATTATAAAGGATATGTTTTATCAGTTCAATATACAAATCATACTTTATTACACTAACATGACAGCAGTGTTTAGAGTTTTTAATAGTATCCTGAATGTTGAAACAGCCCTTTATTTATTATATGTTTTGGTATAATATCTTTTTATAAAGACCGACACTGGTCATGCTATTTTGAGAACATAAAAAGAAAATTTTGATAGCAGACAGTTTACTTTTTGAGACAACCATGATAAAATATTACGGCGTGAATACAGAGCGGTCCTCTGCCTGAAAAGGATATAATATGAAATTAGTTATATATTAAATAATACAGACATGAACGCTCTATGACTTAGGAGGAAAGAAAATGGATATCATTCGTGCAATCGAACAAGAAGGCATGAAACAGAACCTTCCAAATCTGAAGATTGGTGACTATGTAAGAGTCAACGTTAAGGTTAAGGAAGGAAACCGCCAGAGAATTCAGGCTTTTGAGGGAACAATCATCGCAATGCGTGGAACCAGCATCAGACAGACTGTTACAGTAAGAAGACTTTCTTACGGCATTGGCGTTGAAAGAGTATTCCCACTCCATTCTCCCAACGTCGACTCAATCGAGATCATCAGAAGAGGTAAGGTAAGAAGGGCTAAACTCTATTACCTGCGTTCAAGAGTCGGTAAGAGAGCAAAAGTTAAGGAAGATCTCGCAGCTTCCAAAGATTAATGAAAACAAGAGGGGACCTAAGGTCCTCTTTTTGTTTGTCCATTTTTGGGTTACAATAGAACAATACAAGGATTTAAACAGCAATTCTTTATATCAGGGAGTTGAAGACTGTGAATATACAATGGTTTCCCGGCCATATGGCCAAGACCAGACGCCTTATATCCGAAAACCTGAAACTTGTTGATGTGGTAATTGAGCTTCTTGATGCAAGGATTCCTCTGTCGAGCCAGAATCCTGAAATAGATTCCCTTCTGGGGTCAAAGCCCAGGGTGGTTGCCCTTAACAAGAGCGATTTGTCCGATCCCAAAATGAATAAATTGTGGGCGGAATACTTTGCTTCCAAAGGAACCGAAGTTATTTATACCAATGCCATTACCGGTGCCGGTTTGAATGAGCTTAAAAACATGCTTAAAAAGCTTACGCAAAAAAAACTTGCATCCGCTCAAATGAGAGGGCGGTTGCAAAGGCCCATCAAAACAATGATAGTGGGTATTCCCAATGTGGGTAAATCAGCCTTTATAAATAAAATATCCGGAAAAGCAAGCGCCCAGACAGGGGACAAGCCCGGTGTAACAAAGAATAAGCAGTGGGTCCGTATTAATCCCGAGATTCAGCTGTTGGACACCCCGGGTATTCTGTGGCCCAAGTTTGAAGATCAGGAAATCGGCCTTAACCTTGCCTTTACAGGTGCCATAAAGGATGAGATTATGGACACTGCCGAGCTTGCTTCCAAATTGTTTGAAAAGCTGGCAATCCTCTATCCTGAAAATATCAAGGAAAGATACAAATTAACTGATATAGAAGGCAAAACAGGGTTTGAGATTCTGAATGAGGCGGGCAAAAAGAGAGGCTGTCTCGTCTCGGGAGGAGAAGTGGACCTTTACAGGATTGCCGGTATAGTTCTGGACGAATTCAGAGGAGGCAAATTAGGTAAAATCACTCTCGAATATCCACCAAAGGAGAAAACCGATGAAGAAGCTGACGTTTAAAGCCATCAAGGAGCAGGCTGAAAGAATGGAGGCCGAAGAGGCCTTTCGCTGGTTATTGGAGATATCCGAAAATTATGGGGAGCAAGTTAAGAAACTTGCCGATAAATACTATAAGAAAGTTGAAGAAATGCGAAAGGAAAATGAACGGCTCATGGCTATCTCAGTCATGGAACTTGAGGCCTATTCCCAGGGCTTTCAGTTTGTCGGCGGAATTGACGAAGCGGGAAGAGGACCTTTGGCAGGGCCGGTAGTTGCGGCATGCGCTATTCTTCCGCCGGGAATTTTGCTAAATAAAATCAATGATTCCAAGAAGCTAAGCCCTGCCATGAGGGATAAACTTTTTGATGAAATCAGGGAAAAAGCTGTGGCTTATGGTATCGGAATTGTGGACAACAAGACAATTGATGAAATCAATATTTATGAAGCTACCAAAAAGGCTATGCAGCTTGCCATAGAAAACATGAGCATTAAGCCTGATTATCTTATAATAGACGCGGTAAAATTACCTGTACATATCCCTCAAAAAGTTGTAGCAAAAGCTGACGAAAATTCAATCTCTGTTGCAGCAGCTTCAATATTGGCCAAAGTGACCAGGGACAGAATTATGGAGGAGCTGGACAGGGAATATTCAGGCTATGGCTTTTCCAAACACAAAGGCTACGGAACCAAAGAGCATATTCTGGCTATTAAAGAGAAAGGTTTATGCCCTGTACATCGAAGAAGCTTTACCGGTAATATTGTCTAAAAGCAGGTGAATTTTTATGGACGGAATAAAACTTCCGCCCCAGGTCCAGCAGAATATATTCCAGGTATTGACAAGAGTCTTGGCTGAAAGATTAAATGCCGGAGATGTTCTTGAGGGAAGGGTTATGTCCCTCGAAAACAGTATGCTCCTGTTGAAACTCCTTGACGGAACTTCCTTGACCTGCAAGGTTCCTGATAATTTCAACGCTCGTCCCAATGACCTTATTACCCTCGAAATTGGAGAACCGATAAATGGCCGGCCGACTGCAAGAATAATATCATTATCCGACGGTATATCCAACCAGGATGCAAAATTTCTCTCTGGAAATTCTTCCGCAAAAGAGGGAAGAATCAATGCGGATAGTGCTCTTATAAATGATATAACCCAACAATTATTGTCCTTTGACATTAAGCCTGACAGCAGGAATATCACCGATGTACTTGGCCTTCTTAAAGATATCCCGGACCTTTCAACCCGGGAAGCGGCCTTTATATCCGCTAATGGACTTAATTCAGATATTGAAATGCTGAAGGTATTTGAAAAGATTTCTCAGCATGAATATAATCTCAATGAGAATCTCCTGAATCTGAAAAACGGACTTATGGACATTATTTCAGGAATGGACGATTCTGCAAGGTCCGAGATACTTACACCTCAAATAATATCCCGGGAAATAAATGACCTATCTGCGCTTCTGGAGCGGGAATTGGCGCAATTTCCTGACTCTGTCAAGGACTCTGTTGTGTCCAATATATCCGGAACCCTGACCAAAATACTGTTGGACGAAATGCAGAATGGCAGAAGTATTACCGGGCTAAAGACAGATGTAGAAAACCTCATGAAGAATATTTTGAATTCCATCCGGAATTCGGATGCATTTATTGATGGACAGGTCGGGGAAAAAGAAGCTGCAATAAATCCAAAAATCCAGGACAATATCTTAAAGTTAATAAACAAAACATTGGAGGGAATACATACAAGGGCGCAGAAGGCTGAATCCGGTGATTTAAAGGAAATTGAGGCTCTCCTGGACAGAATGCTTGACAAGGCCATATTAAAGATTGAGAAGGGTGTTCCGGAGGATTCAAGTATAAAAGTAAAAATGAAGGCTCTTGAAGATGTAATGAAGTTTTCTGAAAAGGTATTAAACCAGGCCGGAAACAATACAAATACTCTTCCTGAATTCAGGGAGATTAATCAGGTTTTGCGGTTTTTCTCCCAAATCAATACCTATAATCTGGTGATGCATGTTCCACTTAAAATAAACAACAGCAGCACTGATGGAGAGCTTTATATCATGAAGCGGAGGGGAAGGAAAAAGAAAGTTGACGAGAACAACTTTACTCTTCTCATTTCCCTGACCACTCAAGCCCTTGGCCTTATAGAATCATTCATTAATTCAACAAATAAATGCGTGACAATAAGTTTCAGGGTGGAAAAAGAAGAACTGATTAATCTTATAAAGGAAAACTACAGGGTTTTGTACGACAGATTGCTGGATAAAGGATATAAGCTTGCAGACATGAAATGCAGGCTATTGGAAAAGCCAAGGACAAACATAGTAAATACCGAAACTGAAGCAGAGAAAATTCTTGGCCTTAAATCAAAAGTTGATCTCATTATTTAACATGGAGGCGTAATATTGTGGCGTCAACCGGCAAAGAAGGAACCGAAAGAATTGATAAACCGTCAAATAATGAGGCTCAAAAAATAAAAAAGGCTTCCGCCTTAAAATATACTCAGGGTGAGGACAAAGCCCCAATAGTAGTGGCAAGCGGAAAGGGACTAATAGCCGAGAAAATAATTGATAAGGCCAAAGAAGCCAAAATCCCGGTCTATGAAGACGAACACCTGGCAGAATCCCTGTCAAGAATATCCCTGGGAAGCGAAATCCCTGAGGAGCTCTACGGGGTTGTGGCAGAGGTGCTTGCCTTTATCAGCAGGCTTGACGAATCTTTTGCGCGGAGATATCTAAATGAATAACCGGAAACTTGGGACAATGGGTGAAGAGGCAGCAATTGCCTGCCTTGTGGAAAGAGGATATAAAATTGTAGCCAGAAACTTCAGAGTGGGAAGAATGGGTGAAATAGACATAATCGCCCGGGACGGGGATTACTTGTGCTTTATTGAAGTAAAAGCCCGCAGCAGCGATATTTACGGTACCCCCGCACAGGCTGTGTCACCTTTAAAACAGGAGACCATAAGAAAACTATCCCAGGTCTATATGCAGAAATACAGGATTTATGACACTCCTGTGAGGTTTGATGTGGCTGAGCTTTTTATGACAAGGGACGGTATTGTTAAGGATATACAAATTATCCAGAATGCTTTTTGATATTGTCAGAGTTAAGACAATTGAAATTGGTGTATAGATATTTTATACTGATTTGGCTTTGAGAATAAGTGGAAACAAGATTTAAGAATACTGAAAGAGGTCAATATAGCATGTTGTTTTTTGACGCGCATTGCGACATATTGTACAAGGTTAAATCCCCTGAAGAATTATTCAGCAACACACATCACTGGGATTCCCGAAGGGCGCTGTCAAACGGACCTTTTATACAGGTATTTTCAGCATTCAATGAAAGCTTTCCAAGAAATATTGCAAAAATTCACATGGAAGAACAGATTAACACCATATTAAAGGCTGAACGGGATTTTCCGGACAAATTAAAGCTTATTCGCAGAAAAGAAGACCTTGAAGAATGCTGTGAAAAGCTTTCAACTGACAAGGTGTACGGAATTTTGGAGGCTGAAGGAGCAGAAATTCTGGGAGGTTCCCTGTCCGAGCTAAAAAGGCTGTATGACCTTGGCTTAAGGATACTTACCCTGGTCTGGAATTATGATAATGACGTATGTGACAGCGTAGCCGGACAGAACCCATACAATGGACTTTCCGATTTTGGAGTTGAGGTTGTCAAAGAAGCGGAAAGGCTGGGGATGATAATTGACGTGTCCCATTCTTCCGACAAAACTTTCGAAGAAGTTATGAGTATATCATCCAAACCTGTTATAGCCTCCCACAGCAATGCAAGGTCGCTTTGCAGCCATAAGCGGAATCTTGCCGATGCTCAGATAAAAATGATTGCTGAAAAAGGTGGAGTAATAGGTATTAATTTTTATTCAGACTTCCTGATTAATACGGGAAATGCACAAATATTGGATATAATCAGACATATAGAGCATATTTCGGCATTGGCTGGAATCTCTTGTGTCGGATTCGGCGCCGATTTGGACGGGGTCGAAACCCTGCCCCAGGGGATGACCGGTGTCGAGAATTTTAATGACATAATAGAAGCACTTCTTAGACTCAATTACTCCGAAGACCAGGTAAAAGCAATCGCTGGAGGCAATTTTGTCCGGCTGATGAAGAAGGTTTTATAACCTCAAGAAGGCTATATTACAGCTGATCGCCGGAACTTGAGCAGGTATTAAAAATAATGTATAATGCATAAAGGTGCGTCATAATCCTTAATTTGGTGGTTATGGCACATTGGCTTCAGGAGGATTAATGAACAAAAAACAAGATCTGCTGGATATGACCCTGGAGGAAATCACCGAAGCCTTTGAAAAGTTGGGTTTTCAGCCGTTCAGGGCTAAACAGGTATATAAATGGCTTTATTCGGGACAGCTTGATTTTGAGCAAATGAGCAACCTGCCCAAAGAAATGCGTCAAAAGCTTGGCGAACACTTGACGGCGGGCGGCGTAACTGTAATAAAAAAACTTGTTTCGAAAATAGACGGTACTCGTAAATACCTGATGAAGCTGCATGATGGGAATATTGTTGAAAGTGTGCTCATGAAATACCATTACGGTTATTCGGTATGCCTTTCAACACAGGTCGGGTGCAGAATGGGCTGCAAGTTTTGTGCTTCAGCGCCGCTTGGCCTGGTGAGGAACCTGACGGTTGGAGAAATGCTCGCCCAGATTCTTTCCATCTGCAATGACATCGGGGAAAGAATCAGCCATGTTGTATTTATGGGAATCGGTGAGCCCTTTGACAACTATGACAATGTTATGGCTTTTTTGAGGCGTATTAACAGGGAAGATACTTTAAATATAAGCTTCAGGAAAATGACAGTGTCAACTTGCGGCATTGTACCGCGTATTCTTGATTTTGCTCATGAAGGAATACCAGTAAATTTGTCCATCTCCCTGCATGCACCCAACAACCAGGTGAGGGAAAGGACAATGCCTGTCGCAAGGAAATGGAATTTCGAAGAACTTCTTGATGCCTGCAATGAATATGCTAAAATTACTTCGAGGCGGGTCACTTATGAATACTCCTTAATCAAGGATGTAAATGATTCACCTGAGTATGCAAAGATGCTCGCCGAAAGAATTAAAGGCACTTTATGCCATGTAAACCTGATACCTGTAAATACAGTTGAAGGCACTAATTTTGACAAGAGCACAAGACCTCGAATTGAAGAGTTCAAAAAGGTGCTTGAAGACAACCATATACCTGTGACAGTGAGAAGGGAATTGGGAAGCGATATTATGGCAGCTTGCGGGCAGTTGCGCAGAAATACCATTGAGGAAAACAGGAAGGTGTAAATGTGAGGTATTCAGCTCTGAGCGATATTGGTCTGAAGCGTGAAAAGAATGAAGACAACTGGAACATAGTTCTGGATAAGGACGGCGAACCCATCGGATTCATTATTGCCGACGGAATGGGTGGACATATGGCCGGGGAAGAAGCCAGCCGTATTGCTGTTGAAGAAATATCATCAATGGTTCTTGAATGTGTCTCTAAGGACACTTCTTCCAGTGATATTCAAACTCTTCTTACTGAGCGTATCCGTGTAATAAACAATAAAATAATGGATTTTTCAAATAAGAATTTCGGTGGGCTTGACAGCGGAACAACTCTGTCTGTCGGGGTTGTTCTCAATGACAACCTTCATATAGCCCATATAGGTGACTGTCGTGTTTACCTCATCCGCGACAACCAGATAACAAGAATCACTCAGGACCATTCCTATGTCGCAGAGCTGGTTAAAGACGGTATTATCAGTTCTGATGAAGCGGTCCGTCATCCTAAAAGACACAGGATAACAAGAGCACTTGGCTTTAAAGATAATTTTTTACCTGATTTCTATGTATCACCCATTAAACCTAATGATGTTTACGTTTTTTGCACAGACGGACTTTATGAAGATGTAGGCGATGAAGAGATATTAAGAGTTGTTCTTGAACAACCACACGAAGACATTGCCAAGAGCCTGGTTGAACTGGCGAAAGAACGCGGCGGAAACGATAACATTACGGTCATTGTGGCGTGGATGTAGGCGATATAAGGGGTGAAAGTAATGGTAGGAACAGTATTGGGAAACAGATATGAGATAATTTCCGAAATTGGTACCGGAGGTATGGCAAGGGTCTATAAGGCCAAGGATCGTTACCTCCAGAGAATAATAGCTGTAAAAGTTCTTAAAGATGAATTACGTGAGGATGATGAATTTTTAAAGAGGTTTGACACAGAGGCCCAGGCGGCTGCAAGCCTTACTCATCCGAATATAGTTCAGATATATGATGTAGGCAGGGACAACAACAGGTACTACATTGTAATGGAATATGTGGATGGTATAACGCTTAAGGAGTATATCCGCCAGAAAGGTTTTCTTGAATGGCGTGAGGCAATAAATATTACCGTACAGATATGCAGCGCCCTTTCAAAGGCCCACAGCAGAAATATCATACACAGGGACATAAAACCGCATAATATTATTATGACGTCTGAAGGTGTGCCGAAGATCACCGACTTTGGCATTGCCCGGCTTGCATCCAGTGAGACAGCTACAATGAAAATAGACACGGTCGGTTCTGTCCACTATTCTTCGCCTGAGCAGGTCAGGGGAAGGTATACAGATGCCCAGTCGGATATTTATTCCATTGGGGTAACTATTTTTGAGATGGTCACAGGCCAGGTGCCCTTTGACGGTGAAACATCAGTTGTGGTGGCAATGAAACATCTGCAGGATGAACCTCCTGTACCTTCCTCACTGAGATCCGGAATTCCAAGGTCACTGGACAGAATCATCCTGAAGGCCATGGCAAAGAAAAAGCAGGACAGATACAGAACCGTAACCGACCTTATAAATGATCTTGAGAATATTCGCTCAAGAACAGGAGTTTCGGATGAGATTATTCTTCCGGACCTGAAAGACGATGATGATAAATTCAGTACCAAAAAGTTTGTTCCGCTGGGAGATGAGGACTTGCCTTCAAGGAAAAGAAAAACAAGGCGTTCAAAAGAGAATGAAGAAAAGAACAAGTATTTGATGCCAGTACTTTACATCACTTTGATTGTGGCTATTTTAGGCAGCATAGGTATTTTTGTAAGCACTATAATCAAAGAAATGGTGAAGGATCCTGACAGCCTTACAAAAGAAATTATTCTCGGCAACTATGTTGCCCGTGACATCAATGAAGTACTGCAGGAGTTGGAACAAGACGGTATTGTACCTGAGATCGTATATGTAAATGATGATTATGCAGATGAAAATATTATTATTGAACAAGACCCGTTACCTGATTCCACGTTCAAAGTGGGAGGAATCACCCCTTTGGTGCTGAAAGTAAGCAAAGGCCCCAAAATGGTGAAGATACCCGATGTTAAGTGGATGGAACACAATGCTGCGAAATATATGCTGGAAGATGAATACGGCCTTATAGTTGAAGAAGTCTCGGAGCATAACGAAGAAGTGGCGAGCAATATGGCTATCCGCACAGAGCCTCAGAAAGACACAGAGGTAAAAGCAGGATCCAAAGTGGTTCTTTTCTGGAGCTTAGGTCCCGAAAAGAAACAGGTAGTGGTTCCTAATGTAGTGGGAGACACCTATGAAGTGGCCGTTACAAAAATAGTCAATGCCAAGTTGAAAGTGGGTAAGACATTCCCCGAAGGCCAGGAAGGGCACCAGAGAGTGATTGTCGACCAGACTCCAAAAGCCGGAGAGACTGTGGTTGAAGACACAGAAATATCGCTTTACTTCGGAACTGCACCTGAGCCCGGCGAGGATACTCCAGTAATATCGGGTGGAAACAAAACAATCAAGATACAGCTTCCCAAACAACTTAGATCCGAAGAAACCGTTGAGCTTAGCGGTTATGTGATTGACAAGGAAACTGGCGAACAATATGAAATATTCAGATATGAAAGTGTTCCAACAAAGGACTTTCCTTACAGCAAAGTTATTCCGATTCCCTCCTCGGGAGGAGTAACAGTTAGGGTTTATTGCAACGATATCATTGCCTTTGAGAAGGAATATTAATCAGAGAACCGGGGGTGGTTTATCGATTGCCTGAGGGGATTATTTTAAAGGGAGTTGGCGGTTTCTATGACGTCCTTGATAATGAGGACCCTCATATAATATATACATGCAAGGTGAGAGGGGTTTACCGGAAGAGCAATATGCTGACCCCTCTGCCCGGAGACAGAGTTATTTACAAGGTTTTGGATGAGGACGACAAGGAAGGTCTTATTGAAGAGATACTTGAGCGTCGGAATTCCTTTATACGTCCACCTGTCGCTAATATCGACCAGCTTGCCGTTGTGATGGCAGTCGATAGTCCTGCGCCGGATCTTCTTCTTGTGGACAAACTTATTGTCACCTGCCTGTCTAAGAATATCAGACCGCTTCTTATCATCAACAAGACCGACCTGGATGATGGAACGAAGGTTGAGAAGCTTACAGATATCTATAAGCATACCGGCTTTCCCATCATTTATCTGAACAAGTTCAACAGGGACAGATACGAAGATCTCCATAGCGAGCTTGCAGGGTATACCACAGCTTTTGCGGGCCAGTCGGGTGTTGGAAAGTCAACCATCCTTAATCTGATCATGGACAACTGGCTCATGGATACCGGAGATGTCAGTGAGAAGATTAAGAGGGGGAAACATACAACCAGGCATGTTCAGCTATTCAGGCTGGACAAAGGAGGCTTTATTCTGGACACCCCGGGATTCAGCTCATATTCTTTGACAGACATATCCCATGATGAGCTTCAGGAATTATACCCTGAATTTGAAGACCGGATTGGTCTTTGCCGGTTCAAAGGCTGCAGCCATACCAGTGAACCTGATTGCGCAGTAAGAGAGCTTTTGACAGAGGGCAAGCTTGACGAAGGGCGCTATAACAGGTATATTGGACTTTATAGAGAGCTAAAAGAAAATTATGACAACAGGTATAGGAGATAAATTATGATAAAAATTGCACCATCTATTCTATCTGCGGACTTTTCCAAACTGGGGGAAGAAATTAAGAAAATTGAAGTTTCAAATTCTGATATGGTTCACATAGATGTGATGGACGGGCATTTTGTTCCCAATATCACAATTGGCCCTCTGGTGGTCTCTGCCATAAGACCGATAACAAAACTTCCGTTGGATGTACATCTTATGATAGAGAATCCGGAGAAGTACATTACCGCATTCAGGGAAGCAGGAGCCGATATTATTACTGTCCATGCAGAAGCAGTTACCCACCTGGACCGGGTTATTTCCCAGATCCATGAGTCCGGGGCAAAAGCAGGGGTAGCTCTTAATCCTGCCACTCATGAAAGCGCTCTTGAATATGTTCTTGACAAAATAGACATGGTTCTTGTCATGACAGTAAATCCCGGATTCGGCGGTCAGAAATTTATTGAAGGAATGACAAAGAAGATTTCAAATATCAGAAGGGCAATTCAGGAAAGAAATCTTAATGTTGATATACAGGTGGATGGCGGCATAAACGAAAAAACAGTTTCAAAAGTATATAACGCCGGAGCCAATATCATGGTGACAGGTTCGGCTTTCTTTTACAACCCTGATCCGGTCGGTTTTGTACGCACATTAAAAAATGAGGTTAAAGGATGAAAGTACTTGTTGTTGGAAGCGGCTCTATCCGGGACAAGCAGTTTTTAGTTGAGCGCTATAAATGGGCTGAACTTGTGATTGCCGTTGACGGAGGGGCTTCCCATCTTTTAAGTGCGAATCTGTTACCCCATATCGCAATAGGCGATTTCGATTCTATTAAGCCAGCGGATCTTGACGGACTGGACCGGAAAAGAGTCGAAATCATAACTTTTCCCGAAAAAAAAGATTCTACCGATATGGAACTTGCCCTTGATCTGGCGGTAAAGCGTGGCGCTACAGAAGTTCTTATCATTGGCGCTACGGGTACACGCCTGGATCATTCTATTGGCAATGTCCTGTATCTTTATAATTTCCTTGACAAAGGGATAACCGCTTGGATAGAGGATGAACACAATAAAATATTCATGGTAAAAGACACAATTACATTAAAAAAGCAGGAAAACTGGAAAGTTTCCCTGCTGTCTTTAACTCCGACTGTGGAAGGACTTACAACAAAAGGCCTTTATTACCCTCTGAAAGATGCGGTATTTAAGTTTGGGTCCTGTCTTGGAGTAAGCAATGAGTTCTGTGAAGATACTGCATCTGTCACATTTAAAAAGGGTTTGCTTCTTGTTCTCATGACAAAAGAATAAGTATATAGCCCATTATCTTTTGTGTTTTAACTTATTCTTCTTTTTATTCAGATTAATATTATTATTAACATTATTGTTTTCAGAACTCAGGTTGGTTTCAATACCGGTGTTTTCGGTTTTTTCCTCTTCAGGAACTTCTACCATCCTGCAAGTTCCCTGGAAGATTGCACCCTCGTCGGTAACGATGCTTCCAACCTCTATATCACCATAAAGCCTTGCCTGCATCATAAGGTGCAGAAGTCCTTTTGCAAAAATATTACCTTTTATTGTTCCACTTACAAAAACATTGCTTCCAAAAACATCGCCGGTGATTGAAGATGTGGATTCGATGTAGACGTCTCCGCCGGCTCTTACATCGCCTTCAACTTTACCCATTATCTTTATGGAACCTTCAGTTTCTATGTTTCCGGTTATGGAGGAATATTGTCCTAACACGGTATCCATTGCAAGTGGTGTCTGCTTTTTCTTAAACATAAGTCTTTTTGACCCCTTTCAGTTTTATCCTGTGAGTATATAATTTCTGCCGATATCTGGATTGTAGCAGTTATTATCTTTCAGTTCAACGTTTTTCAAGGAATTGTGTAGGCTCGACAGGCACATCGTTAATCCTGACTTCAAAATGGAGGTGGGAGCTTGTAGAGGTTCCTGTGTTGCCCATTTTGGCAATCAGCTGTCCTTTCTTTACCCAATCCCCTACTTTAACATTGATAGCGCTCAAATGCCCGTAAACTGTTTTAAATCCATTACCATGACTTATAATTACACATTTTCCGTAACCGCCGTTCCATCCGGCAAGTATTACTTTTCCGGCGCCAGCGGCGTAAATGGGTGAACCTATTCCGCTGCCTATATCAACTCCGTCATGCTGGATGCGTCTTTTGTAAATGGGATGCAATCGCATTCCGAAATCTGACGCAGGCTCCTCCATACTGTCAATAGGCCAGTAGGTCGGAAGGGAGTCAAGGTAGTTTTTAAGCTCGTTTTCCTTTTTTGCGATTTTGCTCTCAACATCATCCTCTTTTAATTTAGCGTCTTCAACCATTTTGATAAGGGCGCGGAGTTCTGAAAGATTGTCTTTAAAAGAGGAGTCATTCGAGCTGCCACGGCTTACCGATTTAATTGAGCTAAAGTTTTTATCAACATAGGATACTACCATTTTTTCATATTCTTCTTTGATCTGTGATATGGCTCTGTCAGTACTGTCCTTTGTTGAAGCAGCTTCTGCAATGAGATTGGAGTTCTCCAACAATTGATTTGTCTGGCTTGCAATGAAATCTTCAAGCTTGGCCTTCTCGGTCATAATCTTTTCTATTTCCTTGGCATGCTCTACTTTAAGGGTTCTGTTCTGCTTTAATACTGCCAGAGTGTAACCTGTAAGCATCAAAAGAGCAACAAGCATAATTGCTGTTGCGGTAAGAAGGGTTGTCCTATAATTTTTAATTTCTATTGTATGCACGTTTCCCGTATTATGCGGTATTAACATAAAAGACAGATTATTACGTCTCCTGGAGGAGACTTTTCCTGTCAGTTTCTTCATTTTGTCACTTCCTTAGATTCAAATAATTAATGCTATGACAAGTGTAAAACAAGTGGTAATGTTCATTTGAGCCAATATACTATATAACATTGCATAATTCTCACAAACATATACATTAAACCAATATGTGAGAAAAAGAACCAGGAAATAATATTAAATTGAAATAAATTTGTAACATAGTTGCAATATCCTGCCCCCATATTATAATATATTATCTCATTGTTGAGAAGATTCTTCCTCTATTTTGTTTTCAAGTTACATCATTATGGTATATTATATAAGATGTATAAAGTTAATTTTATAACTAATATTGTGATTTCTCGAGGACGCCAATGGTTAGGAAAACTATCAAGAGCAAAGTTTATATGGGCTTTACCGTACTGATAGCACTGTCGGTTTTTCTTTTTGCTTCGGTTTCATATTTTGCAAGGAATTATGTCCTTGAAGGTGCAAAAAAAATTCACTACAACTCCTCAATGGCGCGGAAAACAGAAAGAATCCGTTCCCTATCGGATGAAAAATCAAATATTCTGTATAACAGTATCATAAACCTGAAAGAAAAAACATCCGAAATAGAAAAAATCGATGAGGAAATTACTGCCTCTTGCAACGATATAATATCGAGCCTTGACTCATATCAGATTTCGGGATCTGTAGGCGCTGCCAATAAAGCAAAGGAAATTATTAATTCTATTCTTGAAAAAGAGAGTACAATAACCCAGAATTATCAAAGCCTCATTGTGCCTTCATTATCGGAAGAGAATGCGGAACTTGTACGCAAATCAGCAAACGAGGCAATTAAAGCGCTTGATAAGATATCTGAAGGTGTTTTGCAGCTATGGCTCAATAATTTTGAGACCCTTGAATACCAGATGAAATATCTGGTGAACAGGCTTGCCATGCAAAAATCATCTTCGGATAATATAAAAAATGACGCGCAGATTGTTCTGGACAAAACCCGGGAATTGAGCGCAATCATCGCTTCTCTTGAAAAGAATCTGAACTCGGGTGACACCGGGTCAAATAATAATCAGGATGAAGCTCAGGACAATGGTATTGCTGTTACTGACCCTCTTCAGAATGCCGTTAAAGAGTTAAGTACGATTTCAAACATCCTGGCAACCCTTTTGGATTCGGAAGAGTTTTTGAGCATTCAGATAACCGAGCACAACGAAGCTCTGAATACTATTGACACAGATACACTCGGTGAGGCAATAGTGCGGCAGAAGGCCATAACTGAAGCCCAGATGCTGATCTCACAGGCTAAAGTTTACACTTTGACAGGAGCCGTAAATAATGACCATTCCAGGCTTGAACTTGTCCTCGGTGAAACTGTCCCTGAGCTGATGGATATAGTTGCAGAAATAGATGAAGGAAAGATAGTTGCCACAGAAGAATTTGAGACAGTAAGGGACTCTGTTGGCAGAATGATTTCAGGAATCAAAGTTCTGGCAACGGATAAACAATCAGACGGACTTAAAGAGATTGAATCATTGAAAAAAGGCCTTAACTCTGAATATGATAACCTTTCTGAACTTCTGCAAACCAGTTTTGAAGAGAATATAGCAGCTTCAAAGAATATTGAGAAGTATGTTGTGCCTGCAATAGTAGCCATGGCTCTGATATCCATTGCCGTTGGCATTCTCATGGCATTTACGGTCAGTACCGCAATTATTAAGCCCATCCGCCAGATGACAGGAATTTTAAAACAGGCGGAGGAAGGGGACTATAAATCCCGCATAATTGATCCCGTTGCCTACGAATTTGCACAAATGGCCGAAAGTGTGAACAATGTTCTGGATGCAAGGCAGAAGATTTTGGAGGAAACTACTGCTGTAAGCGACCTGATAGGAAACCTGAAAAATGAGATTTCGGGCAACTTCAGTCAGAACAAAGAATTACTTAAGAACATGATTAATGAAATGCAGGAGCTTCTTTCCTCTTTTAAAACGGGGCCAGTTGCCCTCCCGGACACCGAAGCCCTCAGTACAGCCACCCTTGAAATACCTTCAACCTATGAGGCTATCGACGCAACTGAAAAGAGTATGAGAACCGCACAAGAGGCAAAGGAAGTCATAGTTAAGGCATCTGAGACTGTAAAGGAAGTTGCAGGGCATATTGAACAGCTTGAAAGTTCTTCAACAAAAATTGAAGAAATCACCAATACTATTACACAGATTGCCAAAAGGACCAATCTCCTTGCTTTGAATGCGGCCATAGAGGCTGCCAAGGCAGGAGAACAGGGAAGAGGTTTTGCGGTTCTTGCTGATGAAATCAGGAAGCTGGCGGACGCAAGCGGAGTTGCGGCAAGCGATATTAAGAAGCAGCTCAATGAAATTCAGAGCAAAATCCAGTTTACCGTGCAGAACATGGACGAGGGTGTAAATGATGTTGAACAGAGCGCAAAAGTTATATCCGATGTCCAGAATTCTATTGAAGATATTACATCAAGGGTGAGGAAGGTTGTTGAAACCCTGGATGATTACGCACGGAAAGGATCAGAGCAGCTTATTGCAAACCAGAAGTTGATGGATAATATACTTGAATTTAATAAAACCAGTACTGAGCTCTATAAAGCAGGCCAGAATATTGATGCAAAACTCAAAAATTCCGATGAACAGTTGTCTGGCATGCAGAACATCGAAGCAATGCTGGATTCGGCATACAACAGACTCAACAGCATTCTGAGCAAGTATAAAAAATAGAAGAGCCTGATGAACTAAAAGAATGGTATATAATATGATTATATGAGCATCCGTAATATAACGGATGCTTATAATTTGGAAAAATACACTGATAACTATAAATGTTCCTATGGTAAGAATTCCTTAAAAATTACAGAAAGATAATAAACGGAGATGGTTTATGGTCAGTAAAAATGAGATTATTGAACTTGAGATAACAGGAATGACCCATGAAGGTCTGGGCGTAGGAAAAAAAGATGGTTTTGCGATTTTTGTCCAGGGTGCAATAGATGGTGAGAAGGTTCGGGCAAAAATTATCAAGGTATTAAAAAACTATGCGGTTGCCCGTATTGAAGAGTTTTTAGAAAAAAGTTCTTCAAGAGTGGAGCCTTTCTGCCCTTTTTATAAAAGATGCGGCGGCTGCAGCCTCCAGCACATGACTTATGAAAAGACCCTTGCCTTTAAAAAGCAAGTGGTGACTGATAACCTTGCAAGGATTGGAGGATTGCAGGATATTAAAGTCCATGACACACTTGGGATGAAAGACCCGGTGAACTACCGAAATAAGGCCCAATACCCGGTAGGAATGGGGAAAGAAGGCCCCGTTTCCGGCTTTTTCGCCCGCCGCAGCCATGACATAATTGAAATAAAGGATTGCGGTATTCAGCATCCCTTCAGCGATATAGCCAGAGACCTGGTTCTTGAGCATATTAAAAAGTATAATATTCCTGTTTATAATGAAGAAACCGGTGAAGGTTTGATACGCCATGTTGTTTCCAAAATAGGTTTCAACACAGGAGAAGTAATGGTTGTCATAGTCGCGACAAAACCGGAAATTCCTCAAAAGCAAAAACTTATAGACATGCTGAAAACAAAAATACCCAATCTTAAAAGTGTTATTCTGAACATAAACAATACACGTGGCAATGTCATCCTTGGCAAGGAAAATATTACGCTGTATGGAAGTGACACCATTACAGACTGCCTGGGATCACTGTTCTTTGAGATTTCACCCCTTTCGTTCTATCAGGTAAACCCTGTACAGACAGAAATACTCTACAATAAAGCAATTGAATATGCCGGACTAACCGGGGAAGAGTCTGTCTTTGACCTCTACTGCGGAATAGGCACTATATCCCTGTTTGCAGCTCAAAAGGCAAAGAGAGTTATAGGGGTAGAGGTTGTGCCCGAAGCTATAGAAGCGGCAAAAAGAAATGCAGTGAGAAACAGACTTACAAATACCGAGTTTTATGTGGGCAAGGCGGAAGAGATAGTTCCGCAGCTTTACAAAGAAGGAAAAACAGCGGATGTGGTAATAGTTGACCCTCCCAGAAAAGGCTGCGATGAAGTCCTGCTTAAAACTCTGATTGATATGGCACCCAAAAAGATAGTATATGTATCATGTAACCCATCCACCCTGGCAAGGGACTTAAAATACCTCACAGCCAACGGCTTTGAAGCCCAAGAATCCCAGCCGGTGGACATGTTCCCTTGGACGGGGCATGTTGAGTGCGTGGTATTGATGTCAAGGGTTGAGAAATAAAGAACTAGATCGG
>ERZ773359.3391-NODE-3391-length-18264-cov-5.737932_pt1 | contig 18264 bp, 19 predicted proteins | sample MGYA00374955_ERZ773359 | MGnify/ENA primary metagenome ERZ773359 (study PRJEB29098, sample SAMN04486028) | biogas fermenter metagenome | study: EMG produced TPA metagenomics assembly of the Biogas fermentation microbial communities from Germany - Plant 4 DNA1... | reverse complement strand
AAACACCACATCATCGGGCAGACGGACCGGCAACTGATCTTCCGGAACCGGTACCGTGCCGCACTTTTCACAGTAGATAATGGGAATCGGGGCACCCCAGTAGCGCTGGCGAGAAATAAGCCAGTCTCGGAGCCTGTAATTTATTTTCCTTTCTCCTAATTTTTTCTTCTCCAACTCATCGGCCATTTGATTCCAAGCATCACTGCTGGTTAAACCGTCGAAAGGGCCGGAATTGACCATAATACCCTCTTCAATATAAGCTTGCTCCATAGGCTTATCCTTATCCGCAGAGGATATTTGAGGATCAAGAATAACCCGAACAATCGGTAACTTATATTTATTGGCAAACTCAAAGTCTCTTTCATCATGGCCGGGCACACCCATAACTGCCCCGGTACCGTATTCATACAGCACGTAATTGGCAATCCAGATAGGAACCCGTTCGCCGCTTAAGGGGTTAATGCAATAGCGACCAATAAACATTCCTTCTTTTTCCGCTTCGTTCGAAGTTCTGTCAATTTCGTTTAAACCCTTCATCTTTTCTTGAAAAGCGCGAACATCATTTTCATATTCCGTACCTGTAACTAATTTGGTAACCAAAGGATGTTCAGGGGCCAAAACCACATAGCTAACCCCAAAAATCGTATCTATCCTGGTAGTGAAAACCGTAATCCTTTCCTCACTACCTTCTACTTTAAATACAGCTTCTACCCCTTCTGAACGTCCAATCCAATTACGCTGCATTATTTTAACTTTTTCCGGCCAGCCGGTTAGTTTTTCCAAATCATTCAAAAGCTGCTCGGAATAGTCGGTTATCTTAAAGAACCATTGTTCCAGGTCTTTTTGAGTTACTGTCGTTTCACAGCGTTCACAAGCTCCGTCCACAACCTGTTCATTAGCCAATACCGTAGCACAAGACGGGCACCAATTGACCTTAGCTTTCTTTTTATATACTAACCCATGCTTATAGAACTCCAAAAAAATCCACTGGGTCCAACGATAATAATCCGGATGGCACGTAGCTATCTCCCTGTCCCAATCATAGGAAATTCCCATTTGCTGAAGCTGCTTTTTCATTTTGGCGATATTCTCCCAAGTCCATTCCGCAGGGGGCTTTTGATTCTTGATCGCTGCGTTTTCAGCCGGCAGACCAAAGGCATCCCAGCCGATAGGGTGAAGAACATTAAATCCCTGCATTCTTTTAAATCTGGCTATAACATCAACGATGGAATAATTGCGAACATGCCCCATATGCAAATTGCCGGAAGGATAAGGAAACATAGCTAAAGCATAGTATTTCTTTTTCCCGGAGTTAGTTTCAGTTTTTCCCGCTTTGCTTTCCTGCCACTTTTTTTGCCATTTGGGCTCGATCTCTTTAAATAGATATTTTTCCTGCACTTTTGTAACCTCCTGTTTAGGGGACCAAGTTTATGATTTAAAAAGTAAGGACAAGAGAACCCATCCCTTGCCCCTATTTTTGGATTAAAGAGTTATTTCCTGGGCATCTCCCCATAGTCTTTCCAAATTGTAAAACTCTCTAGTCTCAGGTGTCATTATATGAATAACCAGGTCTCCACAATCCAGTAACACCCACGTTGCTTCGGGAAGCCCCTCTATTCTTAGTATTTTAATCCCCAGTTCAGGTAATTTTTCAACCAAATTATCCGTTATTGCTTTAGTCTGCGTTGTTGAATTCCCGGTAGCAATAATAAAATAATCGGTAATAATAGATATTCCCTGGAGATTAAGGACTGTAATATTTGTGCCCTTCTTATCTTCAATTAAGCTTACAACCTTACTTAACTGGTTATGGGCAATAACCAAACCTGAAGCCTCCTTTATATACTCAGTTTATGTTTAAGATCCTTATATGTAAGAAGAGTTAAAGGATGAATTACTTTCTTGTTGTCTTTTAAATACTGCATAGTATGTTCCAAACAAGCAAGAGTTCCTCTACTAAGGTCATGATACAACTTCTGGCGCAACTTGTCTACTCCCGGGAAGTTCCTACCCGGTTCTGTCAAATCAGCACTATAGATTAACATTTCCAGAGGTGACATTTCCGGTCTACCCAAAGTATGGTTGGCAACAGCATTGAGAATATCCCTATCACTTATTTGATATTCATTTTCCAAAACATAAGCCGCTATACGTCCGTGGAGAACCTGAGGATGATCTAGGTCTTCAGGATAATAAATTAAGTTATATTCCTTAGCTTTAGCCAGCTGGTCCGCCAGAGAGAATTGTTTAGCCAAGTCATGAGTTAAAGCCGCTAAGGCAGCCGCCTGCTTATTTAGGCCGAACTTTAATGCCAATTTGCCCGCCCAGGCTTCAACCCCAATAGTATGTTGAAATCTCTCCTCAGTCAAATTTTCAGCAGCCAGGGCTTTGAAATAGTCTAGGGTATAACTCATCTAAAAATCACTCTCCCAATTTTCTTTTCCCCTGAAAAATCTTGTAAGGATATGAAAATCTCGTTTCTAAAAAGAAAATAACAAAAACTAAGAGGAAAAGATTAATTAGGAATACGGTACTAAAAAGTACCGTATTCCTGGGGCCCATGTCGGCAGTATAAGATAAACCAGAATTCACGTCACCAGCTTAATATCAATGGTATCCTTAAAGATCAACGGTATACTTAATATCAATGGTATCAGTAGATCACAATTTATCTTATCAATCCCCGACCGGGATTAAATTGACTGGCGGGGTCTTGCTTCGTTTACCGTCAGTGTGCGGCCTTTAAAATCGCTGCCGTTAAGCTCTTCAGCTAAACGCTCAGCATCTTCCGTATCGACTTCCACAAAACCGAAACCTCTTGAGCGGCCAGTTTCTCTGTCGGTAATTATTCTGCTACCGACAACATTGCCGTACTGACCGAAAAACTCAGCCAGTTCCTCTGAAGAAGTACTCCAGGGAAGATTGCCCACATACAGGGTTTTTGTCATTAGATTCACCTCTAAAATATTTTGTTTATAGTATTAGTAACTTATACTATAGTATACCAAAAGGCGGTAGTCAACATTCTTAGCCCGAATTTTAAAAATAACATGTGTTAGCTCAAGCGCTCAGGATTATTCTTAATTTTTGATATATTAACGATAGAGCCCATTATTTTCAATATACATTCTGACCTCATCCGGGAGAAGATATCGGACAGACTTATTATTCCCCACTCTGGATCTGATATAGGTTGAAGAAATTGCCAGCGCAGGAATTTCCAGCTGATATAACCTATCTCTGCTTTCCGGATATTGAGAAAAAATCTTGGCTAAATGTTTTTGACTCTCATACCCCGGCCGGGAAGCACCAATCACTCGAGCCAGTCTAAAAATCTCTTCAGGTTCACGCCAAGACAAAATATCAATCATCGCATCTGTTCCTGTAATAAAAAATATTTCCTGCTTAGGTAAAAGTTTATGAATTTCTCTTAAAGTATCTACTGTATAACTAGGACCTTTTCTTTCTATTTCTATCCTGGAAGCTTTAAAATATTTATTATTTTTAATGGAGATTTCCACCATTTCGAACCGCATTTCAGCATCAGTTACTTTTAAATTATTTTTATGAGGAGATTCTCCGGTTGGTATAAAAAGAACATAATCCAACCCCAGTTCAACTCTGGCCGTTTCGGCGGCCACAAGATGACCATAGTGTATAGGATCGAAAGTTCCGCCCATTATTCCCAGGCGTTGAGCATTGCTGAGCTCCTGTCTTATACTGGCTTCCATCCTTTTCCCCCACCGTTAATATTGGCGCCTTATTTTATTTAGATAACTTCCCTAAGGCAATTCTATTTTGGGCTGCTCCGACGAAGTCTTGTAAAGCAAGAAATTGCGTCCTATTACCTGCACTAATTCGGCTTGGGCCCTGTGGGCAATTTCTTGAGCAATATTTTGCGGATCATTGGCGCAGTTTTGAAGCACCCTGCCTTTGATCAATTCCCTGGCTTCTAAGGCATCTTGGGCTTGACGGATTACATTTGCCGTCACTTCTTCTTTACCAATCAGCAGAATAGGTTCCAATGTATTTCCTAAAGAGCGCAAATATCTCTTTTGTTTTCCCGTCAGCATTGCTTACCCTCCTTCAATCCATTCCATTTCCAGATCACCAATTAATACCTTATCCCCTTCTTTTATGCCTTCTTCTTTCAAGGCATCTTCCACACCCATTGCTTTAAGTATATTTTGGAAACGCATCAATCCATCATGGGTATCAAGATAGGCCATGGCTGCATGCTTTTCCACTTCTCGCCCTTTAATTATATAAATACCGTTTTCCCGACTTATGTAAAAACGCTCATCACTTTTGGCCTGTACTAATCTGTGCTGATCAGGATCCGCCGAAAATTCAATCTCCGGCACCTGAGGCAAAATCTGAATAATCCTAAACAAAAGCTCACGGATACCTTCCCCGGTCACAGCGGAGATCGGAAATATTTCATATTTATCTTGAATAAAGTCTCGTAATCGCGCCAAATTCCCTTCGGCATTATCAAGGTCAATCTTGTTGGGCACTACCAACATCGGTCTTTCGGCCAAAGCCTGGCTGTATTGTTTTAATTCGCGATTAATGACTTGAAAATCCTCCAGCGGGTCTCGCCCTTCCGAACCGGAAATATCTATAATATGAAGCAATAACCTAGTACGTTCAATATGTCGCAGAAATTCATGCCCCAACCCGGCACCGGCATGAGCACCTTCAATAATACCCGGAATATCCGCCATCACAAAACTTTCGTCCTCCACTTCAACCATCCCGAGATTAGGTGTTAGCGTTGTAAAGTGATAATCAGCAATTTTGGGACGAGCAGCCGAAACCTTAGAAATCAAAGTAGACTTACCTACATTAGGGAATCCCACCAGTCCTACATCAGCCAATAATTTAAGTTCCAAAAGCAACCAGCGTTCTTCCCCTGGTTCCCCCTTTTCGGCCACAGTGGGAGCTTTATTCTGATTACTTATAAAGCGAGCGTTACCGCGCCCCCCACGACCTCCTCGGGCAATAACAACCCTCTGGCCGTGCTTAGTCAGATCTGCCAACACTTCTCCTGTGTCCGCATCTTTAACCAAAGTCCCGGCCGGAAGTCTTAAAACCAGATCCTCGGCTCCTTTACCATGCATGCCCTTTCCTTGTCCATGTTCCCCCCGGTTGGCTTTATAATGCCTGCGATAGCGGAAATCCACTAAAGTCCGTAAGCCTTCATCCGCTTCCAAAATAATATTTCCGCCTCGACCGCCATCCCCTCCATTAGGTCCTCCATAGGGAACATATTTTTCCCGGCGGAAAGATACCGCTCCCGAACCCCCGTCACCGGCTTTAACATAAATTTTTGTGCGGTCATAAAACATAACTATGTCCCTCAATTCAGCAGATTTTACTTACAACACTAATTCTGCAACACTAATTTCCACGCTAATTAATAGTGTAAAAACTCTTTTTATCTAAAATTTTGCCTTCTTTAAGAAGCCGAAACTCGCACCCAAATCCCTGCGGAGCAGTGAGCAATCGGATTTCGACCAAAAGTGCTCCGGGATCGATTTCCTCGGGTATCAAAGCCAAGCATTCCTTAGTGTAACCATAGAACCGCTCTGCGTATTCTTCCTTCCATCCAGTCTGCCAATATTCCTCTTCTCTCATTTCCTGAGGGATTTCAATAGCCATTTCAATCCCTTTGAGACGCAAGTCAAAAAAAAGTCCGAGAAGAATGGCGATCATGATTTTTTGATTAATTTTATAAATCAACTGCTGCGGAACCAGTTCAGCAATTGTTTGATCTAAATATTCCAGAGCTTTTTCCGGCATATTAAGTTGGATATAACCTTTGATCACTTGAAAATAATTTAGAAAATCATGGCGCTGCAGTTGAAAATTATCTATCTGTTTAAAAAGCAACGTTTTTTCAAAGCTCAACATAGTACCCCTCCAGTGAACAATAAACCCCCAGGACAACCCCAGGGGTAGATAAATTCTGCAGCTTATTGGGCTTGAAGAACTTGATTATCAGGATAAACACTTACTTGTTTACGATATTTATCCTTACGTTCAAACTTCACATAGCCATCGATAAGAGCAAATAAGGTATCATCCTTGCCAAGACCGCAGTTCTTACCAGGATGAAATTTTGTTCCGCGTTGTCTAACCAAGATATTGCCGGCTAAAACATATTGGCCGTCGGCACGCTTTACTCCTAAACGTTGCGCCTGACTGTCCCTACCATTTCGGGTACTGCCCATTCCTTTCTTGTGAGCCATGAAGTTCACCTCCTTGGGCCTGATTAAAATATCTTAAGAAATCTAAGGAGTACTTTAAGCCTTGATTGTTTCCACAGACAACTCAGTGTAAGGCTGGCGATGTCCTCTTTTAACCCGAACATTCTTTTTAGGCTTGTAACGAAAAGCGATTACTTTATCAGCTTTACCATGGCTTACAACCTTGACCGTTACGGATGCTCCGTTTACAAACGGTGTACCGACTGTAACGTCTCCGTCTTTCGCCAGCAATAATACTTTGTCGATATCCAAAGTCTGTCCTTCAGCGACATCAAGTTTCTCAACTTTTATACAATCGCCTTCCTGAACCTTATACTGTTTGCCTCCGGTCTCAATAACAGCGTACATAACTTTTTTGCACCTCCTCAACCCAGACTCGCCTTGTTAGGTCGGTTATAGTAACCTGTTAAATACCTAATTCGAGCGGTTGTGGTAAAAGAGCAACCACATTAAGACATTTTAACATCATTATTAACCACAGTCAATTATTTTCAAGGGCTTTAGAATTCCAAATCCAACCTTTGCCTGTACACTCCTGACAGGGAACAGTATAACGGGCGGCTAAAGTCTGACCTTCCTTTTTACGTGTTACTTCCACCAGCCCTAGTTTGGTCGGACCTAAAACTCTGGATTTGGTTTTTTCTTTAGCCAAAACTCGATTCAGGCAGTCAATTACGGCTTGCCAATCCGCCTCTTTCTCCATATCAATAAAATCAATGATTATAATGCCGCTTAAATTCCTAAGCCTTATTTGACGCCCGATTTCCAGGGCGGCCTCTAAATTAATAGTTAAAATAGTATCCTGTAAAATCCGTTTGCCGGTATATTTCCCGGAATTAACATCGATGACGGTCAGGGCCTCGGTTGGCTCAATTACCAAATAAGCGCCGCTGGCCAAAGCAACTTTAGGTTGCAAAGCACTTTTTATCTCCTGGTTAACCCGATAATAATCAAACAGCGATCCTTTAAAATTGGTCCATACTTTTCCCGCTGCTGCCGAGTCCACTTTTCGAAGGTTTTCTCTTAAAGATTGAGCCAAATCCCCGCAATCAACAATTATCTCCTCCACGGAATCATCGATAATATCCCGCAAAAGACGGCTAATGACATCGTTACCGCTGTAAAGCAAGCCTTTTTGCACCCCGACTCCTTTTTCTTCTATTTGCTTTTGCAGTCTACAAAGTTTTTGAATATCTTCATCTATTTCTTTTTCCTCTGCTTCCGCAGCTAGAGTCCTGATAATAATTCCCGCATCCTCTGGCTTCAGCTTTTGGGCCAGCTTTAAAAGATGCTGCTTTTTTTCTTCATCCACAATTTTTCTTGATATTCCCAAATAATCTTTTTTACCGGGAAGCAGGACCGTAAAGCGTCCGGGCAAAGTGAGATTAGTGGTAACCCTGGCCCCTTTATTGCCCACTGGGTCCCTTGTAACTTGGACAACAATTTCCTGACCCTCCTGCAAGAAGTTTTCAATAGTAGGAACTATTTTAGATAGGACATTTTTATCCGGAAAGCGATCCTCCGGTAGCAAAACATCCCCGACGTAAAGAAAAGCATTCCTGCCCAGGCCAATATCTACAAAGGCAGCCTGCATACCCGGCACCACATTCATAACCTTACCCTTAAAGATACTGCCGGCCAGTCTTGATTCCCTTTCACTATCATCCAAAACTTCCACCAGTTTACCCTGCTCCAGGACTGCCGCCCTTATTTGATTGTTCTGACTGGTAATTATAATTTGTTTCATGGGTTTACCTTAAGCGGATCAATTAATTCGCCGTTGGGATTGGCTACATAGAGCCCTTCCCGTATTATTTGTACTTCATCCTGATCTATATTCAGGCCTTCCAGCGAAGCTATGCTGGCCAAAACTTCAGTGGGTCTTACCGAACCCTTGTTACCGGTGACAATATCCAGGCGCAAAACAATACCTTGCCTATCTGCACTCAAGATCTGGATACTATTGACCAAAGATCGGATATTGCGCTCACTTTCTTTACCCTTATGCCTTCTTACTACTTTGACCTCATTTCTGGCCAGCCATCTCTCACAGGCTTTAATAACTTCATCCGCCTTTAATTTTAGGGTCCCCGGGAGAATTAACTTATAGCGAGCCAGGTTAATAACAGCCATTAAAGCTTTACTCCCCTTGGGCCGGATCGCTGAATCGGTTATACAAATACCTTCCGGCAATTGCCCTTGCAATTTTTCCACTATCTTAGCCAGCAAATCCTTCCGACTAAGCCCTTCAAGCTCTTGAACATCAATATCTACATACTCCCTTTCTCCTTCTACCCCGACCGCCAAAGGAGGGCCGAAAGAGATTTTAGGGTGGGGATTAAACCCTTGCGAATAATGAACATTGATCTGAGCTCGGCGCAAAGCCCTGTCGAAAACCCGGGTCAAATCCAGATGCGCTACATATCTGGCTTCTTTTTTCTTGGTATAAGCTAACCTTATTTTCAAGACAGCCATCCTTTCAACTGTAATCCCTGCTTCATAGCCTTATCTTGGTATTTATCGTCCCTCCGGTATGATTTCTCACCTAATGAATATAATCTTTTAGATAAAGGAAGGAGAGAGACTTATGCAATTCGCTTACGGAGAAACAAAAGCGATCAGGCTCTTGGATGAAGCAAATTTTTGGAAACATCAGGAGCAGGAACATACGGTTGTTATCAGAGAAATTGTTCCTGACCTGGAAAAAAGATTTGTGGAAGATTTAAAACAATGGGAAACAGCTTTTCTCAAGACTCACAATAGAGTTATTCAGCTCACGGAAACTATGATCCGCTCCGGCAATTATGCGCCGGCTTATGTTAATCAAGTCCAAACTCTGATCAGTTACAGTCTGGAACAAAGCAGCCGCTGGATTCAATTCTTATTTGAGATCTTAAGCTTAAGCCCGGCCGTCAAAAAAGAACCGGTTGCCAGGACCGTAATCCGCCATATTATCCGCGAATCAGAATACTTTAGCGGTATTGCCCAGACTATCTGCGCCGATTAAGAACAGGTTTGGCCACAGTAGGACATACCCCGCATTTGGCGCATTTACGGCGGCAATCAGGTGTTACGGCACCTTGTAAAGCATTCTTATATTCTTGCAATAAAAACTCCTTGCTTATTCCCGGACTTAAATGATCCCAAGGGAGTGTTTCCTCCGGTTGGTATTGCCGGTGGGCATAAAAATGAGCGTCTAAACCGGTCTGAGCCAAACCCTGCTGCCAGAGATCAAAATTAAAATACTCACTCCAGCTGTCAAATTTACAGCCGGCCCGAACCGCCCATTCCAAGAGATCTGCTGTTTTACGGTCACCCCGGGCCAAAACCGCTTCTAAGTAACTGGCCTCAACGTCATGATAGAGAAACTTAATACGCTTACTTTTAAGTCTTTCCTTCAAGTATTCCTGTTTGGCCTGAAGCACTTCCCTGGAATCCTGCGGAACCCACTGCAAAGGAGTAAAAGCCTTGGGCACAAAGGAACTGGCGGACACGGTTACCCTGGCCCCCCGGCGTCCTGCTTTTTGAGCTTGAGCCAAAACCTGGCGTGCCTGCTCCACAATCCCGTCCAAATCCTCATAAGTCTCGGTTGGCAGGCCGATCATATAATAAAGCTTGATACTGCTCCAGCCGGCTTTAAAGGCCGCATATGCAGTTCTAAACAAATCTTCATCCGTAACTCCCTTATTAATAACGTCTCTTAAACGTTGAGTTCCTGCCTCCGGAGCAAAGGTTAAGCCGGATTTTCTAACTTTTTGAACCTGCTGCGCTATCTCGACATCAAAAGAATCCAAGCGTAAAGAAGGCAGGGAAACATTTACTCCTCGCTCTTGCATCTTGGCCATCAGATTCTCCAAAACCCCGTTAATACAAGTATAATCGCTGGTGGAAAGAGAAACCAAAGAAATCTCTTCATAGCCCGTAGCATCAACAGCCTTTTCCGCTTGCTCCAGCAAAAGCTCCGGCGACCGTTCTCGCAAAGGACGGTAAATCATGCCCGCCTGACAAAAACGACAGCCCCTGGTGCAGCCCCTCATTACTTCCAACATAACCCTATCATGCACAGCCTCCGTATAAGGCACAATCACCTTTTCGGGAAAATAGGCGAAGTCAAAATCTTTAACCACCGCTTTGTTAATAACCCTGGGGACATCTTCCTTAGTAATCACTTGCTTGATTTTTCCGTCGGGATAATATTCAACGTCGTAAAACTGCGGTATATACACTCCCTGCAAACTGCTGAGATCCAAAAGAATTTCTTTTTTTGTTTTGCCGGCCGCTTTACCATTTTTAATAACTTCCAACATAGCGGGAAATTGTTCTTCACCTTCGCCCAGCAAAACACAATCTAAAAACGGCGCCAAAGGTTCCGGATTATAGGCACAAGGGCCCCCGGCCAAGATAAGCGGATACTCTTTTCCTTCTCCATCAGGGGATATCCTGTTTTCCGCTCTTAAAGGAATTCCGCTTAGATTAAGGATGTTTAAGATATTGGTATAACTCAATTCATATTGAAGAGTAAAGGCCACCACATCGAACTCCCTTAGGGGATGAAAAGATTCCAGTGCATAAAGCGGCAAACCCGCTTCTTTCATTTTTTCTTCCATATCCGGCCAAGGGGAAAAAGCCCTTTCACACAAAAAACCATCATAGGAATTAATTAAACCGTAGAGAATACGTAAAGCCAGATTGGACATCCCCACTTCATAGACATCAGGAAAAACAAAGACTGTCCGGACCCCGGCCTTAGACCAATCCTTGCGAATCATATTCCACTCCCCGCCTACATATCTGCCGGGTTTAATTACCTGGGGGAGGATGCGGTCTAATTTTCGACGTATTTCTTCGCTGCTGCTAATTTTGAGATTATCATTCATGTTTTTTTCTTCCCTTCGGGAAAACTTAGAGAAATTATTATATCATAACCCGCCTGCCGAGGGCAAAACAGAGCGAATACAATATTGTGTATAATTATACGGTTATTGTTATTTATTATGCTTTATTTATGTTGTTTATAGTTGATTATCATTTATTTTGGTTGTACAATGCTAAGTAATTATAAGTTGTTTCTTTGTAGGAGGCGATTCTTGTGTCTTCGGAAAAAGAGTTGATCACAGCCCAGGTGTTAGCAAAAGAATTGAATCTCTCAGTGGAAACAATCTGGAAATACACCCGCGAGAAGAAAATCCCCTATATCGAACTGGGCAATAAGCAATACCGCTATATCCTGAAAGATGTGGTCCGAGCATTAAGCAATTCCACCATTAAAGACAGTCCTGCAGCTTATCAAACAGAATCGGCCAAAAAATTTACCTACCAGGATTATTTGAATCTTCCTGAAGAACCAGGCTATCATTATGAAGTTCTGGAAGGTATGTTAATTAAAGAACCTTCTCCTAATGTCAGACACCAGCGTGTTTCCAGAAAAATCCAGCGCCTGCTGGAAGACTATTTCTGGCAATACGACCCGGAAGGCGAAATATTCGATGCGCCACTGGACACCACTTTGGAGGAGAGTACCGTTGTTCAGCCGGATATCTTTTATATATCCGGAAAACAGAAAAATATCATCAAAGAAACACGAATTGACGGTCCGCCTGAGCTTATCGTGGAAATTATGTCTCCTTCCAGCTACCGCAGGGATCGCCTGCAAAAACTACAGATTTACCAAAAGGCCGGGGTTGAACATTACTGGCTCTTAAGCCCTGAGGAAAAAACACTGGAGTGTTTTGCCCTGCGCGATGGGGTTTACGCCCTGGTTGCCGCCGGAATGGATGAAGATACTATCCGCCATCCTGATTTTGAAGGCCTGTCTGTCCCCCTTAAAAACTTATGGTAGACTGCATTAAATCTTTGACTAGATTAGATCTCAGACTAGATTAGATCTCAGACTAGATTAGATCTCAGACTAAATTAAATCTTTAATCTTAGTTTTAAGACCCTTATCAAGCAAACCCCGGACAACCTCAGTTTCAGTTAAGCTATGTTCCAATTTATCCTTAACCCCAATTACATTGACTATACTATAGCGGTCAGTTGTAAACTCATTAACAACCTCGCTTAAAGGCGTGTCTTTATTTACTGTCAAGCAATGACTAGGCATAAGCCCCCTACTTAATAGCCTTTCCTTCTTGCGACATAGTTGTTTTAAAAAAACAATCCTGGCATTTTTCAACTCTTTATCAGAGCCCAGCCAGAAAAACACCCCGAGTACAATAAACAAAACCGGTTCGAGCTGCACAAACTGGAAGGCCTGTAAAAAAAAGCCGCTAACGATAAATATACCACCCAACACCTTACCCGCTACAGCCAAGAATTTGGTAGTCTTCACAAAACCAAAAGTGCCGGCCAAAAAGGCCCTAACCATCCTCCCGCCATCAAGAGGCAAAACCGGTATTAAATTAAAACAAGCCAGCCAGAAGTTAATCTTAACGAATTCCAGGCTCCAAGGCCCATGAATTATGCCTTCCCAGCGCAGGTACTGAAAAATAATAAATAACAAGAAATTAAAAGCCGGGCCCGCAAAGGCAATTATACTCTCATCTACTTTCTTGCCTTCAAAACTATCTTCTAGCACGGCAGTTCCCCCATAAGGATAAAGCTCCACGCTTTTAAGCTTAACTCCAAATCCTTTGGCCACCAGAATATGGACGATCTCATGCAGTATAACTAAGCCAAAAACAAGAAGAGCTCTTGTCAAGAGCCCGCCCAGTGCGCATAACACCAACAAAGCGATGAAAGTCGGATGAATTCTTATTTTTATGCCTTTTAACAGCATACATCTCACCTTAATTTGGATTTTTATTTTCAGCTTGAATTAAATAGTTGAGCGGATTGACAGCCCTTCCGTTATGCCTTAGTTCAAAATAAAGCCATGGTTTCTGACGCCCCGAACTTAGGCCTACCGTACCTACCTGGGCTTTTGGGGAGAGCGGATCACCTGTTCTAACACTCACCTCGCCAAGATTGGCAATAATCCCTTCCAGCCGTCCCCTAAATTAAGCCGAACCATGTTTCCCCAAAGCGCATGCTCGGCTACTTCCATGACAACCCCCTCCCTGGGGCAAAGAACCGGCGTACCCAGTTTGCTTTCGATTTCAATACCGTCACTTAAGGACCCAGTAAAACTTTTGCCCTGAAAACCCACCCTAACCGTCCCCGCCACCGGAGGATAAAAGATTTCCTGAACCGGAGCATTAACAACCAGACTCTCATTACCCTTGATGCCGATTACCTCTTTGGCCATGGTATTAAGAGATGCGTATATACTGCCGCTATCCATACCCATCTTATAAAAGGCATATATATTTTGGGAAAAAAAATCATCCCCCTTGGAACTGAATACTATGCTCAGCAAAAGAAGGGCGGAAAGCATTACTCTCTTTTGGCTCCCGGTCCATTTATCGGCAAAACTTCTAACCGGCTCTTCAGCAAAATAATATTTTTTGTTGTGATTATTTCTTTCATAGGCATTATACCTTTTGGAACGTCCTATTTCCTGGGCCGCCCTCTCCCATTCCCAGTCATCCCATCTTTGAAACGGATCCATTAGCCCACCACCTTGAACTGGCATTACTCTCACCTAAGACAACCCTCTAAAACATATGAGCGGGACAATAAAAAAAGAACACCTTTTATCTTAGGTGTTCCTATTATCTAAGGTGTTCCTTTTGAGGGACAATGAATCTTACTAAAACATGGGCCGCTCTCCCTTTAAGCCGACATTGATTACCATGCCTACAGCTATCATATTGGCCAACATCGAACTTCCGCCGGAGGTAATAAAGGGTAAAGGTATTCCTGTAACGGGCATAATTCCCGAAACCATCCCTACGTTGACAAATATATGAAAAACCAACATAGAAGCTACACCGGCGGTAATTAACATTCCATAATGATCCCTGGCCCTGAGCCCAATAGCAATAATGCGCAAAATAAATATACAAAAAACAAATAACAAAATCGAGGTCCCGATAAAACCAAATTCTTCGCCTACTACCGAAAAAATAAAATCAGTATGGTGTTCCGGCAAAAAATTGTATTGTCCTTGCGTACCCTGCATATAACCCTTGCCCCAGAGCCCACCGGAGCCAATAGCCCATATGGATTGAACAACATGATAAGCATCATCAGAAGCGCTTTTTTGAGGATCGATAAAAACCAATAGCCGGTCCAACTGATAATCCTTGATAGGCAGTGGCAAACCTTCTAAATAACTTAAAGGCCAGGGCAGATTTGTGGATACATGAAAAAATATGGCTGCGACCACCAAGCCCAAAGCGCCGATAATTATAGCTCCAAACTTAATAGGATGAGCACCTGCCACAAACATCATGCCGATAAAAATGGCTCCAAAAACTAAAGCCGACCCTAAATCCGGCTGCAAAAAAATAAGTAAGGCTGCCGGTAAAATGTAAAGAAAGGGGAGAATAAAGCTTTTGACACTATTTAGTTTCCCTTTGCGGTCAGCCAGAAATTTGGCAAAAGTAATTATCATAAATACTTTGGCAAACTCAGAAGGCTGGATTCCAATACTGGAAGTAATCGGAATCCAGCGCTGAGCACCTTTGGCCGTCGAGCCAACAATAAACACGAGCACCAGTAGAAAAATCGTAAACCCATAAATCCACCAATGCAACTTTCGCCAATATTCATAATCAACAGCAGCAACAAAGGTCGCGACTATTATACCGGTAATAATCCACACCACTTGGTTTTTTACATAGTGATAGGGATCGGAAGGATTCACATTATAAGAAGCAGTGCTTAATATAAGCAAACTGGCTCCCAATAAAAAAGCCAGCGTTATTAACATAGGTAAATCAAGCCCAACTATAGACTTTCTGCGATTTTTTTTGGCCATCTTTTTTCCCCGGTTCAGTATTTATTGTGAGACTCTCTTCTTCTTGCTCTAAATTATAGCATAGCCCCTCTTGCAGCTGCAACAAACATAAATAAACCGTTTCGAAAACATAAAAAAGAAGTTCATTAAGAACTTCTCTTAATCCTGTCCATATAATCCCTTCTAATTTTCTTGATAGGAACACTGGTTTTCAATTCAACTACCTTATCAGACTGATCCAGTACTATTTCAAATTTATCAAAATCGATCACCATGTACCTAGCGATTACATTATTAAGATCTTCCTTAAGTTGATTCATAAAATAGGGGGACATCTTGGCCCGGTCATGAACAAGAACCAAACGCAGCCTTTCTCTGGCGTGAATTCGACTGCTGGAAGCTGCCTTGCCCAGCACACGATTAATATACTCCAACAACATTATTAACTCCTCCCCCGCATCTGTTAGCAAAGGCCCATGAACCTTCTTAATCTATTCATAATACCGTAAGATTCTTCAAGATTCATCAGAGGAACCTCTTCTCCTCTGATTCTTCTGGCAATTCTACGGTATGCTTCCCCGGCAGGGGAAATCAAATTCATTACTGCAGGCTCTCCCCTGTTCGTAGACACTATAATTCTATCATCTTCCTGAACCACTCCCAGAAGGTCTACTGCAAGTATGTCCACTATGTCTTCAATATCCATCATATCGCCTTGTCTAACCATACGCGGACGGAATCGGTTGATTATGAGTTTGGGATTGCGCAGATCCGAACTCTCCAGAAGGCCGATAATCCTATCAGCATCCCGAACGGCACTCACCTCCGGCGTTGTTACCACAATAGCTTGATCGGCGCCGGCAATAGCATTATAAAAACCCTGTTCAATTCCGGCTGGACAATCAATAATTATGTAATCATAATCTTCCTTCAATTCCCTACAGAGATCCTCCATCTCTTCCGGGGATACAGCTGACTTATCCTTGGTCTGAGCCGCCGGCAACAAATATAAGTTCTCAAATCTCTTATCTTTTATAAGAGCTTGTTTGAGACGACAATTTCCATTGGTGACATCCACAATGTCATATACTATCCTGTTTTCCAAACCCATAACTACATCAAGGTTACGCAGCCCAATATCGGTATCTATCAAAATTATCCTTAAACCTTCCGAGGCCAATGCTGTACCTATATTTGCAGTAGTGGTTGTTTTGCCTACGCCGCCTTTTCCTGAAGTAACTACAATTATTTCGCCCATACCCAAGCCTACCTTTCACTAAATCTTAAGCAGCAGTTCTCCTTAAGTACAAAACCAAAACCAAAATATTAATACAATAAAAAATTATTCTGGAAAAATATTCTACAATCCCCTTTTATTTCCTTTAGGAAAAAGAAAAAACCGAGGTCTAAATTCCTCGGTTTTTCAAGCATATAAACTGTTTACCAGCCAAAATACTTTTTAAACACAGCTTTAGCGACATATCCTGCTGTTTCACTCCCATGTCCGCCATATTCTACAAGACCGGCAAAAGCAATCTCGGGATCATCGTAGGGAGCAAAAGCGACATACATACCGTTATATTGGTTTCCTTTTTCCGTATTCCTGGAGCCCAACTGGGCCGTACCGGTCTTGCCTCCTCCGCTGTACTGGGGCATATCAGTGAAAAGCCAAGCGGCAGTGCCGTCCCCGCTGGTCACCTGAGACATGGCCTTTTTAATAATGGCCAATGTTTCCGAGGATACAGAAACTTTATGGTTAAGCTCAGGTTCTTTTTGAAGCACGACCTCACCCGTAATTGGGTCGAGAATTTTGTCCACAACATAAGGCTTGTAATTATAGCCGCCATTAGCAATGGTAGCCACATAGTTCGCTAATTGAATCAAAGTATAGGAGTTATAACCCTGACCAATGGAGTTATTAAAACTGTCAAACAATATCCAGTCCACATAATAATTTACTTTGTCCTGGTAAGAAGCTCGAGCAGCGGCAATTTCCTGTTTTTTTTGCGCCAAAAGCTTGTCTTTTTGACTGTTATCCTTTGCTTCCGCCAATAAAATTACATATTTTTTTTCAATGGCATCTAATTGTTCTTGCAGTTGTTTTTCATAAATAGGGCCGAAATAATCTTTTTTCCACTGGGGCGAAGGAGCCATGCCGGTAGCTTCTCCGGGAATGTCAATTCCGGTAGGAACCCCCAGACTAAATTCATGAGCAATCTCTTTAATCAGCTCCGGCTGTTTATCGAACACCCTCCGGCCAATAGCTTGGAAATAAATATTGGATGATTTCGCAATGCCCCGATAAAGATTAACGTGACCAAAATTATTTCCACCCCATTCGGCAATACCTATACCCCCTAGAGTGGATAAAGAATCGTAAAAGGTTTCTTCGGGAGTAACTAAATTTGCTTCTAAAGCCGCTATGGCTGTAATCATTTTAAAGGTTGAACCCGGCGGATAGGCCCCGCTTATGGCGCGGTTAAACGAAGCCTTATCTTCACCGGTAAAATACCTAGCCGCAGTCTTATCGGAAATAACTCCAATAAGCTCGTTGGGGTCCATATCCGGCTTGGAAGCCATGGCCAGAACTTTGCCCGTTTTCACTTCCAGTACTACGGCTGCACCCCCTTTGGCATCAGGGTGCTTTCTTGCCACCTCGTTAATTACTCGAGTCAGCTCATCTTCTACAACCTTCTGCAGACTAGCGTCCACAGTTAATTGAACGGTATATCCCGGCTGAGGTTCACTCAATGTCTCTCTGGCTATCGGTCTCCCATTGCGATCCACCCCAATCCTATCCTTACCGTGATTTCCCCTCAGCCAACTATCATAACTTTTTTCCACACCCATTTTGCCCACCAGATCACCCTGGGAATATCTATACGGATCGTTGGATTCTTCAGCTTTTTTATTGAATTGTTCAATTTCAGACTCACTTATCTCCCGTACATACCCCAGTACCTGTCCAAGCAAGGTTTTCTGAGGATATTCCCTAACCGGAACAGGTTCTATACTCACGCCGGGCAATTCATTGCTATGTTCGGCAATAATAGCCTGCAGTTCGACCGGCGCATTTTCCAGGATGGTAACCGGCCGATAGCTTTGCCACTGCTGATTACGGATCATCACGAAAATATCTTCAGTAATCAA
>ERZ773359.3390-NODE-3390-length-18266-cov-5.602658_pt1 | contig 18266 bp, 16 predicted proteins | sample MGYA00374955_ERZ773359 | MGnify/ENA primary metagenome ERZ773359 (study PRJEB29098, sample SAMN04486028) | biogas fermenter metagenome | study: EMG produced TPA metagenomics assembly of the Biogas fermentation microbial communities from Germany - Plant 4 DNA1... | reverse complement strand
CTTCTCTATCACACAAAACTATACTTCTCTTTAGTGGGCAGCCCCCTAAACAAAGATTTTTATCGGGACAGCCAGTACATGACCTTCTGAAGATGTTTCTAAAATCTTCAAACTTTTTTGAATCCCACGCCTCTTTTATACTCTTGTCAGATATGTCAACAGCCCATCTTAAGTCCTGATTGTCAAATGAACACGGCAAAGCTTTCATATCAGCTGTAATATACATTGAAAACCTAGCTGCTTCGCAAGTGTCAAAGCTATTGACATCAACGTTTTTGTTAAAATTGATAAGAGCTGGTGCGTTGCAGCTATCAAAGCCTATAAAAAAAGGCTGTTTGACAGTATCTATGAGAGTATAAAACTCTTTCACTCTAGGATCGGAAATTTGAAGAACATTATCTTCCTTTCCAAGGCCAACTGGTTTATGGAGAAGAAATATTACAGCATTTATCCCTTTCGGAAAAGATTGGTCTTTCAGCCTTTGAATCGCTTCATCAATGCTGTTGTTGCCTAAAACATAATGAATATTTGTGGTAACTCCAGCTTCAAGTAGCATATCTATAGCTCTCATTGTATGCTCCTGGCGATACCATGAGATGGCCACAGCACCACAATATTCTTTACAGATCTTTACTATTTCAGGTGTAAAACCAAGTCCAGAACTGGTAAAGTTCGGTACTATGTTGTTTTGCCTGCAATATGCTAATATCTCCTCGAAGTTTTCATGCTGATCTACGTCTCCTCTACCTCCAAGTGCCAGTTGATATGTTTTACCCTTACATTCGTCAACAATACGTTTAAAATTCTCCAGCGTCATGTTTGGCATGTGTGTTTTAAGGCCATTTTGATAGCACTGGACACCTGACTTTATACAAAGCCCTGTCTTTCCGTGTATGCAGTGCCCCATCACGCCTACATCAATGAGCTCTGGAAACGAAGCCATGAAAGGATCTATTCCTGTATCAACACCGTTTTCTATAACTCCGCTTCTCATATAAAGCCCGCTCTCCGTGTCAAACATAGCTATAAATTTATGCTCTTTGTCGTATTTCTTAACTATCATCTTCCCATCTCCTTTTTATTTTTTTAAAATACTCCTCATTTTTTCATCCTCGTTATTCAATTTTCCATAAACAAGCCTCCTTTTTCATCTTTTAAATCTATCTCGGTATAGGTAAAGCCTATAAAATCATTCTGATTGAATTCAAGATTTTATGCCACAAATTTAATATTTCAGTTTTGTTTGTATCACACGGTATATTCTGCTATAATTGTCTCGAAAACTAGCAGAAAGGAAGTGATGATGGTGAAATTCTTGCTATATTTCCTAATCGCAACTTTGGGGTTTTCCGCCCTTCCTTCTGATGCATTAAATATGAATGAAGAGTATCCCATCGAAGAACTGCTATCAGTATTCGAAGAAACCATTGAGTTTATATCACCAGAGATAAAAAACCATGAAACCTGCGATACTTTATCTATAAATTTCAAAAATCCGTATTGGAATATAGTCACTATTGATGGGAAACGAGAAGTTGCACTAAACTATAAAGAAGGTGTGCATGGAATCTTAATTGAATTACCAAAAAACTTTCTATTTAACGGCGACTTTTCTTTTGCAGATGAGGTTGAAGGTACAACTATACTAGATCTTGAACTTAAAGAGATTGGAGACAATCAATATCTATTTTTACAACACCCTCCTCAAATTCCTACAAGAATATATAAAGACACATTAGATCCAAAGAAAATCTACATCGCCATCGCAAAAAGTTATAACCCATATCCTTACAAAGTCGTATTAGATCCTGGTCATGGTGGTTTTGATCCAGGGGCATCTTATTTTGGTGTGCATGAAAAAGATATTGTGCTGGACATTGCATTAAGAATGGAACACAAACTTAAAGATTTAGGTATTGATGTAGTTTATACACGAAGCACAGATGAATTTATTGATTTATATGAAAGAGCTTATATATCTAACGATATAAACCCTAACGCTTTTATATCTATTCACAACAATGCCAGCAAAAGCACGGCACCGAGAGGAATTGGAACTTATCTTTATACACCAAACGGCTACCAAAAAGAGGAGCGTACAGCTCTTGCCACATATGTTCAAGAAAGCCTTACAAGTGAGTTCCCGGACTGGAAAGACTGGGGAATATTATGGGAAAACTTTTGTGTAACTCGAGAAACAAACAATCCTAGTATTTTAATAGAATTTGGTTTTTTATCAAATCCAAAAGACAGAGATTTACTACAAAAAGAAGAGATACGAGAGCGAGCTGCTAAAGCTATTACTAGAGGCATCAACTCTTTTGTAAAAAACAATGACGGATATTAATTCCGTCACCTACATAAAGTTTTAAATAATTATAATTTTATAATTTCAACCTCTTTACCAGAATGTCTTGACAACATTTCAATAAACTCTTCTGAATAATTATAGTACATATACAAATCTAAACAGGGTTCCCTGTTCGATTTTACAATTTGTCCGTATTCATTATAGTGATTTACTATTGTCTCTCCGTATATCCGAAGCCTTCTGTAAAAATCGCTAAATAAGATTCTTTCTATGTTTTCGAAGCCTATATAGCTTTCGATTACTTCTCTGGTTTTTCCAGGAAACAGGCGGTGTACAACATTGGTTTCTGTTAGTATCAAAGTCTCGTTTCCTTTTTCTCTGATAATAATATATTCATTGTTGCTTTTTTTGAATAAAGTCCCGATATTATAGTGGGGATAAAAATGGCTATACTAGTAAAAAGCCACACACTGATTCCATCTAACAATGCTGGAGTTTTATTCACATAAGAATGATCTTTTGCAATCCAACTAGTATATAGAACAACACAAAGTATAATCGGAACTAAAAAAATAATAGTAAAATTTATTGCAAATCTTCTTGAATAGTTTTTCATTTTAGGGTGTACTTTTTTCTGTTTCTTTAGTATTTTTCTTTTTAAATACTCATCTACTGTAAACTCACGGATTATTTTGTTCCTATGCATTTCAACACCTCTTTACTCGTATTAATATATAACTTTTCTTTTCTTCACATTTAGTACAGAAATTATATACTGTCCAGGAAGTTCTTTTTCAACAACGAATTCATAGTGTTGATAACCTGTTCTATAACTCCACTTATAACCGGTTAAGTTTGTTTGATTGTGCTCCGCTAATAGTGATGTGATTTTATCCAATATTTTTTCATACATCTCCACATTCATGCGATTATAGCATTTAGGATATGAAACACAACCATAGAAACAACCCCATTGCCCATCTTTGATTTCCAAAAATGCTCCACAGTCTCGGCACTTTAACCTCAAGAGATCCCACTGCACCTTTATTTTACTATCTTTCATCTATAATCCCCCTCTGTATTATCGGCTTTACTTGTGTCTTTTTATACCGTATGTTTCATTATATTCTATTATAGAGAAGGATTTTTTTATTTGCAAATTCTACCACATTATGGCTATAGACATAAAAAAAGAGCCTTTATTTGGCTCCTATAAGTTTAATTATCTTATCTCCCTTTAATAATTTCGAACCTTTACCTCCTCTACCCTGTTTTTGAATTTCTTTTGTTTGTATTTTCTCTGTTCCTAGGTCTGTTTTCACTAAAATAGTTTTGCTATTATCTTCGGGGATCGTTACTGCACCTACTACTTCATCATTCTCTTCTAATCTTATCCCTCTTACTCCTATTCCAACTCTTCCAATCTGCCTAATAGTTGTATGATCAATTCTTATTACAAAACCCTTTTTCGTTACGATAACCATATCTTTTAGCTCACTACCTATTATAATAGAAGCTACTTTTGCATCTTTATTTAGTTTAAGTGCTTGGCAGTCACCTTTCACCTGCACATACTCTGAAAAAGCACTTTTTTTAACAAAACCATCTGTCGTAACAAATATTACATCCGAATTTTCATCTACTTCATCTTCATTACACATTGCCAACACTTTTGCATCAACAATATTTGGTATCGTAATGCCTGTTATTTTTATGATTTTACCATCAGCATCAAATATACATATTCTTTTTGTAGAGTCGGTTTTAAGTGTAAGTCCTCTGTTCCCTCTATAATTTGATGAAAGTTTTCTAACAGTTTTGTTACTATTTATCTGAAGCGTAAATCGCTCCACTTTAGTCTTTACCTTCACTTCATCAAACCTCTTAATGAGGGTTTTTCTTTGACTCGGGTGTTTCTTTTTTATATCAAGCAGTTCTTTAACTAGCTCATTAAGGATATTTTCTTCGCTTTTTAATACACTCTCTAGTTCTTTTATTTTCTTTGTTACTTCACCTAATTCTTTTCTTAAAGCATCCCCTTCTAAAACAGTTAGTTTTTGAAGCCTTAAGTCTAAAATCGCCTGCACTTGGATAGCTGTAAGGCCAATTCTATCTCGCAGAGTTTTTCTTGCCTCTGTTATATTTTTGCTTTTTCGGATTATATTAATTATTTCATCTATAGTATCTATTGCTACGAGCAGTCCCTCTAATATGTGTAGTCTACTCTTTGCTTTATCTAGATCATATTTAACACGCCTTTTAATAACTTCTTTTTTATGCTCAACAAACTCATGGATAGCCTCCTTTAAGGATAACTGTTTTGGCTTGTTGTTAACTAATGCTACTACATTATAATTAAAATTTGTTTGAAGAGGGGTTTTGTCATAAAGTTTTTTGAGTAAACTTCCAGCATCCCCTTCTTTACTCATTTCTATAACTATACGAATACCATTTATATTACTTTCATCTCTTATTTCTATAACACTTTCTTGCCCCTCTTCTTCTATTAATCTAGCCATCTTGGACAATAGATTATTTTTACTCACCCTATAAGGGATTTCTGTAACAACTAACTGTTTTTTTTCGCCAGGTAGTTCTTCGATCACTACTTTACCACGGATTACAGCAGTTCCAACTCCTTTATCAAAGCACTTAAACAAGCCTTCTGGTGATACAACTCCCCCTGTTGGGAAATCTGGTCCTTTTATATATTTCATTAGTCCTTTTGTTGAGATTTTAGGATTCTTGATGTATGCACAGATTCCATCTATAACTTCCTCTAGATTATGTGGAGGTATATTACTTGCTACACCTACTGCTATACCAGAACCTCCATTTACAAGAAGGTTTGGGATCATAGAAGGCAATACTGCTGGCTCTTTCATTGTGTCATCATAGTTATTGGTCCATTCTACAACATCCTTATCGATGTACTTAAGCATCTCCATTGCAATTGGAGATAACCTCGATTCCGTATAGCGCATAGCCGCCGGACTATCATCAGTTGTTCCAAAGTTTCCGTGTCCATCAACAAGGGTATATCTTCTATTAAAAGTTTGTGCCATCTTAACTAAAGCATTGTAAACAGATGCATCTCCATGAGGATGTAAATTTTTCAATACCTCACCGACTGTCGCCGCAGATTTTCTAAATGGTTTGTCTGGTGTAAATCCTGATTGATACATTGTATATAATATCCTGCGCTGTACTGGTTTTAAGCCATCTCGCACATCGGGCAGAGCTCTATCCTCAATTACTTCTTTTGCGTACTCTATAAAACTTTCGTGAATTATATCAGCAATTGGCTTATCAATTATCTTTTCTACCAAACAGCTCACTCCTTTGTAAGTCTTCTACCTTTCGTTTTTACATTTATTGAATTTTATTGATTTTATATACTTTTTATGGTAGGATGTTTGTTGAGAATTGCGAAAAGGGTGAGGCCAAAATGTTTGATACTATAGATGTTGCCTATAATGAATTAATTAAGGTTGTATTCCCAGACACAACCCTCTCTCCTTTTTGTCAATTTTTCATAAATTTAAGGTGTTCCCACAACCTTACAGTAGAAGAGTTTTCCCGCATTTTAGGCATTAGTAGTAAGCAGATTGATGAAATAGAGCAAGGTAAAATATGGGGAAACATAACACCTAAAACTATTTCTACATTAGAAAATATTTTTGATATTAAAAAAGGCAGTATAAGAGAGCAGCTGAAACAGTCTTATTTAGTGTAAATAAGATCTAGTTGGTTATATGAAAAAAGCGGGCGGAAATTACTCCGCCTCTTCTTTTTGTGTATTTTTCTTACTAACATCATGCATAGTATCACACACAGGGCACCAAAACTCACCTTTTCCCAATTCTTTTATCAGCGTATATCCACAATCAGGGCAATAATGTTTAAGTTTCATCACAAACACCCCTTTTGTTTTAATGGAAAACATTTGCTAGTTATATATTATCATATTCCTCAATGTCATTCAATTTATACCGTATTAGTCCTGTATATACAAAAACCCTCCCAAACTGGGAGGGATGTTTTTTTATAAGTGTTCTTCCAAATAAGCTTTCCTTGGCTGGACTCTGCTTCCCATTGCAATTGACAACAAAGAGTCAGCTAGTGCTGCATCCTCGAGACTAACCCTGATTAATATCCTATTCCTTGGATCCATAGTTGTGTCGAATAGCTGGTCGGGATTCATTTCTCCTAATCCTTTATATCTTTGTATTATATAGTTTCTACCAACTCTTTTTTTAGCTTTCTCAAGCTCGTCTTCTGAATAAACATATTCTACTTTTGACTTGTTGTAGACTTTATAAAGTGGGGCCTGTGCTATATAAACGTGTCCATTTTCTATAAGAGGTTTCATATATCTATAAAAAAAAGTTAATAATAACAGTCTAATATGAGAGCCGTCAACGTCAGCATCAGTTGTTATTATAATCTTGTTATATTTTATACTGTTTATATCAAATTCGTTTCCAATGCCACCATTAATAACTCTTATAAGACTTACCAACTCTTGATTGTTCAATATATCTTTAATACTTTTCTTTTCCACATTCATAGGTTTGCCTTTAAGCGGAAGCACCGCCTGTGTTCTTCGGTCCCTTCCTTGCTTGGCAGATCCACCAGCAGAGTCCCCTTCAACAATAAAAAGCTCTCTCTTTTTAGGATCTTTTGAAGAACAATCAGCTAATTTTTCGATAGTGATAACTGAACCTTTATTAAGTTTGTTTTTCCTCCTGGCAATTTCCCTTGCTGTTCTTGCTGCTTCCCTGTTTTCGTATGAGCTTATTACTTTGTTTAATATACCTTTTGCTTTTCTCGGATGTTTGTTAAGATAGTCTAATAGTCCTTCATAAATTATATTGTATACGACTCCTCTTGCCTCTGGATTTCCTAATCGTCTTTTGGTTTGCCCCTCAAACTGTATATCATTCATCTTAATCGATAATACCGCTGTTAAACCTTCTGCTGTATCAGATCCTTGCAGCGATATTTCTCTCTTCCCTCTTCGCCTTTCTGAATTCTGATTTCTAATATATTCATTAAGTGACCTGGTCAATCCAGCTCTAAACCCTTCTTCGTGTCTCCCACCTTCTGTAGTATTTATATTATTTACAAAGCTGTGTATGTTTTCTGAATAACCTGTTGTGTACTGCAAGGCTGCTTCAACATTAATTCCATCTTTTTCTCCTCTTATATGAATTACCTTACCTATATTATCTTTACCTTCATTTATAAATTCAACAAACTGAACGATTCCTCCATCGTATTTAAACACTTCTTTTTTATTATTACTTTTATCAATTAATACAATTTCAGTTCCCTTGTTAAGAAAAGCTAGCTCTCTCAATCTGTTTTTTAATGTATCATATCTAAACTTTATATTCTCAAAAACAGACTCATCGGGTAAAAATGTAACTTCCGTGCCCGTTATATCAGTTCTACCTAAAACTTGTATATCTTGAACTAATTTTGCATTCTCGTATTTTACTCCATATATTTTCCCTTCTCTGTACACTCTTACGCAAAGCCATTTCGAAAGAGCATTTACAACAGCAGCTCCCACACCGTGCAGCCCACCAGTGTTTTCATACGAAGTACTTCCAAACTTTCCGCCTGCTCCCAATACCTCGAAAACCAATCTAACAGCAGGAACTCTCTTTGTTGGATGCTCATCTATAGGAATTCCTCTACCATTATCAAAAATTGAGATAGAGCCATCTAAATCTAGAGTCAGAACGATTTTGTTTGCATAACCATTTGTAACTTCATCTATTGCATTATCTACAATCTCCCATACTAGATGATGAAGTCCTTTAGTTCCAGTCGTTCCGATATACATGCCTGGTCTTTTCCTCACATGCTCAAGCCCTTCTATAACCTGTATGGAAGACGCATCATATTTCACTTTCTTTGCCAGATTCATCACTCCTTTTTTTGTTTAATACACCGTCTATAATTGTCACATATTATACTTAATAATTCAAATTTAACCATGTCATTCATGTATTTCTGCTTTTATATGGTTTAACTGCTCAAAATGGTGTATAATAGTAATAGTAAGAAAAGAGGAGGAATACAATGGGAAAGGCAAGAGAGCGGCTTTTTTTTGGATTGTCAGACATGACAGCATGGAAGTTTGGAGGCATCAACATGCTTAATGCCTTAAACCTGCTACGAGATAGAAAAGTAATACATGGCAGGGCCCTGCAACAACTCTTGTGGGAACTGTTTAATGAAACTTGGACTCCTGGAAATGACCTAACCTATACAATACTAAATACTTACGAGAGAGAAGGCTATGTAAGAAGTTCATGGGAAAATGATGACGATCCTGATAAGAGATATATAAGAGGTTACGTTATTACCGATAATGGAGTGGAATACTTAAAAACAATTAAGTCCTCTTTTTCAGACACTTTAATACATATGCAGGATATTTTCACTAATTCACTTGATTTTCTTTGGGAAGATAGAGATCCTCAAGCACAGGTCCAATCAACAAGCCTAATATCTTCTTCTAAATTTACTACCCTTAACCTCTTAAAATTGTTAAGCCTTCATAAAAATCAATGGCTTTATGCAAAAGAGATAAAAAAGAAGCTATCATCTTTATACAATGGTTTGTGGGAACCATCGGATGGTGTTTTATACCCGCTACTATCTCGCTTTAGCACAAACGGATACTTACTGTCTAGTTGGATAGAAGATAGCAAGAAGAGAAGTATAAGAGAATATACGATTACCCCCGAAGGTGAGGATTATTTAGCAAAACTATTATCTCCAGAATCAGGGCTTAAAAACAAAATCATACAACTTGAGAAATTGTGTGCAAAATCTAACGATTTTATATCTGGCAATAGTACCACTAATATCAGTAAAATATTAAGTATTATTGCAAAGCAGGTTAGTTAAGTTTTGATGTGAGTTGAAAACGAAAGTCTCGGGTATAGCTCTCCGAGACTTCTTTGTTTTAGATAGTTATTCTAAAATAACCTTTTCAGGTGATTGTTTTATTGTTCCCGCTGGCAACTCTATCGTATATTTTGCCTTCTTGTGTCCCAAATCAACTCTCCAAGGCTTAATATTCTTACATATCTTTACCACATTAAGGTCTTTATCTGCATATATCACATCTATTGGAAATCTCATAAAGAACATATGGATAGAACTGCAAGGAAACAGGATCATTGCATGCTTCTTCTTCAGCTCTTTTTCAAACATAAGGCCTTTAAGCCTTGATATAGCAGTATCAGCAACGACTACTTTGTCTGCAATTAGGTGCCTGTCTCCCCTTTTATCAACTATATATATATTTCTTTTAACAAACTTCACCACTTTCCCTCCTGCTTTATTTTATCGGAGTATCCATAAAAAATCATAACTGTTAATAATTCGTGTTCCAAAGAAAGCCACAATCATTGTTGCACAGGCTATGGCGGGAGCAAATGGAATGTGTTCTTTCAAGCCTTTCTTTTTTGCTATAAGGTATATAACTCCTATTAACGCACCTATCAAGAAAGAGCCATACATCACCAGAAGAATATGCTTCCATCCAACAAAAAAACCTATCATTGCCATAAGTTTAACATCTCCTCCACCCATTCCAAAGAATGATAATATTAAAAATATAACCCCTCCTATCAGAAAGCCTAAAATAGAGCTCCTTACAGATACGTCATTAAAACCACATAGGGTAAATAATACTACGAAGGTTAACCCTATTATAAGAGGTTCATTGTCTATTTCCCGTCTTTTAAGGTCTGTATAGCTAACCCATACCAGCAGCAACGCTAAAACTATGTTTCTAAACAGTAACACAAAAACCCTCCTCTTGTTTTCTTTGATTTATTGCTATTATATCTAATTATACATTGTTATACAAATTCTACGCAAAATGACGATACAAACTTGATTAATAAAAAAACAAGTGCTATATTAAAAAAAGAATTGCGGTGAATTTCTTCGGATTTCACCTAAAAGAACCAGATGAGTCTGGTTTTTTTCATAAGTAAAGGCTGTGACAACACAGCCTTTTTTAACATTTTAAAGATCATATTTCTTGCCAATCAAAGCCTTTTTTCATCATTTTTTCGGCTATCAAATACCTGTGACAGTGCTTATAATCCTTTTCAAAACATATTAAACAAACATCTTGGCCATTCTTTAAATCTGTCTCCAATTCTTCAAGTGCTTTTTTCATATCCGCTCTCGTTTCCATTTCTTTTTTAAATCGCCTTGTGTAATAACTCCAGTCTTCACTTTCTTTATAGTGCATAAGAAGTGTTTTTGTTGGAGAAAGTTCCGGGACATGTCTTATATCTTTGTTCTCCTCAAAATTAAAATGTTTTGGCGGTATTCTAACCACAAATAGTTTTTTAACCCCTTCCGGGATCCGCTTAACTCTTGCTAGATATGTTGTATATAGCATAGTACACCCCTCCTTCTTTTGTCTTTATAAAAAGCAATCCAGGTATGCATTTACCATACCTGGACTCTCTTAATAGATTCAAGTCAATATGACGGGAAGTGTTGTATCCGCTCCTTTAGCTTCGAGTTTCGCTCCTTGGTCTTATTGTTCTTAACTGCTATCGCAAGTGCTTGCGGTGTACCAATTAATATGACCTTCTTTCTCGCTCGAGTAATTGCAGTATATATCATATTTCTTTGAAGGAAAATATAATGTTGTGTTGTGATAGGCATAATTACTACTTCATACTCCGAACCTTGACTTTTATGAATAGTAGTTGCGTATGCCAAGTCTAACTCTTCAAAATCTTCTTGCAGATACTCTATCTCCCTTCCATCTATCTCAATTTGTGCTATATTTTCTCCTGACAAATCCCGATAAACAGACGAGATAAATCCAATATCACCATTAAACACTTCCTTATCATAATCATTTCTAAACTGCATTACTTTATCATTTACCCTAAAAGTCTTTTTGCCATAATACATTTCCTGTTCGTGCGGTTTTTTAGGATTTACACAATTCTGCAGTATTTCGTTCACATTGTTTACTCCTGTATCTGTTCTTGTTCTGAAAGGGCTTAAGACTTGTACTTTATTTATATCTTTAGTCCTTTCGAGCTCTTTTATAAAGTGCTCTTTTATGAGTTCGGGAATCTTGGTGTCATCATCTTCCCTTATAAAAACAAAATCGTCTCCCCACTCTAACCTGTGGTTTCCTTTTCTTATATAATCTGCATTGATTATAATCTTGCTAGTGTCTTCCTGACGGAATATCTCGTCAAGCTTGACAGCCCTTACTTCTCCGCTATTAATTAAATCTCTAAACACATTTCCAGGACCAACTGATGGAAGTTGGTCTACATCTCCAACAAATATTGTTTTAGTTCCTACATCTATAGCTCTTAATAAATGCGTAAATAAGTGAATGTCTATCATTGAAGATTCATCAACTACTAACAAATCCGCATCAATAGGGTTGCGCTCATTCCTTCCACATATCACCCTGTCTTCAGACGAACGCTTAAATTCAAGCTCTCGATGAATAGTTTTCGCACTTAACCCTGTTGCCTCTTCCATTTTCTTTGCTGCTCTACCTGTAGGTGCAACCAACTTAACCTCTCTTTCTGGAAAATTCTTTTTAAATGCCTGTATGATTGCCTTAATTATTGTTGTTTTTCCTACACCAGGCCCACCAGTAATCACTAGCAAGTTTGTGTCCTCGATTGCTTTGATAGCTTCTTTCTGCTTCTTTGCGTATTTAATGCCATTCTTTTTCTCTAGCTCTCTTATAGTTTCCTCCATATCATAGGGAAACTTATATGGTTTTTGCCTTATTAGGTCACGAGTTTTTCTAGCACAATAGATCTCTGATCTGTGGTGTATTGGTAGGAAAACATTCTCTTCCTCAATTACTATATCTCCGTTTTCCTCCATTTTTTCGAGCACTGGGATAATTGCAGAACTATCTATTTCGCCCTCATCGGTTTTAAGAACTTTCCTGGTTCTTATAAGAAGACTTCTTCGTGTAAGGAATAAGTGTCCATCTTTAGCAGCCGCTTCGTGCAAAATAAACAGAACTCCTGCTCTTATTCTATACTCATCATCAAAAGCAACATCAAAAGCTCTGGCAATCTGATCAGCTGTTTTAAATCCGAATCCATCAATCTCATCGGTAAGTCTATATGGGTTTTCTTTCAATATAGAAACTGCATTTTCTCCGTACCTTTTATAAATCTTTGCAACCCGCTTATTTGAAACATTATAAGGTTTTAATATAAGCATTAATTCCTCTAAAAATTCATGCTCTCTATAAGCTTTCGTTATAACCTCTGCTCTCTTATGGGAGATACCCTTGATTGTCATTAGCTTTTCTGGATGGTTCTTTATAACGTTCAGAGTATCTTCTCCGAATTTTTTTACTATAAGAGCTGCGGTTTTTGGTCCTATCCCTTTGAATAAGCCGCAGCTTAAATACTGTTCGAGAGCATGATTCGTGGTCGGAAGCACTTCTTCATAGCCTTCCACATTGAATCTCCATCCGTATCGAGGGTGTTTTGTCCACTCTCCTCTTAAAAGAAAGTCTTGGCCAACTACTGCTCTAACAAAGTTGCCCACGGCCACGAAAGTGTTCTTATACCCTGAAGCTTTTTTTACAAACTCCGGGATGTTATCCGACTTTAGTACTACGATTGCAAAGCTTTGCACTGAATCCATTACTAGCACATTGGTTACCGTCCCCATGATTTCAACTTGCTTCTTTTTTGTTGAGGTTTCCATATTACTTCCTCCTTGATCTATATTTTTAGAAGAGAGTAGCTCTTGATAGAACTACTCTCTCTACTCGTTATTACTTAATTCGGTCTTTCAGTTTCGAGAATCTGTGGCTCACTCTATCATTTTTGATAGCGTGTCTTAAGGCATTTTCATCACCTACTAATATTACTTTTTCTTTAGCACGAGTGATGGCCGTATATATAAGGTTTCTTTGTAACATTCTCCTATGCTGCATTGTCAGTGGAATAATTACTGTATTATATTCACAACCCTGGCTTTTATGAATGGTGGTAGCATACGCAAGTTGTAGCTCATTCAACTCTTCTCTCGAAAATTCGATTTCTTCACCATCCATCTCCACTAACATGATATTTTCTTTTGTGTTAATGTCTTTAATTATCCCTACATCTCCGTTGTAAATTTCCTTATCGTAATTATTTCTATACTGCATCACCTTATCATATCTACGAAATGTGGTATAACCATATGTGATTTCAGGCTTTGTGGGACTCTTGGGGTTTATTTCATTTTGTAGGGCTTTGTTCAGCTGCTCCACACCATTTTCGGTTCTTCTTCTAAATGGAGTCAAAATCTGAACTTCATTTATATCTTTTATTCTGGCGAGTTCTTCTTTAAAGCACTTTTTTACAATATCGGGAATATTGCTTGCGTTTTTTTCTTGAATAAAAATGAAGTCATCCCCATACTCAAGTTCTGGTTCTCCGTTATTAATGTTTGCGGCATTTATGATTATTCTGCTGGTATCAGCTTGCCTAAAAATCTGATTTAACCTAACAACAGGAACTTTGTTACTTTCAATTAGGTCTTTTAAAACGCTTCCTGCTCCCACCGAGGGGAGCTGGTCAATATCCCCTACAATTATAAGAGTCGTACTTGGCTCAACCGCTTTTAAGAGCGTGTTAAACAACAAAAGATCCGCCATGCTACTTTCGTCAATTATAATTAGGTCTGCATTAATTGGGTTGCTCTCGTTCCTACCACACACCACTTTGCCGTCAGATGATGGTCTGTACTCTAGTTGTCTATGAATAGTTTTCGCCTCAAGTTTAGTGGCTTCTTCCATTCTCTTGGCAGCTCTTCCTGTCGGAGCTGCTAATACAATCCTGCTTCCAGGGAAGTTTTTCTTATATATGTCTATAATTCCTTTAATAATAGTAGTCTTCCCTGTTCCTGGACCACCTGTTATAACCATCATGTTGGTTGTAGGCAAGGTATGAAAAGCCTCTTTTTGTGTCTTTGCATATGAAATGTTGTACTTTGATTCTAGTTCTCTTATACACTCATCTATACTATACCTAAACTCTCTCGGACTTTTCTTTAAAAGTAGTTTAACTTTATTTGCAACCCCTACTTCACTAGCATAATAAATAGGCAAATAAACAGAGTGATCTCTTTCAATAATTAACTCCTTGATATTATTCATATCAATGCTCACTCTGATGATGTCGTTTTTATCAACATTTCCAGAGATTTCGCCTTGTTGCAAAGTTTGCTGTGTTTTTTCTATCATAAGATCAAATGGCAAATATACATGTCCTTCTATAATAGCACTCTCGTTTAGAGTGTGTATTATGGCTGCCCTTATTCTAAAGTCATCATTGAAGCTTTTATCAAAAGCTCTTGCTATGGAATCAGCTACTTTAAAACCGATCCCTTCTATGTCATCACACAACGAATAAGGGTTGTCTTTAATTTTCTCCATAGCTTTTTTTCCATACACTCTGCTTATTTTTATAATTTTACTTGTTGATATTTGAAATGGTTTTAAAGCTAACATTAATTGCTCTAAATGCTCCGACTCAAGGTAGGAGCTTGATATTATCTCTGCCCTTTTTGTCGATATACCCCTTACCTTTGTTAGCCTCATGGGATCGTTTCTAATGATGCTTAAAGACTCTTTTCCAAAGCAATCTACAATAGCCTCTGCTGTTTTTTTCCCGATCCCTTTAAACAATCCACTTGAAAGGTATTCCACCATAGCTTCTTCAGTGGTTGGTAAAACCTCACAATAAGAGCTTACATGGAATCCCCAACGTCCTCTTCTGTCACGAACCCATCTTCCTTTTAGTTTAAAATTCTGTCCTTCAACCAATCTTGGAAACACCCCAACCGCAACAAATGAGTTGGGATAAGCGGGGTTTTGTGCAAACTTCGGCACACCTTCTCCTTTAAAAGCGGCTATCATACTACTAGTCGCTTCGTTTTTCCAGAGAATTTTTTCTACTACCCCTTCCATTAGCTCGTTTTTTTCTTCTCGCTTTTTAAGTGCTTCCATCCTGTCCCTCCAATATTTAAGATTGTTTTATCCTTTTTGTCCCTCCTACTTCATCTTTTAAATAATTAAATGCTGTGTCTTAAAGATATAGTTAGATTTCTGTACTTTTCAAGAAAAAAGACAGGGCATCTATTCCTCACCCTGTCTTCACCCCTTTTATTTGTAAAAAGCATGTCCACCAATTCTTTTTACAAATTTCTTTGTTCGTGGGATGGTCTGATCTTTAGCTATATCTGGATTTAGAAAATACAGGACATCTTTTCCCACAACTCTTTTTCCATTTAACGCTTCCTTTACTGCCTTTTTTACTTCAGCAGTAGGTTTCATCTTCCACACTCTACCATTTCTTGCAGGAGTAAATTGTCCTTTTTGGAAAACGACACCCTTAATTGTATTAGGATAAGACTTATGTGCGACTCTATTCATAATTACATTTACAACCGCAATCTTACCCTCATAGGGTTCCGCTCCCGCTTCTGCCATAACTATTTTTTCTAACAAATCAAGTTCGCTTTTGCTTACAGAATATCCACCACGGCTAGTCGCTTCTGCTTTCTGCGTTTTCTGTTGCTGCTCCTTTCGTTTCTTTTCTTCGAGTTTTTTTCTTCGTGCCTCTTCAGCTGCTCTTTTTTTCTCCTCTTCCCTGATTCTCTGCTCTCTCTTTTCGTTTGCTAGCTCATTTATAGCAATAGTTGAGTTTTCCTCTACCAATTGAGTGAATAGCATCACCGATGCTAAATTATATTGCTCTAGCTCGTCTTTTTCCATATTTTCTAACAAACTCACTTCTTTCTTCTCTTTAACTAAAACAAAAATACCGTTTCTGTTATATCCTTTTGTTACTGCACTTGCACAAAACCCTAGAGTTAGAAATAATCCTACCCCAAATAAAATTGAGTTTACTCCTGCTATATTTTTTAACATTCTTTTCTTGAACGTATCCCCTCCACATTTTGTCCTATATTTAAAACTGTAAGACACTAAATTCCCCTCCTTTTTCTCGGCTAAAACCTTGAATAATAGCTCGTTCAGGATAATCAAACAAGCCAACTCTTTTCAAGTTTTATTTCGCCGCATCAAATTCATCTAGGAGGCTATTCTGTATAATCGAGCATAAACTCAATTTCCTTTTTAAGTTCATTCCAATTTGAATAAGTTATATCGGTATCTTTTTTTACAGTCATTTTGACTCTGTTTTCTTCTGCAGGTTTTGCTAAAAACCCATCTATTACAATAGAACCATCAGGTAGTTTATAAAAACTTTTGCTTCCTTTGGGGTTCAACCCTCTTTCCTCGGCCTCGTCTTTAGTTCCAACTCTAATGTCTGTTTTTTCATACCGAGGTAGTTTCAAGGTGATACCAAACCCGTCTTTGCTAATGACTTTATATCTTTTATGATTAAATTGTCTTTTGAACACTTTCTAAATCACCTCACATTATACTTAAGAGTTTGTTTTTACAGCCCAAGTGTAACCATTCCTCTATCTACTCTCAAAAGGCAGTTGCTTATTTTGTTTTGGAGGATAAAATCTCCCGAAAAAAGATTTTTTATTTGACGCAGTAAGTCCGATGTTCGTCTACAAATATTAACAAAATCTCCTTCTGAAGTTGAACATGTCTTTGTTATTTCAAATAAGTCTCCTCCACGACTCCACGCCTCCATGATCCCACATACTTCAGGAACGAAATTCGAGGAAACCTCAAGTCCGCTCTCTATCTCTTTTTTCGTGATTTCTTCCATGATAGCTAGTATATTATTAGTGTCATAACTAAAAGGATAACTTGTCCCGTACTCCCCTACCCTGTGATCCTCACACACTATTCCTGCTAGAACTCCATTTATAACATCCTCTTGATTCTCGTGAAAAAAACCTCTAAAGACTAGCTCTGTCACTAAAAGCTCTTGTATATGAATTTGACAACCAACCTGCCCTCTGGGAAGCAGTTTATTATCTTTTGTTATATAGTTAAGACTTTTTAATAAGCTTGTTTTCTTTTGGTATTCCTTTAATAAAAAACTCTCTGGTCTCTTTTTTTCACGCCTTTTAAGTGATGCTTCCATCTGCGATATTTTTCTTTTTTTCTTATCTATTCTTTGGTGGATTTTAAGGCAGTTTTTCCTTATATCTTTCGTACAGCTTGCCCGCACTTTGAAAGTTTTTTGTTTTAGCTTGTACATCTTTTTCTGAATTAGTGTTATATCTTTTTGAGGTATATCTTTCTTTTTAAGCATAGCTTGGTACATTTCTAACATTTCTTTGTTTTTATCATAGTATATTGGACAACAATCTAGATCTTTGATAAAGCAGTGATCAATGTATGCTGATGTGCTTGATTGCATACTTTTTCTTTTCAATAACTCTAATTCTTTTTTCTCATTCAATAATCTCTTATCAAATTGATAGTTAGCAAGGCTTTTCTTGAAGAATTCTTTTATTGTTTCTTCATCATTTCTTTTAATTAAGTTTAATACGGTGTTGTAAGAAAGGCTGAATTGACTCTTTACTGGTTCTACTTTCAGTTTTTCTATATTTAGCAAGTCTCCATACTCAACAGCCTTATAATCAGCCAGGGTAAATACTAACCCAAATTCATCAATATTTCGCCTTCCAGCTCTACCTGCCATCTGAAAATATTCTGATCCGTAAATGTTCCTAAAGGTTTTTCCGTCATATTTACGAAAGCCATCAAAAAAGGCTGTTTTTACAGGGTGGTTGATTCCTACAGCAAAAGTCTCTGTTGCATAAAGGACTTTACAAAGCTTTTTTTCGAACAAGCCTTCCATGAACTGTTTTATTATCGGTAACAATCCTGCATGATGAAACCCTATCCCACGAATTATAACCAGCTTTAGTTGCTTCCATGAATGAGACTTTTTTAAATACTCATACTCTTTTTCGT
>ERZ773359.3387-NODE-3387-length-18276-cov-18.700949_pt1 | contig 18276 bp, 16 predicted proteins | sample MGYA00374955_ERZ773359 | MGnify/ENA primary metagenome ERZ773359 (study PRJEB29098, sample SAMN04486028) | biogas fermenter metagenome | study: EMG produced TPA metagenomics assembly of the Biogas fermentation microbial communities from Germany - Plant 4 DNA1... | reverse complement strand
TTTGCCATTTTGTTTTTATCTTACCAGACTATCCGAAATTATAGCACCGACCCGAGGAGCGGATTTTGTTTTTCGATAAGTTTTGTAATCAAACCTCCACAGCCTAATTCCGCATCATCGGTGTGTGGTGAAAGGATCAGTGTTCTCACATTAAATTACCCCGTGATTTAAAAATATCAAGGTATTTCGGATTGTCAGATATTTGTTTTATACTTTCAGGAAAGCTGTCTACCAGCCAGACCAGAAATGCTGTCATATCAAGTTTGTCTTTGATTAATCTGTTTCTTTTCTGCTGGCACTCATCCTTGATGTTTGGATTGCTGAGCATCTCGACGGCTTTCGGCAGTGCCTCAGCCTCATCATCAAAAAAATCCAAGAGCCCATAGTGCCTCAGATCCTTAAAAATGCCGCAGTGTTTTGCTGTGGTAGAGATATGGATGGCATAGGTCCCCAGCACAGCTGCTTCTGCTGCGGTTGTGCCCCCTTCTCCCAGATAAAGGCTGGCATAGTAAAGCAGGTGATGCAGTTTTTCCGGAGCGATCTGAATTCTGTATTTTTCCCATAGCGGCTCCTGACTTTCGGATATGATGAAAACACGGCCGAATTTTTCAATGGTGTTTACCAACCTTGTTTTGTTTCTAACACCGTGCTGCCCGATGTCATGACTGGCAGACCAGGAAATAAATCTGACAATGGAAAAGGTGTCCTGTTCACTAAGACCTACCTCTTTCAATACTTCCGGATCCGGTGTAAAACAGTTGGGGTGCAGGTAGGCCAGTTCATGAAAACCTTCGTAAGTTAACTGTTTTTTCCCCATACTGTACTGAAAAGAAGATGGGGTAAAAATGTAATCGGTAAAAGGGGCGTATAAAAGGTGCTGCTCCCGGGAATATTCAGTATCCTCAAAGTTGATGCAGGGCTTTCCTAGTAACCAGGATATATGAGCAGCACGTATAGAACCCACCCCAAGGAAGAGATCGGGATCAAATCCTTTGACTTTTTGGTACATCCTCCAATCAAGCAGCGGCAGGTTAATCGCTTTGCTGAGCAGTGAGACCCCATAACTGCCCAGATTGATAAAGGGGAAACCGTAATATTCCAGCAGTTTTATTGAAATATCTTTGCTGCTTGCTGTAATCAAAATCTCATGGCCTTTATCGCTCAGTTGCCTGATCACATTTTTAAAAAAGTGCACATGTGCCGGGTGATTGACATCTACAACTATTTTCATTTTTCTGACCTCATGTAAATTTAGTTATCCGATATGCCCAAAAACGAAATTACTTAACCTTTTGTAAATGGGGCGCGGCATTGCCTGTAGCAGTTCTGTTTCCAATTGATAAATAAAGCCTTTCCGGTTCATGATCTGGGAGCGCGGCATTTGGGGGTAGTAGCTGTAGGGAAGCTTTTTTTCTACACTTCCCCAGCGGCTTTTAAAATGTATTAAGCCTGAGTCAGAAACTGATACCCTTCCAAAATCGAAATACCGGTAACCCTTTAAGCAGGCATCCTCAATGCTTTTCCACAGTAAAGCATTATAAGGACGGTAGTGCAGGTAGGCAGGGTCTGCTGCACCATATCCGTAAATGAAATAGTCACCATAGGTGAGCATCACCCCTCCTGCGATGATTTTGTTATTATAACTGGCGACATATAGTGAGGCATGGTCTTTCAGGTGATGAAAAAGGTTTTTATAGAAAATCCAGGGGTGGCAGGGGGAACCCAGACTTTTTTTATTGATGCAGTTTAACTGGTAGAATACTTTTAATGCTTCCATGTCTTTTGTTTCTTCCACCATGACCCTGTATTTCCGGGATTTATTGATGTTCCTCCTCACATTGCTTTTGAATTTACGCCAAACATGATCAGGATTGTTGGATAACTCCAGAATGTAGGTGGAATAGCAGGAGGAACTATGAAAGGAACTGTTATTGATGGAATCCCTTACCTCCAGGTAGGCAGCATTCAATTCCTCTACCAGTTCAACTGCTTTATCAAGCAGAATCCTTTGAGAGGTTGGATCTCCCAGGATGCTGCACTGGTAGGCAAAGGGTAGAGAACACAACCTGTTCCCTGTTAGCCTGCTTTTTATCTGAAAAAGAGGTAAAAAACCGGTTATCCTTCTGGAAGAGTCTCTGGCAAACAGATAGTACGGTTTGTAGTGAAAAGTTTGATAGATGAAATTAGCCCATTCAGGTGTATGAAAAATGCCCGCTTTTGGTTGATCAGCAAGAAAATCCCTCCATCCTGCCTCCTGTGTGCCTAATACAACCTCGATCATGCCCATCCCCCTTAAACAGTTATAACCCCAGTTAACGCTGTATCTCAATATGATATGGCATGGGTTAAGGGAGTGTGACTCTATTGGGGGTAAGGTTTCGTTTGCTACTCTTGCCATGAGTGGTGTGGGAAACCCTTTCCGAGCTACCGGTTGGAATTCGGATTTATCAAGTTGAGATGAGACTTGAAGTTAAGCGGTAATAATCGGAACCACCAGCTCTGCTGCTGAATATAATATCTCCGGATGGTAACAGAACTTACCAGCGTCAGTGGGGGATATAGATGTGCAGGAGCAGAGCTTATCTATAACAGTTGATCTGGAGGACTGGTATCACATTCCATCGGTCTGTGGGTCACCTTTTTCCGTATATTCCAGTGTTGATGATTTCTATAAGCAGTGGCCCTACAGGTATGATTATTTGAATGAACCGACAGCAAGGGTGCTTGATCTGCTGGATGAATTCAGTGTGAAAGCAACTTTTTTTATCGTTGCAGATCTGGTGAATCATTACCCTGGTCTTGTAGAGTCAGTTGTGGCGAGAGGGCATGAGATCGCCTGTCATGGTCTGGACCATTCCTGTAAGCTCCATCCAGGTACCAGAAAGCCGATATTCAGTTGCAGGGAATTTGAGGAGCGGACAGCACAGGCCAAAAAAATGCTGGAAGCAGTCTGTGGGGAGGAGGTTATCGGGTACCGGGCCCCCAATGTTCTGGTTGCTGGATGGATGTTGGATTCATTGGAAAAAGTGGGTTTTAAATATGATTCATCTGTTTGTGTGAATTCCCTGTATAACAAAACCGATTCAGATTTGAAAGGTGTTTGCTCCTATCCCTATAACCCCCAACAGGGCTTATTAGAGCCTGGTGATAACAGGAGTTTCATCGAGTTTCCCTGGTCATACTTGGATATTTGCGGATTTAAGATCCCTACATCAGGTGGCCCCATGTTGCGGTTTCTCGGTTCTTTTATCATTGCCAGCGGTTTGGAACAGAGCATGAAGAGAGGGCATACGGTGTTCTATTTTCATCCGCTGGATATCTCCCAGGAGAGGTTTCCTCAGATCGGTAAAGGGAGACCACTCTATTGGGCTGTTAAGGGCAGTTTAATAGAAAAAAGGATCAGGTATATCCTGCAAAAATTCAGCAATGTAAGGAAAGTCACTTTAGGAGAAGCTTATCTGGAATGGGTGAAAGGTTAAATTTATCAAATGGTTAATCATGGGGAGGGGTGGGTGTGGGTTGTCATTGCTATTGAAAAAGTTAGATTTTACACTGGATCAATATGCTGCATTATGCAGTACAATCAAAATGTCCAAATACCAGGCAGTTACAGTGAGAGATTATTTAGCAGGGGTTCAGCGGGATAAATATTTGATCATCATGCGCCATGATGTTGAAGAAGATGCCCGTAAAGCTTTAGACATGGCCCGGGTGGAACACAGTTACGGCATCCAGGCCACTTATTATTTCAGGATGAAAAACAAGGTATATGTTCCTGATATTATTGATCAAATTGCATCCTACCATCATGAGATCGGCTACCTATACGAAACCCTGGATAAGACCAACGGAGATATGGAAAAAGCCATCATGCTTTTTGCAGTGGAATTAGCAATGCTGCGGGAGAGATATGATATTAAAACGGCCTGTATGCATCCTTTGACCGAATATGATAACAAAAAGATTTGGGAGAATTGCAAGCTGGCAAAATTCAATCTCCTTGGAGATCCTTACTTCTCTATGGATTATAATCAAATGCTCTTTTTGTCTGACAGCGGAAGAACATGGTTGGTAGATACAAATAAGGTTAATGACAGAACGAGTTCAACGCTTTCTCCCATAGATAAGGTTGAGCACACAACTGATCTGATCGATTTAATCAATGATGGAAGGTATGAGAGAATCTGTATTTTGACACACCCTGAAAGCTGGAGCAAAAATATAGTCGATTGTTTAGGATTTTATCTGCTTGGTCTTGCTTTAAATGCGGGAAAAAGACTGCTGTCTGTATATCGGGGTCTATTTAAGGGGAGCTAATCGAAGAGAATTTTTTAAATGATGTTGTGTCCTTCCTTTTTGCCACTCCAATATCATCATATTAACCCATTAAAGGAACATACTGCACATTTGTTATGCTATCCGCGTAGTATATGTAAAGGTAATCCACAAAAATGATCCGCATGTCAAAGGAGGTGCAGTAAATGTCCATACAAGCGATGATTGATGCGGCCCCACCTGGCGGAACGGTTAATGTGCCCCCGGGAACATACTTTGAGCAACTGGTGATCGATAAACCCCTTACCTTGCAGGGCCCTCCTCCATCAATAGGTGTAGCAATTGTAGATGCCGCTGGTCTGGCAGCTGTCCCTACCTTGCAGATACTATCTAGCCAAGTAACCATCAGGTTTATGACATTTCGCAATGGACCCCACCGGGGTATCCTTGTTGGGTCCACTGATTTCTCTGATCTGGAAGATATACTCATAGAAAACTGCACTATCCAGGGACACGATTTATCAGGGATCATGAATCTCACTCACTCTGCAATGGATGTGGTAAATAGCATTATTGAAAATAACGGTAGTGCTGTTAGCTTTGAAAGAGCGGGAATCTATTTACGCGAGCACAAAAACACAAACATAATAGGAAATATTATTCGCAACAACAATGGTGAAGCGATATATGCACAGGGGGGCAACGAAGGGCTGCTAATCAGAAATAATGTTATGGAAAACCATAATTTCGGTGGAATAACCCTGTCCCGGGATCAAAAAAATGTGACCATTGAGGGCAATACAATTAAAAACTGTGGTTTAGGTACTGATCAGTTTCAAGGCGGCATCGTTATATTTCAAGCTATGGCGGAAAGGATCGTTGATAATACAATAACTAACTGCTATAGGGGAATAATGTGGGGGTGGGTTCCTCAGACGGGACCCCCACCAGATCTAATTCTGATCTCATCCAACCGGATTAGCAATAGTGCGACCGACGGAATATTTCTTTATTCCCAAGGGCCGGGCGGTTTTGATCCGCCTGATCCTTTTCCCCTCAGACCTTTGATCAGCGGAAATCAAATCATTGGCAATGGCAATGCCGGGGTCTATTTAAGTAATTCGTTATTAGGGGCTTTTCCTAATAATGCTAATCCCCGTCTGGATTGCAACAGTATTGAGGGCAATGTGTGGGGGGTCTTAAACCAGACTGCTACTCTTATTAATGCTGTGAATAACTGGTGGGGAGACAGATCAGGACCCTTTCATCCCGTCAAAAATCCCGCTGGTACAGGAAATCCGGTAAGCGATAATGTTGATTTTATACCCTGGAAGATACAGCAACCCATGCCACCCCCAACAATGATCGACTGCGTTGAAACCACGAAAGTATACATGACCTGCAAAGAGTCCCGCATAAAAAAACAGATAATAGATGTTTCGGAAATAGCTCAAGGGGAAGTTGTTAATGTGGCATGCATTGAGGTCAGGCAGGTAGTTGACCAACAGCATTTTGCTGCAGTGAAAAAAATAGAGGGGACAGATATGGCACTGGTAAGTTTTTATTTCGAATATAAGATCAGATTTCAGGATGATACCGGATGGAAGGAACTGACCAGTCCGCCTCTAATTTGCCGGGAGGCTGTTTTGATGCCCTCTCTTATTCAGGATCATCGAATCAATGTAACTGCAGATATTTATCCTCAATGTATGGAGTGTTTTGTCTCAGGCTCTCAGCAAATTACCTGTTTGATATGTATAAATATGTTGCTGCATCTTACCTCACAGGTGCGATTGTCAATACCCACTTACGGATTTTCTTAGAAAAACTGCCTACAGGTAGGCTCCCGATAATAGCCGGTATGCTTGGCTATTATCGGGAGGAGACTTTGCAAGGCAAAGGACTAGATGCCTAACTGGTTCTACTTGTTTCTCGTATTAAATAAAATGAAAATAAGCGGCCCTCCTTTTTCACAGTGCAAGGGCTATGAAAGTGGCATTTTTAGGTCTAGTTCATATAATAACCAAGCAAGGAAAAATAATCAATTGGCCAAACAAGAGGAGGGATTGCTTTGGATACAACAGCTCAAGATAAAGTGTGTTCAGATTGCTCAGTTGAGGAGCAAGGGGAAGAGAAGAATGTAATAGAGGGAAACGCTACTTCCGAACAAGAACCCTGCTGTCAGGATGAACAAGCAGCAGTAGATATAACTGAACAAGAAGATGAGCTTGTACTGAATGTGGAAGAAACTTTTATCGAAGAAGATGTTGATAGATGTCAGAATGAAGTATCAGAGGTATCTGACAAGGGTCATTCCTCTGAGCTTACTTATGATCTTTTTCATGTACCTGTTTCTGAGGTTACACTTACTCATATAGAATTGTCCCGGCGTACTGCGCTTCCGCAGGAAGTTGTAAATTATTATAAACAATTCGGGCTTGACGAGAGAATCATAAAACTTATCTTTCAATTGCAACCTACAGCTATGCATCCGGAATATCAACGGGAGGGTTCAGGCTGAGGGAGGTCTTGCCTATAGCGGCGGTCTGCCGTTATTAGTAAGAGGATTGATGTGAAACCGGAGGGGAAGGAGGGGGAATAGTGGCAGGTTCAGTAATGAAAATGAAAATAAGTTCATCACACCAGGTCGTTTTACCCGATTATCCGGTTTCCTATAGGGTTGCTAATCTTAAACTTTTTGGAGAAGTTCTTTCTAATGGGGTCTTGTTGGTTTATGGAGGATATGATCTGGTTTTTTGCTGTAGTTGTAAGGATAATCAGGAAGTATTATACAATACTGTAATCATTCCTCGCACCTTTGTGAAAAAATATTTGCCTGAGACAACAGGATTTAAAGGGAAAGAAAGAGTACAGATCATAACTAATTATCCTCTCAGCATTCAGGTAAGGGCTGGGAAGCCATCAAGGGTCAGTTTGTGGAAACGATTAGTAAGCATTTTCAGAGATAAAACATGGGTAGAAGTTGATGTTGAGGGGGAAATCTCTGTTCAGGAAGAGAGAATCTTTCAAAATGAGATTGAAGAAAAACAGCCTAGCGCAAAAGAAATACCTAAGGAGAGAAGCATTAACGAGAAAGTAGCTAAAGTGCCTGAAAACTATCAAGAAGAAAAAAACGACCTGCTGGATAAGCAGCTTTCTGTTTTGCCCAGCTCGAATAGCATAACCTTGACAATAGACACTCTAGCGGATCTGCTAATCAAGGTTATCCAGCAGCGAGAAAAAAGCCTTTCCCTACCAAACAAGCCTGTGCAGGAATTAGGTGCTAAAGAAAAGGGTGCTGATCTGTTTCCATCTGCAAATACCGAGGAAGATATGCTCTCAGAGATTATGCACCGCTATGCCGCCCAAGGAAAAAAAGAAAAAGGACAGCAGATAAGGGACCAACTAAAAAGGAAAGTTTATACGGAATACGACCTGTCCTCTATCCCTCTCGAAAAAATTCCAAGCCGGCCTGGGCTGCAGCAAACCTTTGTTCAGAAGGCTCCCCCTCCAAAACCTCCTGAACATAGTGGCTGAGGAGAAAGAGCTGAGGTGTCCAGTTGGGCAAAACTCTGCTCATTGCTAAATGATCAACCGATATACCCACCTCGTAAACCATATTCTCCTGAGGAACAGACCAAAACAAAATAGAAGGCTCGTCAAGGCAGCAAAATATCAGCTGCCTGTTTTTGTCTGCTTAAAATGGTGCATTTGCTTATCCGTAGCAATGCTGTTTTTTCTTTTACGAGGGGGGCTGTGTATTATCTTATTATGATGAGCAAACTGAAATGAGCGTAAAAGGAAGAAGGGATGTCCAGTTCTGTAAAAGGGATAACGCCGCAGAAAGCTACTGCGGCGTTTTTCTATTTTAATAGCTATGGAGTAAGTACACCGTTCTGTATGCCGTCGATAAACACATTAAATGTGGAGCCTTCTACCCTAGTAAACTGCAAAGTGCAAACAGTGTTGCTGTCATGCAGTGTCCCTTCTGTATCAGTGAAAGTGGTGGTCACAGTAAAGGACAACAATGCTTGGGTAGTTGGGTCAACAAATTGCACTATGTCTCCGGCTACAATAGCGCCGAGAGTTGTGAAGGTGGCTGTTCCATTGGCATCTGTGAGTACAGTGGTTGTTGTGCCGGCCCGAATAATAGAAACATTTACGTTTGGAATCGGCGAGTCATCTGTCTCTTGTAATATAACTACCGGCGGCTCCTGGCAGCGCTGAGGCGGATAGAGCGGTTCGTCTCCTGGACAAGCGTATGGCAGTGTCACTGGAGTGCATGGATCCAGTTCGCAGAAGCCATAACTAGGAACAAGCAGTCTGACCAGGGCCTTGATTTGAATCTCTTTACAGACATAGACTCTGCAGCAGATAAGCTGGTCTCCGGTAACCGGGTCTGTTGTCAGATCGCAAGCGCAATCTCCGACAGCAATAATCTGACACTGGACAAGGGTACCCGGAGGTGCCCACATTTGGAACTGGGAAATGCCATCAATTCTTGTAGTGAATGGTCCGCAGATAGTATTACCGGCAGCATCACTGACAGTGATTTCAACATCTAATTGGCTTTGGATCATTACGGGTCGATAAAATGGCGGGTTATATTCACCGAAACCGATATGGAAGCAGCGAGCAGAGTTAGGTACTACATTACATGTAATCACAGCATCAGCTGGTATGGGATCCGAGCAGAATTCGCTTGCTAATACACATCTACCCAATAATTCTTCTCCAGCGCACTGGTCGTATATTTTGAAAACTTCAATACAATCTTTTTCTGAGTAAGGCGGGCAGTTTGGTACCCCGTCAACTTGGGGGCATTTACCTGGAGTAATTGGCATATTGTTACCTCCTTTTCTTTATTTTCTTGTCGAACTTAAGGGGATATCCCCGTTTGTCTTCTCAATATATAATATGGGAATATAGGAAAAAAAGTTACATTGACTTAATTATTATTTTTGAAACCTTTTCATATTTTAATTATTTTATGTGTTCGAAAAGAAAATGGTTTGCGTAGCACCTTGACAATTGCAGCTGTTTATGACAATATGTAAGAAAATTTAATATAGTTGCACGACAGCAGGGGAATGGCATAAAGGACGCGAAATCATTGGGATGCGAACCAGTACATTAGTGCTGGTTTTTTTATTTCGTTGTCCAGAATGAATGAACGGAGGGGATGCTCATTGCTGTTGTTGATCGACAATTACGATTCTTTTACCTACAACCTTGTCCAGTATCTGGGGGAAATGGGGGAGGATGTAAGGGTTTTCCGCAATGATGCCCTTAACTGCAGCCAGATCGCCGCTCTCCGACCGGAAGTTTTGCTTCTTTCGCCGGGGCCTTGTACCCCCGATGAAGCAGGAATCTGCCTGGAGGCCGTAAGGTTCTTTCAAGGGAGGATTCCTATTCTGGGAGTCTGCCTGGGGCACCAGGTTATCGGACAGGCATTTGGGGGGGAGGTTGTCCGGGCGGAGCGCTTGATGCACGGAAAAACCTCTCTGGTTTATCATGATGGCCGCACAATCTACAAAAACATGCCTAACCCTTTTGTGGCGACAAGATACCATTCACTGATCCTCAAAAGGGAGACCCTTCCCCCTTGCCTGGAGATTTCCGCAGAGACCGAAAAGGGCGAGATTATGGGTGTCAGGCACCGTGAGTTCCAGATTGAAGGAGTGCAGTATCATCCTGAATCCATTTTGACGGAAGGGGGTAAAACTTTGCTGCACAACTTTCTTAACATTGTTCGGGGAAAGACCCCTGCTGGAAAAAGTAAGTTTACAAGAACGCCTGGAAAGAAGGGGATCGTAGTCAGCAGGGGGGTGGCCAATCTTGATTATTAAAGAGTTCGACTTAAAGGATACTCTCTCAATTTTTGAGTCTTTTCGCAGCCGGCCTTTTCCTTTTCTTTTAGACAGTGGCATGGATCCCTCCCGACTGGGGCGGTACTCGATCATGGGTAGTGATCCCTTTCTGGTGATTCGGACAAAGGGAAGGGACATCGCACTTTTTGACGGCGACAGTTGGGTCAGGAAAGAAGATGATCCCTTTTCTGTTCTCCGGCAGCTGCTGGGTAGATATCAACTGTCTGGTAACCATAACCTGCCTGTTGTGGCAGGAGCATTTGGTTATTTCTCCTATGACCTAGGCCGGCTGTTGGAAAAACTTCCCGTTCACTCTGCTGATGACCTTAAAGTGCCGGATCTCTATCTAGGATTTTACGACAGATTGGTGATTATTGACCACCTGGAGGGGCGGGCGTTTTTTACATCTACCGGTCTGCCTGAGGAGGGAGTGGAGAGGCTGAAGAGAGAGAAACGGCGCTTGCGGGAACTGGAAGAGATCATCGCAAATACCAGAGCACAAGTCGATCCGGTAAAACATGCCGGTTTTGGAGGAACACCAAAGATTTTTGGGCATTTCAGTCATGATTCTTACTGCCGGGCGGTACAGAAGGTAAAGGACTATATTGCGGCAGGGGATATTTTTCAGGCCAATCTGACCCAGCGCTTTTCTTGTCCCCTTGAGATAGACCCCTGGCATCTTTACCTGCGTCTTCGTTCGGAGAATCCCGCTCCTTTTGCCGCTTACCTGCAATATCCGGAATTGGATGTGGTCAGTGCTTCCCCGGAGCGCTTTTTGCGCGTACGAGGTCCTTTTGTAGAGACCAGGCCGATTAAGGGAACCCGGCCCCGGGGAAGGAATCCGGAAGAGGATATAAGGCTGCGTGATGAGTTATTGCACAGCGAGAAGGATAGGGCGGAGCTGACGATGATCATCGACTTGGAGCGAAATGACCTGGGGAAGGTTTGCAGCTATGGGAGTGTGCATGTCCCGGAGCTGATCTGTCTAGAGAAATATGCCACTGTATTTCACCTTGTTTCAACTGTCAGGGGGGTCCTGGCACCGGGCCGAGACCTGGTTGATCTTTTGTGTGCTACCTTTCCTGGAGGGTCCATCACCGGAGCTCCAAAGATCCGGGCGATGGAGATCATTGAAGAGCTGGAGCCGGTGCGACGGGGGATATATACAGGCTCCATCGGATATCTGGGATTTGACGGAAACGCCGATTTGAATATAGTCATCAGAACATTTATTGTTAAAGATGGAATGGCTTACTTCAACGTAGGAGGGGGAATTGTGGCTGATTCAGACCCGGAAGCGGAGTATTGGGAAACCATAACCAAGGCGAGGGCTTTGTTGAGAGCGCTGGGGCATCACCGGGAGGAGGTAGCAGTATGTCTGGAATAGCCTGGGTGAACGGGGAGATCGGCGATCTAGCCAATCGGTGGTTCGGAGTGTTGGAAAGGGGGTTTATCTACGGTGATGGAGTGTTTGAAACATTGCGGTTGAGAGATGGGTTCCCACAGGATTGGGATGATCACCTGCGCCGGCTTTGTCAAGGGTGTTTAGCCTTAAAAATACCCTACTCCCGAGATGATGTTGAGGCAGGAGTAGCAGAAGTCGCGGCACGGATCGGGAATGGTGTTCTGAGGGTTACAGTAACCAGAGGTGAGTCCCCTAGGGGACTTCTGCCTTACCCCGACAGCAGGCCGACTGTTGTGGTGGTCGGACAGGGCGAAGATCCCTATCCCGGTGATCTCTATGAGCGTGGTATCCATGCCTGCTTGATCAGTTTTCCCCGCAACCCTCATTCACCCTTGGTCAGGATCAAATCCCTCAACTGTTTGGAGAATATCTTGGGACGGATGGAGGCAGCAGCAGCCGGTGCGCAGGAAGGGCTCTTCTGTAATATTTGGGGAGAGGTAGCTGAGGGCACGACCAGCAATGTCTTTTTTGTTATCAAAGAGAGGATAGTTACGCCCTCACCGGATAGCGGTCTACTGTCCGGAATCATGCGTGCCAGAGTAATCTTTCTGGCCAAAGAGTTGGGAATTCCGGTAACCGAGGGGAGGGTTCTCCCCGGTGAATTCTTGAGGGTTCAGGAGGCCTTTTTAACCAATTCTTTAATGGGGATTATGCCTCTTGTATCAGTGGATGGGAGGAAGGTGGGCAAGGGGATCCCTGGCCCGGTTACTGATCTTTTACACCGGAGGCTAGAGTTTCCATAATATATTTTGTACCCGCAGGGAAGCAATAACTTCACATGCCCCGCACTCTTGGGCACCATACTGCCGATTTTTATAGGAAGCGTCAGGTTGAACCCTTGATATAGCCGGATCCGTCCAAAAAGAGTAGGCTTTAAGCGTAGTTTTTATGTATAATATAGGAAAAGAGGGAGATTTCAGCAGAGGAGGAACTCCAATGCGCAGGATGGGTCTGAAGTGGCTACAGCCGGGAATGGTCCTGGAAAGGCCGGTCTATGGAAAGGGTGGGCGGATTCTCTTAGATAAAGGAATTACATTGAAAGAAAGCTACATCAGGAGACTGGCGGATTTTGGGGTATCTCATGTATATGTTTATGATGAGCGTCTTGCCGAAATAATTATCGATGATGTGGTCAATGAGGAGACAAGGCTTGAGGCAGCAGAAATCGTAAAGGAAGCAGTGGATAATATCAGATTCGGTAAAGAACTGAAAGCAGAGGTTATAAAACAGGCTGTTACTGAGATTATCGATGAAATATTGGACAACAGGGATGCTCTTTTTCACCTATCTGAGCTTCGGATCGCCGGAGAAAATCTGTTTCACCACTCAGTTACAGTTACAATCTATTCAATCCTAACCGGGTTGACCATCAATTACCATAAGGAAGACTTGCTGAAATTGGGGACTGGGGCTCTCCTTCATGATATTGGGAAGAGCAGGATCCCGGAATGGATTGGACCAGGGTATGAAGCAATGAAAAACCATACTGTTTATGGTTTCGAAATCCTGCGGCGTGATAGGGATTTCAGTTTATTGGAAGCACATGTTGCTTACCAGCATCATGAATTGTTTGATGGGAGCGGCTATCCACGTCAGCTTAAAGGCCGGAATATCCATGAGTTTGCCCGCATAACAGCGATCGCCAACACCTATGATGCTTTAGTCACCGGGCTTTATGAAAAAAAGTTACTTCCTTATCAGGCTATTGAATATATAACTGCCCAGGCGGGTGGTGCCTTTGACCCGGAACTGGCGAGGGTTTTTTCTACAAATATTGTTGTTTACCCTTTAGGAAGTTTGGTAAGGCTGAACACAGGGGATAAGGGTTTTGTGGTCAAGATCCCCAAGAACTACCCTACACGGCCTGTTGTGCGGATTATTAAAGACTCTATGCAGCGGAAATACCGGAAGAACTTTCCGGAGATAGACCTGATGAAGGAGTTGACTGTTTTTATTGAAGATGTTATCGAGGAATAAGAACTTTAAATAAAAAATCTGGGAATTAGCATAAAGAAAAACCCCTTTCGAATAAATTCATATCATGTATGGAGATGCTAATTGGTAGCAGAAAGGGGTGACTAGTGTGAGCTCCCAGATTATTGTTGGAACTGCCTCTTTTAGGGATGAGATAAGGGGAAAACTGGAAGCAGAATTAAAATTTCTAGAAGATAAGGAGACAGTTATTAATTTTCAGGAGAGAGAAGAGCCACCATGGACCTTTTTTTGGATTCGGTTATCCCGCAAAAAACAGCAGGGGGAGCGTAAATTCGCCAGCAGATTTGCTGTAGCCAAAGCTATCTCGGACCTGTTCATCAATCATTTGGAGGCAGATTATGTAAAGAATTATATTGAGGATGTATACAATTACTGTTCCCCTCAGGACCGCTTTGAAATCGTAAGTGTTACTCTCGAAACTCTGGAAAAATTAAAAATTATCCGCAGAAACAGGATTTTGCAGAGTGTTTTTGATTATCTAGCTGAACATCATATCATTAATATCGAGGGTTTTGCCCGTTTCCGACTCCATGGTTATTGGGCGCAGCTGCGGCGCATTGTCAAACGAACTGGAGAAGAATTCTTGGCAGCTAAGGATTATTTGGAATTTGTGCGTTTGCTGCGCTGTTTTATTGAAATGCAGGAATCGAAAATCGATGAGGTGCACATCTTTATTTCTCCGGATGGTACCTTTTTTATTTGTGATAAAAAGGGGCATGTGATCAGGAGAGAGCATATTCGCACCCCATCATTATCTGTTATTGATGGGGAATTCAACTATAAGGATTACCTGTTAAGCATGCTGATTACACTGGTGCCGGAAACCATTATTTTTCATGTTTCGGACCGCATTTGGGAATGCGATCCCCTGCGCACCATTCAACAGGTATTTGAGGATAGGGTAGTTCGCTGTTCCGGTTGTGAGAGATGCCAGCATTTGTACAGCAGTAAAAAGTAATACCTCATTGACAACAGTTTTTTATTTGCGTATAATTCAGCCAAAAGCAAATGTTGAAACGACAGCAGGACGAGTACCTTGATACCTACCTCAGAGAGGAGGTGCCGTGGCTGGAAGCACTTCCGGAAAAGGGTCAGGGGAAAACCAACCTGTATTGAGTATCGTTCGGGTGCACACCGTTATCTGTGCCAACGAGGTGAGCGATTTTTTCGCTAATCGGGGTGGAACCGCGGGAGGATCCCGTCCCCTTTCTAGTGGGACGGGATTTTTTAGTTTAATGGAAATGGGGGAAGTAAAGGTGGAAGATCAAAAAGTATCAGAGATGATGCCTATTATCCTAAAAGATGGAAGTGTTTATGAAGTATCTTCCGGTACTACCTGGGCTGATGTGGCAACAGGACTCAGCAGGAGGCTGGGCAAGGAAGCTGTTGCCGCCAAGGTGGATGATCAATTGGTGGATCTCCTTGCACCAGTAAGGCCGGAAGCAAGGGTAGAATTCCTGACTTTTGCTGATGAAGAGGGGCAGACTGTTTACAGGCACACTTCTGCCCATATACTGGCACAGGCGGTTAAACGCCTTTTCCCTGAGGCGAAATTGGCTATCGGCCCTGCTATAGCTGATGGTTTTTATTATGATTTTGATGTGGATCACCCATTTTCACCGGAGGATCTGGCTGCAATTGAAGAGGAAATGAAAAAGATCATTAAAGCTGATTACCCGCTGAGCAGACAGGAAGTTTCCCGGGAGGAAGCCATCGCTCTCTTTCAGGAAAAGGGTGAAGATTATAAGGTGGAGTTGATCAGAGATCTTCCTGAGGATGCTCAGGTAAGCGTCTACCAGCAGGGGGAATTTGTTGACCTCTGTTTGGGGCCTCACCTGCCTGCCACAGGCAGGGTGGGGGTTGTGAAACTGCTCAGTGTTGCCGGTGCCTACTGGAAGGGCAGCGAGCAGAATAAGATGTTGCAGCGGATTTATGGCACGTCCTTCCCCAAGAAGAAGAACCTGGATGAGTATCTGGCTCTGTTGGAGGAGGCGAAGCGCCGGGATCACAGGAAGTTAGGCAAGGAACTGGATCTCTTCGGGATTGCTGAAGAGGGCCCCGGTTTCCCCTTTTTCTACCCAAAGGGAATGATCATCAGGACAGAACTGGAGAATTACTGGCGTGCTGAGCATCGCAAAAACGGTTATCTGGAGATCAAAAGCCCGGTGGTTTTGAGCCGGGAACTGTGGGAGCGTTCAGGGCACTGGGATCACTATAAAGAAAACATGTATTTTTTAAAGATCGATGAACAGGATTACGCAGTCAAACCCATGAACTGCCCGGGTGCGATGATCTATTATAATACACGCACTCACTCTTACCGGGAGTTTCCTCTGCGGATAGCTGAGCTGGGATTGGTGCACCGCCATGAGCGCTCAGGTGTTCTGCATGGTTTGATGCGTGTCCGCTGCTTCACCCAGGATGATGCCCACATCTTTATGCTGCCTGAACAGATAACAGATGAGATCATGGGTGTGATGGACCTGATCGACAGTTTCTATAATACTTTTGGGTTTTCCTACAGGGTGGAGCTGTCCACCAAGCCGGAAAAGGCTATGGGCTCAGATGAGATCTGGGAGACTGCAACCAACGCCCTGATCGAAGCGCTGCAGATCAAAGGGATCCCCTATCAGGTAAATGAGGGTGATGGGGCTTTTTATGGGCCAAAGATCGATTTCCATTTAAAGGATTCTTTAGGCCGCAGCTGGCAGTGCGGTACCATCCAGCTGGATTTTGTCAACCCTGAAAACTTTGATCTCACCTATATCAGTGATGATGGAACGAAAAAGCGTCCGGTGATGATCCACCGGGTGGTCTTCGGCAGTATTGAGAGATTTTTGGGTATTTTAACCGAACACTATGGCGGGGCCTTTCCTCTTTGGCTGGCACCAGTGCAGGTAAAGGTGATCACTGTGGCCTCCCGACATGTGGATTATGCGGCATCTGTAGCACACCAGCTGGAGTTGGAGGGGATTCGTGTTGAAGTAGATGAGCGAAATGAACGGGTCGGGTATAAGATCAGGGAAGGTGAACTGGAAAAGGTGCCTTATCTCCTGGTGCTGGGTGATCAGGAGGTTGAGTCAGAGATGATCAGGGTAAGAAAGCGCGGTGCCGGGGATCAGGGGACTGCCAGCTTGCCTGAGTTTGTGGCTAATTTGAAAGAAGAGATAGAGCAGAAGAGATAATTTAAGAGTTCTTGTTTCTCTGTATTATTATCAGACAGCAGATAAGAATTGGTATAGCAATAAGGGGAATTAACTGGTATTCGCTGAGAGTAAATGAGCTTGCAGATTCGTCTTGCTGTTCTGTAGGTTGTTTAGGTTGTTCTTTAGGTTTATCAGTGATATAAACTTTGTTTGCTGCAGTATCCACTGTTACAAAAACAGGGAACAGATCAATGACCATTTCCTGCGGTACCATCAAATGACCGGCAATATATTCAGGAGGCAGGTCCCGGTAATGCACAGCATTATTTAAAAGCATTTTAGTTGGATCCGGGTAAAAGACCATTTCCTCCTGATCCGGGCGATGTGTACCGCTTTTTTCTGGGACTGCACCTGTGACCCTGTTTAAAGTTGCATTCAGCGGTAGTAATGGGATATATACTGTGCCATTGGCAAGAATCGGCGGGATTTCTGTATCAAGGGATTCTCCGTTGACCACAAGTTCCATTTCAGTGAGGCCGGATTGGGCATCATAAACTAAACGGGAAATCTGCTGGAGTACCTGGTAGGCATAATCACTGTTTGGTGCATCTTTACTGAACAGCGAAATAATATAAGGATGGCTGGGGTGATAAACAATCCCCACATCATGATAACTGCCCTGTGCAGGCCAGTTTCCGATTTTGTGTGCCACTTCAGTACCTTCCGGTAGCAGTGGGGGGATGCGGTCATTAAAAACAGTGTTTTTTAGATATTTTATTAATAATTCTCCTTCATCAGGGTGCTCTTCATTGAATTGCAGCAGGGCTTCCAGATAGATAGCCATATCCCGGGGGCAGGTGGTATTCTTTGAATAGTCTACAATATGCCCTCCCAGATCTGACATCATTTTTTTCACATTTTTTTACCCAGCAGCTCTAAGAGCATATTCGTAGCCACATTATCACTGTATACGATGGAGTATTTGGCGAGTTCCTGAATTGTGTATCTGGAACCGTACTTTTTGTACTGCAGAATACCTGTACCACCCTCATAGTGTTTTTCTTTATAGATTAGTTTTTTGTGCGGGTTGATCTTACCCTCTGCTATTTGCTGAAACAGATAAAGATTGACAGGGACCTTAAATGTGCTGGCGGCGTGAAAAACAGTATCCTCATTAACTCCGCAGATCTGACCGGTATTAAGGTCCATCACATATACCCCGTATGTCCCCTGCTTCTGATCTATGAGGTCAATGATCTCTTTTTCTAAGGTACGGTAGGAAACTGAACTCACAGCCCAGGCGCTGTTGGATAAACCGGTATAAAATAAGAAGAATAAACAAAAAAATATTATGCATTTGCGCATAAAATGCTTGTTCCTCCTGAAATAAACTTATTTTATAATTCGTGGTTGGAAAAAAAAAGTCCTGCTGATTAGAGGAAAGTGACAGGGGAAGTGACAGGGGGACGGCAGACTGTGTGAAAACTCCCCACAGAAAAAGGAATTAAGGGGATAAAGATCGAAA